>Ga0209591_10000314_pt1 | contig 64058 bp, 49 predicted proteins | sample MAT01_FD_187207 | JGI IMG/M metagenome (GOLD analysis project Ga0209591, IMG submission 187207) | Freshwater microbial communities from Lake Fryxell liftoff mats and glacier meltwater in Antarctica - MAT-01 (SPAdes) (version 2) | ecosystem: Environmental > Aquatic > Freshwater > Ice > Liftoff...
CGATCCGAGGATGGCCATACGACCTCCTGACCTGCGCATTTCGGTCTCGCGTCGATCCGTCGAGTCCGAGCGGGAAGAAGTGCGCGGTCAGGCGGCGAGATTCAGGCTCGGAAAGCCCTTCAGGGTGAAGCGCGCGCCCTCGTCACTCCGCTGGAAGCGGCCTCGCTACTGCGCTGGACGCGCCCTCGTCACTGCGCTGGACGCGCCCTCGTCACTCCGCGGGAAGCGGCCTCGCTACTGCGCTGGAAGCGCCGTCGTCACTGCGCTGGAAGCGGCCTCGACACTCCGCTGGAAGCGGCCTCGCTACTGCGCTGGAAGCGCCCTCGTCACTGCGCTGGACGCGCCCTCGTCACTCCGCGGGACAGCGTGTCATCCCGCCGAGAGTCGTACCGCGCCGAGCCCGGCGGGCCCCCTTGCGATCACCGCGTCGCGAGCGCCGCGCCGATCAGTTTGTAGAGCAGACGCGCGCCGACGATCGCGTCCCACGAATCGACGTCGCCCTCTGTCGCACCGGGCGAAACCTCGTTCAAGTCGACACCGACGACGCGCTTTCCGGACTTCGCGATCTCCTCGATCCATAGGCAGGCTTCGTGCCAGTTCAACCCGCCGGGCACGGGCGTTCCCGTGTTCGGGCACAGCGTCGGATCGAGACCATCCACGTCGAACGTGACGTAGATCTCCTTCGGCAACTGCTGAATCGTCTTCTTCACGAGCTCGCGCAAGTTCGTCCCGTCGAGTTTCGCGCGCGCCCAATCCGCATCGAAGAGCGCCGTGACGCGGCCTTTCGACTTCTGGATCAGTTCGAGTTCGCGCTCGCCGAAGTCACGGATGCCGACGTGTACGACCTTCGAGACTCCGTCGAGCCGAGTCACGACGTTGTGCAGGATCGACGCGTGCGACCACGTGAAGCCCTCATAGGCGTCGCGCAGATCCGCGTGCGCATCGAAGTGAAGGACGCCGACGCCCGGATGGCGCTCGGCGACGGCTTGGATCGCGCCGAACGGCGTCGAGTGATCGCCGCCGAGGAGCACCGGCAGTTTCCCGCGGCCGAGCACTCGATCGACTTCGCCGCGCACGATCTCGTTCACCTCGCCACAGATCGCGTTGACCTTTTCGAGGTCCTTCGCGAGGCCCTTGCGGCCGTCGATGCGACCACCGACCGCGATGACGCGATCGGCGCGCTCCGTCGCCTTCGAATTCAGCCGCGCGATGCGCGCGTCGGGCTCGAGGTAGACGATGCCCTTCTTCCAGAACGCGCCGAAGTGCACGTCGTACAAGTCGACCTGCCGACTCGCGCGCAGGACGGCCTCAGGACCCCTCGCGGTCCCCTTGCGATAGCTCGTCGTCGCGTCGAACGGCACCGGGATCACGAGCGCGGCGGCCGCGTCGATGTCGGTCGGCAGGCCGAAAATCCCGCTGTCGTCCAGAGACGCGGCGTCGGGGTCGAAGGTATTTCGAGTCGGTTTCGCAGTCATGGCGGGCGACCGAGATAGCCCCCGCGGACGCTCGCGACAACCACGGGGACGGATCCGAGCGTGACTTCGCGCTGGAAAGCCGTTTTCCTGCCAAGAGGTCTCGCCGTCCCGTCGTTCGACTCGCGGGAGACTTCCCGAATCCGATGAGCGACCCTTCCGACGGTTCCTTGCTCGACGCGCACGCCCGCGGTGATCGGCGTGCTTTCCAAGAGCTGGTCCGTCGGCACGAGGACGCGCTGCTCCAGCACGCTCGCGCGTTGCTCGGTCGCGGGTCCGGGTACGAGGACGTGGTCCAGGAGGCCTTCCTGCGTCTGGCCCAGACGCCGCCGACGCTCCCCGACGGGGTGCGCGGCGAGGAACGGGCGGAGCGCGCGCACCTCGGTGCGTGGCTTTCCACGGTGACGAGGAACTTGTGCATGGACACGCTGCGATCGGAAACACGGAGGCGGCGGCGCGAAGCAGCCGCGGCGGGGCACGAGGGACTGAGTGACTCAGGCCAAGAACGCGTCGACGCGGACGACACGCGCGAAGCGGTGCGGCGCGAGCTCGAGAAACTGCCCGACGATCAACGCGAAGTGCTCGTGCTGCGACTCGTGGCCGAGCGCTCCTACAAGGAGATCGCCGAGATAACGGGCAAGAAGATCGGCACGGTCGGTTGGTTGATCAGCGTCGGGTTACAGGAGCTGTCGCTCCGACTCGGACCGATCGTGGCGGTGGAAACGGCAAGAAGTTCGGGCGCGGTGACGTCCTCCACTCCGGGAACGACGACACGAGGAGGAACGCGATGAAGATCGAACAAGAGTTGCACGAGAAGCTGTGCGCGTACGTGCTGGGTGAGTTGGATGGCGCGGATCGCACCGAGGTCGAGCGCGAGCTGTTGCGCTCGCCCGAGCTGCGCGCGGAGCGTGAGCGTCTCGAAGGGACGATCGGAGCGGTGCGCGATGCGATGCAGCCCGCGCAGACGCTGACGCCGGCCGCGAAGGAAGCGTTGGAGCGCGCGGTGCGCCCGATGCCGATCGCGAGGTTTCCCTGGCTCCAATTGGCCGCGGGGATCGGCGCGGTGGGGCTCGGATGGTGGATCTTCGCGCGTGGGCCCGAGCGGGTGAACGATGTGAACATGGCGCGCCTCGAGTCGGACGCCGGTGTCTTGCCGATGTCGTCCAACGAGCGCGGTGCGCGCGGCATCGCCGAGTCCGAGCGCGCGAAGAACGAAGGGAAGCAGCTGTCCGACGCGGAGAAACGCGCGGCCGGCAAGAAGCTGGACGGCCTCGGCTACGCGGGCGCATCGACGGTCGCGAAGGCAGCCCAAGCTCCGAAGGAAGTAGATCTCGGCCGAATCGAAGTGGGCGCGCCGGTGGCCATCGATCCGAGCACGGCGACGGGTCTCGGAAACAATCTGGGAATCCGTGGCCAGGGCTTGGTCACCGATTCGTCGCCGAGCGGATCGAAGGACGAGCGCGGGAACGCGGGAGTGTTCGTCGTGCAGGGTGCTGGAACGCAGGCGCCTCCCGCGGAAGCCGCGCTGCCCACGGAAGTCGCGCGGGTTGCGCCGGCGAAGTCGGAACCCGTGGAGCTGACCCACGTCAGCTACGGGGGACGGAAGTTGAGCAAGTCGGGAGGGATGTCCTCGTCCACGGCAGCGCCCGGTGCCTCGGGCCCGCCCACGCCGCCCGGGGACACGGGTTCGTCCGATCGTTGGAGAGAGACGGCTTCGAGCGCGCCGCTGCACATCCCGGGCGAATCAACGCCGTCCCGGAATGGGTTGGCGACGGGCGGCGACGACTTCTTCGCTGGACTTGGCAAATCGGGCCAAGCGTCGGATGGAACCGCGATTCTGGGAGAAGACGCACGCAGTCTCCAGGCGCTCGGTTATTCGGCGGGGGCCGACGGCGACAACGAGGTTCAACTACGCCGTCAGAAGTCGTGGAACGAGCTCACGCCCGAGGAGCAGGCGCGCACGATCGACTTTCGTTGCGGCACGATCGTCCGCGATTGCAGGCCGCGTCCGAACGAGCGTCCGCGCGACATGTTCTTCCGCTTCTGGGGCGACAACGCGTTCGAAGTGACGATGCTCGACAAGATGTCGACCTTCTCTGCGGACGTCGACACGGCGAGCTACGCGCTCGCGCGGCGCTACCTCAACGAAGGGAAAGTGCCTGAAAAGGCACAGATTCGTACCGAGGAGTTCGTGAACTACTTCGGGTCGGACGTCGAGGCGCCGCGCAACGCGACGTTCTCGGTCCACAGCGATTTGACGCCCAGCCGGTTCTCCGCGGACAGCGCGCGGAAGATGCTGCGCGTCGTCGTGCGGGCGAAGGATGTGGACAAGAACGAGCGTCAGCCGATGCACTTGACGTTCGTCGTCGACGTGTCGGGCTCGATGAAAGAGAACGAGCGGCTCGAGACGGTCAAGCACGCGCTGCGGATGCTCGTCGCGCAACTCGACGCTCGCGATTCGATCGCGCTGGTCACGTTCAGCAACGACGCGAAGCTCGTGCTGCCCATGACGCAGGTGGTGGATCGCGCGGCGATCGAAGCGGCCATCGCGCCGCTCGTGTACGGCGGCAGCACGAACTCGAACGCGGGGCTGCAACTCGGGTACGCGCAGGCGTTGCTCGGGCTCGACCCGAACTCCGTGAACCGCGTCGTGTTCCTCTCGGACGGGGTCGCGAACGTCGGCGAGACGGACGCGGCGAAGATCCTCGAGGGCGTGAAGGGGATCCGCGAGAAGGGGATCTTCCTGAACACGATCGGCGTGGGCATGAACAATCACAACGACGTGTTGCTCGAGCAACTCGCCGACCAGGGCGATGGTCTGTGCAATTACGTGGACAGCCCGAAGGAGATCCAGCGCGCGCTGGTCGATCGCTTCACGGGCGCGTTCCAACCGGTCGCGAAGGACGTGAAGATCCAGGTCGAGTTCGATTCGGCACAGGTCATGCGTTACCGCTTGCTCGGCTACGAGAATCGTGCGATCGCCGATGCGGACTTCCGCAACGACGCGGTCGATGCTGGTGAGCTCGGCGCGGGTCATCAAGTGACCGCGCTGTACGAGATCGAGCCGACGGGGAAGGCCGGCGACGGTCCGATGGCGACGGTGAGGCTGCGCTGGAAGCCGATCCGTGCCGCGGGAGTGAGCGGTGTCCAGGAGGCGACGGAAGCTTCGTTCGACGTCTCCGCGAAGAGCTACCAAGCGTTCGAATCGTCGCCACCGGGACACCGTCGGGCGCTCGTCGTCGCGCAATTCGCCGAGATCCTGCGCCGCTCGATCCACGCGCGCGGCGACAGCCTGGGCGACCTGATCCGCGAAGCGACGACGCTGCAGGCACAGATCCCGAACGACAAGGATTTCGCGGAGTTCGTGGCTCTCGTCCTGCGCGCGAAGGACTCGATCCTGCGCTCGATCCCCTCGTGTGACGAGCTGTGCCAGACGATCGATTCGATCCGCTCGAACGCCTACCTCGGTTCAGTCTTCCAAGAGACTGGACGCGACGTGCAGACGCTGCAGGAGATCGAAAAGACGCGGCGCGACCTCGAGGAGCGGCTGCGGAACTTGCTGCGGCAGGATCCGGCGAAACTGCGGGGCCTCGGCTACGCCGGCGAGGGCAAGTAGTCCTCGCGTCCGAGACCCAACGCTCCCCGCGATCCGACCGAAGCCGGATCGCGGGGAGCGCGCGTTTCAGCTGGATGTCGTCGCACGGGGACGAACTTCCCACGCGAGGGGATCGTAGCGGGAGCTCCTTTCTTGGATTGGTCAGTGCCGTTCGTCGACGTTCACGCCTCCGAAACGCCCTCTGGAGCACGGATCGTGCGCGCGGACGATTCAGCGGGACCCCGCGGATCGGTAGGTTCTGGCACGTGGAGAAGAAGGTCCTCGCCGGTCTCGTCGCTGCGGGCGTGCTCGTCGTGCTCGGCGTCGTCGCGCGCACATTGCCCGCGCCGCGCGTGACTCTCGCCGACGAAGTGGTCGAAGAAGGGCCCCGCATCGTCGAGCCGATGCAGTTCCTGTCGAAGGGCGCCGTGTTGCGCGCGGCGGAGCTCGATGCGTGGGTCGCGGAAGAGCGCCGACCCAGGTTCAAGGCTCTGCGCGACCTGGTTTTCCATGTGGCGGATTGCCCCGAGACGAACGAGTGGGTCGACAGCGCCGAAGGTCAGCGGCTCGAGCGATTGCTCGCCGAACTGCGCTCGGGGAAACGCGAGGAAGCGTTCGCGTCGCTCGTCCTCGTGTTCCGACTCGCGCGCGCGACCGAGTGGAAGCCGGGCATCCTGACGCAGACGCCGCACGCGAATGCCGAGCGCATGGGCGGTCTCGTCGCGGACTGGTTGCGCGCGTGGGGCGAGCGCGGCGCGCGAGATCCGCTGCTGGCCGAGCCCACGCGCGCGGCCGTGCTCGTCTACGGACGACTCATGCGCACGGCGCAGCAGGCTCCCGTCATCGGCACGAATCCGGCGTCGTACGAGCGCGCGCTCAAGACGGTCGGCGAGCTACTCGGAGTCGACGCGGGACGGCGCACGGCGCTCGGTGAAGCACTGCAAGCTCGTCATCCGGAGGCGATGCGCAAGCTCGTCGGAGACATGGATCGCTTGCGCGGACTCGACGACGACGCGCACACGCTGTTTCCCGATCTCGACGGGGAGTGCGGGAGTTGAGCACGCACACGGAGCGCAATGCGGCGAGCGGCATCACGTTCGGCGCGATCCTCGTCGGCGTGGGCGGACTCATGCTCGGCCTGCAAATCGACGCGAACGGAGCGTGGTGCGGCACGGGACTCAGCTCGCTCGCGATCGGTGCGTTGCTCGCGCTCGGCGCGATCGCCGTGCGTGTTGCATCCAAGATCGGACGCATGCCGCGCGACGAACTCGGCCTCGCCGCGGTCGCCATCGGGTTCTTCGGACTCGCGTTCGCGATAGGCGGGGCACTCGCGCCGGGCGGACCGTGGATGTTCCTCCAAGTGCTACTGCTCGTCGCAGTCGTCGCACTGCGCAAACCGGACGCGGAGAGCGGGCGCTGGATCGGCAACGGAGCCTTCGTGCTGCTGGCGCTGTTCCTCGTCTTTCGACTGTGGATCAGTTGGCAGGGCAGTCAATTGCGCTGGCAAGTGATGTCCGTCGACGTGCCGATCCTGTCGTGGTTGCCGTTCGAGTTCCTGGCGCCGATCTCGCGCGTGTCGCTCGGTTCCTTCACGCCGCTCGAGATGGGCTTTCCGCCCGCGGGCCTCGATTTCGCGCCGTCGGCGACGTTGTGGGCGCTCGGATTCGCGGCCGTGATCGGTGGGCTCGCGCTGCTCCAGTCGAGCACGATCGAGCACGAAAACGACCGGATTCATGCGCTGATCCGCACACTTCCGCCGCAGGTCGCGGACGTCGTCGAGAGGCTGCTCCCCGAAGAGGAGTGGCGCGGGCTCGGGCTCCATGGACTGCCCGAGCGCCAACTCGCGCGGCGCATCGAGAGCACCGTGGCGGAACGCGTGCGGCGCCAACAAGCGCTGCGTCGCGCTGTCGAGGACACGAGAGTGCTCGGCACGAACGACGCGAGCGGTTTTCCCGGCGAGATCCGGCGCGCGCTCGAAGGCCAGGATCCGACGGGAGATGTGCGATGAGGAACTGGATCGCGATCGGGTGTGTGTCCGGCGCACTCGCCGTCGTGTGCGGCGCATTCGGCGCGCACGCCTTGAAGGAGCGCGTCACGTCCGCGGACCTCGAGATCTGGCAGACGGCGGTGCTCTATCACCTCGTCCATGCGCCGGCGCTCGTGCTGTACGGACTCTTCTCGCGCACACCACGTCGTCACATCGCTGGATGGTGTCTCCTTCTCGGCACCGTGATCTTCAGCGGCACGCTCTACGCGATCGTCCTCGGCGGGCCGCGTTGGCTCGGCGCGATCACGCCGATCGGCGGCATCCTCTTGATCGCTGGTTGGCTCGCGTTCGCGTGGGAAGCGCGCGCCCAGCGCACGTGACGGACGTGCGACGCACCCAGACGCGATCGTGTATGGGCTCGAACTCTCTACGAGCTTTCAGCGCACGCCGAGCTGATCGCGGAGCCACGCGGAGAGTGCCGGCTCGCCATAGCTCCGCACCCACGCGTCGTGGCTGACGCCCGTGAGTCTGTGGTAGGTCGGTGTCATGCCGCGCTCGCGCAACGCTTCGACGACGACGTCGGTGAACACGATCGGCACGATCGGATCCTTGTCGCCGTGCGCCGTCCACACGGGCTTTCCGCGCAGGACTTCCGCGAGACCCGCGGCCGAGCTGCGCGCCATGTCGACCGTCCAATCGCGCTCGCGGTCGAAGTTGCGCCAGCCACGCGCGGGCGCCGCGGGATAGCCGCAGATCGGCGCGACGGCGACGAAGCGATCCGGATGCCGACGAGCGAGTTCCCACGTGCCGTGGCCGCCCTGCGAAAGCCCCGTGATCGCGATGCGAACCGGGTCCACCGCGCGATGGCGCACGACGCGATCGAGGAGCGCGAGCAACGCGACCTCGTGATCTTCCCACTCGTCCTCGGGAGCCGGTTTCTGCGGCATGACCACGACGAACGGCCAACGCTCGGGATGCGCCCGCAACTCCGGCCCGAGCCCGACGGCGAGCTGTTTCACGTTGTCGGTTCCCGATTCGCCCATCCCGTGGAGGAAGAGCAGCGTCGGCCACGTGCGCGAGTCCGTGAAGCCCGGCGGGTGATAAATCGTCGCCGGCAGCGAACCGAATCCGGGCGGGGTGGGCAGCGCGATGAAGGTTCCAACTGCTGAACCCGCCGCGCTTCCGGATGCGCCCGATGCCGTCGCGCGCAAGTGACTCGCCGCGAGACGCGTGGTGAAGAGGTTTGCGCCCTTCTCGTCGACGAAGCGCGCCGTGAGCACGTGGTCCTCGCCCATCGTCTCGACGCTCGTCACGAGCGCAGTTTGCTCGACGCCGATGTCCCAGACCAGACCCGGATCGAGCGCATCGGCGGATGCGATCACCGACTGCGCCATGGGCGACGTGACGAGCTCCGTGATCTCGTACCCGACGATCTCGCGCGTCGGGTGGCGCACGACGCGCGAGCGGTGGATGTCGCCGCCGACGAGGACGACGCCGGGAATCGCGTGCGCGGCAAGGAAGCGGAACAGTCGCTCGCGCTCGTGCGGATACGCCCCCCAATGATCGGTTTTTCCCGGGCGAACCGCGTCGTTCCAGATCATCCCCGATGCGAGCACCTTGAACGGAGCGGTCGACGCGCGGAGGCCGTTCTCGAGCCACGTCCACTGTGCCTCCCCGAGCAACGTCGGCTTGCCGGGCAACATCGAAGCGTCCTCCGTCTGCGAGAACCAACGCGTGTCGAGCAAGAACACTTCGACCGGACCGACCTGGAACGAGTGGTAGATGCCCTGGCCATCTTCGCCGAACGGACCACCGGTTTGGAACTGCAGGAACGCGGTGCGCGAGTTCGCCTTGCCGGCGATGCGACCATCCGCGTCGTTCGTTCCGAAATCGTGGTCGTCCCACGTGCAGTGGAACGGAGCGATGGCGCGCAACGCCTTCACATCTTCGCGACCGAAGAACGCCGCGCGCCGCTCGATCTGCCGCGCGAGATCCGTCGAGTCGATGTAGGGCGTGTCGCCGAGCAGGACGACGGCATCCGGCTTCGCGGCCGCGAGCACGCTCCAGATCGCTTGGACCGGGAACTTCGCGTCGCTGGCGCACGATCCCCAGGCGATCGTCGCGTCGGCCCGCGGCGCCTCGGCGGCCGGCGGAGTCGGTGCGACCTGGAGCAATAGGGCAGCGAGGGGCGCGATCGGCATGCCCGGAGCATCCCGCTCGGCGCGCGAGCCGCGCAAGCTTGCGAACGAGATCTTCCGCGCTTCGTCTGCGCCGCCTCGCCCGATAGCCTCTGCGCGCCATGTCCGAGAAGAAGCCAGCGACGTATTGGGACTACATCCGTGTCGAGGACCTGCTCGCGCTGCAGGACGGACTCGAACGCGACGAAGCGAAGCTCGTGAACGACGAGGTGCTGTTCATCACGGTGCACCAGGTTTTCGAGCTGTGGTTCAAGCTGATCTTGCGCGAGGTGCGAGCCGCGCGCGATCTGTTCCTGACCGAGCGCGTCGCCGAGCAAGAGTTGTCGGGTGCGGTCCGCAGCCTGAAGCGCACGGGCACGATCCTGCGCGTCGCGAACATCCACTGGGACGTGATCGAGACCATGCCGACGCGCGAGTTCCTCGCGTTCCGCACGAAGCTCTTGCCCGCGAGTGGATTCCAGAGCGCGCAGTTGCGGCAGATCGAGATCTTGATGGGCTTGCCCGAGGGCGAGCGCATTTCGCTCGGGCCCGCGGGCGCGAGCGGCTCGGGTTATCAAGCCGCGTTGCGCGGACCCGGCGGCGCCGAGTCACCGGCGCTCGAGCGCGTGCGTCGTGCGTTGGCCGATGTCCCGAGCTTGCGCGACGCGATCGATGAGTGGTTGTGGCGGACACCGATCGATGGGTCCGAGGCGACTCACCCGCAGGCCGAAGCGCGCTTGACCGCGTTCCTCGAGCGCTTCCTGACCGCGCACGCGAGCGAGATCGACCTGAACGCCGATCACGCGATGGCGATCGCGGATGACGACAAGTCGCGCGCCGAGCTGCGTCGCCGCTACGAGACCGAGAAGGACATGGTCCGCGCGTTCTTTGCGCCTTCCGAGGCCGAGGGCGGGGCTCGTCGCCGCCGCATCCGCGCCGCGATGCTCTTCATCGAGACCTATCGCGAGCTGCCGCTGCTCGCGTGGCCGCGCGAGCTGCTCGAGGCGCTCGTCGAACTCGAACAACGTTTCGTGATCTTCCGTCAACGCCACGCGCGCATGGTCGAGCGCATCATTGGTCGCCGCACGGGGACAGGCGGTTCGAGCGGCGTCGACTACCTCGACTCGACCGCGCTGAAGTACCGCGTTTTCCGCGATCTGTGGGCGATTCGCACGCTGCAGGTGCGCCGCGCGGCCGCGCCCGAGCTCGAGCACGCGAGCTTCTACGACTTCCGGAACGGTTAGGTCTTCCAGCGCGCCGTCCGGATCGACGCCGCCGCATCGAACGGCTCGGGCGTGAGCTCGAGCGTCGGCGACGGACGCTTCTCGCCTCCGCAGTCTCACGTGCGCCGCAAGTCGGATCCTCCGGCTCACGAGCGGCGTGCGGCCTGTGCTCGGTCACTTCCAGCGTCGCATCGCGGTACGAACTGCGATCGCCACGAGCAGAGCCGAAGTCGTCGACGATCAGGGACGCAGGCGCTCGCGGCGACCATTCACTGACGGCAGCGAGTCTTCATCGGTCGATGTCGCTCCACGTTGGTTCACGGCTTCGCTTCGTTCAGCGCCCAGTCGTACTCGAGGAACGAGATCGTCGGTTTCTCCCGCGCGATCAACCAGGCCTTGTCCGAGGGTCGAAAACGCGCGATCCAAACGGCTGCGCTGCCCGCCTCCTTCTGGAAGTCCTCGGCGAACCACTCGAACACCTTCGAGATCTCGGCGCGCTTCTTCTTGGCATCGAAACGATTGCGCGATGGGTCCGCGAGCCACGCCTTCACCTGCTCGTCCAGTTGCGTATCGAGTTTCGCGCCCGTGAACGCTTCGGCGCGGAGCGGCGGACAGCCCTTCGACGCGCAGTTGATCGCTGCGTGCAAACGCGCGTCCTGAAACGTCGGGCGGAGGATCTTGTTCTCGATGTCGTTCAGCGTCAGCTTCGGCTTGTCGAGCTTGGGGCTCAGGGCGCCGAGCGGCACGAGGTCGCGATCCCATACGGACAGTTTCTCGTCGCCGAGATCGCGGATGCTCTTCACGGGATAATCGTCGAGCACGCGCTTCACCGTGTAGGCGTTGTAGGCGTTGACCCAGAACGCGAATTGCTCCGCTCGCGAGAGCTTCGCGAAGGCGTCGAGCTTCACGCCTTCCAGCGACTTGATGTACGCGTCGAGCGGCGCGCGCTCCTTCAACAGCCCGGCGTACTCGAAATCACCGCCGCTCACGCGTCGCGCGAGGATCGCGTTCCACGGCTCGTGGATGACATCGAAGATCGGCGCAGGCACCGGAGCGGGCGCGGGCACCGGGTCCTGCGCCGATGCCGTGCTCGGAACGGAGGTCGGCACGCGCGCCGCGGCGTCGCACGCGAGGATCGGCAGGAGGAGCGCCAGGAGAGAGGGAGTGCGAATCGTCATGGATGGAAACCTCGGGAAGCGCTACGGGGGAGTGCCGCCACGATGACGCACGAACCGGTTTCGGCGCCACATCCTGATGCGGTCTACGCCTGGAGGTCAGTTTCTGGCCGGGTGACGCGCACGCGCGCGCCGGGCCTCGATCCTCCAATTCAGTCGAGGTGCCCGCGGTCCGAGTCGCCCATGTCCATCCCGCTCGGAAAGTACTCGCTCCAACGGCGCGTGACCGTCGCGGCCGTGCGCTCGTCGGCGAACAGCTCGACCGGATACCACGGCTTCATGCGCGCATCGATCGCGATCGGCGGCGTGTAGCTCGGGTGCCCGCCTACGAGCTCCAGCTTGGCCGCGTGGATGTCCGACGCGGGATCGAAGCGCGTGAACGTCGACCACAGGAAGTTCATCGAGCTCTTCACGTGTCGGTCCGCGTCGTCGGAGATCACGACGAGCGGCCAACTCGCGAACGCGGGATCGCGCGCGATGCGTGACGCGGCGTCCTTCTCCAAAGCGTACTTCGGCGCCTCGACGACGACGCAGCCGGGGCAGAACACGCGCACTTTGCGGACGCCGATCGGCGGAGAGCCGCTGAACTCGGTCGGGAGCTTGCGGATCGGATCTCCGCATCCGAGCAGCACGCCTTTGCTGCCTTGCTCGATCTTCGGGCCGGCGTAGTCGAGCGAGTCCATCGACAGGTTCGCGAATACGAAGAGATCGGTGCGGAAATCGGTTCTTTCGAGCACGTGGGGAAGGACGGCACGGAAATCACGAAGGTCGACGCTCTTGTTCGTGAGCAGCAGGAACTTCGTCAGGGACAGTTGTCCCTCGCCGAGGATCCTGAATGCACTGCCCATCGCTTCGCGTCGATAGCGCTCGCGCACGACGGCGGCCGATAGTGCGTGATAGCCGGTTTCGCCGTAACTCCAGAGATCGAGCACTGCCGGCATCACGACCGGGAAGAGCGGCGACAAGAGCTCCTGCAGGAAGTCGCCGAGGTAAAAATCCTCCTGCCGCGGCTTGCCGACCACCGTCGCGGGCCAGATCGCATCGCGGCGATGCAGCAAGGTGTCGACCTGCATCCACGGGTAGTCGTGGACCTCGCTGTAGTAGCCGTAGTGATCGCCGAAAGGACCCTCGGGCCGACGCGCGCCGGGTTGGATGGAACCAACGAGCGCGAACTCGGCATCCGACACGATCGGCACGGGAGAATGAGGTGTTTCCGCGATCCGCACGCGCTTGCCGAGCATCAAGCTCGTCAACAAGAGCTCAGGCACGTTCTCGGGCAGCGGCGCGATCGCGCCGAGGATCAATGCCGGCGGCCCACCGACGTGGATGACGACGGGTAGTGGTTCGCGACGAGCCTCGGCTTCGGCGAGATGGAACCCGCCACCTTTGCCGATCTGCATGTGCACCCCGCACGAGCGATCGTCGAAGATTTGGATGCGGTACATCCCGAGGTTCGGCCCGTGCGTGACCGGATGGCGCGTCGCGACGAGTGGCAGAGTGACGAAACGTCCGCCGTCGCGCGGCCAAGTCCTCAGCGCGGGAAGCTCCGACAGTCGCGGCGGATGCTGCACGGTCTCGCAGACGGGGCCCGAGCCCTCGCGCTTCATTCCGACCTTCGCGAGCGCGAGGAACAGATCGCGCTCCTTCCACAGCTTGCCGATCGTGGGCGGGATCAGCTCCTCGGGCAGCTTCGCCGCGCGGCGGATGAGTTCACTCGGCCTCGATCCGAACGCGAGTTCCACGCGTCGCGCGGATCCGAAAAGGTTCGTGACGAGTGGGAACTTCGCGCCGCGCGGATTGCGAAAGAGAATCGCGGGTCCGTTCGCGGCGATGACGCGCCGGTGGACTTCGGCGACCTCGAGGTCCGGATCCACCTCGGCCTCGATCTCGATCAGCTCGCCCTCGCGCCTGAGCACGTCGAGGAACGCGCGCAAGTCGCGCGGGGCGGGGGAGGGCTGGCGCACGAGGATCCGGGACGACCGGGTAGCGGAGTGTGGAGCAGATGCCGCGATGCTTCCAGAGCACGATGACATCGCGTGCGCCGAATCTCTCCTGCTCGTCGAATGAGAAGCGAGACGTCCGCTTCATCGCGAAAGTGGGACGGGCCTGCGATCACCTATGCTCGCGTCCTCGATGTCGTCCACGTCCTCCGACCTGCGCGGAACTCCCTCGAAGCGCAGTGTCGCTCGTCTCCGCGCACGACTTGCCGCTGGAATCAGGGGCTCGTCGTGAAGGCCAAGGGAAGCGGGGCGACGGGGAAGCGCGATCTGCGCGACGGCACGCCGGTGTGGCTGCGTCGCGGCGACGTTCAGGTTCCCGTCAGGCCTCTCGAGCGCAGCGTCTCCACCGACGTCGCGGTCATAGGCGCCGGCGTCAGCGGAGCGCTGATCACCGATGCGTTGCTCGCGAGTGGGTTCGCGGTCGTCGTGCTCGACCGGCGTGGACCCGTTCGCGGGTCGACACCGGCCAGTACTGCGCTCCTGCAGTTCGAACTCGACCAGCCGCTCATCCATCTCACGCGGAAGATCGGGCGCGAACGCGCCGCGCGTGCTTACTGGCGGTCTGCGTCCGCGGTCGATGCGTTGCGCGGACGCATCGCGGACTTGGGCTTGCGCTGCGGATTCCGCGAGCGACGCACGGTCTACTTGCCGGGCAACGTACTGCGGGGCGCGGAGCTCACGCGGGAAGCGGAGGCGCGCGCGAAGATCGGTCTGCGCTCGCGCCGCATCGGCTCGCAAGAGTTGCGCGAGCTGACGCGGATCGAGAGGCCTGGCGCGATCCTCTCGAGCGGCGCGGGCGAGCTGGATCCCGCGGCTTTCGTCGGCGGATTGTGGAAGTCCGCCATCGCGCGCGGTGCCGTCGTCCACGCGCCCACAGAGGTCGTCGACGTCGATTCCAGCCGCGCGCGCGTCGTGCTGACCACGAAGGAGGGGCCGGAAGTGCGCGCGAAACACGTCGTGTTCGCGACGGGCTACGAGTTGCCGAAGCTCGTGAAACCGCGCGGCTATGGAGTGATCTCCACGTGGGCGATGGCCACGAAGCCGCAGCCCAAGAAACTCTGGCCGAGCCGTTGTCTGATCTGGGAGGCCGCCGATCCCTACCTCTACGTGCGGACGACGCTCGACGGTCGCGTGATCGCCGGCGGCGAGGACGAAAAGTTCGAGGACGAGGACCAGCGCAACGCGCTGACCGCGAAGAAGATCGCCGCTATCGAGCGCAAGCTCGGCCGACTGATTCCGGGTATCGATACCGAGGCCGAGTTCCGTTGGTCGGGCTGCTTCGGTCAGAGTTCGACGGGCTTGCCGGCGATCGGCCTGATCCCGGGCTCTCCACGCTGTTTCGCGGTGCTCGGTTACGGCGGCAACGGCATCACGTTCAGCACGATCGCGGCGCAGGTGATCCAACGTGCTTTGCTCGGGATCGAGGATCCCGACTCCGATCTGTTCGCCTTGTCACGCTGAGCTCGGGGGGGGGGCGCGTGAATGCGACGAGGGGCGGCCACTGCGGCCGCCCCTCGTCGTTGTCGCGCTCGTCGCGCTCCGAACTACTTCGTCGGCTCGAGCAGCATCACGGACGACGCGTTGAACTCGTAGCCTTCGCGCGGGATCTCGACCTTGCCGCCGGCTTCTTCGGCGATGTGCTCGGCGTCGGCCGCGCTGATCTTCTTGGGATAGAACGAGCCTTGGATCAGGACGCGCTTGCCGACCCACTCGGTCGGGAACTTGTATTGGCCGCCGCAACCGGCTTCCCAGCGGACCATCGCGACCTTGCCTTCGTCCTCGACCTTCATCCAGCAGCCCTTCTTCAGGCAGACGGCTTCCACGTTCGCTTCGACGAGTAGCGTCTGATCGAAGAACTTCGACGGTGTCGCGTCGACGACGGAGAAGCGGTGCATCTCCTTGGGTTGGATCGCTTCGCCGACGACCTGTCCCTTGGGGAACTCCGGCGTGGTCTGACAGCCGGGGAAGGCGAAGAAGAGGGCCGTTGCGGCGACGATCTGGGCGATGCGCATGAGTGACTCTGGATGTGAGGTCCGGACGAACTGGCGATTTCGCGCGCGATCTTAGGGCTTGAGCACCGTGACGGCCACCTGCGCTGGGGGCGGACGCGGACGGAACCTGGACGGGATCGAGCGGTTCCTGGGGCAATACCGATGAGAGGCGCGGAGCTTTCGATCAAGCTCTACGGTGCCCCGCACGAGGAAAACCATGATCATCCCGCTGCTCGCGATTGCCGCCACGCTGCCTTCCATGTCCGAGGGCCGGCTGCCCTGGAATGCACGAAACGCCGAACACCTCCTGAATCGTGCCGGGTTCGGCGCACGGGGGAGTGAGGTCGAGGCCGCAGCCGCGGCGGGTCTCGAGGCGACGCTCGAGCGGTTGCTCGCGCCGAATGTGGGATGGGAGATGCCCGCCTACGAGCGCATCGATGAACCCACGAAGAAGGATCTCGAGGGTCTCACGACGGAGGAACGAGAGAAGAAGAAGCGCGCGGCACGCGAAGCGGATCGTCGGCAGATGCTCGAGACGACGGCGTGGTGGTTCCGCGAGATGGAGACGACCGATGCGCAGCTCGTCGAGAAGATGACGCTCTTCTGGCATGGCTTCTTCACGACGTCGATCGAGGAGACGAAGCGCAGCTTCCTCGTGCTGCAACAGCACGAATTCCTGCGCACGAACGCGCTGGGCAGCTACGCCGATCTCCTGCGCGGCATCGCTCGCGATCCGGGGATGCTCGTCTACCTCGACAACAACGTGAATCGGAAGGGCAGCCCGAACGAGAACTTCGCGCGCGAGTTGATGGAGATCTTCAGCCTCGGCGAGGGCAACTACACCGAAGATGACGTCAAGGAAGCCGCGCGCGCGCTCACGGGTCGTGGCGTAGGGAGGGACGGCTCATTCGACTTCCGCACGCGTCAACACGACGACGGCCTGAAGACCGTGCTCGGTGTGACCGGGCGCCTCGACGGCGATCAACTCGTCGACATCCTGTTGCAGCAGGACGCGTGCCCGCGCTGGGTCGCGCGGCGCTTGCTGGCGTGGTTCGAGGGCGTCGAGCCCGAGCCGGCGCGCCTCGCGGAGTACGCCAGCTTCCTGCGCAAGGAACGCTTCGAACTCCGGCCTTTCCTGCGCAAGCTCTTCTCGGATCCGAGTTTCTACCGCGACGAAATCGTCGGTGCGCGCGTCCTCGGCCCTGTCGAATACATGGTCGGATCCGCGCGTCGCATGCAGGTCGAAGTGCCGCCGGGTTTGCTCGGCGCAGGCGCCGCGCTGCTCGGCCAACGCGTGTTCTCGCCGCCCAGCGTGAAGGGTTGGGACGAAGGCTACGCCTGGATCTCCACGTCCACGTTGATGCAGCGCGGCAACCTCTCGGGACTCATGCTCGGCGTCGTCAAGGTCGCGGACGTCATGTCGCTCGCCGACGTCGAGGCCGAGATGGCTGCCGAGGAAGGCGACCCGATAGAGGGCGGAGACAAGATGCGTCCCGAGAGTGGTGATGAGCCGGGGATGCAGCCTGGTACCGGCGAGCGCATGACGGGTGCGAAGAAGCCCGCGACCAAGGCCAAGAGCGGCAAGGCCGGTGGCTACGCGATGGAGATCTTGAAGCGCATCGAGGGCAGCGGTTGGTCGCCCGCGTTGAACTTCCGCGTGCGGCTCGAGAAGGCGAACGCGCGGACCGACGCGCAGATCGTGGATCGCATGCTCGACGAACTGCTCGCGATCCCGGCGCCGGCCGACACGGCTCAGCGCATGCGTGCGTTCCTCGAGGGGGAGCGCAAGGAGCGCAAGATCGCCGATGGCAAGTTGCTCGACTCCGGTGGTGATGCCGAGCGCATCCTGCGACGCATGGCGCACCTGATCCTGAGCCTCCCCGAAGCGCAATTGGGTTGATCGACATGGAACACGGAAGCGGAATCGATCGACGCGCGCTGCTCACAGCGGGACTCGGGTTGGGCGGGTTCGCTCTGCTCGGCGGGCGCGGCGAGGCGCGTGTGCGCCTCTCGGGTCCCTTCACGAAAACGGACGGCGAGCGTGCGGGCAAAGTGCTCGTGCTCGTGCAACTCACCGGCGGCAACGACGGACTCTCGACGGTCGTGCCGTTCGGTGACGATGCGTACGGTCGCGCACGCACCTCGACGCGCATCGCCGCGGACGAAGTGCTGCGCATCGACGAGTACCGCGGCCTGCATCCCGCGTTGAAGGGGATGAAGCGTCACTACGACGCCGGCCGGATGGCGATCGTGGAAGGTGCCGGTTATCCCGATCCGATTCGCTCGCACTTCAAGTCGTACGAGGTGTGGCACACGGGGAGCGCGCGCGGTCGATCCTCGGGCGAAGGCTGGGTCGGACGTCTCGCGAGCGCGGCCTGGGCGAAGAACGAGACGCCCGAGCTCGTCGTGCACGTCGGCGGAACCGCTCCGTACTCCGTGTACTCGCTGACGCATCCTCCGGTCATCTTCCAGACGCCGCAGAGCTACCGCTGGGTCAGCCCCGAGACGGACGACCTCGCGACGTACAGGAAGGCCGCGGAAGCGGACACGGTTCGCCTCGACGACGCGCGCAAGAAGAAAGGGAAGACGAAGCCGACGGGGTCGGAGGCCGCGATCGAACGTCTGCGCGGCGTTCTCGCCGACGCGAACGAGTCATCGGCACGGATCCGCCGGGCCGCGGTCGCATACGAAACGAAAGTCGCGTATCCGGCCGACGAACTGGGCGAATCGTTGCGGATCGTTGCCGCGCTGCTCGATGCGCGAATCGGATCACGCGTCGTGTCCGTCGAGCTCGGCGGCTTCGACAGCCACAACAACCAGCGCGCGCAGCACGACGCACGCATGCGGAGCCTCGACGGCGCGTTGACCGCGTTCCTCGACGATCTGAAAGGACGATCGGTCGAGGACGACGTGCTCGTCGTCGTCTTCAGCGAGTTCGGCCGGCGCGTGCAAGAGAACGGCTCGCGCGGCACCGATCACGGAACGGCCGGTCCGATGTTAGTCCTCGGCTCCAAAGTGAAGGGCGGCCTTCACGGCAAGCATCCCTCCCTCACGGAGCTCGACGAAGGCGACCTGATCCACACCACCGACTTCCGCAGCGTCTACGCGACGGCGATCGACCGCTGGTTCGAAGCGGACTCGGCGAAGGTGCTCGGCGCGCGCTTCAAGCCACTTCCGATCGTTTGAGAGCGCCGCCGGCGACGCTTCACGCGCGCACTGCGGGATCTTGAAGGGCTCTCGCTTAGAGGAGCGATGCACCCAGTCTCGAGGCCGCGCGGGTTCGAGTTCTTCGAGCGCTCCAAGCAACTCGTCTGGACTTTCAGGGAACCCAAACGGCCGTGAGCCCGTTCGTCGAGTTGAACGTGCTCGCGCTGCAGAACGCTGCGCTGTTCCGGTACCAGACTTGGTAGTGGATCGTCGCCGCACCGGCGATTCCGCCCACGATCGAAAGCGGTGGACTACCGCTCGACGGCAGCGACGAAGCGTTCGAGACGTTCGTGCGGACTCCGAGTCGCCGCACGGTTCCCGCAGCGCAGCGCAGGCCGTCACCGAACACGAAGCCTGCTCCGGCAGATTGTTGCGCAGTGCCCTGGAAGAAGAGGGCCGACGAGTTCGGCATGCCATCCGCGCGCAGGACCAGCGAATCGAGCGCGACCGACGCCCCGCCCATCGCGGTCAGTCGTCCCGCGAGTCCGAGCGAATTCGTGCATCCCGCTCGTTCGAAAGTCGCGCTCGCGTTGCCGCAAGGGCACGGCGTCCCGGACCCGTCGCCGATGCAGAACGCGCTCGAAACTTCGGCTCGGAACGCCGACACGATCGGTGCGGTGTCGTTCAACGTGCGCCACGCTTCGGCAGCGAACGGGCTCGGGCTGGCGATGCCGAGAGCTTGGCCTTGCCACGACACGGCCGGGTTCGAGAAGAAGGGGATGCGCGCGCCCGGGGCGTAGGCCATGACCGTTCGCCACGCTTGGTCCGGCGTGCGATAGCCGTACGCGTAGCTCGAATGCCCGGGGGGATACGGCTCGCTGCGGTCGAACACGTAGACGTCCGAGATTCCGTTCGTGTCGACGAGCGCGCATGCGGCGCGGCTCGCGAACGCGACGCGCATGCCGGTCGAATCGATCGACACGGCCGAGCCTTCGCCGGCTCCGCCTGGAATCTCCGCGCCGGAACTGGAGAGGCTGACGCGCTCGGTCGAGTTCGCGACGAGGTCGCGTACGAACACGTCGGAATCCTGGTTACCGTCGCTCGCGACGAGGTCGTCGGCGCGGCTCGTGAAGGCGAGGCGTCGCCCGTCGCTCGAGAACGAGGGGTTTGACCCGACGGACGTCGGGCCGGTCGCCGGGGAACCGAGGAGGTTCTGACTGGCGAGCAGCGTCACATCGAGGACTCGATCGCGCGCGAAGAGATCCGTGACGCCGTTCGTGTCGCCCGCGACGACGTCGGCCGACGCGCTCGCGAAGGCAATCCAGCGGCCGTCGGCGGAGATCGCGCAGAGGGTTTCGCACGGGCCTGTGAGTTCGAGGCCCGCAGCCCCGAGACTCGCTCGCGATGTCGTCGCGAGCATCACGTCGCGCACGAAGACATCGATCGCGCCGTTGGTGTCGTTCGCAACGAGATCGGTCGCCGAACTCCAGAACGCCACGTAACGCCCGTCGTCGGAGATGCGCGCGCCGCCCGATGCGCCGAGCGCGGGTTGGCCCGTGACGCTCGCGCTGACGAGCACCGTCGCGCCCGAGAGTCGATCCCAGCGGAAGACCTGACTGGTCACCGCACTCGCTCCCAGGTTCGGCGCGCGCGTGGTGAAGACGACCCAGCGCTCCGCGGTCGCGAAGGAAGGCTCGAAGCAGTCACCGTCGGCTTGTGCGCCACCGGCCGGGAGGATGCGCGTCGTCGTCGATCCTCCGACGTCGCGCACGAAGACGTCGATCGTGCCGTTCGTGTCGCCCGCGACGAGGTTCGTGGCGGCACTCGCGAAGGCCACGAACGTCCCGTCGCCGGTCGACGGCGCGCCGATCGACGCACCGTTTGCTTGGAGTCCGGCACTGGAAACGCTGACACGCGTCGTCGCCAGCACGCCGCGGTTGCGGAGGAAGATGTCGACCACGCCATTCGTGTCACCCGTGACCAAGGTCGTCGCGCTGCTCGCGAACGCGACGAACGATCCGTTCCGTGCGATCGAAGGTTGGCCGGAAGCTCCGGTGACTTGCGTCGAGTTGCCCGCGACGCTCGCCCGTGAGCACTTCGTCGTCGACGTGTCGCGGTCGTGCGCGAGTCCCATGACGTGGCCAAGTTCGTGCGCCAGCGAAAGGTTGGCAGCGGCGCAGTTGCGTGCGACGACGCAGAACGCGTACGGCGCGAAACCTGCCCCGAGATTCGTCAGCGAGTTCGCGACGCCGCACGATTGACCGGATTCCACGATCATCGCCACGATGTCCGCGCCGCACGCGTCGCGGAGCGCCGGGATCTGGTCCAGGAACCCGTCGTTGGTGATCGTCATGCGCCCGAGATCGGTCACGACGCTCGACGATTCGGAATAAGCGACTTCGTGACGCGCGACGAGGCGCACACGTTGGAGGACTCCGCTTTGCGCGTAGGCCGAGTTCGTCTCGGCGAGCGCCAGGTCGACCAGCGCTTCCATCGCCGCGGTTCCGCCTTCCGTCGCGCGTGCGAGCGGGGTCCAGACGACCATGACGTCGATGGTCGCGGCGGTGGCGAGCGCGCTCGATCCGGAGACGGGTCGAGGCGCGCTCGAGACGAAACGATCGACTTCGGGCTCCATGCACGCCGCGAAAGAGGACGGCTCGACACTCATGATCTCGATCCGTTCGCCGAGACGTCCGCGCACGCGTGCGACGTGCTCGCTCTCGCGCACGGTGCCCGTGAGGACACCATCGACCACGGCGAACGACGCGAAACCCGCGTGCGGCGAAGCGAGAACGCCCGTCCAAGTGAAGCCGCCGTCGGTGGACTCCGCGCTCTCTCGGATCGCGACGACGCCCCCGTGCTCCATCTCGATCCGCACGCGCGGGGCGGCGGCGGAGAGGTGCGAGACGTCGCCATCGCCCGGCGCGGAAACCGTAATGAATCCTACGAATCCAGCGAGAAATGAGGTCGGCAACATGGCGTGGGGTTCAGCCCCACGTCCATCCTACGCCCATCCTCGACATGCCGGTCTCCGTCCGGTCCGCGAACGAATTCAGGCCGCGCTGAGCATCGTGTGCAACCGGACGATCGCCGCGCGATCCGTATCGAGCTCTAGCGACGGGTACGCCGAGCTGAATTTGGCCCAGCGGAACTCGGCCCAGCGCGGATCGAGGCGCACTCGCTGCTGCGGCTGCGCGGTCTTGAACCCGTACGTCCACTCGATGACGTCCTCGTCGCCGAAGCACCAACGCGCCGGCATGTCGAGGTCGATCACGTCGGCCGGCTGGAGGATCCCCGTGTCGTCGAGGACTTCGCGTTGGATCGCGCTCTCGAGCTTCTCGCCGAAGCCGATCGTGCCTTGCACGGGGCCCCACAGGCTTTCGATGCCCTGCGCGCTCTTCAATAGGAGGTAGCGCGGCTCGGGGCCCGCGACCTCGAAGACGAACACCTTGATTCTGTGGATCAGCTCGCTCATCGCCGTGGGGTGGGAGAAGGGACTCTGCGACTTCCTAGATACTAACCCGTTCCATCGGAACGCAGCCGACGGCCTCCCGAGGAAGAATCCGTTTCCGCCTCCGACTTGGACGATTCATCGTCCGGCCGTACGGTCCTTTCCATGTCTTCCCCGCGTCTTGCTCGCGCGCTCGCCGCTCTGGACACGCTCGTCGATTGGGAGCGGCGGGACCGGCGCGGCATGTACGTCTCGCTCGCGCCGATGATCGACCTCATGGCGCGCCTCGGCGACCCGCACCGCGCTTTTCGCAGCGTGCACGTGACCGGCACGAAGGGGAAGGGCACGACTTCGGCGCTCGTCGCGGAGGCGCTTCGAAGCGCGGGGATCCGCACCGGCCTGTACACGTCGCCGCACCTCGAGCGTGTGAACGAGCGCGTGCGCGTCGACGGTCGCGAGGTCGAGGACGAAGATCTGGCCGTAGCGCTCGAAGACGCACTGGCCGCACGCGAAGCAGCGATCCTCGCGCGGACTCCCGCGGACGAAGCCACGTGGTTCGATGTCGTCACTGCCGCAGCTTTCGTGGCCTTTTCCAGGGCGAAATGCGCTTGGGTCGTGGTCGAAGTCGGCATCGGAGGGCGTCTCGATTCGACGAACGTCGTGTTCGGCGAGGTGTGCGTCGTCACGAACATCGATCTCGAGCACGTCCAAGTCCTGGGCTCGACACGCGTTGCGATCGCGCGCGAGAAAGGGGGCATCGTGAAGCTCGGATCGACGCTCGTGACCGGCGTGTACGCCGAACAGGGCTCTCGGCCCGAGGACGACGCGTTCAGTGTGCTCGAAGAGATCGCCCAGGCTCTCGGGGTCACGATCCTGCGCCCCGCTCGGCGCGCGGACCGCCTCCTCGATCGCAACATCGACTTGGGCCGACTCGTCCTCGACGAACTCGGCCGGCGCGGAGTGCAGGGGTCGGAAAGAGTTTCCGGTGACCTGCTCGACGCGCGTGCGATCCGTGACGCCCAGTTGAGTGGTCGCCAGGAGCTGCGCTCGGCCGCCGGCGTACCTGTGCTGCTCGACGGAGCGCACGTCGCCTCGAGCATCGCCGCTGTCTTGCGTGAGGCCGCCGCCGATCCACGCTTGCCGCGTCGCAAGCCCGTTGTCGTGCTGGCCCTCGGCCGTGATAAAGATGCCGACCTGGTGCTCAAGGCCCTGCGCGACGGGGCCGATAGGCTTCTTTGCACCACGACGGCCTCCGGGTCGTTGCGGGCTGTGGAATCCTTGGTCGAGGACGCGCTTCGCTTGGGAATCGACGCCGAAACAGCGCCGGAACCGTCGAACGCCCTCGCCAGGGCCATCCCGCTCGCGGCGGACGGCGGTTGGATCCTGGTGACGGGCTCCTTCCACTTGGTCGGAGCCGTGCGACCCCTGCTCGACGCCCCAACGACCGACCTGCCACCCTGATGCTGACCATCGTCTCGGACCTGATCCTGACGGACTCGTTCCTGATCAAGGGCAACATCGAGAACAAGTACACGCGGCTGTCGCAGGTGCTCGACGAACACCGTCGGTATTTCATCAAGGTGCGCGACGCGTCGCTGGTCGACCTGAACTCGTGCGAGCGCATCAACACGCCGCTCCTGCACGTGAACGTGGACGAGATCCTGCTCGCGCACGAATTCCTCGATCAGGGCGGCGATCCGCAGCAGCGCGATCTCGCGAAGAACCAATCGATGCACCGCGTGCGCGTTTTCTACACGGGCTCGCTGAACGTCGAACTCGGCGGCGAAGTTCGCCCCGGTTCGTACGAGGCCGATGATCGCTCGTCGCGCCGATTCTTCACGATGATGAACCCGGTGCTGCGCGGCTTCAACGACCGCGGTGATCAAGACCTCAAGCTCGTCACGAAGCTGCCGTATGCGATCCTGAACAAACTGCGGTTGTCGTACGTGTACGACTTCAACTGAGCTGGTCGGTGCGCGTGCGTGCCGGCGCGCCTGTGTGCTCGCGCGGAGCCCTGTCAGAGCTCGCGATTTCGATGCGTGCGTCGTGCCGCGAGTCCCGCGTATTGCGCCTGCCGCACCCGACGCCAGCGCGCCTGACGCAGCCGCAACTGACGGGGCGAGCATTTGCGCTCAGCGCTGTTGAAACGCGCCAAGATCGGCGCGCACCGCGAGTCCCAAACGCGCCTCGCCACTCCCGACCGCGCTACGTTAGTCGCAAGCGCCACGCACGGAACGCCGAGAACACCACAGCGCCACGACCTGGCCGGCTGGACCGCGAGCGGTCCAGAACGCAATGATGGTCAGGTCGTGGCCCTTCCGACCGAATCGAGCGTGCCGCGGTCGCAACTGGCCTCTCCGTTGAGCATCAGTAGCTGCTCACGCTCGTCTTGACCGCAGCACGTGCGGTCCTCGCTTTTCGCAGCCTGGCTGCTGGGATCGCGCCGCTCGATACCCTTTCGGGCGCGTAGACCGCGTGCGGACGCGAGCTCGCAGCGCGTCGTACTCCGTGCGTCGTTGCGGCTGCTGAAGCCACTTCGGGCCGTCTCCTTGTCGGTGCGCCTGAGACCCGCCGGAGATCGACTCCCTCCCGCATCGCGGATGGGAATCCGGTCCATCGCCCGCAGGAATACCCCGCCCTCTTGCGCCAACCCACCCTCGGGGTACCCTTCGTACTGGGCCATCCCGCCCTTTGGCCGCGCACCCCCGCGGAGGAAGTGGAACGATGTTCGACGCCGCCTCGCCCGGCGCATGGCAGTCGCGAATCGCCGACATCGAGCGTCGGCCGCGAACCATTGCATTCACGTCTTTCGCTGACGTGCAGATCGCACGCGCAGAGTACACCGCCCGCGGGCGTCGAAATTCGTACGTGCGGCGACCTTCGCGAGGTGGAAGGACGACCGGACGCGTGCACGAGATTCGCACGCTCGGAAGCCCGTCAGTTACGCCATACACCGGGCACGCGGGTCTCAGCCGCACAGCGTGTGTCCGGACCGCCGGCAGATCCCCTGCCGTGAACTACCCTACGCGGCTGTCGGAGGATTCATGAAACTCTTCCCCGCGCTCGCACTGCTCGCGGGCGTTACTCTCGCCCCCCCCCCTCTTCGCGTTCGCTCAGTTCGAGCATCGCTACGCGGGCCTGATCTACGACGCGTTCCAGTCCAGTGACGGCTCGAAGCTCTGGACGGTCGAGGATGGCGGACGCATCCGCCACCGCAATGCCTCGGGCGTCTGGTCGCAACAGACCGTTCCCGCGGAGGTGAAGGACGTGCTGCACCGGATCCATTTCCTCGCCCCCGAGTACCAAGTCGGGTGGGCCGTCGGGGAGAACGGTTGGCTGATCAAGACCGTCAACGGCGGCGCGACCTGGACGACACTCTTGCAGAAGCTCGCGTACTCCGCGGGGGGTGACTTCTCGAACCTCTACGACATCCACTTCGTCGACGCGAACACGGGTTGGCTCGTCGGTGAGCACGGACTGTGGACCACGACGAGCGGAGGGACGACGGAGACGTCCTGGGTGGCGGCGACGATCCTCGACTCCAATGGCCAGGTTGAGAACATCGACACGAACACCTGGGGTCTCTACGCGATCGATGTCGTGACGCGCGGCAGCGACAAGTTCGCGATGCTCACGGGTCAGCCTGGCGTGATCTGGCGCTCGATCGACGCTGGAGCGACTTCGTTCCAGGAGGTTTTCGACTTTCGCGTCTGGTGCGGTGCGACCTCCACGACGCTGACCGTCTGTGAAAAAGCCGCCTGCGACGCGATGAACGGTCCTGGACACGTAAGCGCGTGGTTCGAAGCCTGGGATCTCGAGATCAGCCGCGGATCGAGCCCGCTGGCCGTGATGGTCGGCGGCTTCGGAAGCCAGTGCGGGACGATCATCGCTTCCACGGATGATGGCACGACTTGGAACAAGGAGTTCCACGAGTGCGAAGCGCCCGGCGCGTCGTGCCTAGCTCCTCCCTACGGCGACGATCCGACCATGCCCGGCCTCCTCACGGACACGTGGCGGCATACGACGTTCAAGACGTTGTACGGCGTCGGCATTTTCGACGGCGACAACAGCGCCGTAGCCTGCGGCTACAACGGCCAGCACGTCTATCGGGATCCGACGACGTCGAGCCCGGTGCGCTGGCGCGACCGCTCGAACTTCTCGAACCGACCGATCGAGGCGACGACCGCGACGATTTTTCCGCTCTATGGCGCAGTCGCCGATGAGAACACACGAGCGACGGGTTCGGCGGTCTTGCTCGGATCCGGTGGCCATGTGCGGCGGACTACGACGAACGTGGACAACTGGGCGCACGACATCCAAGGGAGCCCGTTCCGGATGACGGATGTTCACTTCGAGACGGCTTCGACGGGTTGGCGGGTGGGGCAGTTCTTCAGAATCACGAAGACAATTTCCGGAGGTACTGAGTGGGTTGAGCAACAACCCATTCCGGTCCTGGGGACCTCTGCGCTCGCCGCGGTCGCGTTCAAACCTGGGGGCGAGTACGGGATCACGGTCGGCGCTCCGGACAATCGCTCAGCGCCCGACACCGACTATCAGTATCAGCCCAAGATCCTACGCACTAACAATGGTGGGTTCATGACCTGGCGCGAGCCGGCCTCGGTCACGCTCCTCAAGAGTGGCATCATCGACGGTCTATTGCTCAGGGATGTCGAGTGGGCGGCTGGGGACGATTTTTGGGCCGTGGGCGAGGGCGGAACCGTTCTCCAGACGACGGATAATGGCGACAGATGGGTCCAGCATGATCCCACCTCCACATCGGGTACGCTCGCGAAACTCTCGCTTCAGGGAGTTGCGTTCTTGAACGTAGACAACGGCGTTGTGGTCGGCAACGACACGACGTCGACCGGGTCTGCCGTGGCGCGAGCGTACAAGAACGACGGCGTCAGCATCGTCTGGTACGACATCAAGCCTGTTAGCGCAGCCGTGCTCCAACTGACGGACGTGAAGATCCTCGGTAGCAGCGCATACGCCACTGGGGAAGAAGAGGTGAGCGGAGTTCGTGTTGGAGGCGTCTACCGCTCCGATTACGCGGGCGGCACTTTCGGGCTCTTCGTCAAGCTCCCGTCTCAGCCGAGCTTTACCGCATGCACGGTGGGGGGAGATCTCGGTCGGATTCCGATCCTGAACGAGATCGCAGTCAACGCCTCGAACGGCGACATCTGGGTCGGTGGCGAGTGCGGTCGCGTCTGGCGTAGGACGAGCTCCGGGACTTGGACCGAGTTCAAGTCGAACACCAGCGGCCACGTCATCGGCATGAGCCTGACCTCGTCGGGCCACCTCTATGTGTCGAGCATGCGGCAGGACGAGACCCAACACGGTCTGACACGGTGGAACCCTTGAGGTAGGGCATCACGAGGCGAAGGGAAGGTCGACGCAACACGTCGGCCTTCCCGATCCGAAGCACGAACGGGTAAAATCCACTAGACTCAACCGGACAAGATCATGAACAGCCTTCTGACTGCATCCTCTCGGCACTCGCGCGCCCCAGCACACTTGAAAACTGCTATCCGTTGCGGAGTTCGATGGATGTGTGCTGGCAGCTTGCTGATTCTCTCTTCGGGTGTCACGTCGGCTCAAGTCCAACGCGTCAAGCTGGTTCCACCAGATGTAGAGTACGAGGACAACTTCGGCTATGCAGTCGCCATCGACGGAGACTGGGCGTTGATCGGTTCTACACTCGACGACGACATCGCAGAGCAGTCCGGCGCCGTATACGTGTACCGGCGCGAAAGCGGCGTCTGGAATCTGTCGCAGAAGCTGAAGGCCAGCGATGCCAGGTTCGCCGCTCAGTTCGGTGAGGCGCTCTCGATGGATGGCTCGTTGGCCATCGTAGGTGCAGCTTCAGACGATCCCTTGGGTATCAACAACGCTGGCTCTGCCTACGTGTTCGAGCGACTCGGGAACACATGGTTCGAGCGCGCAAAATTGTGGGCCAGCGACGCAAGCCCGGGCGCTACCCTCGGTGAAGCGGTGGACATTTCAGGCGGAGTCGTTGTCCTCGGGGGCTGGAGGGCAACCGGCGTGAGCGCCTTCTCGGGACTGGCCTACGTGTTCGAGGGTGGCGGCAGTAACTGGGTACAAACCGCGAGGCTCATCCCGAGCGATGCAGCTCAAGGAGATGGGTTTGGTGACTCGGTCGCCGTGGATGGTGCGCGCCTCGTGGTGGGAGCCTCGAATGCCGACCTGCCAACGGGGGGCAATCAAGGCGTCGCCTATGTCTTCGAGAGTCCGTCACCCGGTGTCTGGGTCGAGGTACAGAAACTCTCGGCACCTGGCACTCTCAACGAGTACTTCGGTTTCGACGTCGATCTGCATGGGAACACTCTTCTCGTCGGCGCGACGGCGGCAAACGCCGTCGGCTATGCGTCGGGCGCGGCGCACATGTTTCAATATGATGGTGTCGCTTGGAGTTACTTTCAGCTGTTGGTCGGTCGCGACACCAAAACGAATGACCGGTTCGGATCGTGGGTAGCGCTCAATGGCGATCTCGCGATCGCCTCGGGCCACCTCACGGATGATCTTGCGACGAACAGCGGCGGGGCCTACGCGTTCTCTCTGCAGAGTTCCACCTGGCAGCAAATCGGCAAGTTGCTTCCGCAAGATTCGCTCGCGAGTAATCTCGTCGGCATCGAGGTCGCCTTGTCGGGCCGTACGGCGATCCTGGGCTGTCGCTTCGACAACTCCGCCTGCCCTCAAGACCCGGCCTGCCACTCGGGTGCCGCCTACATCTTCGATCTGCCGACCAACGCGACCCAGTACGGCTCCTGCGCGAGCGCAGCTCCGTGCGGCAACACGGATACTCACGGGGGCTGCCGCAACAAGACCGGTCACGGCTCGACTTTGCAGGCCTGCGGGAACACGAGCTTTTCAGCCGACGACCTGTTCTTGCAGATGCGCGAACTGCCGCCCAACTCATCCCATCGTCTCTACATGGGACCGCTCCAGATGTCGGCGTTGTTCGGCAACGGTCAGCGCCTGGTCGCGCCAGGAAGCCTCGGCTACTACCGCTATCCAATTCTCCAAGCAAACGCCCAAGGCTTTTCGAGCTTCGGTCCGGGGATCATCGCGCACTCGCAGGGCTTCGGCGGCCTGGGCCAGATCTTGCCGGGCCAAACCTGGCGCTTCCAAGGCTGGCACCGCGACATCGGCGGGCCCTGCGGCAACTTCTTCAACCTCACGAACGGGCTGAGCGTCACCTTCGCGCCGTAGGTCTCGCAGGGACGGCGGAGCACGCGGCGTCGAGCCGACCGCGATCGATGTGAGGTCGGTCGAGGAACAGGTCACCGTGTGCCGTCCGCTGGACCGCGAGCGGCCCAGAACGCAATGATGGTCAGGTCGTGGCCCTTCCGACCGAATCGAGCGTGCCGCGGTCGCAACTGGCCTCTCCGTTGAGCATCAGTAGCTGCTCACGCTCGTCTTGACCGCAGCACGTGCGGTCCTCGCTTTTCGCAGCCTGGCTGCTGGGATCGCGCCGCTCGATACCCTTTCGGGCGCGTAGACCGCGTGCGGACGCGAGCTCGCAGCGCGTCGTACTCCGTGCGTCGTTGCGGCTGCTGAAGCCACTTCGGGCCGTCTCCTTGTCGGTGCGCCTGAGACCCGCCGGAGATCGACTCCCTCCCGCATCGCGGATGGGAATCCGGTCCATCGCCCGCAGGAATACCCCGCCCTCTTGCGCCAACCCACCCTCGGGGTACCCTTCGTACTGGGCCATCCCGCCCTTTGGCCGCGCACCCCCGCGGAGGAAGTGGAACGATGTTCGACGCCGCCTCGCCCGGCGCATGGCAGTCGCGAATCGCCGACATCGAGCGTCGGCCGCGAACCATTGCATTCACGTCTTTCGCTGACGTGCAGATCGCACGCGCAGAGTACACCGCCCGCGGGCGTCGAAATTCGTACGTGCGGCGACCTTCGCGAGGTGGAAGGACGACCGGACGCGTGCACGAGATTCGCACGCTCGGAAGCCCGTCAGTTACGCCATACACCGGGCACGCGGGTCTCAGCCGCACAGCGTGTGTCCGGACCGCCGGCAGATCCCCTGCCGTGAACTACCCTACGCGGCTGTCGGAGGATTCATGAAACTCTTCCCCGCGCTCGCACTGCTCGCGGGCGTTACTCTCGCCCCCCCCCCTCTTCGCGTTCGCTCAGTTCGAGCATCGCTACGCGGGCCTGATCTACGACGCGTTCCAGTCCAGTGACGGCTCGAAGCTCTGGACGGTCGAGGATGGCGGACGCATCCGCCACCGCAATGCCTCGGGCGTCTGGTCGCAACAGACCGTTCCCGCGGAGGTGAAGGACGTGCTGCACCGGATCCATTTCCTCGCCCCCGAGTACCAAGTCGGGTGGGCCGTCGGGGAGAACGGTTGGCTGATCAAGACCGTCAACGGCGGCGCGACCTGGACGACACTCTTGCAGAAGCTCGCGTACTCCGCGGGGGGTGACTTCTCGAACCTCTACGACATCCACTTCGTCGACGCGAACACGGGTTGGCTCGTCGGTGAGCACGGACTGTGGACCACGACGAGCGGAGGGACGACGGAGACGTCCTGGGTGGCGGCGACGATCCTCGACTCCAATGGCCAGGTTGAGAACATCGACACGAACACCTGGGGTCTCTACGCGATCGATGTCGTGACGCGCGGCAGCGACAAGTTCGCGATGCTCACGGGTCAGCCTGGCGTGATCTGGCGCTCGATCGACGCTGGAGCGACTTCGTTCCAGGAGGTTTTCGACTTTCGCGTCTGGTGCGGTGCGACCTCCACGACGCTGACCGTCTGTGAAAAAGCCGCCTGCGACGCGATGAACGGTCCTGGACACGTAAGCGCGTGGTTCGAAGCCTGGGATCTCGAGATCAGCCGCGGATCGAGCCCGCTGGCCGTGATGGTCGGCGGCTTCGGAAGCCAGTGCGGGACGATCATCGCTTCCACGGATGATGGCACGACTTGGAACAAGGAGTTCCACGAGTGCGAAGCGCCCGGCGCGTCGTGCCTAGCTCCTCCCTACGGCGACGATCCGACCATGCCCGGCCTCCTCACGGACACGTGGCGGCATACGACGTTCAAGACGTTGTACGGCGTCGGCATTTTCGACGGCGACAACAGCGCCGTAGCCTGCGGCTACAACGGCCAGCACGTCTATCGGGATCCGACGACGTCGAGCCCGGTGCGCTGGCGCGACCGCTCGAACTTCTCGAACCGACCGATCGAGGCGACGACCGCGACGATTTTTCCGCTCTATGGCGCAGTCGCCGATGAGAACACACGAGCGACGGGTTCGGCGGTCTTGCTCGGATCCGGTGGCCATGTGCGGCGGACTACGACGAACGTGGACAACTGGGCGCACGACATCCAAGGGAGCCCGTTCCGGATGACGGATGTTCACTTCGAGACGGCTTCGACGGGTTGGCGGGTGGGGCAGTTCTTCAGAATCACGAAGACAATTTCCGGAGGTACTGAGTGGGTTGAGCAACAACCCATTCCGGTCCTGGGGACCTCTGCGCTCGCCGCGGTCGCGTTCAAACCTGGGGGCGAGTACGGGATCACGGTCGGCGCTCCGGACAATCGCTCAGCGCCCGACACCGACTATCAGTATCAGCCCAAGATCCTACGCACTAACAATGGTGGGTTCATGACCTGGCGCGAGCCGGCCTCGGTCACGCTCCTCAAGAGTGGCATCATCGACGGTCTATTGCTCAGGGATGTCGAGTGGGCGGCTGGGGACGATTTTTGGGCCGTGGGCGAGGGCGGAACCGTTCTCCAGACGACGGATAATGGCGACAGATGGGTCCAGCATGATCCCACCTCCACATCGGGTACGCTCGCGAAACTCTCGCTTCAGGGAGTTGCGTTCTTGAACGTAGACAACGGCGTTGTGGTCGGCAACGACACGACGTCGACCGGGTCTGCCGTGGCGCGAGCGTACAAGAACGACGGCGTCAGCATCGTCTGGTACGACATCAAGCCTGTTAGCGCAGCCGTGCTCCAACTGACGGACGTGAAGATCCTCGGTAGCAGCGCATACGCCACTGGGGAAGAAGAGGTGAGCGGAGTTCGTGTTGGAGGCGTCTACCGCTCCGATTACGCGGGCGGCACTTTCGGGCTCTTCGTCAAGCTCCCGTCTCAGCCGAGCTTTACCGCATGCACGGTGGGGGGAGATCTCGGTCGGATTCCGATCCTGAACGAGATCGCAGTCAACGCCTCGAACGGCGACATCTGGGTCGGTGGCGAGTGCGGTCGCGTCTGGCGTAGGACGAGCTCCGGGACTTGGACCGAGTTCAAGTCGAACACCAGCGGCCACGTCATCGGCATGAGCCTGACCTCGTCGGGCCACCTCTATGTGTCGAGCATGCGGCAGGACGAGACCCAACACGGTCTGACACGGTGGAACCCTTGAGGTAGGGCATCACGAGGCGAAGGGAAGGTCGACGCAACACGTCGGCCTTCCCGATCCGAAGCACGAACGGGTAAAATCCACTAGACTCAACCGGACAAGATCATGAACAGCCTTCTGACTGCATCCTCTCGGCACTCGCGCGCCCCAGCACACTTGAAAACTGCTATCCGTTGCGGAGTTCGATGGATGTGTGCTGGCAGCTTGCTGATTCTCTCTTCGGGTGTCACGTCGGCTCAAGTCCAACGCGTCAAGCTGGTTCCACCAGATGTAGAGTACGAGGACAACTTCGGCTATGCAGTCGCCATCGACGGAGACTGGGCGTTGATCGGTTCTACACTCGACGACGACATCGCAGAGCAGTCCGGCGCCGTATACGTGTACCGGCGCGAAAGCGGCGTCTGGAATCTGTCGCAGAAGCTGAAGGCCAGCGATGCCAGGTTCGCCGCTCAGTTCGGTGAGGCGCTCTCGATGGATGGCTCGTTGGCCATCGTAGGTGCAGCTTCAGACGATCCCTTGGGTATCAACAACGCTGGCTCTGCCTACGTGTTCGAGCGACTCGGGAACACATGGTTCGAGCGCGCAAAATTGTGGGCCAGCGACGCAAGCCCGGGCGCTACCCTCGGTGAAGCGGTGGACATTTCAGGCGGAGTCGTTGTCCTCGGGGGCTGGAGGGCAACCGGCGTGAGCGCCTTCTCGGGACTGGCCTACGTGTTCGAGGGTGGCGGCAGTAACTGGGTACAAACCGCGAGGCTCATCCCGAGCGATGCAGCTCAAGGAGATGGGTTTGGTGACTCGGTCGCCGTGGATGGTGCGCGCCTCGTGGTGGGAGCCTCGAATGCCGACCTGCCAACGGGGGGCAATCAAGGCGTCGCCTATGTCTTCGAGAGTCCGTCACCCGGTGTCTGGGTCGAGGTACAGAAACTCTCGGCACCTGGCACTCTCAACGAGTACTTCGGTTTCGACGTCGATCTGCATGGGAACACTCTTCTCGTCGGCGCGACGGCGGCAAACGCCGTCGGCTATGCGTCGGGCGCGGCGCACATGTTTCAATATGATGGTGTCGCTTGGAGTTACTTTCAGCTGTTGGTCGGTCGCGACACCAAAACGAATGACCGGTTCGGATCGTGGGTAGCGCTCAATGGCGATCTCGCGATCGCCTCGGGCCACCTCACGGATGATCTTGCGACGAACAGCGGCGGGGCCTACGCGTTCTCTCTGCAGAGTTCCACCTGGCAGCAAATCGGCAAGTTGCTTCCGCAAGATTCGCTCGCGAGTAATCTCGTCGGCATCGAGGTCGCCTTGTCGGGCCGTACGGCGATCCTGGGCTGTCGCTTCGACAACTCCGCCTGCCCTCAAGACCCGGCCTGCCACTCGGGTGCCGCCTACATCTTCGATCTGCCGACCAACGCGACCCAGTACGGCTCCTGCGCGAGCGCAGCTCCGTGCGGCAACACGGATACTCACGGGGGCTGCCGCAACAAGACCGGTCACGGCTCGACTTTGCAGGCCTGCGGGAACACGAGCTTTTCAGCCGACGACCTGTTCTTGCAGATGCGCGAACTGCCGCCCAACTCATCCCATCGTCTCTACATGGGACCGCTCCAGATGTCGGCGTTGTTCGGCAACGGTCAGCGCCTGGTCGCGCCAGGAAGCCTCGGCTACTACCGCTATCCAATTCTCCAAGCAAACGCCCAAGGCTTTTCGAGCTTCGGTCCGGGGATCATCGCGCACTCGCAGGGCTTCGGCGGCCTGGGCCAGATCTTGCCGGGCCAAACCTGGCGCTTCCAAGGCTGGCACCGCGACATCGGCGGGCCCTGCGGCAACTTCTTCAACCTCACGAACGGGCTGAGCGTCACCTTCGCGCCGTAGGTCTCGCAGGGACGGCGGAGCACGCGGCGTCGAGCCGACCGCGATCGATGTGAGGTCGGTCGAGGAACAGGTCACCGTGTGCCGTCCGCTGGACCGCGAGCGGCCCAGAACGCAATGATGGTCAGGTCGTGGCCCTTCCGACCGAATCGAGCGCACCGGTCGTCCCCGCACGATCCCCGGAACGGCGATCCGCCGAACACTGGACTCTCCTCGCGCTCGTGCTCGCAGCCGCGGCCGCGGTGCTCGTCCTCGGCCTCCTGATCGAACCCGATCCGCGCGGTTTCGGCACGCACGAGAAGCTAGGCATGGCCCCGTGCCAGTTCCTCGCTTGGACCGACATTCCCTGTCCCGGCTGCGGCGTGACGACGTCGGTTTCGCTCGCCGCCCACGGCCGTTTCGCCGAGTCGTTCGCGAACCAACCGTTCGGAACGCTCGTCGCGGTGCTCGTGCCGATCACGGCGATCTTCGCGCTCGTCCAGCACGCGCGGCGCCGCGATCTGGGCCAGATGCTCCACGCGAGTCGACCGATGTGGTGGATGCTCGCGCTCGGGGTGCTCGGGCTCGGCGGCTGGGCGTGGAAGATCGCGTTGATGCGATCCGGCCATTAGGGCCTCGGCGCGCGAGCACCCGGCTCGTGAAGGCCGGCTCACGGACTGGCCCTGCGCGGACTCTCTGGACACTGCACTCCTCTCGAGTCTCTCGGGACTCCACTTCGGATCCGAACGATCGGCGGCCGAAAGTCTCATTGCTCGCGGACGGCAGGGTCGCGCGGCAGGGAGAAGGGGGACGATTCATGGATCGCAAGACGATCCACTCGGAAGCGCGCACCAATGCGCTGCCTGGGTGGAAGGACTGTCAATGGTTCGCCGTCGTGACGGCGATGGGGCTCGGAGGATGCGGGGGCGGCGGCAGCAGCGTGGACGAAGTTCCATTGCCACCGATCACGGCGACGAGCGACGTGCCGGAGAGCGACGAAGACGCTGCACGATTCCTCACGCAAGCGACGTTCGGGACGCGCAGTTCCGACATCGATCTCTTGAACGCGAATGGTTTCACGGGGTGGATCCAGTGGCAGAAGATCCTGCCGAGCTCGTTGGAACGGCCGGGTCTGGAGGCGCAAGACGCAGCCGGCGCCGATGTCTACCAACAGCACCGCGTCTACGCTTGGTGGCGAAACGCAGTCGCGGGACACGACCAACTGCGTCAGCGGCTGGCGTGGGCGCTCTCGCAGATCTTCGTCGTGTCCGACGTGGCCGGCGCGCTCGGCAACGATCCGATCGGCATGGCCGAGTACTACGACGTGCTCGTTCAGAACGCGCTCGGGAACTATCGTGACCTTCTCGAGGACGTGACCTTGAGTCCGGTCATGGGGCGGTACCTGAGCATGCTCGGCAACGAGAAGGCCGATCCACTGCACAACATTCGGCCCGACGAGAACTACGCGCGTGAAGTGATGCAACTCTTCACGATCGGGCTCCATGAATTGAACCCTGACGGATCGCGCGCGCTGGATGGAGACGGTGATCCGATTCCGACGTACGACCAGGACACGATCGAGAACTTCGCGCGCGTTTTCACCGGCTGGAACTATGCCGATGCGGACAGTTGGCACTGGCCCGACTCGAACTACCGACCGATGGAACCGTGGCTCGCGTACCACGACACGGATGCGAAGACGTTGCTCGGTGGAGTTCTCTTGCCGGCGAATCAGACGCCCGCGGAGGACCTCACCGCATCACTCGACAACTTGTTCCAGCACCAGAACGTCGGGCCTTTCATCGGTCGCATGCTCATCCAGCGACTGGTGACGAGCAACCCGAGCTCCGAGTACGTCGGCCGAGTCGCCGCCGTCTTCGCCGACGACGGCACGGGCGAGCGCGGAGATCTCTTCGAGGTCGCGAAGGCGATTTTGCTCGACGAAGAGGCACGTAACGGTCACGCGGACGATCCCGTGAACTTCGGCAAGCTCAAGGAGCCGCTCCTGCGGCAGACCGCTCTGTGGCGCGCATTCGCCGCCGGTAGTGCCATCGGGACGTACCAAGACGGCTGGCCCGAGGGTTCGTGGGGCCAAGCGCCGTTGCGCTCGCCTTCGGTGTTCAACTTCTACTCGCCGTTCTACCGGCCGCCGGGCGAGATGCTCGACAACGGGCTCTTTGGGCCCGAGTTCCAGATCACGACGCACACGTTGATCACCTCGGGAACGAATCGGCTCCACGACCTCGTGTTGTGGCTCAACGACTCGAACTCGGGTCTCGATGGTGACGACGTCTACATCCGGACGGCGTACGAGCGCGGGCTCGCGGCGGATCCGGTGGCGTTGGTCGATCACCTCGACCTGTTGCTCATGGCCGGCGGGATGTCGGCGTGGATGAAAGACGTGGTCGTCGATCGCGTGACGCACGTGTCGATGTCGGACGGGGGATACGACCGGGTCACGGAAGCGATCTATCTGATCGTCACGTCGCCGGAAGGAGCGGTGCAGCGATGAGTGGTTCGAAGAGAGGGACGTGTTCGATGGGTGATTCACACAACGTGTCGCGGCGGGGGCTCTTGAAGGTCGGAGCCGGGGCAGCGGGTCTGTACGCCATGCGGGATCTCGCGATGGTCTCGAGCTTCGGAGCTCGAGGCGCGGGTGGTTATCGCGCGTTGGTGTGCGTCTTCCTGTACGGCGGGAACGACTCGTTCAACATGCTCGTTCCGACCAGCAACGCGCGGTATGCGGAGTACTTGGCGGCGCGCCAGAACCTCGCTGTTCCGGCCGAGGATCTGCTGCCGATCACGCCGACAACCAACGACGGGATCACGTACGGAATCCACCCGTCCTGCACGGAGCTGCGCTCGCTCTTCGACGCGGGCTCCTTGGCGATCGTGCGCAACGTGGGCACGTTGATCGGGCCGCTCACGAAGGCGCAATACCAAGCCGGAGTTGCCGCGGTTCCACCGCAGCTCTTCTCCCATTCGGATCAGCAGTTCCAATGGCAGACGGGCGTCTCGGGCTCCGCCGAGAACGTCGGTTGGGGCGGTCGCGTCGCCGACGTCGCCGGCAGCCTCAACGTGGGTTCGCAGCTCGCGATGAACTTGTCGCTCTCCGGAGCGAACACGTTCCAAGTCGGGCACGACACGCTGCCCTACAACCTCGGCGTGAACGGCGCGATCCAGCTCAGCGGGCTGTTCCAGAATTGGAATCAGGACCGCACGGCCGCGTTCGAGGCGTTGCTGGACGCACCACAATCGAACCGGCTCGTGCGTCAGTTCGCCGGCATCCAGCAACAGGCGATCGACGTGCAGGGAGTCGTGACGAGTGCGTTGTCCTCTGCGCCGACCCTCACCACCGTATTCCCGAACACGGGCCTCGGGAGGCAACTCCGCATGGTCGCGCGAATGATCTCGATCCGGTCGAGCGTCAGCGCGTCACGCCAAGTGTTCTTCGTCTCGCGCGGAGGTTTCGACACGCACGACGATCAGGAACAGGACCAGCCGGGCCTCTACTCCGACATCAGCCAGTGCTTGGCCGCGTTCCAAGCCGCGATGGTCGAGCTGGGCATCTCCGACTCGGTCACGGCGTTCACCGGGTCCGACTTCGGCCGCACTCTGACGAGCAACGGCGACGGTTCGGACCACGGTTGGGGCAGCCATCACCTCGTGCTCGGCGGCGGCGTCCGCGGCGGAGATCTCTATGGGACGATGCCGAGCTTCCAGATGGGCGGCGTCGACGACGTCGGCGGGGGACGCCTCCTGCCGACGACCTCGGTCGATCAGTACTCGGCGACGTTGGCTCGTTGGTACGGGCTCACCGAACCGCAGATCGCGCAGGTGTTCCCGAACGTCGCGAACTTCGCGAGTTCCGATCTGGGCCTGATGCTGTGACGAAAGACGCGGAGTCCGGGATCTCTCCCGGCCTCCGCATGCGTACGTCGAGGTACTTTTCGCGACCTCGATCGGCTCAGCTCGCGCGTTTCGGCTGCTGAGCCATCGCCTCGTTGAACTTGGCGATGTTCTTCTGGCGCTCGTCGACGTAGCGCTGGAGGCCGGCCGCGTAGCGCTCGATGCCGCCGTTGGGCTCGAATTCGAGGCCGACCAACACGTTCTTCGTGAACGCCCTCATGCCGACGACGCGCGCGCGGCAAACGATCGGGAGCGGCGTGCCGGGCAACGTCAGCGACAGTTCGACGCGACCCTTGTCCTTGAGCGCAGCGACCTGCTCGAGGGTGGCCAGGATTCCGACGCCGCCCATCGAGATGTCGTGGACGCGCGCCGAGAGTTCACCGTCGCTCCAGCGCACCGAGCTCGTGACCTTCGACGTGAAGTCGGGCATGACGCGCTGGCTACGGCGCCGGTTGAACCACCGCGCGTAGAACGAGTCCACCTGCTGCACGACCTCGGCGATGCTCTCGAACCGCAGGCCGTAGCGCACGGTCGTTCCGATGTGCGAGACCGACACGATCTCGGCCGCGGCCTCGACGCCGCTAGCGCGGGATCGGTGTTGGACCAGAAGGCGGACTTTCGTCCCTTCCGCGATGTCCAAGTTCTTCGTCTGGGGCAAGGTGACGCCGGCGCCGCCCACGGATAGGTCCGCGCACTCGCCGACTGCCCTGCGACCGTCCGCTGTGAGGATCGTGGCCTCGAGCGGCGCGCCGGCCTGTTTCTGCACGCGGTACTGGCGGCGTGAATCGCGTCCGGTGCGCTGGCTGCGCGCGCGCGGCGAATCGGAAGGGCTCGGCTTCGTGGGATCGTTCAGGGGGATCGACATGGCGTCCTCGGGACCCGCAGGGTTACGGAGTCTCGGCTCCGGCCGGGTTTCATCGGCGCGATGTGGCTCGGAGCGCGAGCCTCGAACGGGATTCCGTGTCGGTTACCGCCTTGGCATTTTGACCAACGAAGCCATGACTCCCCGTTGCGCCTTCGATCCTCCGGCTGGGGGCACCCTCCCGAGCATTTCTTTCCGGGTGCGGAGGGCACGCCCGCGGTGCGTCGCGAAGCGCATCCGCATGTCGGGACTTCGCTCACCGAACCGCTGACGCTCGTGGTCGAGATCGCCGAGGGCCGACCCCCTGATCGTCGAAGTTTCAGTGACGCTCGAAGACGCCGACCAACGACAAGCCTTTGAGCCCAGGCACGTGGTCGAGCATCGCCAGCGCCGGCATCAGCGCATTGATGACCTTCAATTTCCCAGGCGAAATGCTCTTCGAGTAGTTCGTGTTCTCCACGCGCTTCTTCTTGTAGCCCCACGCGCCGGCCGGATTCATCGGGCGCACCGACAGCGTCGTGAAACCCTCGCGCTCGAACAGTAGACGCAACGGCGCGTCGTCGTAGCGGCGGTAGTGCCCCGACGCCTGATCCATCGGCCCGTACAGAGCACTTTGCGCCGGCACCTTCACGATCGCGCGACCACCGGGCTTCAAGCGCGCCTTCACGTTGCGGACGAACGCCGCGTCGTCCTGGAAATGCTCGAGGACGTCGAGCGCGATCACTGCGTCGGCAACCACGTCCGCGATCTCGTGCCAATCACCGCGCAGATCGACGTTGCGCGGCTCGACTTTGGATCGCGGATACTCGCGCCCGAGACGCTCGAGCAACGCATCGTTCACGTCGACGGCGACGACGCGCTCGACCGTGTCGACGTAGTGACGCAGCACGAATCCCGCGCCGCAACCTAGCTCGAGGATCGTCCCGCGCGGCAAGTGATCGGCGAAACGCGCCGCGATCCAGCCGTAGTAGTTCGGCAGGAGCGCCATGCGATCCTGCGCCTCGTGGTAGACGAGGTTGGAGCGGTCGAGCGTCGAGTCGGAGTCGTGAGGCACGCGCGGAACAGTCTAGTCGGTCGGCGCGCCGTCAGGACCGGAACTGTGCGTCAGGACTTCGCGGACATGACGGCGAGGGCGACATAGATCGCAGTGTACATCCCGCAAATCACGATGCCCGCCAGGTTCCACGCATGCTCGCGCGGCCTGTCCGCGGACCGCGCAACGCGTGACAGATAGGACGGCGCGAGAACGACGCCCCACGGAGCGAACGGCGACATGGCACAAGCGCGGATGCTCGAGCCCAGTCGTTCGAGGGACTCCTCGATGGTGGGCTGTTTCTTCGCCGGTAGAGCATCCGCGAGGATCTCGGTCGCCGCGCCCAGATCGGCGTCGCTCACGTCGATGACCACCAAAGCGACAGCGGAAGTCAGGTTCTGCCGCGGGATCTCCACGCCCGTTGCGTCGGTGAGCCGTGTGTCGATCCGGTCGTTGTCCAAGAAGCCACAGACGAGTGCTGCTTCCGAGATCGAGCACGCGTGCAAAGTGCGCCAGCTCATGACTTCAAGGCTATTCGCGATCGTCGGAAAAGGCCAAGCGCAGTCAGCTGCGCGCGAGCCTCAGTCCAGGCCGGAGGCTTCCCCCACGAACGACGCGGCACACGAACCCGCTGCGCCCGAGCATCAAGTCCGGGAAGCGCTTGTCGGCCTTCTTCAACGTGCCGCACGGCTCGCGCACGTCGTGGATTGCGATCACGACTTCGTCGCCGATCGCGAGCTCGTCGCCGGGACGCAAGTCCGCGTAGTCGATCCCTTCGGTGAGCACGTTCTCGCCGAACGAACCGGGCGCTTCGCACGCGACACCATCGGCGCGCAGCGTGCGGTAATCCTCGATCGAGAACAGGCACACAGCTCGATTCAGACCGCCGTGTCGCGTGAAACGATGACGGTCGCCGACGAGCCCGAGCTCTTCGACGACCGCGGATTCGACCGGGAACTTCGGGATTCCGCCCAGCCCGACGCACACGGCGAGCACGACCCCGCTCGTCACGGCTTGGGCTCGGAGCCTTCTTTCAAGAACAGGTAGTAGAGCTGACCTTCTTGTCGCGTCGCACCCGCAATCTTCTCGGCTTCGTCTCCGACGCCGATGTAGACGTCGGCGCGACCGGCGGTGCGAATCGCGCCGCCCGTGTCCTGATCGAAGAGGAAGCGGTCGAGCTCGGCGCCGTACTCGGTGCCGATGCGACCATGGGCCCACGTCAGCGCGCCGCGCGGGAACAAGCGCTTGTCCGTCGCGACCGAGCGATAACCCGTGACCGGGACGTTGAGCGAACCGTGCGGATTGCCCGCGATTCCCTGGAAAAACACGTAGCTGTCGTTCTTGTCGAGGAACTGCTGGACCTTCGCCGGATTCGCCTTGGCCCATGCACGAATCGACGCCAGGCTCACGCCGTCCTTCTTCAGTTCCTTCGCGTCGATGAGCGCCTTGCCGAGCGACGCGTACTCGCGCCCGTTCTTGCCGGCGTAACCGAGTCGCAGCATCTCGCCGTCGGGCAGGCGTATGAACGCGGAGCCGTTCACGTGCGCGATGTACGCGTCGACAGGATCGGCGAGCCACGCGAGCTCGAGGTTCTTCTTCTTCAGCATCCCCGTCGCTTCGATCACGCGACGAACGGGATAGAGCTGCGTCGCGTTGCCGACCTTTTGGCCGAGGATTTCGCCCTCGGGCCCCTTCACGAGGTCGGGCGGCAAGGCGTAGAGCGGATGGCGGAACTCGGGCGTCGCGATGGGCGAACCGCGCAGGATCGGCGTGCAGTAAGCGGTGAAGAGGACGCCGCCGCCCCGGCCGTCCCAACCGGCGCTCTTGTAGACGGTGAACTCCTCACCCAGCTTGGCGTCGAATTCCTCGGCCGATTTCGTGGTCGTGAGCAGCTCACGGAAGCGCTCGAGGCTCGCCAACGCGCGCGCGCTCGACACGCCCTCGACCGGGAACCACCTCGGCGACGTCTTCTTCTTCGTCCACGCGATCGACTGGTCGAGCGCGGGCAGGATCTCGTCCTTGCGCGCGAAATCGGCGTGGAAATCGGGTCGTTTCTCGTCGGGGCCGAGAGGCAGCAGGGCCGGCGAGCCCTCGGGCAACTCTTTCGAGTAGTCGGGCTGCGTGGACGAGCAGGCGGCGAGGAAGGCAAGCGTGCCCGCGAGGGCGAGTGTGGTGATGTGGCGCATGGTTCGAACAATCCGTTTGTACGCGCGAGTCTGCCCAACCGCTGCGTCCGAATCACGCGCCGCGGAACCAGAGATTCCCAGCACCTTGCCGACCTGGATCGCGGGCGCGAGACTCAGACGCATCTTGCCCTGCCTACTCGGATGCCTCGCCCTCACCGCGCCGCGCCTCGTCGTCGCGCTGCTGTTCCTCTTCAGCGACTACCTCGGTCGCGCGTACGAGACGAACTTCTGGCCGTTCCTCGGCTTCCTGTTCCTGCCCTGGACGACGCTCGCGTACGCGGTTGCGATCAATCAAAACCAGGGCGACCTCGGCGGGTGGTACTTGGCGCTCTACGTCCTCGCGCTGCTCATGGACCTCGGGATCGTGGGCTTCCGCAAGCGAGCGCGTTTCCGCCGTCGGCCGCCCGCGGGACCGAGCGCGGGTGGGGGAGGTCCGGCCCCGGCCGCACCGCGCTCGATCGACGTGCGCGGCGAGCGCGTGGGCTGAGCGCGTGGGCTGAGCGGCCTCCATGGAGGAGTCGCCCGTACGTTGTCCCGGATCCGCGTGCGATTCGTGCGCAACGGCGTGACGCGGTCTACCCCTGAAGGCTCTGGTCATCGGCGGCGGAATCGGCGGGCTTTCGGCCGGAACCGCGCTGCGGCAGGCCGGTATCGACGTCGAGCTGTTCGAGCGCGCGCCCGCGACCCGCGAAGTCGGCGCGGGCATCTCGCTCTGGCCCAATGCGCTGCACGTTCTCGACGCGATTGGCGTCGACGCGCGCGTGCGAGCTCTGGGGCACGCGCAAGGCGACGGACGCCTGATGACGTCGAGCGGAAGGACGCTGATCGACATGTCGATGAGCGTCATCGAGGAAAGCGGCGCGCCCGTGTTGATGCTGCACCGCGCGAGCTCGATCGACGCGTTGCGCGCGGGTTTCGAGGGGCCTGTGCGTCTGGGACACGAACTGGCGGACGTCCTACGAGTCCGAGATCGCGTGCGCGCGACCTTCACGAATGGATCGACGGCCGAGGGCGACGTCTTGATCGGCGCCGACGGTTGGCGGTCGGCAGTGCGCGCGCAGACCTTCCCCGGAGCGCGAGCGCGGTACGTGGGTTACTCGGGTCTGCGCGCCGTCGTCGCGTGTCCCGCGAGCGTCACACCGACGAGCGAAAGCTGGGGTCGCGGCGCTCGTTTCGGCCTCATTCCGCTCATCGACGGGCGCTTGTACTGGTTCGCGGTTTGGAACGCGCCCGAGGGCGAAGTGCTCTCGCCCGACGAGCGTCGAGCGCGCGCCCTGCACACCTTCCGCGGCTGGCACGCGCCGACCGAGGACGTGATTCGTGCCACCGAACCGACCGCGATCTTGCACGACTACGTGCGCGAACTCGTCGACCTCCCGGCGTGGATCCACGGGCGAATCGCGTTGCTCGGCGACGCGGCGCACGCGATGACGCCGAACCCCGGGCAAGGCGGATGCTATGCGATCGAGGATCGCGTACGTGCTCACGCGGTGTCTCAGCGAGACGCAGCCGGTCGAGGACGCGCTCGATCGTTACGTCAGCCTCCGTCGTCCGCGCGTCACGAACATCACCCGCGACTCCCACGCGTTCGGGTTCTTCGGCCAGCTCGAGAACGCGTTCGCGCAACGCGTGCGCGACGCGCGAGCGGTGGCGACGAAAGGCCGCTACGGACGCGACGTGGTGCTGCGGTACGCACGGACGCGCCCGGATCAGCTCCTGCGAGTGACGGAGTGAGCCGTCACGAGAAGCGTGCTTTCCATGGTCTGCGCGCGCAATTCGGATGAGCTCGATGCAGCGGCCACGACCATCACTCCGATCTGACGCGCGCGCGGGCCGCCCACCGCCTTCATCCCGTGGTGCGTGTCGACATCTCGCGATTTCTTCATCGCGAATCGGTCCAGGTAGGGCGGCCTCCCTGCACGGCCGAGCGGGGAGGGCGACCGGATCCGTGCCGTGGCTTGACCGAATCGCGAACCTCGGACAGAGTCCTTGACTCGCCATCCCCTTCGAGTCCCTCGACGGGTAGCGCTTCCCACTCGCGAGTTCGACGAAGACCACGATGCTCCACTTCCTCGCGCTGGCCGTGTGCCAGCACGCGCCGGCGACCGTCGCGCAACGCATTTCGCTTCGGCCGCCCAACGTGATCGTCGTCGTACTCGACGACGTGGGCCTCGACCAACTCGACGTCTACGGCGGTACGCCCGCGTGGGGAGAATCACGCGCCCGGACGCCGGTGATCGACCAGCTGCGTGCGAGTGGAGTGCTGTTCGAGCACGCTTATTCCGCTCCGCTGTGCAGCCCGAGCCGCGCGATGCTCCTGACGGGCCGACACGGGTTTCGTACGGGCATGCTGAACCTCGCGGAAGAGACAGGCCCCTGTCCCCCGGGAACCGTGTTCCATGGATCCAACGATTGCTGCCCGGCTTCCGACCCTGACTGTCAGTTGCCCGAGTCGCAGGCCGTTTCACCGCTGAGTTCTCAGGGCTACTCGTTGCCGTCCGCGGAGATCACGTTGGCGGAGGCGCTCACCGGCGGCACCTATCCCGTGCCTGCCGCCTACACGTGCGGAGCATTCGGCAAATGGCATCTCACTAACCGCATGGGTGATCCGTGTGAGGTGATCGAACACGGATTCGACATCTTCCAAGGCCACCTCTTCAACAATGAAGGTGGGGGCCAACACCACTACGAGTGGCGTCACCACGACGCACAACGCGTAAGCGGAAGTTGCACAGCGATCTCGAGCGACATCCATGGGCAGTGGGATGCCGACGTCACGAGAGTCGAAGCTCGCTCGTGGATCGATCTCGTGCGCCTTGGAGTCGATGCGCGTCCGTTCTTCGCCTACGTGTCCTTCAACCCGCCGCACCGTCCGTTTCAAGTGCCGCCGCAGCCCTACGTGTCCGTACAGACGTGGAGCGAACTCCAGAGTGCTCAGCTCGGGACGGAGATGCAGATCGAAGACGGCGTGCGCTCCTGCCACGTCGGGACGAATCAGGAGATCGACAGTCGGAACGCCCGGCTCGTCTACAAGGCCTCGCTCGAAGCCGTGGATTTCCTGATCGGGAAGCTGGTCTTCAAGTCGCCCCAGCAGCCGGAGATCCTGGACAACACGATCGTCTTCATCACCGGGGACAATGGCACTCCGGATCAGATCTACCAGGCGACGCGGGACACGGCGCAGATCTCTCCGGGCGTGGCTCCATATCCGCCCAACCATGCGAAGCCGAATATCTACGAGCTCGGTGTCAATGTCCCGCTCATCGTGGCGGGTCCGGGAGTAGCGGTTGGCGGAACGTGCAACACGCTCGTTTCACTCGTCGACCTTTGGCGCACGATCACCGACCTCGCGCACGCCGACACATCGGCTTTGATCCCACCGTCCGAACTAGACAGTCGGAGTTTCGCCCCTTGGCTCCGACGTCCGACCGGACCGGTGCCCGGCGGTGGACGCGAGTTCGTCTATACCGAACTCGCCTCGCGGAACGGGATGTTCTACGAGCGAGCCTCGCAAACTTGGACTCCCGTGCCGCCGACGGGGGCCGTGAACTACCAGCGGGCAATCATCGGAGCCAACGGATTCAAGTACCTGCGGCGCGTGCTCGGGGTGGATCCCGGTTGCGCGACGGCGCAGTTGTGTTCGCCTCTGCCCAGCGAGGAGATCTATCGGCTCGTCGGCGGCACGCTGCCGGGCGATCCGACGGAGACTCAAGGCGCTTGCGGCGACCCGACCGCGCTCATGGAGTTGATGCTGCTCCGACAGGCGATGTCGCAGTCGTTCTCGGGGAACTGACGCGGAGGCTCGGACACTACGGCGCGGATCGAGTCGATCACGACGTACCCTTTGGCCGCGCCGTTTGGCACGAGCCCGAAGTGCGCGGTATGTCGCGAACATTACGGCCACAGGGAACGCGCGGTACGGGCGGAACGGGCGCATCCGGCTGCTGATCGCACGGGGGCTCGAAGGCGGCGTGGTGGTGGTGGAGGAGACGACGGTCCGGGTCGATCGGCGCTCGGGAGTGACGGAGTTAGGCTTCCGAACCCGCGTCAAGGACGCCGGTTGCAACCGTGCCGACCATTCTACGGCCAATCGTAAATCGGTCGCGACCGTTTTACGATAGGCCGTAAGATGGTCGGCATGCTCGATCGAGCCCTCACGCACGTCCTCCAGGACCATCTCGCCGACCTGCGGCAGATGGCGTTCGTCGCCGGCCCTCGGCAGATCGGGAAGACGACCGTGTGCCGCGCTCTCGCGAGTCCCGGCGCCTACTTCAACTGGGACGACAGCGATCACCGCCGTGCGATCTCGGCGGGTCCGGCCGAGATCGCGAAGCGTGTCGGCGTCGATCAGCTGCGCGAGGGGAAGCCCGTCGTCGTGTTCGACGAGCTGCACCGCTTCGCGCGCTGGAAGGCGTTCCTCAAAGGACTCTTCGACACGCATGGCGAGTCGATGCGCATCGTCGTGACGGGCAGCTCGCGCCTCGACGTATACCGACGCGGCGGCGACAGCTTGATGGGGCGCTACATGCTCTATCGCATGCATCCGCTGACGATCGCCGAACTGATCGACGCGCGGCCGGGCGACGGACCGATCCGTGCGCCGATTGCGATCGACGACGCGCGCTATGAGCGACTGCGCTTGCGCGGTGGATATCCCGAGCCGTTCGCGATGGACGACGATCGCTTCTCGACGCGCTGGCAGTCGTTGCGGACGCAGCAGCTCGTGCGCGAGGACGTGCGTGACCTCACGGGCATCCGCGAGCTGGATCAGCTCGAGGTGCTCGTGAACCTGCTGACCGACCGTTCCGGGATGGCGCTCTCGTACTCGAACCTCGCCGGCGAAGTGCAGGTGTCCGTCGACACGATGCGCCGGTGGATCTCGACCCTGTGCACGCTGCACCACGGGTTCCTCGTGCGGCCGTGGCACAGGAACGTCGCTCGCTCGCTGCGCAAGGAACCGAAGTGGTACGTCAGCGACTGGGCCGCGGTGACGGATCCCGGCGCGCGCGCGGAGACGTTCGTCGCGGGGCACATGAAGCGTGCAGTCGAGACGTGGACGGATCGCGGCCTTGGGAACTTCGATCTCCACTATCTGCGCGACAAGGAGCAGCGCGAGGTGGACTTCCTCGTGACGCGCGACAAGAAGCCGTGGTTCCTGGTCGAGGCGAAGCTGGCGGACATGGGCTTGAGTCCGCACCTCGCGTACTTCCAGGGCGCGACGGGCGCGAAGCACGCATTCCAGGCGGTGGTGGAGATGCCGCACGTGGGTGCGGACTGCTTCGCGCGCGAGAGACCGACGGTGGTGCCGGCGCGCTCGTTGTTCGCGCAGCTCGCCTGACTTCGCGCGAAAGCCGTCCTGTTCCGGGGCGGCTGTGGCGATGGCCATGAACGTCGCCGCCCGCTTCCTCGAACCGTTTCCGATCCGACCGGTGCTCCAATTGTGAAGCCCCATGGACCCCACCGCGCTCGAGACGATCCTGGCCGACGACCGCTTCGTCCGTGGACTCGCGCGCCGGCTCGTCCGGGACGGCGCGAGCGCGGACGACGTCGCGCAGACGGCGTACGTCGAGGCGCTCGAGCGGCGGCCGGACTCGAGCTCGCCGCGCGGGCGGATCGCGACCGTCGTTCGTCACGTCGCGTCGAACCTACGCCGCGGCGAGGACCGGCGTGCGCGTCACGAGCGAGCTGCGGCGCGCTCCGAGGAGCACGTGCCTGAATCGGCACTGATCGAGCGCGAGGAAGTCCGGCGCAAGCTCGTCGCCGCCGTCCTGCGGCTAGGACCGCCGCGCTCGACCGTCGTGATCCTGCGCTACTTCGAGGACCTGCCTCCGCGCGTGATCGCGACGCGACTCGACATGCCGGTCGGGACGGTCCGCACGCACTTGAAGCGCGCTCACTTCGAGCTGCGCGCGCGCCTCGGGACGGACCGTCGCGGCGACGGGTCGTCGATGCTCGCGGGTTTGCCGCTGTTGCTCGGCACGCCGCATTTCGGGCCGGATGCAATCGGGATCGCACTGATGACTGCCAAGACGAAGATCGCTCTGTGCGTGCTCGCCGCGGTGTTCGCGACGTGGACGTGGATCGCCATCCGACCGGCGGATGAAGCCGTTTCGCTCGCGAGCACGCAACCGCCCGGATCGCCGCCGGTCGTCGTCGTGCCGGATCCCGAGCGAGCGGCGCTGGACGCGCCGAACTCGCGCAAGGCCGAGCGCACTCCGCTCGCGCCGCGGCGCGACGAGGCCGCGTCCGCTACGAGCACTGTCGTTCCGAGCGGCGGGATCCTGCGCGGCGTCGTCCTCGACGCGGACGGCGCGCCGGTCGCGCGCGTGCTCGTTCAGGGCGAGCCGGCGCCGACTTCGAGCCCGACGTTGCGCGAGGAAGCGATGCTCGCGCGCCTGATCCGAGCCGACCTCGGCATCCCGGTCGACGGGCAGCGCCCCGACGGGAGCTTCGACGCGCGCTCCCGCGCGGACGGAACGTTCGAGCTCGCGCCGCTCGCGCGCTGACGCGAGCGACCCCGGTCCCCGCCGGCCCTCGAACACCACGACGCCTTCGATCACCGTCGCGACGCAGTGCGTCACGTACTCGAACGGATCCCCGTCGTAGAGCGCGATGTCGCCGTCCTTTCCGACCGCGATGCTCCCGAGACGTGAATCGACACCGAGGATCCGCGCGGCATCGATCGTGATCGCGCGCAGAGCAGCATCGGCGCCGAGCCCGTGCGCCGCGGCGATAGCGGCAATCCGACTCAAGAGTGGCCCCGTCGACGAGCCGTTGGCGGCATGGCTCGTCGACGGATAGATCCCTTGATCCAGGGGCGGTTCAGCCTGGATCCGCGGGCGCATTCGGGGTCAACAACCACGAGTGAGAACCTACGCTGCCCCAGTTGGTGAACACGCTCATGCAAGCCATGAGGCGTGGTACCAGAGCGAAGGACAGATGGCGCAGTTCGATGGTCGACGGAGCGACCGGTCGGCCGGTGCTCGAGAACACGCGCTCGACATCTTCCGGGACGCCGTTGGCGTTCGCGTCCCTGAAGACCACGAACTCGATGCGAACCACTTGCGCGTCACCGATCGACTCAACGGCCACACGGTCCAGACAAACGTCATTCCCGACTCGGTAAGCGTCTGTGGTGAGCACCCTGAACTCGGCCGTTTCGAAGGCTGAGTGAGCGTCGCCTTCGTGTCGGCCCGCACTCGAGCAGCCCTCGACCATCACGACGAGGAAAGACAGCGAGTAGGCCGATTTCCTCATGGGCCGAACTCTTGATCGCTCACGGCTTCCGCGTCGTTCTGGGGATTGCCCGACGAAGTCCAAGCGAGGATGCGTCCACTCTGCGCGTTCTGCCACAAGTTGGGCGGCAGCACGATGGAGACGGCGGACTGGCCTTGCTGCAGTTGCGACCGAACCACGACGGGTGTCACGCCTCCCAACGGGACGATCCGCACTTCGACGTGGGTCACGATCTCGTAGTGGTGCAGGCAATGCTGATACGCGCTCGGCACGACTGCGGTGGCGAAGACGATCGCGATGGGCGAGGAGTTCGGATGCTGCGGGTCGGTGTACCCCCACGTCTCGCGGATGCCGAACGTGTCGATCCGACGCCAGCTGGGATCGAGGTGCGAGACGTGCGAACTTCTGAGAAGGGGCGAGTGCTGCACGCCAGGCATGACCGGGCCGGACTGGAATGCTCCCGCAGTCGGTGAGCTCCCTGCCGTCAGCTCGTCGAAGGCCTTTTCCTCCGTGGCGCCATCGCTGCCGAAGAACGTCTCTACGACCCGGATATGTTCGAGCTCCGACAGCGGCTTCACCTCGATATCGGCTCGGGCACGAGCCTGGGCCGAAGGCGCTGCTCCGAGAGCGAGGGCGATCGCGAGGACGCTACCCAACGCGAAGAGGGTGATCTTGATGAACATGATTTGGATGACCTTTCTGGTGATATCAGCGGTGGAGGTGGTCAAAAGAAGGAAGGTGCGTTGCCCGAATGCCAGGTCTCGCTGTACACGGGAATGGTCTGGTTGCCTTGGTAGACTTCGAAGTGAGCGATCACGTTCTGGGGCGAGTTCGTGCTGATATTCGCCCCCGCGATGAGCACTTCGCTCGAAGGGTTCGAGTTGTCGATGTTGAGCAGGATCTGGTCGGGCGGATCGGTCAATTGGTCATCGGGCGGATTGCTTCTATCCACGCCGACTTGGACCTTCACGCGCGTGATCGCCGATCCGCTTGACGAGGCGTGCAGGGCCCCGAAGTTCACGCCGAGCTCGTTGCGTCCGAGACGGCCCCCCGTGATCTTCAGTCCGGCCTGCTCGTACCTCCGGACGAAAGTGCCACAGGAACACAGGATGATGGCCGCGGCCGCGAGCAAGACGGCCAGGCTTTGCATGGCAATTCTGAACATGAGGCTTCCCTTCTTCGCTTCGGATGTGACGAATCCGAAGCCGTTTCGTTGAGCGCAGACCCGGGGCAACACCCGGAGCCCGAGTCACCGCAGTGATGTGGATTCCAATTACTGAAACGCTTCTCCGTGATGCCTGGAGAGTGTCGGTGCACTGGCTCGGGAGCGCTGTTTCGCGAGCACGAGCAGAGCGGCTCCGCCAAGTACGAGCGCGATCGAGGCCCACTGAGCACCGCTCAAACCGGCGTGTCTCGGATTCACACGGAGGAACTCGATGCCGAAACGAAATGCCCAGTGCAGGATCAGATAGAGACCGAACATGGTCCCTGGGCTCTTTTCATGGAGTCGGTCCGCACCCAGGAGGACGATGGGCAAGAGAAGCAGCGCGAACGAGGCTTCATACAGGGCCGTCGGGTGAACCCCTTGCGATGGCTCCGGTCCGGAGCTCGGAACGTACGAGGCCCAAGGGAGGCTCGTCTGCACACCGTGACAGCCGTCCGCTGTCACGTGGCATGCGAGTCGACCGATCGCGTACGCGACCAGGAGGCCGGAAGCGGCGGCGTCGAAGAACTCGAGAACCGGAAGCCTCCGCTTGCGAAGGATCCAGAGCATGACCAAGCCGCCCGAGACGATGCCGCCCCAGGATGCACAATCCCCGGCACTGGTGAGCAGTTCCCAAGGTCGTTCGCCGAGCACCTGCTGCGTGTCGAGTGAACCAGCGAGCTTGGCGCCAAGAATCGCTGCGGGCATGGCGACGCAGAGGAGCCCAATCGTCAGACCGCGCGGCCAGACGGCTCGCTTTCTCATCTGGACTTCGACGAGGAACACGCCCGTCGCGATCCCGATCAGAACGAGGAGGCCATAGGCTGCTGGATCAAACGCACGCATGTCGGGAGACCTCACCGTTCGAGTCCACGAAGAAGCGCGACTTCAGAACGAGCTCGGCGCATCGAGGACCTCGTGCTGCGCGGGAGGTGGGCCGTCGATCCACCGCGACAGCGTCCCTCGAGCCAGCAAGACGGAGCCCGCGATTCCCTGCGGGTGCGTGGCGCGTGAGCGGTGATCGACAGGTCGACATGGTGGGCAAAGTCCTGCTCGAGAAGGGTCGTGACTGGAACGCGGCACGATCACCGAGTGGGGATCCGTTCCGCCGAAGCCTTGCGAACTCGCGAAACTCGGTGCATTCGAAGGACGATCGAGCAGTCTCTCGAGGTAGCGCATCCAAGTTCTCCACGGTCCGTGGTCGAAGACGGTCGTCAGGGAGAACAGTGGATTTGGTGCACTGCCGAGAACCTCGCTCGACCGGGATTCCCGAGGGGCAGCTGTCTGCCTCGGTCAGCGACTCGATTCCAACGCCCGCTCACCAGTTCTCGACGCGGAGACAATCGTCGCAATCGCTGGCTGGTGTGGAATCGAGAACACGATCAGCACCGTCCCCCTGGCGAAGTGCCTCGCACGGCACCGTGCTCACGTTCGATGCTCGACCGCAGAGCAGGGGCACCGGAGCACTCCTTATCGTGCGACCTGGCCGATGCTCGAGGCGCCGACGAGACGGCGAGCACCAGGCGCTCCAGCTCGGGCGAACTCGTGGGGTGATTCCGAAGTTCGCGGCATCACTCAGGCCGCCTGCGACTCCCTGGACTGCGTTGCAGCTCCTCCGAGGGATGCAGCGAACCCGCGTCGTCGCGGAGCCTTGCCAGGAAGGCTCATTCAGCCTGAGTGATGCCACGAACTTCGGAATCACCCCACTAGCGCCGGCCCTCGAACACCACGACGCCGTCGATCACCGTCGCGACGCAGTGCGTCACGTACTCGAACGGGTCGCCGTCGTAGAGCGCGAGGTCGCCGTCCTTACCGACCGCGATGCTCCCGAGACGTGAATCGACACCGAGGATCCGCGCGGCGTCGATCGTGATCGCGCGCAGGGCAGCATCGGCGCCGAGCCCGTGCGCCGCGGCGACCGCGGCTTCGTACAGGATCACGCGCGTCTTCGGCACATAGCTCTCGAACCCGCTCTGGAATGCGAACAGGATCCCCGCGTCGCGCAATTTCAGCGGCGTTTCGCGGCTGCCGTTCTCGAGGTCGCCCCAGAAGCGCGCCATCGGTGGGTGCGCGATCACGGGCACGACGGCAGCGCGAATCGAATCGATCACGACATAGGCCTCGGCGGCGCCGTCGAGCACGAGCTTGAAGCCGAATTCCTTTTGCAGCCGCAGCGCGCTCTCGATGTCTTGGTGACGCTGCGCGGTGATGAGCAACGGGACCTTTTGGAGGAGCACGTCGACGAGCGCTTCCTTGCGCAAGTCGCGGTCGGGGCGCTTCGTCGCGTCGCTGCCAGCGTTCGCGAGCTTCTTCTGGAAGTCCTGCGCGCCGACCAGGGCTTCGCGCAGCAATGCCAGCTGTTTGCCGGCCGTTCCCGGCGACTTGCCCTTGCCTTCGTCCCGTGAATCGGCGCCGAGAGTCGCGGCGATCATCGCGCGCGGCACGATCACGGCGTCATCGACGGTGTCACCGCGCGTCTTCGCGATGAGAGTCTGGCCCGAGATCAACGCGCTCGGCGAGTGTCCCGTGTGGATCGTCGTCACGCCGAACCCGCGCACCCACTCGACCAAACGCTCGCGAGCGTTGTAGGCGTCGATCGCGCGCAGCTCGGGTTGGATCGGCGCGGTCGGATCGTGCTGATCCTGGTCCTGAGGCTGGTTCAGATGACCTGCGAGTCCGATCACGCAGTGCGCGTCGACGAGGCCGGGCGTCACGACCGCGGCGGTGAGCGTCCGCATTCCAGCGGGAATCGGCGTCGACGCGGCCGGGCCGACGGCCGCGATCTTGCCACCGCGCACGATCACGACGGCGTCGCGCAGCGCAGCGCCTTCCGAGGTGTGCACGACTTGCGCGCGCACGGCGACGTCCTGTGCGAGCAGCCCGCTGAACGAGCTCGAGACGAGGAGGGCGAGCGTGACGTGGGTGACGAACTTCATGTCAGCGATCCTCCCCGCCGCCCAGACAGCACACGGTTTCCACGCGCGGATGTCCCACGCCCCAACCGCCTTCTGCGTACCTGCGATCGTCGGGAACGGCGAGATCGAACACCTTCACGCCCTCGACCCACGTCTGTTCGACGCGCGTGTAGACGGAGAGCGGATCGCCCGAGAGCACGATCACGTCGGCGTCCTTGCCGCGCTCCAGCGTTCCGACGCGATCTCCCAGATCGAGCATCGCGGCCGGGTTCTTCGTCAAGCCTGCGAGCGCCGTGTCGCGCGAACAGCCAGCGCGCACCGCGAGTGCCGCGCTGCGCAGGAAAAGCCTCGAATCCGTGATCCAATCGTCCGTGTGGAAAGCGACGAGTTCGGGCGCACCGCGCTTCTCGAGCTCGGCCGCGGAACTCGCGTCGAAGTCCGCCGCCTCGAGCTTCCCGCCCGGTGTGTCGATCACGATCAGCGAGCACGGGATCTTCGCCGCGACGATCTCGTCCGCGACCTTCCAGGCTTCGCTGACGTGGTGGAGGACGACGCGGAAGTCGAACTCCTTGGCGAGGCGTAGCACGGTCAGCACGTCGTCGTGACGGTGGGTGTGGTGGTGCACGACGCGCTTCTTGTCGAGGATCTCGACGAGGCCCTCCAGCGCGAGATCGCGCGCGGGACGCTTCTCGACGTCGTTGCCGGCCGCCGCGAGCTTGCGCTTGTACTCCTGCGCCGCGACGAACTGCTCGCGCACCAGCGCGGCGGATTTGCCGCGTGTTCCGGGGAAAGGCGGGTCCCGTTGGCTGTTCGTGCCGTTGGCCATCTTCATGCCGCCCATCGGTGAACCATCGGCGAAGCGATAGACGAGACCGTCGATCGTGTCAGCGTCGCGATTCTTCAGATAGATCGTCTGACCCGCCATCAAGTGGCCGCTGCCCGACATCACATTGATCGTCGTGATGCCGCCGGCTTGCGCGCGTTGAAAGCCGGAATCGCGGCAATTCACGGAGTCGAGCATGCGCACGCCCGGTTGGATCGGCCCGCTCTCGTCAGCGCCCCATCCGCCGCCGACGTGACTGTGCGTGTCGACGAGTCCGGGCATCAACGTCTTGCCCTTGCAGTCGACGACGGTCGCATCGACCGGGATCGCGACAGCCGTGCGCGCACCGATCGCTTCGATCTTGCCCGCACGCACGACGAGCGTGCCGTCTTCGATCGGAGCCGACGCGATGGGCAAGACGCGCCCGCCGACGAAGGCCACCGCTTTGTCCTGCGCGGGAGAAGTCGTGGCGAGGAGGGCGGGCAGTGATGTGAACAGCGCAGTCAGGATCGTCATGTCGGGTCCGTGGGGGGATGGCGGACAGGCTAGGGCGGAACCGGTCCGTTCGCACGACCCTCGGGGAGTTTCGAGTTCGTCGCTACGACTTCCGCGAGAGCTACGGCTCAAAAGGGCAGGTCGCGTAGGTGCGCGAGCGAAAGTTCGATCCAGCCTGCGTCGCCCGCGCCAGCCTCCAAGCAATGTCGGGGATGCGCGAATCGTCGCCAGCAGGCCCGGCGCAACGTTGGGCGCGTACCTCGCGCCGTTTCCTCCCCGATCAAGTTTCGAGTGGACTCCTTCGGGATGAACTCGACCTTCGCCCTGCCGAGGCTGGCGCGACACGCAGCGAGCGGCGATCATGCTCGGCTCGAACGGAGCAGAGATTCCCTGTCGAAACGCCATGGCCGCACGTCGATCAGAGCCCGAACCCGAACGTGAGAGCCAGCCGGCTCCGACCCTGCGTCACAACCCGTTCGCGGCGTTGAAGGGCGCGGGTACGCAGCCCAAGTCCAGCCTCGAGAACGCTCGCCCGCCGACCGTGCACGAGCCCGAGGTTCGGTCTCGAAGCCAAGCGAACAGCGGCGGGGCGCGCGGCGAAACGAGAGCGACGACGCCCGCTTCGATCGTCGTCCGTCGCGAGAAGAAGGGTCGCGGTGGGAAGGCCGTCACGCTCGCGGAGGGCGCGGGTCTGGCCGGTCGCGACCTCGAAGCGCTCGCGCGTGATCTCGCGAAAGCCTTGGGAGCCGGCGCGCGTGTCGAGGACGGCGCGCTCGTCGTGCAGGGTGAGCAAGTGGATCGACTCGTCGCTTGGCTCCAACAACGCGGATTCAGCGGCATCGTGCGCGGAAACTGACACTCATGGCATCACTCAGTGTCGAGATCGCGCGCCGACGCACGTTGGCGATCATCAGTCACCCCGACGCGGGCAAGACCACCCTGACGGAGAAGCTGCTGCTCTACGGCGGTGCGTTGCAGATGGCCGGCGCCGTGCGCGCGAAGAAGGGCCAGCGCGCGACGACGTCGGACTGGATGGAGCTCGAGAAGCAGCGCGGCATCTCGATCAGCTCGACGGTGCTCCAGTTCGACTACGACGGGTATCGCGTCAACCTGCTCGACACGCCTGGGCACAAGGACTTCAGCGAGGACACCTATCGCGTGCTGACCGCGGTCGATGCAGCCGTGATGGTCATCGACGGCGGCAAAGGCATCGAGAGCCAGACGCGCAAACTGTTCGAGGTCTGCGCGCGGCGCGGCATCCCGATCTTCACCTTCATGAACAAGTTCGACCGGCCCGCGAAGGACCCGCTCGAGCTGCTCGACGAATTGGAGCGCGTGCTCGGCATCGGCGCGTGCGCGATGAACTGGCCGCTGGGTGACGGATCTTCGTTCAAGGGCGTGTACGAGCGACAGACCAAGCTGCTGCATCTGTTCGAAAGAGTGCCGAGCGGCAAGTACGTGACGCCGACCGAGACGACGGGGCTCAGCGATCCGACCGTGCGCGAGAAGCTCGGCGATCTGCTCTTCGAGCGCGTCAAAGGCGAGATCGAGATGATCGAAGGCGCAGGCCATGCGTTCGATCCGGCCGCGGTTCTCGCCGGAACACTGACGCCGGTCTTCTTCGGCTCGGGCGTGAACAACTTCGGCGTTCAGCTCTTGCTGGACAATTTCTTGAAGTACAGCGCGCCGCCGACGGCGCGAAAGAGCGGCGAGCGCGTCGTCGAGCCCGACGAGACCACGTTCTCGGCCTTCGTCTTCAAGATCCAGGCGAACATGGATCCGATGCACCGCGACCGCATCGCGTTCGCGCGCATCGTGTCGGGGCGCTTCGAGCGCGACATGGCCGTCGTTCACGCGCAGTCGAAGAAGAAAGTGCGACTGTCGAGCGCGCACAAGTTGTTCGGCCGCGATCGCGAGACCATCGACGAAGCCGTCGCCGGCGACGTCATCGGGATCGTCGGCGGAATGGAGTACGGAATCGGCGACACGTTGACCGAGGATCCGAAGATCACGTTCGCCGAGATCCCGCGGTTCTCTCCCGAGCGTTTCGCGCTGCTCCACAACCCGCAGACGTCGAAGTTCAAGCAGTTCCGCGAGGGTCTGCGCCAACTGCTCCAAGAAGGCGTCGTGCAGGCGTACGAGATCGAGAACTCGGCGGCCAAGGTGCCGTTGCTCGCGGCGGTCGGCGAACTGCAGTTCGAGGTGCTCCAGTACCGACTGCAGAGCGAATACAACGCGGAATCGCGGCTGGAATCGAAGCCCTGGACGATCTCGCGCTGGTGGCGCGTGAAGGTGGGCGAGGAGTCCAAGCCGATCACGTGGCCGACGGGATCGGCGCTCGCCGTCGATCCGGAGGGCGGTCGAATCCTGCTCGTCGAGGAGTCGTGGCAGCTCGACTACTTCCGCGAACGCCACCCGCACATCGAGCTCGCGACAGAACCTTTCCGCGCCGGGCTCGCGGTCAAGGTCGGTTGAGAGGCCGCGAGGTCGTCGAGCCCAAGGGCCGCGACCATCAGCGCAGCGCACCGAGCCGCTGATCGACGGCCTGAGGTGCCCGCTCCGCGAGATCGCGTAGCTGGGCCTGCCACTTCGCGCGGAAGTGTCCCTGCAGCGCGAATACGTTGTCCAACTCGAGCGTGTCGCTCTTGACGTCGTACATCTCGAACCGGTCGTCACCGGCCGTGTAGACGAGCTTGTACCGCTCGTCGCGGATGGCCAACACGGACGACGGCGCCTGCGGCGGATGAACTTCCGCCAAGAGCTGCCGATCGCTCTCGTGGAGCAGTGACGATCCCTCGGCGCGCGGCAGCGGATCCTCTTCGAGCATCTCGAGCAGCGTGGGCGCGAGATCGATGATACGCACGACGTCGAGGCGGCGCTTCGCGAGTTCACCGCGCGAATCGTCGTTCAGGACGGGCTTGATCACGAGCGGCACACGCAGCACGGAATCCGTGAGTCCCACGCCGTGACCCACCTCGCCGTGCTCACCCAGGGACTCGCCGTGCGGGGCGACGAGGACGATGCACGTGTGGTCGTACTGACCGTTGCGTTCGAGCGCGGCGACGAGTTCGCCGATCGCCTGATCGACGGCCTCGACCTCGAGCTTGTAGCGCGCACGCACTTCGGCCAAGTCAGGAACGTCATGAAGGAAGGCCGAGAGTTCGATCTCCGCCTCGACGGGCCCATACGCCTCGATCGTCGCGCTGAACGACTGCGTGGCCTTCCCCAATTGACCGCGAGTCACCGCGACCTCGAGCGGTTCGCCCCCGCGAAACGCCTCGACGCGCGTGACGACGAATTGCTCGTCGCCGCGGAACTCGACCACGTGCTTGCCCGGTGCGACGTGCACCGTCCGTTTCCACGAACGGGGATCCGACGTTCCGAGCCGATCGATCAGCTTTCCGTCGACGAGGACGCGCGCCGAGCGATCCGCCGTGCCGTGCGACGCGTAAGGAGCCGTGGGGTCCGCCATCTGCACGAACGCGAACCAAGGTGCATCGTGATCGGCGCGCTGGATCATCGGGATGATCTCCGCGTTGACCTCGGCAGCCCGCGGAGCTTCGCGCGGATGCGTGCGGCCGAGATGGAAGCCGCGGTCGAGACCCTCACCGACTCCGCGCGCTCGAACTTCAGGCGATGCGAAGACACCGAACGTCTGCCAACCGCTGGCGCGCAAGTGCTCCTGCAGAAGCGTCACGTCGGCCTCGATGGATTGACCGTCGACACGCACGCGACTCGAAGAGGGCGTACGCGCCGACAGCAGCGCCGCATTCGCTGGCAGGGTGGCCGAGCTGTGCGCGAAGCACCACGCGAAGTCGACACCGGCGCCCGAGAGCCGCTGGATGTTCGGAGTGTTGGGAGACCCGAGCGTCGGTCGCAGGGCATCCAACCGAAGACCGTTGACGGCGATGACGAGAAGGTTTTTCGGCGGGTCGGGAGTCAGCCACGAACAACTGGGCATGAACACCGCGGCGGTCGCCGCGATGGAGGAGAGGACGAGCCAGGGATAGACGCGCACGATCGGGTTCCCCCGCGATCCGGAATGAACTACTCGGCCGACAGAGGCTGCCGCTCCGCCAGTTTTTACCTTGTCGCAATTTAGGGGAGCCGGTCTTGAGGCCGGCTTGCGAGTTCCTGCTGGGCTGCATCTGGGAGGCGCCGCGCCGGGCCGTCAGACTCTTCGCCCTCACCGAGGCACACGAGACCCATGAAGCGCGCACATCCCCATTTCGACGACCGCGGAACCCTGGACTGGACGACGAGCTTTAGCGAGGCACTCGCGACCGCGAAACGGGAGAAGAAGCACGTCTTCGTCGAGCTCGGGCGCGAAGCCTGAGGCCAATGCCGCTCCCTCGTGCAGGGAGTCGTGCCGCGCCCCGACGTGGCGCCCTTGCTCCAAGATCACTTCGTCGCGCTCGCCGCGGATGCGGACGACACGGAGCGCGCAGTCGAGAAGCTCGCCATGAATCTCGAGGACGCGATGATGCTGCCTTTCGTCCTGTTCGCCGATGCGGACGGGAACTTCGTCGATGGATTTTCCGGGAACGTGAACCCGGCCCTCTTCGCCGCCACGTGCAAGCGCATCGCCGGCACACCCTGATCCACGAGCTACGGATCCCTCGAGAACCATGACTCATCGCATTCAACGCGCGCTCATCAGCGTCTCGGACAAGTCGGGCGTCGAGAACTTCGCGCGCCAGCTGTCGCAGCTCGGTGTCGAGATCCTCTCGACGGGCGGCACGTACGCGGCGCTCCGGAAGGGCGGGGTGGCCGTGCGCGAAGTCAGCGACCACACGGGTTCGCCCGAGATGATGGACGGTCGCGTCAAGACGCTGCACCCGAAGATCCACGGCGGGATCCTCGCGCTGCGTGACGACGCGCGTCACACGGGAGCGATGGCCGAACACGGCATCGCGCCGATCGACCTCGTGGTCGTGAACCTCTATCCCTTCGAGGCCACGATCGCGAAGCCGGGTGTGTCGCGAGCCGAGGCGATCGAGAACATCGACATCGGCGGGCCTTCCATGGTGCGGTCGGCCGCGAAGAACCACCGCTTCGTCGGGATCGTCACGGATCCGGCGGATTACGGCCGCGTTCTCGACGAAATGACGAGGGGAGAGGGCGCGCTCACGGACACCTTCCGACGCGAGTTGGCGGCCAAGGCCTATGCGCTGACTGCGCGCTACGACGCGGCGATCGCAGCGTGGATGAACGAGCAAGAGTTCGCGTCGGGATCGACGACGACGCGCTTCCCGCAGAGCTTCGCGATGGCGGGAACGAAGGTCGCGGATCTGCGGTACGGGGAGAACCCGCACCAACTGGCCGCGTTCTACGCACTGGGCGGAGCGCGCGAGGCGTCGCTGGCTTCGGCGGCGGTTCTGAACGGCAAACAGCTCTCCTACAACAACCTCGTCGATCTCGACGCTGCGTTGGCGTTGGCTCGCGAGTTCACCGAGCCGTTCGTCGCCGTGTGCAAGCACAACAACCCGTGCGGCGCCGCATCGGCCGAGACGATCGCGACGGCGCTCGAAGCCGCGTGGGAGGGCGACCCGGTGTCCGCGTTCGGATCCGTGCTGTCGTTCACGCGCACGGTCGACTTGGCCAGCGCGGAGTTCCTCGTCTCCGGCAACCGCTTCGTCGAGGCGGTCGTCGCGCCCGGATTCGACGAGGACGCGTTTCGACTGCTCGTGGACAAGCCGAAGTGGGGCAAGAACGTGCGCCTTCTGGCGATCGGCGATCTCGCTCGTCCGCGCGACGCGCGCGAGCTCGAAGTGAAGAAGTTGATCGGCGGGTTCTTGCTCCAGGAGCGCGATCTCGCCGCCGCTGGTGAAGGCGACTGCAAGGTCGTGACGCGTCGCAAGCCGACCCTCGAGGAGATCGCCAGCCTCCTGTTCGCCGAACGCGTCGCGAAGCACGTGAAGTCGAACGCGATCGTGATCGCCAAGGGCACGCAGGTGCTCGGCGTCGGTGCCGGTCAGATGTCGCGCGTCGATTCCGTGCACATGGCCGTGCGCAAGAGCGGCCCGCGCGTCGCCGGTGCCGTGCTCGCCTCGGACGCGTTCTTCCCGTTCGCGGACGGCCCAGAACTGGCGATCCAGGCCGGAATCGGCGCATTCCTACAACCGGGCGGCTCGCTGCGGGACGCCGAGGTCATCGCAGCGTGTGACCAACACGGTGCTGCGATGGTGTTCACGGGCGCGCGGCACTTCCGGCACTGATCGTGAACCGAGTGGGATCCCTCGGATCGCGTACAACGTGGCCTGGCCCACTTCTCCGCGACCCGCCGCGGCGAACGCCTACTCGACACGCTCCGAACTGGAGGCTCCCCCCGTGCTGAAGAAAATCCTGACTGCGCTCGGCATCCTCATTCTCGTCTTCGTCGTCGTCGGTGCGCTGCTCTCGCGTGAGTACCGCGTGACGCGCAGCGTCGTGGTGAAGGCCGAACCCGCGAAGATCCACACGCTCGTCGGTGATCTGAAGCGTTGGGACGAGTGGACGCCGTGGAAAGAAGAGGATCCGACGATCGTCACGACGTTCGGCCCTTCGACGACGGGCGTCGGCGCGAGTCAGTCCTGGACGGGCAAGGACAGCGCCGGACGACTCACGTTCACGAAGTCCGACCCCGCGACCGGAGTCGCTTGCGACATGGTTCTCATGCATGGAGACCGGGAAATGCCGTCGCGGTCCTGGATCAGCTACGCGCCCGCTTCGGGCGGCACACAAGTCGAATGGGGCATCGAGGGCGTGATGGACATGCCCGTTGTCGGCGGCTACTTCGCTCGAGCATCCGACATGCTGATGGGCAGCATGTTCGAGAAGGGTCTCGATAAGCTGAAGGCGCGCGCCGAAGGATCCTGACGCGGTCTCGCGCTCCGGCCGATCGATCTCGGCCCGGCGCGTTCGGCACTTCGACGGCGAGGCCGTGCGAAGGCGGCCTTGGTCGTTCTCGCCGCCTCCGAGTGGATGAAGGCGCCTGACACGTTCATCTCCGACGGAAGGCCGACGAGCACGTGCGCTTCGAGATCAGGAATGGATGACGGTGCCTGACACGTTCATCTCCGACGGAAGGCCGACGAGCACGTGCGCTTCGCGATCAGGAATGGATGACGGTGCCTGACACGTTCATCTCCGACGGAAGGCTGACGAGCACCTGCGCTGCGAGATCAGGAATGGATGGCGGTGCCTGACACGTTCATCTCCGACGGAAGGCTGACGAGCACCTGCGCTGCGAGATCAGGAATGGATGGAGGTGTCTGACACCTTCATCAACGGCTATTTCTTCGCGCCCGCGGTCCGCGGTTCGGCGCGCGGCGGCTCGAGCGCCGCGTACCCGACACGATCGAGCCAGTCGTAGACGACGTGCATCGGCGTCGCGAGACCCATGTGCGGTACGACCATCGGCCTCACGGTGCCGTGCGTGTAGATCTTCGTGAAGAGCGCGAGCAGCTCGCGCGTCTCCGCGTCGAAGATGCCGCCGCCCGAGTTCCCGATGTACGTCGGCGCGCTGACCATCCAGTAGCTCTGTCCGTCGACGACATGGTTCACGTCGGAGACCTCGCCCCAAGTCGGGATCGGATCGTTGCCCAGTGGGCAGCCCACGGCATAGATGCGCTCGAACACGCGCACTGAGCCGAGGCGCTCTCGCGGTGCGAGGCGCACGGCGACGTCGATGCGTCGCGTCGTCTCGAGCCGCAGCAGTGCGACATCCAGATAGGCATCGTGATCGACGAGGCGCGCGATCTCGGTTTGCAGCCTTTTTCCCGGCCCATAGATCGTGACCGGCACTTCGGGTGTCGGCGCATCCGGATTCGTGAAGCGATCGCGGATGACGTGCCACGCGGTCAACACGTACGTGCACGGATCCGAGACCGTGGCGCTCATGGCCCCCGCGAGCAGCACGCCGCTCCCGACAGTTTCCTCGCCCGAGACCTGCACGGTCGGTCCGAGCAAGTCGTGCCACAACTGATCGGGATCGTGCTCGATCTCGCGCTCGACGTTCAGGACATCGGCGCGTGCGGCGTCGGCCATGACCTGGGCGCGCGCGGCGAGATCGCCGACTTCGCGCCAGCGAGCGTCGACCGAGTTCGCGAACTCGGCGATGCGCTCTTCGATAGCGCGCGGACCGGCTTCGGCCTCCAAGATGGTGAGGCGACCGAACCACTCGCGCTGTTCATCGAGGCGGCACGCCGTCTCGCGCAGGTCGGATTCGAGATCCGAGAGGCCTCGACCGAGTTCGCGATGGCGGGAGGAAGCGCGCGAGAGTTCCGTGATCGCCGCGAAGGACGTGCCGAGCGATGTGGACAGGTCGACGACTTGTCGCTCGAGTGCCGCGACGCGCGCCGGATCGTCGGCCGGGCGGGATTCGAGCACCGTGAGTCGCCCGCCCATGCCGGCGATTTCGATCGTGCCGAGCGCCAGCCCGGCTCCGACCGCCGCACACGTCCACGGGAAGACCGTTGAGAACCGCATCGGGGTACCTCGCAAACTCTCGCTGGAGAGCCGGGGCGGCCCACCATGGAGCACGCTCGGAATCGACTCGATGGAGGGTTCCACTGAACCCAATCCGTGAACGGTTCCTCAGGATCCGCTCGCTAGGGGTCGGATCGTGCGGATCTCGTCACCGATCTGGAGCGCATCGAGGACGTCGAAGCCCTCGATGAGTTCACCGAACAGCGTGTACCGACCGTCGAGATGCGGGGTCTCGCGGTGCGTGACGAAGATCTGGCTGCCGCCGCTGTCGGAATCGTCATTGCGCGGCATGCCGAGCGATCCGCGGCGGAATGGACGCGGACCGAACTCGCCGCGCAGTGCATCCCCGCGCAGTGCATCGCCGCGCCGTGCATCGCCGCTCAGTGCATCCCCTCGCAGTGCATCCCCGCTCAGTGCATCGCCGCGCAGTGCATCCCCGCGCAGTGCATCCCC
>Ga0209591_10000315_pt1 | contig 63980 bp, 57 predicted proteins | sample MAT01_FD_187207 | JGI IMG/M metagenome (GOLD analysis project Ga0209591, IMG submission 187207) | Freshwater microbial communities from Lake Fryxell liftoff mats and glacier meltwater in Antarctica - MAT-01 (SPAdes) (version 2) | ecosystem: Environmental > Aquatic > Freshwater > Ice > Liftoff...
TGAACCTGCAGACCTCGTTCCTGACCCCGCCCTTCGGCTTTGCGCTCTTCTACCTGCGCAGCGTGGCCGCCAAGGTCGACTACAAGGACCGCGTCACCGGCGCCACCATCCGGGCCGTGACCACGACGCAGATCTACAAAGGCAGCATTGCCTTCATCCTCCTGCAGCTGTGCATGGTGGCAGCGGTGGTGGCCTTCCCCACCCTTGTAACGGGCGGCATCGAGAAGGTCGAGACCATCGATGCCGACAAGGCGCTGGAGACCATGGGCCTGCCCGACCCCGAGCCCGAACCGGTCGCTGAGGAACCGGCTGGAGATGTGCCGCAAGAAGCGGCCTCTGCGCCAGATGCCGGCGCCAGCGAACCTGCGCTGGCAGACGACGACCCGATGAAGGCGCTGGAGGAATCGATGAGGAAAGATGCAGAGAAGGACGTGAAAAAGTAATGCGCAGTCCCGGCGCACGAGCGAAAAGGCCCCGCTGTGCGGGGCCTTTTTCGTACGGACGGCAGGCTCAGAGCTTGGCGCTCTGCATATAGCTGTCAAAACGCGCTTCGGTGAAACGGAACCACAGGTTCGCTTCGCGACGGAACGCGGCCATGTCGGTGTAGATCTTTTTGAAGGTCGGGTTGCTGGCGCTGACCTCGCTGTACAGCGCCATTGCCTCTTTGAACGCGGCGTCCAGCACTGGCTTGGGGAAGGCCACCAAGCGCGTCTTGTTCGCCACCAGCGTCTTCAGTGCAGCAGGGTTGCGGGCGTCGTACTTGGCCTGCATCTCGGTGTGCGCAAACGCGGCCGCGCATTCGATGATGGCCTTGTACTCGGCGCTCAAGGTGTCGAAGGCTTTCTGGTTGACGTACAGGTCCAACTGCGGGCCACCTTCCCACCAACCCGGGTAGTGGTAAATCGGCGCCACCTTGTTGAAGCCCAGCTTCAAGTCGTCGTACGGCCCCACCCATTCGGCGGCGTCGATGGTGCCCTTCTCCAGCGCCTGGTAAATCTCGCCGCCAGGGATGTTCTGCGACACCGTGCCCATGCGCGCAGTCACCTTGCCGGCAAAGCCACCGACCCGGAACTTCAGGCCCTTCATGTCGGCCACGGTCTTGATTTGCTTGCGGTACCAGCCGCCCATCTGCGCCCCGGTGTTGCCCATGGGGAAGCTGGTGAAGCCGTAGTTCGAATAGAACTCGCGCATCAGCTTCAGGCCGTTGCCGTCGTACATCCAGGCCGTCATCTGGCGGCTGTTCAGGCCGAAGGGAACAGCGCAGCCGAGCGCGAAAGCGTCGTTCTTGCCGAAGTAGTAGTAGGGGGCGGTGTGACCCATCTCGACGGTGCCGTTCTGCACCGCGTCCACCAGGCCAGGCATGGGCACCAGTTCACCGGCGGCGTGCACCGAGATCTCGAACTTGCCGCCCGTCATGTCCTTCACCTTGCGCGCAAAACTCTCTGCGGCACCGTAGATGGTGTCCAGCGACTTCGGGAAACCCGAGGTCAGGCGCCAGCGCAAGGCCGTTTGCGCGTGGACGATGGCCGGGGCAGTGCCGGCGGCAATGACGCCGGCCAAGCCTGCGTTTTGAACGAAGGAACGACGCTCCATAGAAATCTCCTGTGGTCTCGGTCGACGCGGCACGGGCGTCACACAGGAAATTCTAGAAGTCGCCCTTTGCCCGCGCCGGGTGGGTTTTCCCGCTCGGCAAGAACACGTGGCGCGTCAGGAACCGGCCAGCTTCATGCGCCCTAGAAGCACCGAGCCGACTGCTTTGCTGCCTGAGTTGTAGACATCGGCACCAACAGCCACGATGTCCTTGAACATGTCTTTCAGGTTGCCGGCGATGGTGACTTCATGCACCGGGTGCACGATGCGGCCGCCTTCGACCCAGAAACCTGCAGCGCCGCGCGAATAGTCGCCGGTGACGTAGTTCACGCCCTGCCCCATCAGCTCGGTGACGAAGAGGCCGCGACCCAATTTGCGGAGCATGGCGTCGAGGGTGTCGCCGGGCTGAGTGAGGCGGCTGCTCATGGTGAGGTTCTGCGAACCGCCGGCGTGCCCGGTGGTCTTCATGCCCAGTTTGCGCGCCGAATAACTCGACAGGAAGTAGCCCTGCACCATGCCGCCCTTGACCACCTGGCGCGCCTTCGTGCGCACGCCCTCGTCGTCGAATGGTGCGCTGCCCTTGCCCTTGCGCAGGTGCGGGTCCTCGACGATGTCGATGTGCTTGGGCATCACCCGCTTGCCCAGGCTGTCGACGAGAAAACTCGTCTTGCGGTACAGCGCACCGCCCGAGGTGGCCTGCACGTAAGCGCCCAGCAGCCCCGCGGCGACCGTGCTCTCGAAAAGCACAGGCACTTCGGCCGTGGCCACGCTGCGCGACTTCAGGCGCGACAAGGTCCGTTCGGCGGCATAGCGGCCCACGGCTTCCGGCGAAGCCAGGTCGCTGGCGTTGCGCATGCTGGTGTACCAGCCATCGCGCTGCATGTTCTTGCCCTTGCCGGCGATGGGCGACACCGACAGGTAGTGCCGCGAACTGGCATAGCCGCCGCGAAAACCGCGCGAATTGCCGGCCCAGAAGTGCGCCTGCTGGGCTGACACACCGGCACCTTCGCTGTTGGTGATGAGCTTGTGGGTTCGGATCGCTGCGTCCTCGCAGCGCCGCGCCAGTTCGGCTGCGGCCGCTGCGTCGATGGACCAGGGGTGAAAGAGGTCGAGTTCGCGCGCAGCGTCTTGAACACTGGCCAGGTCGTCGGCCTCGGGCAGGCCGGCAGCCGGGTCCTCGGCGGTGAAACGCGCGATGTCGTAGGCCGCCTGCACGGTTTGCTTCAAAGCCGCCGCAGAAAAGTCGCTGGTGCTGGCATTGCCGCGGCGCTGGCCAAGATAGACGCTGACACCCAGGCTCTTGTCGCGGTTGCGCTCGACGTTTTCCAGCTCGCCCTTGCGCACACTGACGCTCAGACCCACGCCTTCCGAGACTTCGGCCCCGGCGTCACTGGCGCCCATTTGTTGGGCCAGCGAAAGCGTGTCTTCGACGATTTGCTGGAACTGATCAAGGCGGTAGGCGAAGCCTGTGTCGGCGCGGTGGGTGCTCATCGGCGGGTGGTCTCATCAAGTCCACACTTATGATACCGACCCCCACCCCACGCGAGCTCGGCCCCGAGCCCCCACGCTGCCATGCCCCGACGCGCCGCCCCGCACCGCGGCATCGACGTTCACTACGGCGACGCCGAAGAAGAAGCCACCGACGATGCCGGCAACAGCCGGCCCAGCAAGACCCAGATGAAGCAGAAATCGCACAGCCTGCAAGAGCTGGGCGAGGCCGTAGCCGAACTCTCAGCCGCTGCGCTGAAGGCCATAGAGATGCCCGAAGTTCTGCGCGACGCCATCGAGCAGTACCGCCGCACCAAGAGCCACGAAGGGCGGCGGCGCCAGATGCAATATGTCGGCAAGCTGATGCGCGGTGCCGACGAAGACGTGCTGCGCGAGGCCGTGGCTGCAGCCACGCTGGGCACGGCGCAGAACGCGCTGGCGCTGCACCAGGCCGAGAACTGGCGTGCTGAACTGATTGCCAGCGACGACGCCATGACACGCTGGCTGAACGAACACCCCGAAACCGACACCCAGGAACTGCGCAGCCTGGTGCGCCAGGCGCGCAAGGACGCTGTCGGGCTGACGCCTGAAGCGCGCCAGCCGAAGAGCTTTCGCGACTTGTTCCAGTACATCAAGCCGATGCTGTCGGACGGAGCGCCGGTGAACGAACCCACCACCCCATGACCAGTCTTGAGCCTGTCCGCATCGGCGTGGTTTCCATCAGCGACCGCGCTTCCACCGGCGTCTACGAAGACAAGGGCATTCCGGCGCTTCAAGACTGGCTCGGCCGCGCGGTGCTGAACCCCGTCGAATGGCACACGCGCCTGATTGCCGACGAGCAAGCCGGCATCAGTGCCGCACTGTGCGAACTGGTGGACGGCGTGAAGTGCGACCTCGTGCTCACCACCGGCGGCACCGGCCCCGCGCCGCGCGATGTGACGCCCGAAGCCACGCTCGCCGTGGCCGACAAGGTGATGCCCGGCTTCGGTGAACAGATGCGCCAGATCAGCCTGGCCTTCGTGCCCACGGCCATCCTGTCGCGTCAGGTGGCGGTGGTGCGTGGCAAGGCGCTCATCATCAATCTGCCTGGCCAGCCCAAGAGCATTGCCGAAACCCTGCAGGGCCTGCCCTGGCGCAGCCCGCCGATGCACGGCATCTTTGCCGCCGTGCCCTATTGCATCGATCTCATCGGTGGCCCGTACATCGAGACCGACGGCAGCCTGTGCACGGCCTTTCGGCCCAAGTCGGCGCAGCGCGTTCGCCCCGGCGGCTGAGGCAGCCGGCTACTTCACCAGCCGGTTCAGCCGCTCGGCGTCGAAGGTCTCGGTGGTGTTGGCGTCTTGCGGCACACAGTCGCCCATGGGCAGTTCACGCGCGCGGGCCGAGAGCTTCTCGATGGCCGCCCAGAGCAGCGCAATCTGGTGTTCCTGGCCCGAAGCGTTGTCGATCAGGCCCTTCATGGCCTGCGACACGGGGTCGTCGCCCTGCGTCACGCCGTAAGCGCTGAAACCCATCAGCGCCGCCGCGGCCTCACGCACGGCCTCGGCGTCTTGCTGGATGATGCGCGCCGGGTTGCCCACTGCCGTGGCACCCGGCGGCACCGGCTTCACCACCACGGCGCTGCTGCCGATGCGCGCGCCGTCCCCTACCGTGAAGCCGCCCAGCACCTGCGAGTTGGCACCGACGATGACGCCCTTGCCCAGCGTCGGGTGGCGCTTGGCACCCTTGGCCAGCGAAGTGCCGCCGAGCGTCACACCCTGGTAGATGGTGCAGCCGTCGCCGATCTCGGCGGTTTCACCGACCACCACGCCCATGCCGTGGTCGATGAAGACCCGGCGGCCGATGGTAGCGCCGGGGTGAATTTCAATGCCGGTGAGAAAGCGGCCGATGTGCGATGTGAAACGCGCCAGCCAGCGAAAGCCGTGACGCCAGAACCAGTGCGCACGCCGGTGCAGCACCAGGGCATGCAAGCCGGGATAGCAGGTCAACACCTCCCAGGTCGAGCGTGCCGCAGGGTCGCGCTCCAGGATGCAGGCGATGTCTTCACGAAGACGGGTGAACATGAAAAGCAGTGTAGCGGCGCTCGCCTGACCATGCTCTGGCGCTGTTCTGACAACTCTCAGCCTCTCAGCGCCGCGCCTTGTCCACCGCGCGTGCGATGCCGCGCAGGATGTGCACTTCGTCCAAGCTCAACTGCGCGCGGTTCAGCAATTGCTGCAGCCGCGGCATCAGCTTCTTGGGTGCCGCAGGGTCGAGAAAATCAATGTCCTGCAGCACCTGCTGCCAGTGCTGCAGCAGGCCTTCGATGGCGGCGCCATCGGCCAGCGCAGCGTCCGTCGTGCGCGGTGCGACACCGTAGCCGCCCAGGGCCTGACGCCAGTCGTAGGCAATGAGTTGCACCGCCTGCGCCAGGTTCAGCGAGCCATAGTCGGCCGGCGCCGGTATCGACAGGCACGCATGGCAGCGGTAGACGTCTTCGTTCAACAAGCCGGTGCGCTCGGGGCCGAAGACGAAGGCCACGCGGTGCGGGCTGGCGGCCAGAGTGGCGAAGTGTTCACGCGGCGTGAAGGTGGGCGGGCCGAAGTCGCGCGGCGTCATCGCCGTCGCACAGGCCCAGCTAATGCCTTCAAGCGCTTCCGCCAGGTTGCCCACGATGCGCGCGCGCGTCAGTACGTCGGCCGCACCGCTGGCCAAGGCCACGGTTTCTTCGCGGCTCAGTACGTCGTCAAACCGCGGCTGCACCAGCACCAGATCCGAGAACCCCATCACCTTCATCGCGCGCGCCGCGGCACCCACATTGCCGGCGTGGCTGGTGCGGACCAGCACGAAACGGGTCGGGTCGGGCGCGTTCAAGGTCGTAAAATGGAATGCATCAGGGTGACATTGTCGCGGTCGCCCCAGCTCTTTATCCCATTCAACGCCCTTTTCTGCCCACAGGCCGCCCCATGTCGCAAGCGCTTCACCCCATGCTGAACACCGCCATCAAGGCGGCTCGCACGGCAGGTTCCATCATCAACCGCGCTGCACTCGATCTTGAAAGGCTGAAGGTCGGCAGCAAGGGGCCCAACGACTATGTGTCGGAAGTGGATCAGGCGGCCGAAGAGGCCATCATCCGCACGCTGCTGGAAGCCTACCCGGGCCACGGCATCCTGGCTGAAGAGAGCGGGCGCGAGCATGGCGCGAAAGACAGCGACTACGTCTGGATCATCGACCCGCTGGACGGCACCACCAACTTCCTGCACGGCTTCCCGGTGTATGCCGTGTCCATCGCCCTGGCCTACCGCGGCCAGGTGCAGCAAGCGGTGGTCTACGACCCCACGCGCAACGACATGTTCTACGCCAGCAAGGGCCGTGGCGCCTTCCTGAACGACCGCCGTCTGCGCGTGAGCAAGCGCACGCGCATCAGCGACGCGCTCATCGGCACCGGCTTCCCCTTCCGCAAAGGCGACAACTTCAAGCGCTACGTGAAGATGTTCGAAGAGGTGATGCAGGCCTGCGCCGGCCTGCGCCGCCCGGGCGCTGCCGCACTCGACCTGTGTTACGTGGCCGCCGGCTATTACGACGGCTTCTTCGAAACCGGCCTGAACCCCTGGGACGCCGCTGCAGGCTCGTTGATGATCACCGAGGCCGGCGGCCTGGTGGGCAATTTCACGGGCGAAAGCGACTTCCTCTACCAACGCGAAATCGTTGCCGGCAACCCCAAGGTCTACGGCCAGATGGTGCAGATTCTGGCGCCGTACACGCGTGTCATCAAGGAAGGCGCAGCCCCGGAAGGCCCGCTTTCTGCAGCGGCAGCGGCGTTGGCTGGCCAGCCCGATGCGACACAAGCCTTCCTGGCTGCAGGTGAGGCAGCCGTTGCGCCCGTGCCCGCCAAGAAGGCCTCGGTGCGTATCCGCAAGGCGGGCGCAGCGCCGGCCGACGCAGACGAAGCGCCGATGTAGGGCCCGCCCATTCATCAGCGCCTGCCGCATGCCGCCGGCAGCCCCAGAATCCCGCGCTTGTCTTCACCAAAGAACTCCGCCGTGCCCAGTTTGATCAAGCTCCTGCCGCTGCTTCTTGCTGCCGCCACCGCCTTCCAGGTTCAGGCCCAAGTGCAGACGCCGGCTCCCGCGCCCGCAGCCCCTGCAGCGTCTGCCCCGGCCACCAAGCCCAAGTGGGATGTGAACAAGCCGCCCGGCGCCGCCCGCACGGTGAAGCTGGATACGCGCACCGGCACCTGGATGAGCGTGGACGTCAGCCCCGACGGCAAGACGCTGGTCTTCGACCTGCTGGGCGACCTGTACCTGCTGCCGATAGCCGGCGGAGAAGCCAAGCCATTGACCACCAGCATGGCCTGGGACCACCAGGCCCGCTTCTCGCCCGACGGCAAACGCATCGCCTACGTGACCGATGCCGGCGGCGGTGACAACGTGTGGGTGATGAACACGGATGGCAGCGGCGCGCGTGCCGTCACCAGTGAAGACTACCGGCTGCTCAACAACCCGGTGTGGCACCCGAACGGCCAGTACATCGCCGCGCGCAAGCACTACACCGGCACACGCTCGGCCGGCAGTGGCGAGATCTGGCTGTACCACCTCGATGGCGGCAAAGGCGTGCAGCTGAACGAAAAGCCGAACTGGCAGAAGGACCTGGGCGAGCCGGCCATTTCGCCCGACGGCCAATGGCTTTACTACTCGCGCGACACGACGCCGGGCAACACGTTCGAATACAACAAGGACTCGAACAAGGAGATCTTCCGCATCTTCCGCCAGAGCTTGGCAGACGGCAGCGTCGAGCCCTTCGTCACGGGTCCGGGAGGCGCCATCCGGCCCGTGCCTTCGCCCGATGGCAAGCACCTGGCCTTCGTGCGCCGTGTACGCAACCAGAGCACGCTGTTCCTCAAGGACCTGAAGACCGGCGAAGAAAAGCCGGCCTGGGGCGAGCTCGAACGCGACCTGCAGGAAGCCTGGTCGGTCTACGGCGTGTACCCCAACTTTGCTTGGACACCCGACAGCCGCCACATCGTCGTCTGGGCGAAGGGCAAGCTGTGGAAGGTCGAACCTTTCAAGGGCACGGCAGAAAACATTCCCTTTCGCGTGCAGCACACACGCGAAGTGCGCGACGCGCTGCGTGTGCCGCAGGTGGTGTCGCCCGATGAATTCGACGTGAAGCAGCTGCGCTGGGCCACGGTGTCGCCCGATGGCAGCCGCGTGGTGTATTCGGCGCTGGGCCAGCTCTACATCAAGGATTTGAAGGAAGGCAGCGCGCCGCGCCGGCTGACGAAACAAGACCAGCATTTCGAGTTTTTCCCCAGCTTCAGCCGCGACGGCCGTGAACTGGTCTACATCAGCTGGCACGACCAGCAACTGGGCGCCGTGCGCAAGCTGGACATGGCCAGTGGCCGCGAAACGATGATCACACCCACGCCCGGCAAGTACCTCAGCCCGCGCCTGAGCCCCGACGGCAAGACCGTGGCCTACGTGAAGTCGCGCGGCAGCTTCCTCACGTCGCCCTGGCAGGGGCTGGACACCGGCATCTACACCGCGCAAGCCGACGGCAAGGGCGAGCCGCAACGCGTCAGCAAGGACGGCGACGCACCCATCTTCGGCGCGCGCAACGACGAGCTGTTCATCACCCGCACCAGCCAGCCCAGCGAAGTGGACGTGCGCCGTGCGCTGTGGCGCATCACGCTCGCCACACGCCAGGAAACCGAAGTGGTGCGCGGCGAATTCGTCAGCGAATACGCGCTTTCACCCGATGGCCGCTGGCTGGGTTGGGTGGAGCGTTTCCAGGCCTACGCCGCACCCATGCCCGCCACGGGCAAGCCGCTGACCGTGGGCCCGCGCATGGAGGCCGTGCCCGTGCGGCAGTTGAGCTTCAACACCGGCACCCATCTGCACTTCAGCGGTGACAGCCAGCGTGTGCACTTCAGCAGCGGCGATGAACTCTTCACTGCGGCCTTGGCCGAGGCTTTTCCTCCAGCCACCGCACCGTTGCCGGCCGGCGCGAAGCCCGCGGTCTTCAAGGCACCCTCAGCCGGCGTGAAGATCGGCTTCGCGCAGGCCAGCGACCGCCCGCGCGGGCGCATCGCCATCACCGGCGCGCGCGCGGCCACCATGCGCGGCATGAGCGGCATCAACGGCAGCGACAAGGCCGACGAGGTGATCGAAGACGCGGTGATCGTGATCGACGGCCACCGCATCGCAGCCATCGGGCCAGCCGGCAGCGTGACCATCCCCGCCGACGCGCGGCGTGTCGACGCCAAGGGCAAGACCATCGTGCCGGGCTTCATCGACGCGCATTGGCACGGCGGCATGGGCGAAGACGGCCTGGTGCCGCAACAAAGCTGGGTCAACCTGGCCTCGCTGGCCTTCGGTGTGACGGCGCTGCACGACCCGTCGAACCAGAACCAGCACATCTTCACGCAGGCCGAACTGCAGCGTGCCGGCAAGGTGCTGGGTCCGCGCATCTACGGCACCGGCAACATCCTCTACGGCGCCAAGGGTGGCGCCACGGCAGTGGTGAACAACCTGGACGACGCACTCACGCACTTGAAACGTCAGCAGAGCGCCGGCGCCATCAGCGTGAAGAGCTACAACCAGCCGCGGCGTGAACAGCGCCAGATGGTGCTGGAGGCCGCGCGCCAGACGAACATGATGGTGGTGCCCGAAGGCGGCTCGGTGTTCCAGGCCAACATGAGCATGGTGGTGGACGGCCACACCGGGCTGGAACATGCGCTGCCCATCGCCGAGGTCTACGACGACGTGGTGCAGCTGTGGCAGCAGACCAAGGTCGGCTACACGCCGACGCTGAACGTGGCCTACGGCGGTCTGGACGGCGAGCACTACTGGTACGCGCGCACCGAAGTCTGGAAGCACCCGCTGCTGACGAAGTTCGTGCCCGCGGGCAACCTGCACGCGCGCGCTGTGCGCCGGCCCACCGCGCCCGAAGAAGACTTCAACGTCATTCGCGTGGCGCGCACGGCCACGATGCTGCAGCGCGCTGGCGTGCCGGCCATGATCGGCGCGCACGGCCAGCGTGAAGGCTTGGGCAGCCACTGGGAGATGTGGATGTTCGCGCTGGGAGGCATGACGCCGCTGGAAGCGCTGCGCACCGCCACGCTGAACCCGGCGCGCCACTTTGGCCTGGACGCCGACCTCGGCAGCCTGGAGGTGGGCAAGCTGGCTGACTTGGTCATCATCGACGGCGATGTGCTGAACGACATCCGCCAGAGCGACCGCATCACGCACGTGATGCAGAACGGCCGTCTCTACGAGGCCGGCACGCTGAACGAGGTGGTGTCGCGCACTCGCACGCGCACGCCGTTCTTCTTCGAAGGTGCCGCCGGCCGCGGCATGGCAGTGGACGCCCACGCCTTCTGCATCGGGCACGGCGACAACTGAAGGCACCGCCTGCGCAAGTGCACCGATGCGGCGCACTTGGCTCGTTCCACTTGGCTCGTTCCGTGAGAGCCAACGCACCAGGCCCACCCTGACGCTCAAGCATTACGGCGTGCGCGAGCGGAAGGCGATCAAGGCGGGTTGCTTCGTGGGGGCGCTTTCGGGCAACAGTTCGGTTTCGCCCGACAAGGTCGATTTCGCATCGTTCGCAGCAGCCTTGTGTTGCCGCCGCGACAGCAGCAAGCCTTCCCAGTTGCAGTGCGCAGCGCAGCAGCGATAGCGCTTCACCGGCATCCACAGGCTGAGCACACGGTCAGGCAGCGTGCGCGCTACCCGCGCAGTCGGTCCGCAGCATTGCGGGCAGCCGCGGGCTCCCCGCGAGCCGCGCGTACTGGCGGCGAACGGGGGTGTCGGTCGAGTCTGCGGCTGCGTCATGGCGGTTGAATTTGCTGTGCACCGAGCGCACAGTCGGTTCGCCACCGCACGTTGGCGCACGGGACCCCCCGAAGTGGAGCTCTTGCTGAGCGGCTGCAGACGTTTGGGCTGGTTCTCCGGCCGGGCATGTAGGACGGGTCTGACGCGTCATGCCGGTCCGCATCCATGGCGGGGCAGAACCGAAGCAGTCACACTGCATCCGAGACTGGCACCCGCCGTCGTCACCATCTACGCCACCGCGAATGCATCCGTTGCAAACCTATTTGGTCGAAGACAGCCCGCTGATCCGCCACGACCTCGTCGCGACGCTGGAAGAACTGGCTGGCGTGCAAGTAGTGGGCTGGGCAAGCGGAGAGCGCGCAGCCATCGGTTGGCTTTCCGACCCCGATCACCAACCTGGTTTGGTCATCGTCGATCTGTTTCTGGGCGACGGCTCTGGCCTGGGCGTGTTGCGCGCCATGCACCAACGCAGCAAACCGCTGCGAACCGTGGTACTGAGCAACTACGCCAACCCCGAGGTGCGCCAGCGCTGCCTTGAATTGGGCGCAGAACGCGTTTTCGACAAGTCGGGCGGCATCGAAGACTTGCTCGCCTACTGCCGAGAAACCGCGGCGAGCCTGTCGCACTGACGCGCCAGTGCCTAAACGCGCAGTGCGGGGGGCCGCTGCTGCCATCCATGGTGACGTGGCCTTCGCTGGCGCAAGTGCTGCCCACTTGGAAGCCCTGGCATGAAGATGAAAGCGGGCCGCCGCCGGCCCCAGGGCTCGCTGGCCAGGGTGCGGGTGCACGCCATCAACCGTCGCCTCAGCACCGAGGCTGTGCAGCGTACCCGGCAGCTCACCGAACTGACGCACCACTTGCAGACCGCACGTGAAGACGAACGTGCACGGCTGGCACGCGACCTGCACGACGAACTGGGCTCGCTGCTCACATCGGCCAAGCTGGACGCCGCGCGCCTGCGTTCGCGCCTGGTCGCCGCCATGGCTGCAGCCGCCCCAGTGGCCGAAGACTCACTCGAGCGGTTGGCCCACCTGACCGACACGCTGGACAGCGTCATCGTGCTGAAGCGCCGCATCACCGAAGACTTGCGTCCCTCGTCGCTGGACCACCTCGGGCTGGCGGTGACATTACAAATTCTGAGGCGTGAATACGGCGCCCGGGCCGGGGTGCAAGTGCACATGGCGTTGGCCGCAGCGCCACTTTCGGCCACGGCCGAGACAAAGGCTTACCGCATTGCACAGGAAGCAGTCACCAACATCAGCAAGTACGCGAAGGCCAACGACGTCTGGATGAGCCTCGCCCGCCATGGCGACAACGTGCGGCTCACGGTTCGCGACAACGGTGTGGGTTTCGACACTGCTGCGCCGCAATCCCAGTGCTACGGCCTCGTGGGCATGGGGTTTCGTGCAGAGGCTGAACAAGGCCGGTTGCGCGTGCACTCCATGCCAGGCCACGGAAAGAGCGTGGTGTTGACGCTGCCGGTGTCGGTGTCGCTCTCGGTTTCGGTGTTGGGGCCCGCAGCAGCGTAGGCAGAGCCAGACCGAACCGGAATGAAAGGCTGATCCGGGCTCTCGGTGTTGTTGCTCTCGGTGTTGTTCGGGTTCGACGAACCGCACCTTGTCCTACAAGACTGTCGCCCCTGCACCCACAACGTCGGTGGTTGCCGGACTATGGCCGCTCGGGGTGTCACATTGCACACTGCATCCAGCCGTGCACGTTGCGTGCCGCCTTTCCTTCCCACAACCACCGAAAGAACAGCCATGAACTCGGAAACAACCCATCAAGCCATCGAACGCGCTGCCGCTGCTGCCGACCACGCCAGCGCGCAAGCCATAGGCGCTGCACAGCGAGGCGTAACCGCCATTCGCGACACCTCGCAGCACATGGTGGACCGCGCGCATCGCGCCAGCGAGAGCACTGCCACCTACATCCGCCACGAACCCGTGAAGTCGATGCTGATGGCGGCTGCGGCAGGCGCCATGCTGATGGCGCTGGTGAGCCTGGTGACCCGCCAGCGGGACTGAGTTGCGCGACCCAGCGAGTGGGTCCCGACGGCTCTTCCGCTCTGTGCGGAGGAGCCGTTGGGCCTTTCAGGCGTCGACTTTCCCGTCGAAGAAGGTGTAGCCAAGTTGGCGCCGCTTGGCGCGGTTCATCGCAGTGTCTGCACGCTGCAGCAATGTTGCGGTGGTCTTGCCGTCTTGCGGAGACAGCGCAATGCCGATGCTCGGACGCACAGTCAACTGCAGCGGTCCGATCGAGAAAGGGGCCGAAATGGCGTCGAAGAGTTTCGACGCCACGTGACTTAACTGCTCGCGGCCCATCGGGGAAAATAGCAGACATGCGAATTCGTCGCTGCCGAGGCGGCAAACCACGTCACCCCCGCGCACGGAACGACTCAAACGCTGGGCCACGATGCGCAGCAGTTCATCGCCCGTTTGATGGCCGTGCTTGCCGTTAATGGGTTTGAAGTCGTCCAAATCAAGAAACAGCACGGCCAGTGCGGGGGCTTGGGCATCGGCGTTGACGCTGACGGCAGGGCTCGCGAGCGCCTCGTTCAGGCGCGTCTGAAAGAAGTTGCGGTTGGGCAATGCGGTCAAGCCATCATGGTCTGCCATGTGCAGGGCGCGGCGTTCGCCATCTCGGGTGCCGGCCAGTTCCAGGCGTGCTGCAGCCAGAGCGCGGCGCAATTCCTGCAATTCACGCTCTATCCTTTGGCCGCAAAACCGCTCCTGCACCAGCGCAGGGCGTAACAACTCCAGCGCTTGCGCACAGTCGCGCACTGCTTCTTGCAGCGGTTCAGAGGCTGCGGGAGACGTATGCACCAACGCGCGCAGTCGGCTCGACACAGCGCCCATCAGCATGTCGTGATCGATCACCCCGCGATCGCTGGCCGATTGACGGCTGGCTACCCGAAAGCGCACCGGCAGCGACTTCACCTGCGCCGTCACGGTGGACATCAAAGCAGCCATTACAGGCGCCCCATCAAAAGCAGCACCAACAACACTACCACCAGCAGGCCCAGCACGCCGCTCGGGCCATAGCCCCACGAGCGGCTGTGCGGCCATGCGGGCACGACGCCCACCAGAATCAGCACGAGAACGATCAACAGGATGGTGGTCAGGCTCATTTTGGGACTCCTGCCCCCGTAGTGGAGGCCTCTGTCTGTAGCTTAGGCAAGCGGAGTGCGGTGTTCCGTACGCTGGCGTACCGAGTGGCGTACGGAGTGCCGTAAGGAGTGGCGTACCCCGTGGCGTATCCAGTGGCGCACGGAGTGGCGTTTATGCCGACGGGCCGGCCTTCTGTGCCTGCTTGTGCGCCGCCGCACCGAGGCGCCACGGCTTTACGCAGATAGTTACGAATGACGTACACGCAGAAGGTCTCGCCCGCGTCCGAGGAGCCGGTGTTGGTTTGTCCCAGTTGTCGCCAGGCCCTGGTGCGCCGCCCGCGTCACTTCACCGACCGCGTGCTGTCGCTCTTGACCTACCGTGCCGCGCCTTTGCGGCGTTACGCCTGCTCCGAAAAGGCCTGCGGTTGGCAAGGTCTGCTGCGCGGCTACTTGCCTGGGCGTTCGGGTTACCTGCCCAAGGACTGGCTGTAGGCCCGCGCTATTCAACCTAAATATTGGGCGTAGACGCGACGGTCAGCGGCGTAGCAACTGCACGCGGCAGCTTCCAGGCCGGGGCGGTCCAGCACAGTCAGTTTGCCGCGGTGGTAGCGGATGAGGCCGCGGCGGCGCAACTCGCCGGCGGCCACGGTTACGCCAACGCGGCGCACTCCCAGCATGTAGGCCAGGAATTCATGCGTGACCTGAAACTGTGCGTCGAGCGCCCGGTCCTGGCTCATCAGCAGCCAGCGCGCCAAGCGCTGGCCGACGAGGTGAAATCGCAGGCAGCCTGCAGAAGACACCGCCTGCGACATCAAGACGTAGAGATATAACGAAAGCTGGCGTTGCAGCGCCGCGCTGGCCTTCAATTCACGACGGAAGGCCGTTGCGTTGATGCGCCAGGAAGCCCCCGCACCCTGCACCAGTGCGCGCGACGGTGCCGCCGCCACGCCCAGCACCAGCGCCGTGCCCAACATGCCTTCATGGCCCACCAGGCCCACCTCGAGGCCTGGGTGCTCATCGACGCGCGAAACCAGAGAAATGGAAGCCTGCGTGGGAAAGTAAACATGGCGAACCGCGCTGCCCGTCACGTTCAGCACTTCGCTCGACACCAAATTTACGGGTTCGCATGCGTCCAGCAGGCGAGAGCGGTCGCGCGCGGGCAAGAGCTCGATCAGACGGTTTTGGACAGGGTTCAACGAAACCTCCCGGCAACCCGCGCAGTGTGTGGCGCGTGCCCCGGCGTTTCTGTGCACAAGCGTACGGACACAGCGCGCGACTTCAGCCGCTAACTGGCGGCCCCTAATTCTCGGCCCTAACTTTCGGCCCTAACTTTCGGCCGCTAACTGGCGGTCTTGTCGGTCTTGTTGGTCAGCAGCCGGTCGTACTCTTTCTTGACCACCGCATAACACTCGCAGGTGCTGGCTTCCAGGCCTGGGCGGTCGAGCACCGTGATGTGGCCGCGTGCATAGCGTATGAGCCCGCGGCGCTGCAGCTTCAGCGCCGCTTCGGTCACGCCTTCGCGGCGCACACCCAGCATGTTGGCAATAAGCTCTTGTGTCATCACGAGTTCGTTGCCATTCAGCCGGTCCAGGCTCAACAGCAACCAGCGGCACAGTTGCTGGTCCAGGCTGTGGTGGCGGTTGCACACCGCGGTTTGCGCCATCTGCGTGATGAGTGCCTGCGTGTAGCGCAGCATCAGGTGCATCACTGCGCCGGGCTGCTCGAACTCCTCTTTCACGACCCGTGAGCGCAGTCGCCAGCCCTCGCCGGCGCTTTGCACCACGGCACGGCTGGGTGTGGTTTCACCGCCCATGAAAAGTGAAATGCCCACCAACCCCTCGTTGCCCACAACGGCAATCTCGGCCGACGAGCCGTCTTCCATCACGTACAGCAGCGAAACGATGGCCGTGGTGGGGAAATACACATGACTCATCTGCCGGCCCGATTCGTACATCACCTGACCCAGGGGCATGTCTACCGATTCCAACTGCGGCTGCCAGCGTTGGAAGTCAGTTTCAGGCAGGCTGCGGATGAGGTGGTTCAGCCTGGGGTCGGCGTGAAAACCTGGGTCTAGCGTGTCAGCCATGGCGAACTCCGGGTGCTGCAGGCGTGGGCGCACGCGTCGCTGACTTTATGAACGTCCCACACCGAAGCGTAGGCGCGCCATGAGCGCAGCTCGAGTACGGCAGCGTACAGACATCGGCGCCGATCCACTGAAATTTTTAAGCGGTGCGCCAGCGCACAGACATTACCAGCGCCGGCGCCTACAACGACGGCATGCGTCCTTACCTGCCGCACCACTACGCTCAAAGAGAACCGCCATGGCACTAATGACATCTCAGCCCGCTCTTCCGCAGCCCTTGTGGGCCACCTCTGCCGATGGCCTGGGCCCCGACACGCGCCCAGCCGAGCTGGATGAACTTTGCACCCACATGCATCATTGCACAGCCGCTCATTCACGCCTGGCTGCGATGCAGGGTGGTGTCGTTCGGCTGCGCGGTTTTGTGCTGGGTCACTTTGTTTCCAGCCTGGCAGTCTTTCTCGTGCTGGTAACCACGGGCTGGCTATTGCTCGCACCTTGACGGCCTGGGCTGCGCTGGCACCGGGGCTGCTGCCGGCGCTGAGAACCATGTTGAGTGCCGAGGCCGGGGCTTTGTTGCCGCCGGTGCGTGCAGAAATCTTCGGACCTCAGCGTTTTGCCCAGCACGGCAGCAGCCTGGGCATGACCCACTCGGCGCGGCGCCCGGCATGGGGCGCAAGGGGTTTTTTCCCGCGCCTGCGCGACAACATCCGTGTGCTGCGTGAAGCGCATGGAGCGATAGCCACGCAGGCCGCCGTCGGCGATGAACCCGGCCCCGCAGCGCAATGGCTGCTGGACAACTTCGGTCTCATCGACGCGCAATTGCTGGCCATCCACGAGGGCCTGCCGCGCAGCTATTTCCGCGGCTTGCCGGTGCTACAGACCGAGCCGTTGGGCGGCCTGCCTCGCGTGTACGGCGTGGCTTGGGCTTTCGTGGCCCACAGCGACAGCGCCTTCGACGAAGATCTGCTGGTGCACTACCTGGCCGGCTACCAGGCCACGCGTGAACTCGGTCTGGCCGAGATGTGGGCGCTGCCCACCACGCTGCGGGTGGTGCTGGTGGAGAATCTGCGCCGTCTTGCCGAGCGCCTGGCTACACAGCAGGCCGCTCGTGAACTGGCCCGGCGCTGCAGCGACCAGCCCTCGCACTGCACGCTGCCGGCACTGCAGGCCCTGTGCACGCAACTGGCCGAGCGCGGCGTCGAGCACACCTTTCTGGCGCAGCTGGGCCAGCGCCTGCTGGACCCGCACCAGACCACTGGCGAAGCAGTGCCACCGCCGCTGCGCCACTGGCTGCAGGAGCAGTTGCAGACGCGCCTGGCGCCGGCCGGCACGCTGCCTGACCGCGAGCATGTCGAGCAGACGGCCGACAACCTGAGCGTGAGTAACGCGGTGAACGCGCTGCGCGCCATTAACGACGCCGACTGGCCCCAAATCGTGGCGCGCGCCAGCCCATTGACGCAGCTGATGCTGGGCGATGCAATCTTCGCCGCCGAGCACCACCGCAGCCGGGACCAGACCCTGCACGGCATCGAAGCCCTGGCGCGACGCACCCGACGCAGCGAAATGCAGGTGGCGCATGCGCTGCTCTCTTTGATCAATGGCCGGCCCGACGACGCCGCCGCGAACCGGCCTTCGCCTGCAGCGTTGCCTGAAGCAGTGCCTGTGGCGGCGTTGGGAACTGCCCAGGAAATTACTCATGCAACAGCGCCCGAAACTGCGGATGAATGGGCCCATGAAACAGGTCAAGTAACAGCGAAGGCAACAGCGAAGGCAACAGCGCAGGTAGCAACGCAGGTAGCAACGCAGGCAGCAGCGCACGAAACAGGCTACGAAACAACCTACGAATCAGCGCACGAATCAGCGCATGCAACTTTCCCGGCCACCGCCTCGTTCCCACCGCCGCTGGCCGAACCTGTGGACGTGCCCGTCACGGCCACCGCCGGCCACTGGTTGCACGGCCCCGGGCGCGCGGCGCTGGGGCGTTCGCTGGGCCTGCACGAGCCTGTGGCCGCAGTGCTGCGCACGCTGGCGCGGCGCGGCGCGCTGCCGCTCTACCTCGCCGCGGTGTTGGTCGGCACCGTCGCGCTTGTGGCAGCGCTGTTGCCGGGCAGCATTTGGGCCGCAAGCGAATGGCCGCGCTGGCCGCTGATGGTCTTGCTGGCCTGGCCTGCGTCTGAGGCCGTCATCGCACTGCTGCACCGTATGCTGAGTGAAAGCACGCAGCCACGGCCGCTGGCGCGGTTGGCGCTGCCACGGGGCATCCCGGAAGAACACCGGGTGCTGGTGGTCATACCGGCGCTGCTCAGCGACGCTGCGGCCATCGAAGAGCTGGTGCACAGCTTGCGCCGCCACCAGCTGGCCAACCCCGAGCCGCAGGCGCAGTTCGCGCTGCTCACGGACTGGGCCGACGCCGACACGGCACGCGCCGACGCCGACGCCGCCCTGCTGGACATGGCGGCCGCGCGGGTGGCGGCGCTCAACGAAGGTCAGGAGCCGGCCGCCTGCGGCAGCGCGCGCTTTCTGTTGCTGCACCGCAGGCGCAGCTTCAGCCGCAGCGAGGCGCGCTGGATAGGCTGGGAACGCAAACGCGGCAAGCTGGAACAGCTGGTGGCTGAACTCGCCGACGGGTCCGGCGGGCCCGGTGGCCTGGGCGGGCCGGGTGGGGCGGGTGGCATCGAGGGCCTGCCGCAGGCCTTTGTAGATTTGGGCGCGGTGTCACGCCCGGCTCTGGCCACGCGCTACATCGTCACGCTGGACAGCGACACCCAGCTGCCGCCAGGCCGCTTGCGTGAACTGGTGGGTGTGGCCGCGCACCCGGCCAACCGTCCCCGCCTCAGCGCCGACGGCCGCCGTGTGCAGGGCGGCTACGGCATCCTGCAGCCACGCCTGGTGACGCCGCTTCCCAAGCCCTTCGAAGACACGATCTTCCATCGCCTCTTCGCCGGCCAGAGCGGTATCGACCCCTATGGCGCGGCGAGCTCCGAGGTCTATCAAGACCTGTTCGGCGAGGCCAGCTACACCGGCAAGGGCTTGTTGGACGTGCAGGCCGTGCACGCCGTGCTGGGCGGCAATTTACCCGAAGGCCAGGTGCTCAGCCACGACCTGCTGGAAGGCGCCCTCGCCCGCTGCGGCGCCGTGACCGACGTGACGCTGGTGGAGGACGCCCCTTTCCACGCTGAAGTGGCGGCCTCGCGCGTGCACCGCTGGACACGCGGCGACTGGCAGCTGCTGCCGATCTTGCTGCGTTCACTGGTACAGCCGGCGCGCTACCCGCTGGGCGCGGTGAACCGCTGGAAAATGGCCGACAACCTGCGCCGTTCACTGGTACGACCGGCCTGCCTGGCGCTGCTGCTGATGGCGCTGTCAGGCCAATTGGTTTCGCCCGGCGCGGCCATCGTGCTGGTGCTGGCGGCGTTTGCGGCCGGGCCGTTGCTGGGTGCGCTGGCCGGCGCCTTCCCCACACGCGAAGACGTGGCCTGGCGCCACTTCGCCTACCAGGCAGGCGCCGAGCTGCTGCGCGCGGCCGGTGGTGGCTTGTGGCACAGCGCCATGTTGCTGCAGCACACACTGGCGGCGCTGGACGCGGTGGCACGGGCGCTGTGGCGGGTGCTCTTCAGCCAACGTCTGCTGCTGCAGTGGACCACCGCGGCCGCCGCGCAGGCCGCCGCCAGTGCCAGCCTGGGCACAGCGCTGCGCCGGCACTGGCCGGTGCCGCTGGCGGCTGCCGGTTTGGCCGCAGCACTGCTGGCCGGCAACACGCCCTACCCGCTACTGAGCCTGATGCTGTGCGCGCTGTGGGGTGCTGCACCGCTGTGGAGCTGGATCGCCAGCCACCGCGGCCTGTTGCCGCAGGCGGCCGACTGCCCGGCCGAAGACCGCGCCTACCTGCGTGGCGTGGCGCGCGACACCTGGCGCAGCTTCGAGCGCACCGTCAGCGCGGCCGACCTGCACCTGCCGCCCGACAACCTGCAGACCATGCCCCATGAAATGTTGGCGCGGCGCACCTCGCCCACCAACATCGGCCTGTACCTGCTGAGTGTGGCGTGCGCGCGCCAGTTCGGCTGGATAGACACGGCTGAAGTGGTGCAGCGCCTGCAGGCCACGCTGGCCACGCTGGACACCCTGCCGCGCCACCGCGGCCACTTCCTGAACTGGTACGACACCGCCAACGGCAAGCCCCTGCTGCCGATGTATGTCTCTACCGTCGACAGTGGCAACCTCAGCGGCCACCTGCTGGCCGTGGCCCAGGCATGCCTGGAGCTGGCGCACGCCGAGGCCGGTGACTCAGCCAGCGCCGCGCCGGGCGCCAAAGACTCCGCAGCGGGTGGGGAGCCCCGACAACTGACGGACATTCAAGCCGACACGGTGCTGCAGCTGCGCGCGCTGGCAGCGCGCTGCCAGGCGCTGGCCTGGGCGCCCGACTTCGGCTTTCTCTACCACCCGCGCCGGCACCTGCTGCACATCGGCTTCCGCGTCGCCGAGCAACAGCTCGACGCCGGCTTCTATGACCTGCTGGCCAGCGAATCGCGCCTGACCAGCGTGCTGGCCATTGCCAAGGGCGATGTGCCGGTGCAGCACTGGGCGGCTCTGGGGCGGCCCTTCTACGCCGTGGGCACCATGGCCGGCCTGCGTTCCTGGTCGGGCTCGATGTTCGAGTACCTCATGCCCACGCTGGTGCTGAACGAGCCCAATGGCAGCGTGCTCTTCGAAGCCGGGCTCTCGGCCTTGGCCGAACAGCGCAGCTTTGCTGCGGTCCAGGGCGTGCCCTGGGGCATCTCTGAATCCGCGTATGCCGGCAGCGACCACACGCTGGCCTACCAGTACGCGCCCCAGGGCGTGCCGCGCCTGGCGCTGCGCCGCACCCCGCCCGACGAGCTGGTAATTGCACCCTACGCCACGGCGCTGGCGGCGCAATTGCTGCCGCACGCGGCCAGCATCAACTACGCCGCATTGCAGGGCCTGGGCGCGCGCGGGCCCTTGGGCTTCATCGAGGCGCTGGACTTCACGCCGGCACGCCAGGCCGGCCCCGAAGCGCTGACCCCCGTGCACACCGTGATGGCGCACCACCAGGGCATGACCATCGTGGCATTGGCCAACGTGCTGCTCGACGGTGCGCCGCAACGCTGGGGCATGGCTGACCCGCACCTGGAAGCCGTGAGCTCGCTGCTGCATGAACGCGCGCCGCGCGAGGTGTCGCGCCTGGTGGCGCCGCTGGCCGGCCCGGCAGCTGCGACGCAGCGCCACAAGTCGCCCACGCTGCTGCGCGAAGTGACGCCGGGCCTGCACGCCATCGAGCCCACGCACCTGCTGGGCAACGGCCGCTACGCAGTGGCGCTGCGCGCCAATGGCGCCGGGCGCAGCAGCCTGTTCGGCCGCGATCTCGGCCGTTGGCGCGACGACGCGCTGCGCGACGCGCACGGCCATTTCATCTGGCTGCGCCGGGGTGATGCAGCGCCGGTGTCGCTGAGCCAGCACCCGGCGCCCGACCCCGATGCCAGCTACTTCAGCCAGTACCACGCCGACCGCGTGGTGCTGCAGGCGCAATGGGCCACGCTGCGCACCCAGGTAACGGTGTGGGTAAGTCCGGAAGACGACATCGAATTCCGCCAGGTCGAGCTGCAGCACACCGGCACGGGTGTGCTCGAACTCGAGCTCTTCTCGGCTTTCGAGCCCACACTGGCCGAGGCCCGTTCCGACGAGGCCCACCCGGCTTTCGGGCAGATGTTCGTGCAGGCGCGCGGCCACCTGGCACAGCGTGCGCTGCTTTTCGAGCGCCGGCCGCGCCTGGCCGGCGAGGCCGGTCTGCACATGGCCCACTTTCTGGCCGAAACCGCGCCCGAGGTGACCGCGCTGCGCTACCAGACCGACCGCCTGCCGTGGCGCGGCCGCAACCGCAGCCCGGCACAGCCGCTGGCAGGTTTGCGTGACTTCAGCACTGCCGGTGATGACGGGTTCGAAGAACTGGAAACCGGCCTCGACCCGATGTGCGTTCTGGCCGTGAAAGCGCGCCTGCAGCCCGGCGCGAGCCTGCGCCTTTGTTTTGCCACCGCAGCGGCGGCCGATGTCGCCACCTTGCACTCGGTGGTGGACAAGCACCAGCAGGCCAGCGCCATCGCCCGCAGTTCCCTGATGTCGGCCACGCTGGCCGGCATACGCCTGCGCACGCTGCGCATGGGTGCCGACACCTTCACCACGCTGCAGACGCTGAACACCGCGCTGCTGCTGACGCTGGCCAAACCCACACGCGCCCGGGCCGTGCTGCAGCCGCGCGACCGGCGGTTGCTGTGGCGCTTCGGGCTGTCGGGCGAACGGCCGCTGGTGCTGGTGGCGGCGTCAGGGATGCAAGGCCTGGGTTTGCTGCGTTCACTCAGCCAGGCGCTGAGCCTGTGGCAATGGGGCGGGCTGGCCTGCGACCTGGTGGTGGTGAACGCCGAGGCCGCCAGCTACGAAATGCCGCTGCAGCGGGCGCTGGCCACGCTGCGCGACCGTTTCGAGGCCGACGCCGCAGGCCACGCCCCGGCGCAGCGCTGCGGCTGGCACCTGCTGCGTGCCGACGGCCTTAGCAGCGAAGAAGCCGCCACGCTGCAGGCCGTGGCGCGTCTGCGCCTGCGCGCCGACGGCCGCCCGCTGGCCGCGCAGCTGGACGAATGGGCCGGCCTGCACGAGGCCGCCCGCGCTGTGCGGCAGAGCGTGGCTGCCGCAGCGCTGGGGTCGGCGCCACGCGCCTGGCCCCGCCACGCCCCGCCGGCGGCCCACGGCCGTTTTGGCGCGACGGGAGCAGCCGGAACGGCGGCCGGGCAGTTCTGCTTCGAGGCCGGCCCCAGCGCGCGCCCGCTTCGGCCCTGGTTGAATGTGCTGGCAAACGCGGGCTTTGGCAGCCTCATCACGGAAGCGGGTGCCGGCTGCAGCTGGGCCGTGAACAGCCGCATGAACCAGCTGACGGCCTGGCACAACGACGCCGTGGCCGACCCGCCATCGGAATGGCTGCTGCTGCAAGACCGCGCCACGCGCCAGACCTGGGCCGTGGCGGCTTCGGCCGAGGCTGCCGCCGACACCGATTTCAGCGTCGTGCACGAGGCCGGCAGCACACGCATCAGCCACCGCCACGGCAGCCTGGTGGTGCAGGCGCGCTGGAGCGTGGACCCCGACAGCGCCGTGCGGCAGCTGACGCTGCGCGTGACCAACCGCGGGTCCGAGCGCAGCCAGTTGCGGCTGGTGGCGATGTGTGAATGGTTGATGGGCGCGCAGCGCAACGACCGGGCGAGTGTGTTCACCACGGCGCACAGCGAGACGCTACCCCGGCCGTTGTTCGCGCTGCTGGCCACGCAGCAGGAAAGTGCCGGCGGGTTCGGCAATGGCACCGCCTTCCTGGCGTGGCGGCGGGCTGTGGAAAGGTCGACAGACAAGACGGATGACGGCACGTCTGACGGCATGTCCGATGAGATGTCCGATGACATGTCCGATGACATGTCCGATGACACCTTCGGCTACAGCGCCAACGAGACATCGGACAGCCCGGCCGCAGGCACAGCCCGCGTCACGTCCCAAGGCGCGCAACCCGACTGGACCTGCGACCGCCAGGAGTTCTTCCGCACCAGCGGCCAGCCTGTGCTGCCCGACCGCCTGGGCCGACGCGCAGGCGCTGCCCACGACCCCTGCGCCGCACTCGGCCTGAGTCTGGACCTGGCCCCGGGCGCCACCGCCGAGCGCACGCTGCTGCTGGGCTGGGCCCCGAGCCCCGCTGCGGCTTGCGAGTTGCTGCGCCGCGCCGCTGCGGTGGCACCGGCGGCCCGGCTGCAGAGCGTGCGCCGGCACTGGCAGGCGCTGCTCGGGGCCACCACGGTGGCCACGCCCGACCCGCTGTTCGACGCGCTGGTCAACCACTGGCTGCTGTACCAGACGGTGGCCTGCCGCCTTTGGGCCAAGGCCGCGCTGTACCAGGCCGGGGGTGCCACGGGCTTTCGTGACCAGTTACAAGACAGCCTGGCGCTGGCCTGGGCCGCGCCCGACCTGCTGCGCATGCAAATCGTGCGCTGCGCAGGGCGCCAGTTCACCGAGGGCGACGTGCAGCACTGGTGGCATGCGCCCGACGGCGCCGGCGTGCGCACGCACTTTTCCGACGACCTGCTTTGGCTGCCCTTTGCCGTGGCGCACTACCTGGCGCGCTGCGGCGACACGAGCGTGCTGGACGAAACCGTGCCCTTCATCGAAGGCCTGCACATTGCACCGGGCGCGGAAGACGCGTACGGCGTGCCGAACATCAGCGACGAGATGGCGAGCGTGTACGAACACGCCGCGCGCTGCATCGACCGCAGCCTGCGCGTGGGTGTGCACGGCCTGCCGCTGATGGGCAGCGGCGACTGGAACGACGGCATGAACCGTGTCGGCTCGGAGGGCCGCGGTGAATCGGTCTGGCTGGCCTGGTTCCTGTGCCGCGTGGTGGCCGGCTTTGCGCCAGTGGCACGCGGGCGTGGCGACGTTGAACGTGCGCAGCGCTGGGAAGACGCCGCGAGCGGCTGGCGCGCCGCGCTGCAAGGCCCGGGCTGGGACGGCAGCTGGTATGCGCGCGCCTTCTTCGACGACGGCACGCCGCTGGGTTCGCAACACAACACAGAGGCGCGCATCGACCTCATCGCCCAGGCCTGGGCCGTGCTCAGTGGCGAAGCGCCGCCCGAGCGCCAGCGCCAGGCTTTGATCGCGGCACGGGAACATCTGGTGGATGAAGACAACGGCCTCGTGCGTTTGCTGCACCCGCCCTTGGCATTGCAGCAGCCCAGCGCCGGCTACATACAGGCCTACCCGCGCGGTGTGCGTGAAAACGGCGGGCAGTATTGCCACGCCGCCGTGTGGTGGCTGATGGCGCAGGTGGCCAGTGCCCATCAAGCCGACACGCCTGAAGAAGAAAGGCAGCCGGCGCTGGACGCCGCGTGGTTCGCCTGGACATGCCTGAGCCCGGCGCACCGCAGCGCCACACCCGCGCAGGCCGAGGTGTACGGCCTGGAGCCGTATGTGATGGCCGCCGACATCTACTCCGCGCCGCCCTACACCGGGCGTGGCGGCTGGAGTTGGTACACCGGCGCTGCGGGGTGGATGCACCGCGCGGCGGTGGAGTCCATCTTCGGGCTGGAATTCGGCCCGCAGCAGTTGCGGCTGAAGCCCGGGCTTCCGAGCCACTGGCCGCAAGCCACACTGACACTGAAGCGCGAGGGGCTGGAGATGCACTTCCTGCTGCAGAGAATGACACCGCCGCCAGACGCCTCCGTGCTGCTGCCCGGGCAAGCGCTCGACTGGGTGGCGCTGCAAGGCGTGCATCACTTCGTGGTGCCGCTGTAGCCAACGCAAGGCCGACAGCGAGCGCCTTGCTTCGGCGAACCCGACGAAAAAGGGGCCGGTCGCAATGACTGCGAACGGCCCCTCTTGATGCTGCCTCGGCAGCGCGAAATCAGTTATCCGTCAGCGATGCATCAACGGTGCATCAGCGACGTATCAGCGACGTATCAACCTTGCGTCAGCGCCTCTTCAGCGTACCGCCTTCGTCCGACAACACGATCTCCACGCGCCGGTTGGCTTGACGACCACCCGAGTTGTCGTTCGGTGCCACCGGGTTGGCTTCGCCATAGCCCTGAGATTCGATCTGCGCGCGGTCCACACCCATGCCCACCAGCGCGCCCTTCACGGCTTCTGCCCGGCGCGCAGACAAGGCCACGTTCATGCTGTCGCTTCCGACGCTGTCGGTGTAGCCCTCGATCATCACCTTGCGCTGCGGGTACTGCTTCAGGAAGCCGCTCAGGCGCTCTATGCCTTGCAGGCCGTTCGAGCGCAGGTTGGCCTGCCCGGTGTCGAAGAGCACGTCGCCGATGGTGATGACCATGCCGCGCTCGGTCTCCTTGGCATTCAGCTCGCGCATCTGGCTTTCCAGCATGGCGGTGCGGCGCTGTGCCTCATCGGTCTGCTGCTGCGACATGGCGGCCTGCTGCTGCGAACGGGAAGCATCACGCTGTGCGGAATTGGCCTGGCGCATCGCGTCTTCCGCCTGACGCTGTGCCGTTTGGGCGTCGCGCGTGGCCATGCCGGCGGCGGCGGTGGCGGCATCGGCCTCCTGGGTGCGTGCGGCCAGGCGCATGCGGTCGGTTTCGGTGCCGGCCTGGGCGATCATGGCCTCAGCGCCCTTGCGGATGGCCGTGGCGCGGGCCACGGCAGTGCGCTGGCGCGACAGGTAGGAAAGCTGGTCGACTTCGACCATGTGATCACGCCGTGCCAGCGCGGCCTCGGCCTGGGCCAGCGCTTCGCCCGCCATACGCAATTCATTCGGCGCCAGGCTCTGGGTCTGGGCATCGGCCTGGGCGGCGCGGTAGTCGCTTCGCGCCTGGGTGAGCGACATGTTGTCGATCGGCGTCGTGCCGCAGGCAGCCAGGGCGGCCACGGCAATCACCGTCAAGGCGATCTTGCTCTTGTGTATCAGGTTCATGGCTAGTCCTTGAAGTGGTGGGCTTGGGTTCAACGCGGCTGGCGGGCCATTTCTTCGCGCAGCGCACGGCCGGCGTCTTGCAGCGCCATCGCCGAGCGGCGTGCCTTCTCGGCCTGCGCCTTGGCCTCGGCAAGCTGTGCATCGGCCTCGGCCTGCTGCGACATGCGCAGCGCGGTGTCGTATTCCTTGGCGTCCATCGCGGTCTGGGCGCGTCGCAGCTTGTCGCGGGACAGTGCCATTTCTGCCGCCGCCATTTCCACGCCGCCAGCGGCAGCAGCACTGCTCACGGCGGCGTTGGCCAGCGCCATTTGCGCCGTCGGTGGCGGCGTGCTGGCGCAAGCGGCCAGCACCAGCAGCGCGGCTGCCGCGCCACTCAGCGTCGCCATCCTGCGCGGGCATTTCAAGCCACTGATATGACTTTGATCCCGGGTTTGGATCGGGGCTTGAAGGACGGAGTCGATGGTGTGTTTCATGGGGTGCTTTCGTCGTGTAAGGCGCGAGATTCGCGGCCCGACGAAACGCGGTCGGTTCGCCACCACACACAACGGAAGAAGGGCCTGCCGTCCTACATCGCGACAGGCCGCGTACCTATCGCTGGGGCGTCCGCTGTTGCCTACATTGGCTCATTCCCGCGAAGTCGGGCCTTGAATAAAACGGACTCTGACGATGGCCATCTCGCACGACAACTCGACGCTGAATCCGCCGTCCGCAACGGCTGAACTGTCAGCACCCAGGCTGAACACCGAAGCCCTGGAACGGGTGCGCCGCAAGTCGTTGGAAAACGAGCCCAGCGCCGCAGACCCGGTGTGGCGCAAGGGGTTGGTGAAACTGTTGAACGACGCGCTGGCCACCGAACTGGTTTGCGTGCTGCGCTACAAGCGCCACCATTTCACGGCCCAAGGCCTGACTTCGCCGCACATTGCTGAAGAGTTTGCCGTCCATGCCGGCGAGGAAATGGGTCACGCCGACCGCCTCGCTCGCCGCATCGTGCAACTCGGCGGCGAGCCCGACTTCTCGCCAGAAACACTGCTTGCGCGCAGCCATGCGGCTTACGACTCTTCGTTGGAGCTGGCATCGATGATCCGCAGCAACCTCGTTTCCGAGCGTGTCGCGGTCGAGAGTTATACCCAGATGGTGCATCTGGTAGGCGACCGCGACCCGACCACACGCCGGCTGCTCGAAGACATCCTCGCCGAAGAACAACGCCATGCCGAAGAGTTGCAAGGCTGGCTTGCCGATTGAGGTACCGGTCTTTCAACTCGGACAGGTATTTGCGATTTAGCCGTCGCCGTTCACAGATTGCCCCTCACCCACCACCCCAGGAGAATTCCATGACCACTTCACTCAAGATCACCTCGTTTGCGCGTTTGCCACTCGCCGTTCTGTTGGTCGCTGTTTCAGCAACGTCGGTGCTGGTGACCTCTGGCTGCGCCGTGACGCGCGGCCAGGAATCAGTGGGTGCCTATGTCGACGACACCGCCATCACCACTGCTGTGAAGGCGCGCTTCATCGACAACAAAAGCGTCGATGCAGCGTCCATCAACGTGGAAACCTTGAACGGCACCGTGATGCTGTCGGGCTTCGCCAAGAGCAGCAGCGAGAAGACGGTGGCTGAAAGCCTCGTCTGGAAGGTCAATGGCGTGAAGGCTGTGAAGAACGAACTCGCCATTCGCCCGTGACCGGTTTTTTGGCACCCAAGGAGCAGACCCCATGAACTGGGACCAGATTCAAGGCAACTGGAAACAGGTGGTGGGTAATGCCAAGGAACGGTGGGGCTTGCTCACTGACGACGACCTCGATGTCGTCGCCGGGCGCCGCGACCAGCTGGCCGGCAAGATCCAGGAACGCTACGGCGGTGCTCTCGAGGACGCTGAAATGCAGATCGCCGAGTGGCAACGCAAGGCGACTGACAGTTGGTTCAAGCCCGCTCCGCGCAAGGTATGACATGAATGGCTTCACCGGCACTCGCACCAGCCCGACCCTTCCCATTCTTGGTTGGAAATGGCTGGCTGCGCTGTGTGCGGTGGCGCTGCTTTTCAGCTTCGCTCGCACCGTGCAGTTGGTTGTTGCCCAGGGCAATGATCGCCGAGCGCAGATTCAGCAAAGGGCCGACGAAGCGGCGCGCTGCAACGGCATGGCGCAAAGCCGGGCTCGGGCTGAATGCCGCGCAGGTGGACGTTGATGGCGTCGTTCAGTCAGCGCTAGCGGTGCTTTGCATCCACAGCGCATCGGCCTCGGCGAAGACGCTGCGACTGCCAAAGCGGTCAGCGCGCGACGCGAGCTGAGTCCAGGCCAAGGTGTCGTGCGCCGGCCCGCGCTGACGCGATAGCAGGCGCTCGGAAACCAGCCAGGCGTGGACACGACCATAAAGCTTGGCGTGGTGGCGCTGGGTCCATGCCAGCCCCACCAGGTCGGCATAAGCCTCCTCACGTTGCGTGGCCAGCGCGAAAGACATCGCACGCTCACTCTCACTCTCACTCTCACCCGCAGCCGAAGCCGAAGCCGCAGCCTCATTCGGGCTTGAATGGGTGCCAGTGGCGGCGTCCGCAGCATCTGCGGCGTGGGCGTTGACGCTGAACTCACCGCGCACATGTCTGGCACAGTGCCCCAGTTCGTGGGCGGCCATCAGCTGCAGCGCCGCGTCGAAAAGTTCGGGTTCGAGGCGTGCATCGGTGGCTGGAACCTCGGGGTTGTCGCGAAGCGACAGCACGAACTTGCACCGCCCCCCCACCCAAGCCAGCCCCATCGGCGGCAAAAACGGCGCGGACTGTGGCTGCACCACCACGTCCACCGGCAGCGCGATGCTGCGCGCGTACAGAAGCACAGGCCAGGCCGCCTGCAGCCAGCGCATTTCAGTCTCCGTCAGCGCCGGGGTGCTGGCGGCCATGCAAGCTGCAGGCCCCAACAGAACGGTCAGCGCAAAGGCTCGCCACACCCGCCCCAAGTGCAAAACCTGTTCCAGCCCCTGCTTGCGCATCTGAACCCCCACAAAAGGGTTCTATCGGGGGTTCACAGTCGCGCTGAAGCTCCGGCTCTGCAGAACACGTGCCGGGGCGTGACTTAAGAGCGCTCTGGTGCGGGTCTGCTCGGTCGCACTCGGCGGCCAAAGCGAGCCCGCCACTTCGATCTCGACGCGCCGGTCGGGCTGCAGGCAAGCGATGACGGGCGCGCTCAGCGGGCCCTTGCAGGCATCGGGCAGCGTCACCGGTTCGGTCTCGCCGCGGCCGGTGGCGACGATGCGGCTGCCGTCCAGACGGCCGCTACTCACCAGATAGACCTTCACGGCTTCGGCACGCGCCAGCGACAGCGACTTGCGTCTGGTTGTACTCGGTGGTACCCAGCCGGTCGGCGTAGCCCTGCACGGTGAGGGTGTCGAAGCCGGTGTCGCCCAACACTCTGACGAAAGTGTCGAGCGCTTCTTTGCCCTCTGGTCGCAGTTCGCTGCGACCAGAGGTGAAGAAAGACTCGGCCGCATAGCTGACACGCCGCATCACGGGTGGCGCGAAGCCGGCAACCAGCGTGGCCGTCGGCAGTGGTCCCGGCACCACCGGCGGTGTGGGCTCGGTCGTCAGCGCCACACGCGGGCTGTCGTACATCGGCGTGGCCATCGAACGGCGCGGTGCGGTATCGGCCCGGCCAAAGGGGAAGACCATGCTCGCCGAGTAGATCGCGACCTGCGGGTTGGAGCCCTGGCCATCGCTGACGCGAAAGCGTTCGGCCTCGGCGCGCAGCAGCTGCGAGCGGTTTACCTCGTATTGGAGGCCCAGACCCACCTTCAAGTTGGTTTTGCGGTCGGAAGGCCGCCGGTCGCTCACGCGCACAGCGCCAGCGCCCGAGACCAGCGCCCCGGACCAGCGCCCAAGACATTGGCGCGGGTGCGTGCGTAGTACGCGCCCACGCGCGCCATCTCTGAGAAGTTCTCGCTCAGTGGCATCGTGCGGACGATGCCCAGGTTGGCCCCCTGCACACGAAAGCTGCTGTTCAACGAGCCGCTGGGCGTGGTGCTGGCGGTGCAGCCGAACTTGCCGAGGTCGAAGAATCCCAGTTCGGTGCCGAAGCAACGGTTGAACTGGTAGCCCACAAAGGCCTTGTAGCCCACGTGACACTCGTCGTGGCTGGTGGCAGTGGTGACAAGGCTTTGTGTTGCCAGCACATCGCGTATGGGCTGGTCGTCGATGCGCAGGCGCGACTGGCCTACGCCCATGCCCAGGCCCAGGCCCAGGCCCAGGCCCCAGTAGTAGCAGGTGTCGGCCGTCTGCGCGTGCAGGGATGTCGTGGGCATTGCGCAGAGCGCGGCTGCAGTGAGCAAACCGGGCTTGATCATGCCGTTCATCAGGTCGGGCAGCGGCCCCGCGCCGTCGCGGTGGTGATCAACTGCGGAAGTGCGTGTGGTTGCCACCCGTCAGCGGCACCGGTTCGCCGTACAGCGCTATGGCGCAGGCACCCAGAAAATGCGGGCCCGTGGCGGCGCCTTGCGGGTGCAGGCGCACCAGAGCGTCGAAGATGGAGGCATCGTTGCCCGACACGGTGCCGCTGGCGTTGTCGAGCCAGCCTTTGAAGCCCCGCGGATGCGCGAACTCGTGTTGCAACAGCGGGTGGGCGACGAGGGGTGAGCTGCCTACGCTTGAAGCGAAGCGCCACTTCTGCTGCTGGCTCCCGCCTCGACGAATCTGGCTCAAAGCACCAGCATCAGTCCCAGCCAGATCAGCGCGGCGCCGCGCAACAGCGGCGAGGCCCCGGGTGTGCGCCACAGCGCCGCCACCAGAAAGGCATTCCAGGGCGTCGGTGCGAAGTGCACGACCACTGCCCATGCCCCCGGCAGGCCAAGCGCCGCAGACATCAGCGCCGCAAAGCTGAGCGACAGGTTCAGGGTGGTGCCATGGATGAGCATGTCGCGCCAGAACAGAGTGCGCAGCGGCGCCTGGCCGCGCCAGCGCAGGCGCACGAAGCCCGGCGCATCGCGCGCCTGGGGCATGTGGGTTTCTCCTGGCCCGGGTGGCGTGGTCATCACTCTCGCATCTTCAGCTCGCATGATGACGCAGCGGCGCGCCGCACCTTGCCGGCTGCTTCAGACTGCTTGCCGCCCGCGCACGCATGCGACAGAGTTCGGAAGGCGCGGGCGCAGGCTGTACCCGCGTCTTGGCCATCCGCCTGTGTTGCTACGCCGGAACTCACCGAAATGCCCACCACCCGACCCACGGCTGCCATGCCCGCAGCGGCCAGCGCCGCCACTTGGCTGGCACGCGCCATGGCGGCGCACAGCCAGGGCCAGTTCGACGAGGCGCGCAGCGCCTACGAAGCCCTGCTGGCCCTCGCCCCCGAGCACCCCGACGGCCTGCACCTGTTGGGCATGCTGCAAGCCCAGACCGGGTCTGGCGACGCGGCCGTGGCGCTGATCTCGCGGGCCATCGCGCTGAACCCGGGTGAGGCCATGTTCCACAACAACCTGGGCAACGCTTTGCTGCAGATGGGCCGGGAAGACGAGGCCGACGCCTGCTACGAGCGCGCGCTGGCGCTGGACCCCGGGCGATATGACGTGATGAACAACCGCGCGCTGCTGCTGGCGCGGCGCGGTGAACTCGTAGCCGCCGAAGCGGCCTTCACCTGCCTGCTGGAAGTCGCACCCGGCTTCACCAGTGCGCGCGAGAACATGGTGCTGGTGTGCCTGCGCCTGAAGCGCCTGGACGACGCGCTGACCCATTGCGTCACCGGCCTGGTTACCGCACCCCAGGCCCGCGGCCTGCGTGAACTGCTGGGCCGTGCCTACGTTCGCTGCAAGATGCCGGACAAGGCCTGCGAGCTGTACCAGCAGTGGATAGAAGACGACCCCGACGACCCCGTGCCGCGCCACCACCTGGGTGCGCTGCAGGGGCGCGCCCCCGATCGTGCCTCTGACGCCTACCTCCAGCGCACCTTCGACGACTTTGCCGGCAGCTTCGACCAGATCCTCGGCCGCCTGGACTACCGCGCCCCGGCGTTGGTGGGCCAGGCGCTGCGTGCGCGGCTGGGTAAGGCGCCAGCGCCGCACTGGCGCGTGCTGGACGCCGGCTGCGGCACCGGCCTGTGCGCCGAGCACCTGGCGCCCTATGCAAGCAGCCTGATAGGCGTCGACCTCTCGCGCCGCATGCTGGAACATGCCGCGCAGCGCGGGCACTACAGCGCGCTGCACCAGGAAGAACTGGTGGCCTTCCTGCAGGCACGGCCGCAGTCCTTCGAAATCATCGCAGCAGCCGACACGCTGTGCTACTTCGGCGCGCTGGAAGGTTTTGCGCAGGCCGCGCAGCGTGCGCTGGATGGCATCGGCTGGCTGATCTTCACCGTCGAAGCGCACGAAGAAGCTGCTGGCTCACCGCAGTACCGGTTGCACAGCCATGGCCGCTACTCGCACCGCCGCGACTACGTGCACGCCGTGCTGGCGCAAGCCGGCTTCAAGGACGTGCAAAGCGAGGCGGCCATGCTGCGCCATGAACTGCAGGACCTTGTGCAGGGCTGGCTGGTCTGCGCGCAGCTGTGAGCTGCTGATCGCTCCGTCCGCGCATTCAGTGCAGACGGTGCGAACGCTGCAAAAGCTGCAAACGTCACAGACGACGCAGACGGCGCGGTGTCCGACAGGCGGGCAGCGCGGCCCCCGGCATGAAGAGACGCACTGACGCCAGACACTGACCTTCAACGCAGATTGCGCCACCGGCGCGAAAAACTGGAGTCTCGGTGAATCTTCAACTCGGCCTTACGCCGCTCATCTCGCTGCTGGCCGGCATCCTCATTCTTGTGGTGCCCAGGATGCTGAATTACATCGTCGCCATCTACCTCATCGTCGTAGGCCTCATCGGCCTTTTCGGCGCGACAGGCGGCCGCTTCGGCTGAGTCCGCGCAGCAGGCCGGAAGGCCTGCTGAGGCACTGTTTCTACTGCAACTTCGCGTACTGACACCTCGCGTACTGACACCTGGCGTTTCGCACTGCAGGCCATACCGGCCAGCTGAGCGCTATGACGTCGTCTTCGTCCCTTCAAGGATCACCATGCGCACACCCTCTTTGCTGCCCCGCACCCTGCGTGCTGCGGTAGGCCTGTCTGTGATTGGCCTGGCCGCGGCTTGCGGCGGCGGCCGCGACCCCATTCTGGGCAACCCTGATGTCGGCCAGCGGCCCAGTGTCACTGCCACCTCGCCCGCCACGGCAACGCCGTTCATCACGGCCGTGGACACCCGCACCCGCGTACAGGCCACCTTCAACAAGCCGATGCAGGCTTCGTCGATCACGCCCAGCAGCTTCACCCTGGCCTGCCCCGCCGGCACGCCTGTTTCAGCCACGGTGAGCTTCGACGGGCCCACCCGCGTGGCCACGGTGACGCCGACGCAAGCGCTGCCGCCTTCAACCACCTGCGTGGCCACGGTTGCAGCCGCCATGCAAGACACCACCGGCCTGGCCATGACGGCGCCCTACACGTGGAGCTTCGCTACCGGCATCGCGCTGGCAGCAGACACCACGCGACCCAGCGTCGTGCAGACCGACCCCACCCTCGGTGCCATCAACGTCGCGCTCAACCTGCGGCCCACCATCGTGTTCAGTGAGGCCATGGCACCCGCCACGCTGACGGGCACCAGCTTCACGCTGCGTGAAACGGTCGGCAACGCCCTCGTGGCCGGCACGGTGGGCTATGCCGTCGACTCGCGCGCCCTCATCTTCACGCCCGCCGCGGCGCTGGCCAGCGCCCGCAACTACACCGCCACGCTGAACGCCACGGCCACCGATCTGGCCGGCAACGGGCTCGCCGGCAACACCGCGGTCGCGCCGAACGCGGGCAACCATGTCTGGACCTTCACCACCGGCGCCGCACCTGACACCACGGCACCCACGGTCATTGCCTTCACGCCGGCCAACGGCAGCACCAGTGTGTGCCTTAGCCGCAGCGCCAGCGCCACCTTCAATGAGCCGATGGACGCAACCAGCTTCAACGTCGCCGCCTTCAGCGTCACCGACAACGGCGTGGCTGTGCCCGGCAATGTCATCTACGACGCCAGCACCCGGGTGGCTGGCTTCTTGCCGGCTAACGCTGCAGGATTCGCCGCCAACCGCAACTTCGTCGTCACGCTGGTGGCGGGCGCTGCCGGTGTCAAAGACCTGGCTGGCAATGCGCTGGCCGCCAACGTGAGCTGGAGCTTCGGCACTGGCAACCAGGCATGCCTGGGCGCGGTCAACCTCGGCGCCGCAGCCAGCTTTGCAGCCTTCGGCGGCGCAGCCGGCATCACCAACCAGGGCATCAACACGACGATCGCTGGCGACATCGGCAGTACCGCCGCCTGCACGCTGATCACGGGTCTGCACGACGCCCGCAACGTCTACACCGAGACGCCGTTGAACATCGGCGCTGTCAACGGCAGCGTGAACTGCGCGCCCCCTGCTCCGGGCACAGCAGCCACGATGGCCATCGCAACGCAAGCCCGCGCTGATGCGCTGACGGCCTTCAACACCCTCGCCGCACTGCCGGCTGGCAGCGACCCCGGCGCGGGCCAACTGGGCGGCCTGGTGCTGAGCGCCGGTGTCTACACCGCAGCCGGCGGCACCTTTGCCATCACCACCGGTGACCTCGTGCTCGACGCCCAGGGCGACCCGGGTGCGGTGTGGGTGTTCCAGAGTGCTGCGTCGCTCACCGTTGGCCTGCCAGCCACGCCGCGTCGTGTGCTGCTGATCAACGGCGCCCGTGCCCGCAACGTGTACTGGCAGGTGGGCAGTGCGGCTCGCATCGAAGACCGCAGCCAGATGGTGGGCACGCTCATCGCACCGGCCGGCGTCACCATGTCCACCGCTGGGCAGACCGCGCTGACCGTGCTGACCGGCCGCGCCATCGGCCTCACCGCCTCGGTGACCATGGTCAACACCACCATCGTCGCGCCTTGATGTCGCCCCTACTGAATCCTGAAAGAAGCACCATGAGCACAACACACATCGCACGCCTGCTGGCCCTGGCCGGCATAGGCTCGCTGCTGGCCGGCGCGGCGCTGGCGCAGGACGACAGCCATTACTACTTCGGCATCGCCGGCGGCGCCTCACAGGCCAAGATCGACCAGCCCGGTATCACGCGGCGCCTGGGCGAGAACGGCCTCACCGTCAACGGCTTCACCGCCGACAACCGCGACAAGGCTTACCGTATCTTCGGCGGCTACCAGTTCAACCGCTATCTCGGCGTCGAGGCCGGCTACTTCAACCTCGGCAAGTTCGGCTACAGCGCCAGCGCCACCCCCACGGGTCGGCTCGACGGCCAGATCAAACTCGACGGCCCGCACCTCGACCTGCTGGGCATCTTGCCAATGACGGAGAAGCTGTCCTTCATCGCCCGTGTTGGCGTGCACGGTGCGCGCGCCCGCAACCAGTTCACAGGCAGCGGAGCGGTAGGCGTACTGAACGCCAACCCGCGCAAGACCGAGGCCAACTACAAGGTGGGTGCCGGCCTGCAGTACGCTTTCAGCCCGGGCTTCGTGATGCGTGGCGAGGTCGACCGTTACCGCGTCAATGACGCCGTCGGCAACAAGGGCGACGTCGACACCGTCACCGTGAGCCTGGTCTTTCCATTTGGCCGCGCTGCGACACCGGCGCCGCGCGTGGCGATGGCGCCGCCGGCCTACGTGGCGCCCCCGCCTCCACCAGCCCCGGTCGTGACACCGCCGCCGCCGCCTGTGGTGGTCGTGCAGGCACCGCCGCCACCACCGCCGCCCCCTGAGCGCCGCCGCGTCAGCTTCGAGGCCGAGTCACTCTTCACCTTCGACCAGACCAACATCAAGCCCGAAGGCCGCGCGGCGCTGGACAAGTTTGCCGCCGACACACGTGGCACGAGCTTCGACGTCATCACTGTAGAGGGCCACACCGACCGCTTGGGCACCGAGCGCTACAACCAGGCCTTGTCGCAGCGGCGTGCCGATGCGGTGAAGAGCTATCTGGTCAGTTCGGGCGGATTCGAAGCGGCCAAGGTCAGCGCCGTCGGCAAGGGTGAGACACAGCCCGTCACCAAGCCCGAAACCTGCAAGGGCACCAAGGCGACGGCCAGCCTGATTGCGTGCCTGCAGCCCGACCGCCGCGTGGAGATCGAGGTCAGCGGCACGCGTTGAGAAGGACGCTGCGCTGGGTGCTGAAAAAGCGTTGCGGTGGCTTCACGCCTTCTGGGCGTGGGCAACCCGGCCGCACAGATAGGTCCAGACGAAATTCGCCGCAGCCAGGCTCGTGATTTCGGCGTGGTCGTAAGCCGGCGCCACCTCGACGCAGTCCATGCCCACGAAAGGCAGGTCGGCCAGTTCTTCCAGCACCGTCAACACCTGTGAAGTGCTCAAGCCACCCGCCTCGGGTGTGCCGGTGCCAGGGGCGAAGGCAGGGTCGAGCGCGTCGATGTCCAGGCTGAGATAAACCGGCGGCATGCCGTGCTGCACCAGCCGCTGGCGCATAGCGTCCAGCACCGGACCCAGCTGCGTGGGTGAATCCAGGCCGCGCAGTTGTCGCGCGGTGAATATCTGGCCGCCGCGGCTGCTCACGTATTCACGCGCGACGCGTTCGCCTGCCGAACGTATGCCCAGCTGCATGAAGCAGGCGTCGACGACCAGGCCTTCCTGCATCGCCTCATAGACCCACGTGCCGTGGCCGCTGGGCTCGCCGAAGTGGTCGCTCCAGGTGTCGCAATGGGCATCGAAGTGAATCACGGCCAGCGGCCGCCCCAAGTGCTGGCGGTAGGCGCGCAACAGCGACAGCGTGATCGAGTGGTCGCCGCCCAGCCAGGCCATGTGATGTCGGCGGATGAGGGCCAGCGCCTGGGGCTCCAGCGCAGCGCGCATGGCTTCGAGCCCGGTGTTGGGCAGCGCCAGGTCGCCGACATCTCCCATCTGTGCCAGCGGCGAAACATCGAAGTGCGGGTGCGTGCCGTCGCACAACATGTGGCTGGCCTGGCGGATGGCGCGCGGGCCCATGCGCGCGCCGGGGCGGTTGGTGGTGGCGCCGTCCCACGCCACGCCCGCCACCGCAAAGGGCGTGGCTGCCTCGGGTGCGCGGGCTTTGAGAAATCCGTTGTCGGAGAGAAATGCAAACTGTGTCATCAAGGCTTCTCGGGGTACGTGGCGCAGCCATCATACGAAGCGCAGGTGCGGCCGCTGGCAGTGGTCATCGCAAGACCCGGGTGAGCTGCAGACGAGGGGCGGCGCCGGGGTCAAACCAGGGGCTTCGGTTCACCAGGCGATGGGCGTGCCGTCGTGATCGAAAAAACTCCCGTTCTCTGCCGACGTCAAACCCGCCAGGGTGCGCCGCAGGGCGGCCACACTTTCCTCGACGCTGAGGTCGGCGCCCGCCCCGCCCATGTCGGTGCGCACCCAGCCTGGATGCAGGGCCACGCAGATGGCACGGCCCGCGTAGGCGAAAGAGGCGTCTTTCAGCACCGAGTTGAGTGCCGCCTTGCTGGCGCGGTAGAGCCAGGCGCTGCCATTGCTGCGCCCGCCGATGGAGCCCATGCGCGAGGACAGCACCGCCACCACCGCACCGGGCGCCAGCGCATCGGCCAGCTGCGGCAACACGCGCATCGCGCCGAGCACGTTGGTGTGCATGACTGCGTCGAATTCGTCGCGGCTGGGTGTCTCCAGGTCGGCCAATCTGGGCCCGAAGACACCGGCGTTGTAGATCACGAGGCCAAAGCGCTTGCCGTTGATCTGTGCCGCCAGCGTGGTGGCGTTTGCTGCATCGGTCACGTCAAACTGCAGCGCCTGGGCACCCAGTTCCTGCAGAGCAACGCTCGCGGCCGAGCTGCGCACCGTGGCGTAAACAGGAGAGCCAGCCGCACGGTACTGGCGCACAAACTCGGCGCCGATGCCGCGCGAGGCGCCGATGATGAGGATGTCTGGAGTGGGGTGCATGGGTGACCGTCTGCAAGACTTGAGGGGGTGACGCCACTGCAGCGTCAGAGAACTTCAGCCTATTTTTTCTTGTCCACGGCGGCTATCGGCAGGCGGGTCTGGCGGGTCTGGCGGGTCTGGCGGGTTGGCAACCTACCAGCCGTGATGCAAGAAATCGATGGCCGAAAAAATCGCGTCGCTTTCGCGGTCGAGACTCGCAATGAATGTGGCCAGTTCTGCGTGCGGAACTGCGGCCATGAACTGCGTCGCCATGTAGACCCTGGCGCCTTGGATCTCAAAGATCGGATTGAGCCGATCTGCTGGTGTCGGAGCAGCGTCCAGAGGCAGCAGCGGCACCACAACTCTTGTGTTGAGCCTGGTCATCAAGTCCGCCTGGACCTCCAAAAGGAACCCTGAGCCACCTCGATTGGCGTAGCCATCGAAGCGGGCCATCAAAAGTTTCGATGCTGGGCCAGGGGGATCCCGCTTCTGTCAACGTACGCACTTGAGCTTTCGAGGGCGGCCTGGTTCGCATGCAGCCAAATGGCTTCTTGCTCGGCGGCAACGGCTCGGGACAGCCCTTCCTCAGACGCCTTCGAAACGTTGATCCCCAAGCTCTTGGCGTGTTCCAGCAGACCCGCATCAATCGTGACGTTGGTTGCTTTTCGGGAAGAAGTGGCAGGCGGCGGCTTCATGGGTCGACGAAAGTTCAATAGATCATGGTGGCTCGAATGTTGCCACGGATGCGCATGAAGGGCACAAGACGCCGCTGGCCTCATCGCGCTCGACCAACCCGAGTTCGGCCAGAACCTGGACGTCCGGGTGGACGCGCTTGACGTCGCGACCCACCCGCCGGGCCAGCTCCCGCACCGCCATCGCGCCCTGCCCCAGCAAGACCGTGACCAGCGCCCAACGGTGCTCGGTTTGCCAACGAAGCCGGATGTTGGCATGTTCGCCAACGTATGTTCGCCAACTGATGCTGCGCATGGGCATGACCGCGCGCGATCTCGAAGGCATCGGACAGGGGCACGAAGGTCTCGCCCTGCAGTGAGCGGCAAATGATGATGTCGATGAACGGCTCGGGCAAGCCTGCGTCGTAGGCCACCCATCTCGCCGCGTGGTGCTCGAGGTTGGGGCTGCGGCGATCAGGCGGGCTGCTTCTTCGCGGCTGACATCTCGCCTCGTTCAATCGGCGCCGCAAGCAGCCGAGCCGGCTGCCTGGGTGACTGGACGTGCACTGGACCAAAATGACTTTAAGCCTCAAGACTTGCCGACATCGGCCGAAATACTGCTGCGTGCGTGGCCCCCGGCCGAGGCGACCCTGCTATGAGCACATCCGACAACAGCGTCAACCCGCACTTTCTCGGCCACATGAAGTCAACCGGCGCGGCTTATGAGACCGCGGCCATTGAGGACATCGTCACCGTGAATGGCATCAAGCTGCTGGCGAAAGGCAGCCAGATCGACGCCACCACAGCCGGCCGACTGCTCGAGCACAAACTCATGAAGCCGCTGGAGAACAGCGTGCGCGTGGAGGGCGGTGTCGACGCAACTGCGGTACGGGAAGCCGCCGAGAAGCTGAGCAGCAAGCATGGCCTGCTGCGCTCCATCTGCGCTGACGGACGCACGCCCTCGATTGGCGAAGCACTGGCCGGCCTGAAGCTGACCCCGCAGCTGCACACCTTGCTGACCGTGTATGTGCAGCAGCAGCCCGGCCGGCTGGAACATGCGGTGGGCGTGGCCATGTTGGTGCTTGCATTGGCCCGCCGTCTCTTACCGGGCGAAAGTGAGCAGCAGCGTGCGCTGGCCACTGCCGGACTGCTTCACGACCTGGGTGAGCTCTATATCGATCCGGCCTTGCTCAGCACGCAGCAGCGACTGGACCCTCCACAGTGGCGCCGCATCGCAAGCCATCCGGTTGTCGGCTACCGCGTGCTGTTGGTGGTTTCGGGCGGCGGGCGGCTGATTGCCGAAGCCGTACGGGACCATCATGAGCGCTTGGACGGATTCGGTTACCCACGCGGCATTCGCGGAGATGCGTTGTCCGTGCCTGGGCAGTTGCTGGCTGCGTCGGAATGGTTGATGGCGATGCTCGATTCCGGCTTGGCGCCGGTCTCCCGCTTCAGCGCGGCGACCAAACTGGTTCAAGGCGAGTTCAGTCCAGCGGTGGTTGAATTGCTGGGCCAGCTGGCCAAAGAGCACGAAGAACTGCTGGGCGCGATCGCCGAACAGGACGCCGGCATCGAAGACGCGTCCCGGCGCCTGGCACAACTGGAGCGGATCATGGACCACTACCGCGCCACCAAGCCCTGGCTGGACGAATGCATCGCAGGCGCTCGCGCCCCGCTGCGGCGGGTGATCGAAGGTGCTTTGCAGCGATTCCTACGCGTGCAGACTGCGTTCGCCAGCACAGGGCTGGCCCGCGCCGAACCGCAGGCGCTATTGCGCGAACTCGCAGCTGCCGGCGACATGCGCATGTGGCTGGAGGTGACCTCGATACTGCGCGAGCTGGTCTGGCGCATGCGAGAAATCGAACGCACATCGCTGCTGCGCGCCGGGCTGTTATCGAGCGCCGATCAACAGGTCATGCAGGACGTTGTAACCCGGCTGAGCTCCGGCGAGCCGATACCGGCCTGAATCAGGCCATCTCGGTCAGCAGCAAGCTCGTAACTCTGAAGGCTTGCGATTTGCTGCCCCATGTAGCGCTGCTGGTCGGCTTTTCGGCAGCGAAACTACCACCGTCGAAGTCACGGGTTGGGTCGATGCCTGCCAGACGGCGTGCCACGCCAAAGGACTGCTGGCAGCCAGATTGCTGCCGCTCACCGAGCCCGCACGACCGTTCCTTCGCAGTCGGGGGACTGAGAGGCTGAGAGTCTTTCGATCATGCCCACTGATCACGCCAAAAAACGCCCGCTCGTCGTTGCAAATGCGCGCCATAGCCCGAGCTATGGCTGTGCTTTGCGCCTAGATCGGACGCCTCTTGACGCGCTGCGAGGTCACGCTCGAAAAACTCTCAGCCTCTGAGTTCGTGGCAATGAACGAAAGCCGCCGCTTGCGATGAAAGTCAACTGTGTCAAAGCTGATTGCACATTAGTGGCAAGAACCTCTGCCGCACGTTCCCCCTCCCTACCCTGCTCGCCTAACATCTTCGGTTCAATGACCGAACAGCCACAGCCATCCACTCCCCGAACGGCTGACTTGTCTGCCCACACACCCATGATGGCCCATCATCGACGTGACCCATTGTTTCCGAGGAATATCTGTCGCCGCAGCACGATTTGGCGGCGGTTTGGCGGCGATTTCAGACCTTCATTTTCACGGATCGACCTGACGGGACCCTTGGGCTTACGTTGATTGCTGAAACAGGTACAGCAGAGCCGCCTGCATGCAGGTCACTGGACCGAAAAGTCCGCCGAAGCGACGAAGAGAATGCCGGGCCCTTTGAACTTGATTTCGAATTGAACCGGCATGTCGGCCAAGAAGCCCACCCCAACCTGGAGCGCCGTCAAGACCAAGTTGTCGAACTTCGACCATGCAGGCTTGATCTGTCTTGTGCAGGACCTCTATGCAGCCAACAAGGACACGCGAACCTCTCTGCACGCCCGGCTCCGCCTTGGCGGCGACGCGCTCGCGCCCTACAAGGCCACCATAGACCGCGGGCTGTGGCCGGACGTGCTGCAGCAGCAGGGCACCTCGGTGGCCAAGGCCAAGAAAGCCATCGCAGGCTGCAAAATGGGCGTTGTGCACGGCCGATGGGCTGGCTGAGCTGATGGTGTTCTATTGCGAACAGGCCGCAGGGTTTAGCAGAGATGTCAGCATGGGCGATGAAGGCTACTTCGAAGTGCTGGTACGGATGTTTGGCCAGGCACTGAAGGCCATCGACACCCTGCCGCAGACGCAGCGCCCGGCACTGCCGGCGCGCGTGAATGCGGCTCGCCAGGTCAGCCACGACTTCAGCTACGGCGTGGGTGAGGACATGGACAGCTTGCTGGAAGAGCATGGCGGCTATGGCTGAGTCCAATGCGGTCGCGGCGCTGCAAACTGAGAACGCTCGGCTGGCTGCGCTGCTAGATGCTCAAGGGATCGAATGGCGCCTGCCGCCATCTTTGGCGTCGCTGCTTGTGCCGGCACTTCCAGCATGCAAGCAGGATCCCGAATCGCCGCGTTCCAGCCTGTCCACCGTCGAGAAGGTGGCGCTGTTTCGACGGCTGTTCAGTGGCCGCACGGATGTCTATCCCGTGCGCTGGGAAGGCAAGACCTCGGGCAAGTCGGGCTACGCCCCAGCCTGCGCCAACGAGTGGCGGGCCGGCGTCTGCGAGAAGCCGCGCCTCAAGTGCGGCGATTGCAGCCACAGGCTGCTGGTCCCGCTATCGGATGCGGTGATCTACAACCACTTGGCTGGCGAGCACACCGTGGGGGTCTATCCGCTGCTCGAGGATGACACCTGCCACTTCCTGGCGGTCGATTTTGACGAAGCCGAGTGGCAACAGGACGCCCAGGCGTTCATGCAGTCGTGCACCGAGTTGGGCGTGCCGGCGGCGTTGGAGATTTCGCGCTCAGGCCGTGGTGCGCATGTCTGGGTGTTCTTCGCCGGGCGGCTGTCAGCACGGGATGCCCGGCGCCTAGGAACGGCCATCATCAGCCACACCTGTGCGCGCACTCGCCAGCTCAAACTGGCGTCCTACGACCGCCTTTTTCCCAACCAGGACACGATGCCCAAAGGGGGCTTCGGCAACCTGATCGCCTTGCCCCTACAGAAGTACCGGCGCGAGAACGGCTGCAGTGTCTTCGTCGATGCCGCCCTGATCCCGTACCGCGACCAGTGGGCCTTTCTCGCGTCCATCCAGCCCATGGCGCCGCATGACGTCGAGCCGACCATCCTGCGTGCTACCGGTGGCATCCACCCCTTGGACGTGACATTCATCGACGATGAAGATTTGGCTACGCCGTGGAAGCGTGCGGCCGTCACCGCCATGAAGCTGCCGGGCCCGATGCCCCCGGCGTTGAACGTGACGCTGGCCAATCTGATCTATTTCGAGAAGAGCGCGCTGCCGCAAGCGCTGGCCAATCGCCTGATCCGGCTGGCGGCTTTCCAGAACCCCGAGTTCTACAAAGCTCAGGCCATGCGGTTGTCGGTGTGGGACAAACCCCGCGCGATCGGCAATGCCGAGAACTACCCGGCGCATATCGCGTTGCCGCGTGGCTGCCTCGACGCCGCACTGGCCTTGCTAAAGGACAACGGCATTCGCTGTGAACTGCAGGACGAGCGGTATGGCGGTGAGCCCATCCGAGTCGGCTTCGTCGGCATCTTGCGGGCTGATCAGGAGTTGGCGGTCTCGGCCATGTTGCATCACGACGCCGGTGTGCTGTGCGCCCCTACCGCATACGGCAAGACGGTTACGGCTGCGGCCATCATCGCCCGGCGCGGCGTGAACACCTTGGTGCTGGTGCACCGCACCGAGTTGCTGAAGCAATGGCAGGAACGTTTGCAAACTTTCCTCGCATTGGATGAGGATGCCAGCAAGTTCGTGGTCGGCACTATCGGCGGCGGCAAAGCCAAACCCACCGGCCAAGTCGACATCGCCGTGATGCAGTCGCTGTCCCGCCTGGGCGAGGTGAACGCGTTGGTCGAAAACTACGGGCAGGTCATCGTTGACGAGTGCCACCACGTGGGCGCAGCGTCTTTCAACGCCATCCTCAAACGGACCAAGGCGAAGTTCGTGCTGGGCCTGACCGCCACACCGATACGCCGTGATGGCCAGCAGCCGATCATCTTCATGCAGTGCGGGCCGATCCGGCACTCGGCCGCCAAGCCGGCCTGCGCACCACACGATTTGGAGGTGTTGCCGCGATCGCGCGAGTCGCGAATCGACCTGCCGACCACTGCAGGCATCCAGGACGTTTTCCGACATCTGGTCCATGACCTTGCCCGGACTGAAGCCATAGCCGCAGAAATCACGTGGGCCTTCGAGCAAGGCCGCAAGGTACTGGTGCTGACCGAGCGCACAGAGCATCTCGACGCCATCCATCTCGCCCTGGCAGGGCGGGTGCCGCCGCCATTCGTCCTGCACGGACGGATGTCGAAGAAGCAGCGGGCTTCGCTCATTGCGGAACTCGACGCGCTGGCGCCCCAGGCGCCCCGCATCCTGCTGGCCACCGGGAAGCTCGTCGGCGAAGGTTTCGATCATCCAGCGCTGGACACCTTGGTAATGGCGATGCCGGTTTCCTGGAAAGGCACGCTGCAGCAGTACGCGGGCCGCCTGCACCGGGAACACGCCAGCAAGACCGATGTGCGCATCATCGACTTCGTCGACACCGGCCACCCGGCGTTGCTGCGGATGTGGGACAAGCGGCAGCGGGGCTATCGCGCGATGGGGTACCGAGTGGCAGCGGAGGCGATCAGCGATGACGGTGCCGCTTCGGCAAGCGCTGGAGGCAGTTCCACCTATCAGTCATAGAGTTCGTGCTTTCAGGTGGAAAGCATTTAGAATCAAATACTTATGACGTACAAAAAAGAAGACTTTGTGCCGTTTTCTGCCGACGCTCAGCGCTCGATTGCCAATCTCGAAGCGGCTTACGAGCAGCTGGTGGACATTGAGCGCGAGCTCGACGCGATGCCCACCAGCATGTTCTGGCAGACCAAGAACGGCAAGGACTACCTGGCGGTCAAGAAGTCCACGTCCGACTCTGGCACCACGCAGGGCCCGCGATCACCGGAGACCGAACGACAGTTCGCCGAATACTCGGCTGCGCGCGCGCGCCTGCAGGCACGCAGGTCATCACTAAGCGCCCTGGTTCAAGACCGGGTCAAGCTGTGCCGCGCCCTGCGTCTGCCCCAACTGGCAGAGCAGCAAGGGCGCCTGTTGCGCGAGCTGGATCTCCACGGCCTGTTGGGCTATGACGTGCTTGTCGTGGGCACCAACGCATTCGCCGCCTATGAGATGGTCTGCGGTGCGCGGTTCCCGGTGGGCAACGAGGCCACTGAGGACTTCGACTTGGCCTGGTGCAGAGGCACCAGGGTCTCGCTGGCGGCCATCGCGCCACCCGCACCCCAACAAGCAGCCAGCGGCCGGGCATCCCTGATGTCCGTGCTCAAGCGAATCGACAGCACGTACGCGATCAATAGGCGCAAGCCCTACCAAGCGGTCAACGACGCAGGCTACGAAGTGGAACTGTTGGCTGCGCCCAGCACCCACCCGCTGCCAAATAGCGAGGCTTTCGAGCCCATGGCCACGCTCGTGGAGCAGGAATGGCTGCTCCGTGGCACACCCGTGCGATGCGTGGTGACGACGAATAAGCCGGCGAGTTGCCCGCTGTACGTGCCCGATCCGCGCTGGATGGCCGTGCACAAACTCTGGCTCAGTTTCAAACCCGAACGCAATCCAGCTAAGAAGGGCAAAGATGCGCGGCAGGGCAATGTACTGTTGGACGCGACGCGGTACTTCTTGCAGGACAGCTATCCGATGGACATGGACTTTGTGCTCGAGCTGCCCTCGGCATTGCGAGACTTGTTCACCGCATGGGCCGAGCAGTCCGGCTTCAATCCAACGAACCCATCTGCCTGATCAATAACAAAATCATGACTGCCAAACTGCAGCACGCTGACCTGCCAGCCCATACGCCATCTATGGCCCAGTACCTGCGCATCAAGGCCGACTTCCCCGAGACGCTCGTTTTCTATCGCATGGGCGATTTTTACGAGCTGTTCTTCGACGATGCACGCAAGGCGAACCGGCTGCTCGACATCACGCTGACCGTGCGCGGCCAGAGCGCGGGCGCACCGGTGGTGATGGCCGGCGTGCCGGTGCATTCGGTGGAAGGCTACCTGGGCCGGCTGATCAAGCTGGGCGAAGCCGTGGCCGTCGCCGAGCAGGTCGGCGACGTGGCCACCTCGAAGGGTCCCGTCGAGCGCAAGGTGGTGCGGGTCGTGACACCAGGCACCGTGACCGATAGCGAGCTGATGGCCGACCGCGCCGACACGCTGCTGCTGGCCGTGCACACCCATCGCAACGTCATCGGCCTGGCCTGGCTGGGCCTGGCCAGCGGGCAGTTGGGGCTGACGCAATGCAGCGAACGTGAATTGGCCAGCTGGCTGGCGCGCCTGGCGCCGGCCGAGCTGCTGCACGACGGCAGCGGCTTGGCCGAAGCGCTGCAAAGCACCCGCGCGGCGCGCACGGCGCGGCCGGCCTGGCAGTTCGACAGCGCCCTGGGCGAACGCAAGCTGCGCGCACAGCTGCAGGTCGCCAGCCTGCAGGGCTTCAACGCCCAAGACCTGCCCGTGGCCCACGCCGCCGCCGCCGCGCTGCTGAGTTATGCCGAACACACCCAGGGCCAGGCACTGGCCCATGTGCGCAGCCTGCAGGTGGAACGCAGCGGCGACCTGCTGGAACTGCCCCCGGCCACCCACCGCAACCTGGAACTGGTGCAGACACTGCGCGGTGAATCTGGCGAGCGCAGCGCCACACTGCTGGGCCTGCTGGACAGCTGCCGCACCGGCATGGGCAGCCGGCTGCTGCGCCACTGGCTGACGCACCCGCCGCGCGACCGCACCCCGGCGCGTGAACGCCACGACGCCATCGCGCGCTTCATCGACACCGGCTTCGAGCCGCTGCGCGAAGCTTTGCGCGGCATCAGCGACGTCGAACGCATCACCGCACGCACGGCGCTGCGCCAGGTGCGCCCGCGTGAGCTGGCGGGCTTGCGCGCCACGCTGGCCGCGCTGCCCGCGCTGCAGGCGCAGGTGCCCACGGGCTCGCCATGGCTCGTGCGCCTGCACGCCGCGCTGCAGCCCGGCGACGCCCTGCCCGAGGTGCTGAGCGCCATCGCCGAAGAGCCGGCCGTGCTGCTGCGCGACGGCGGTGTCATCGCTGCGGGCGTGGATGCCGAACTCGACGAGCTGCGCGGCATCAACCAGAACTGCGACGCTTTCCTACTGGACCTGGAAGCGCGCGAGCGCGCGCGCACGAACATTCCGAACCTGCGCGTGCAGTTCAACAAGGTGCACGGCTTCTACATCGAAGTGACGGGCTCGCACCTGGACAAGGTGCCGCTGGACTACCAGCGCCGGCAGACGCTGAAAAACGCCGAACGCTTCATCACGCCAGAGCTCAAGACCTTCGAAGACAAGGCGCTGTCGGCACAGGAACGTGGACTCGCTCGCGAAAAGTGGCTGTACGAGCAGGTGCTGGATGGGCTGCAGACGCACCTGGCGCCCTTGCAGGCGCTCGCGCGGGCGCTCGCCAGCCTGGACGCGCTGGCCGCGCTGGCCGAACGTGCGGCCACGCTGAACTGGTGCCGGCCCGAGTTCGTGCCCTACCCGTGCATTGAGATCGAAGCCGGCCGCCACCCGGTGGTGGAAGCGCGGCTGGCGGAGACAGGCGCCGGAAATTTCATCCCCAACCACTGCCGCATGGACGCCAAGACCAAGCTGCTCGTCATCACCGGCCCCAACATGGGCGGCAAGAGCACCTTCATGCGCCAGGTGGCCCTCACCGTGCTGCTGGCGGCGATGGGCAGCTATGTGCCGGCTGCGGCTTGCCGCCTCGGGCCCATCGACGCCATCCACACGCGCATCGGCGCCGCCGACGACCTGGCCAATGCGCAGAGCACCTTCATGCTGGAGATGACCGAGGCCGCGGCCATCGTGCACGGCGCCACCGAACATTCATTGGTGCTGATGGACGAAATCGGCCGCGGCACCAGCACCTTCGACGGCCTGGCACTGGCCGGCGCCATCGCCACGCAGCTGCACGACCGGAACAAGAGCTTCACTTTGTTTGCCACACATTATTTCGAGCTCACCGAACTGCCGGTGAAGCACGAACGTGCGGTGAACCTGCACGTGGGCGCGGTGGAAAGCGGGCACGACATCGTGTTTCTGCACCAGATCGAACCCGGCCCGGCCAGCAGAAGTTATGGCGTGCAGGTGGCGCGTCTGGCCGGCATGCCTGCGGCGCTGGTGCGCCAGGCGCGCGCCACGCTCGAAGCGCTGGAGGCCAAGGCCCAGGCCGGTGCCGCGCAGGTGGACCTGTTTGCGCCGCCACCCGCCGCTGCCATGCCCGAGCCTTCGGCCGTGGAGCGCGCACTGGCGGCGCTGGACCCTGATAGCCTCACGGCGCGCGAGGCGTTGCAGGCGCTGTACCAACTCAAACAGCTTCAGATTGAGAGCAAAAAATGACCTATTGCGTCGGCATCCGCCTCAACGCCGGCCTCGTATTCCTGAGCGACAGCCGAACCAACGCCGGCCTGGACGCCATCAGCACCTTTCGCAAGATGATGATCTACGAGCAGCCGGGCGAGCGCTTCATGGTGATGTTGAGCGCCGGCAATCTGAGCATTAGCCAAAGCGTGCGCGAAGTGCTGCAGGTGGAGAAGATCGACAACGACACCGAAGAGGGGCTGACGATCTGGAATGCCAAGAGCATGTTCGACGCCACGCGCGTGCTCGGCGCTGCGGTGCGGCGCGTCTACGAACAGGACGGCCGGGCGCTGAAGAACGCCGGTATCGACTTCAACGCCAGCATGGTGTTCGGCGGCCAGATCAAGGGCGAGGCGATGCGCCTCTTCCTCGTCTACAGCGCGGGCAACTTCATCGAAGCCACGCGCGAGACCTGCTTCTTCCAGGTCGGTGAAAGCAAGTACGGCAAGCCGATACTGGACCGCGTGCTGACGCCTGCCACGGCGCTGAACGAGGCGGCCAAATGCGCGCTCGTCAGCATGGACAGCACGCTCAAATCGAACCTCAGCGTGGGTCTGCCGCTGGACCTGCTGGTCTACCGTGAAGGCAGTTTCCAGAGCAGCGAGATCGCCTGCCTGGACGAGCGCAACCCGTATTTTCAGATGATCCACAGCACCTGGGGCCAGCGCCTGCGCGAAGTCTTCGAGAGCATCGACGACCCGCGCTGGGACGGCGGCGACGCCACGCACCCGCTGATGGTGCCCAGCGCCCGCTACGAACCCATGCGCAAGATCAGCAAGCCCTCGGAGCGCATTGTCTGACTGCCCTCGCCCCCAAGCCCACCATCGTCTTCAGCCACGCCAACGGCTTCCCGGCGGGCACCTACCGCCTGATCTTCGAAGCCTGGCGTGCTGCTGGCTACCGCGTGCTGGCCATTGACCGCATCGGCCACGACCCGGCCCACCCCGTCACCAGCAACTGGCCGCACCTGCGCGACGAGTTGCTGCAGTTCATCGCCGCCGAGTCCCCCGGCCAGCCGGTGCATCTGGTGGGGCATTCGCTGGGCGGCTTCTTGAGCCTGCTGGCAGCCTGCCGCAAGCCGGCGCTGGTGAAAAGCCTGGTGATGATCGACAGCCCCGTGCTTACCGGCTGGAAGGCACACAGCGTGCAGGTGATGAAGGCAACGCGCCTGATCCAGAAGGTGTCGCCGGCACGCGTGAGCGTGAAGCGGCGCTGGCAATGGCCATCGGCAGCCGCTGCCCACGCGCACTTTGCGGCCAAGCACAACTTCGCGCGCTGGGCGCCCGAGGTGCTGCACGACTACATCGCCAGCGGCACCGAACCCGACCCCGACGCGGCCGTACCCGGCGGTGTGCGCCTGGCCTTCCGCCGCGAGATCGAGACCAGGATCTACAACACCCTGCCGCACCACATGGGCCGCGTGCTGCACCGCCACCCGCCGCGCTGCCCGGTGGCCTTCCTGGCCGGCACGCAGTCGGCAGAAGTGCGCCAGGTGGGTCTGGCCGCCACGCGCGCGCTGGTACACGCACGCCTGGAATGGCTGGAAGGCTCGCACCTCTTTCCGATGGAAAAGCCCGCCGAGACCGCAGCGGCGGTGCTGCGCATGCTGCCAGGCGGGCCGCCCGTGCGCTGAGCGGCCCGCGCGGCACCGCATCAGCGCGGCGCCGCCTTCAGGCCGCGTGCAGCTTGAACACCCGCACCGCATCGGACAGGCGGGCTGCCTGGTCCTTCAAGCCTTCGGCCGCAGCCGTGCTCTGCTCGACGAGCGCCGCGTTCTGTTGCGTGGTCTGGTCGAGCCCGGCCACGGCGCTGCTGACCTGGCCGATGCCACCGGCCTGCTCCAGCGACGCTGAACTGATCTCGCTGATCAAGGTCGAGACGCTGCGCACCTGCGCCACGATGTCTTCCATCGCCGCGCCGGCCTCGCGCACCAGGCGCGAGCCATCGCCGACCTTCTCCACACTGGAGCCGATCAGCCCCTTGATTTCGCGCGCCGCTTCGGCGCTGCGCTGCGCCAGGCTGCGCACCTCACTGGCGACCACCGCGAAGCCGCGACCTTGCTCGCCGGCGCGCGCCGCTTCCACCGCGGCATTCAGCGCCAGGATGTTGGTCTGGAAGGCGATGCCGTCGATGACGCCGATGATGTCGGCGATGCGCCTGGAGCTGTCGGCAATGGCGCCCATGGTGGACACCACCTGACCGACCACCAGGCCGCCGCGGGCAGCGGCCACGCTCGCCGCACTGGCGAGCTCGGTGGCCTGACGCGCTGCGGCGGCGTTGTTCGTCACGCTGGCGTTCATCTGTTCCATCGAAGCCGCGGTTTCTTCCAGGCTGGCGGCCTGCTGCTCGGTGCGTGAAGACAGGTCGGCGCTGCCATTGGCGATCTCCACCGAACCGGTGGCGATGGCGTCGGAAGCGTCACGCACACGGCCCACCACCGCTGCCAGGCTCGTCTGCATCGCGGCCAGCGAAGCCAGCACGCTGCCTGCCGGCGCATGTTCCGTGCCGGGCACCGGGCTCAGGTCGCCTTGGGCCACGCGACGGGCCATGTCCCCGAGCGCGAGCGGTTCGGCGCCAAGTTGAGCAAGGATGCTGCGGCCGATCACCCAGCCGAGCCAGGCGCCGCCGGCCAGCGATACGGCCAGTGTGGCCAGCATCACGGTCAGAAAGCCCTGCGCCTGTTCGAGAGCGAGCTTGTTCTTGACCTGCAGCTTGCCTTCTTCGTAGTCGATCAGCTTGTTGATCGCCGACAGCCACTGTTCGTACTGCGGCTTGGCGTCGCGCCACAACACCTGCTCTGCGCCGGCCGCATCGTTGCGCGCCACGCGCGCGATGACCTCGTTGGTCGATGCGACGGCACGCGCCTCGATGTCCTTGATGGCGCCGTGCAACTGCATTAGGTCCTTCCTGTCAGGTGACACGTCGAGCAGCTTTTCCAGCGGTTCCGCCGCATCGGCGTAGAACTTCGCCAGGCGTTCGATGGCGGCCAGTTCGCGGGCGAGGTCTTCAGGGGTCTTGCTGAGCGCCACGTCGCGCACCGCGATCGAACGGTCGTGCGCGGAGCCGCGGAAATTGATGGCGTAACGCTGGATGAGCGAATGCTCGGTGCTGTTGTCCACCAGCGCACTCTCGATGGAGTGCACCTTGACCACGGCCGTCGCCGTGACCAACACCAGCATGCCGAGCAGCGAGCCAAACCCGATCGCAAGGCGCTTGCGGACGGTCATTCGGTTGAAAAACATGAAACTCCTTTAACTTCCTGAAGTGGCGCCGCCTGTCCTGGACAAGGCTTCGCGCCGTGGCCACTTTTTCGGTGCCGGGCATGAGAACTTGATGTCCGTGCTCATAACTTGTCGCTATGGCACGGATAGCCGACGCACCGATGCCTCGCTGGCAGCCTGCCGGGTCAACTGGCGGCTGCGGGACCGGGCGAGTTCTCAGCTTTCGAAGCGCCCCAGGCGCACTGCGGTGCCGCCGGGCTTCAGGTTGCGCGTGCCGGGCATCACCAGCACGCAGTCGTCGTACGGTGTCAACCAGGTGTGGTCGCCGTCCTGCGCGATGGGGGTGCCGGCCTTCGGTAGGACCGACAAGCCTACCGTCGGCACCAGGAAGCGAAAGTCTGCGCTGCGCGCCACCACCGGCTCGGTCACACGCACCAGGCGCTGCACCGCAGGCGGCACGAGGCGCGTGTGGGTACGCACCCAGGCCGCATCGGCCACGCCGGCAAGGCCCAGAAAGCGCACCAGCGTGTCGATGGCCACGACGCCGGCCGCATGCTCCCAGTGCTGGCCACATTCGATGAGCAACGCTTTTTTCGGACTGGCAGGGTCGCCGAAATCTCCACGGTCGATCATGCGCAGGCCGCCTGGGTGGCCGGTGTCGATGAGCAGGTCGCCCGGCACGCCCAGTTCGCGCGCGTAAGCGGCGTTCTTGTCGACCCTGCCGCACACCATCAGCGGCCCGCAGGGTTCGCCCATGCTGTGGATGTCGAGCAGCAGTTCTGCGCTGTCGACAAACGGCCGCAGCAGGCGCGCGCGGCGCAGCTCCACCGAGTCGCGTCCGCTGTCGAGGCTTTCATCGGCCCAGACGCGGTTGTAGTCCTCGTCGACACAGCGCGAAGGGTAGGGGTCGGCAGGGTCGAAGCGCGCATAGGCCTCGACGTTGGCGAAGGCCAGCGTCAGCGTGCCAGCGGCCGGCGCCCAGCCTTGCTGCACCTGGCGCAGCAGCCAGTCCAGCGCAATGGCACCACAGATTTCGTTGCCATGCGTCAGCGCCTGCACCATCACGCGCGGGCCGGGCTTGGCGCTCATCAGCACATGCACCCAGGGCACGCCGCTGTTGCCGTCTTTCCACGGCGCGATGTCGGGGGCTTGAAGTTCGATGGGGGGCAGGTCGGCCATGGTGAAAGTATCTCCTGGGGATGATGCCGGGGTGGCGGTGGCAGGTTCCTTGCTACAACCGCTGATGCGTCCTGAGGCACCCGACATGCAAGACACCGAACTCCGAAACCTGATCGACGCCGTGCGCACCGGCACCATGCCGCGCCGTGCCTTCGTGCGGCGCCTGGCTGCCGTGGGCCTGGCGGCCCCCATGGCCAGCATGCTGTTGATGCACGCCGGCGTGGCCCAGGCGCAGCCGGCCAGCCCGCCCTACAAACCCACGAAGCGTGGCGGCGGCGGCGCGCTGAAGGCGCTGTCGTGGCAGGGCGCCACGCTGCTGCAGCCGCACTTCGCCAGCGGCACCAAAGACCAGGAAGCCAGCCGCATCTTCTACGAGCCGCTGGCCAGCTGGGACAAAGATGCCAACCTCGTGCCCGTGCTCGCCGCCGAGCTGCCCACACGCGAAAACGGCGGGCTCAGCACCGACGGCCGCAGCGTCACCTGGAAGCTCAAGAAGAGCGTGCAGTGGCACGACGGCAGGCCTTTCACCGCCGACGACTGCGTCTTCACCTGGGAGTACGCGCGCGACCCCGCCACCGCGGCCGTGACCCAGGGCGTCTACAAGGACGTGACGGTGACGAAGGTGGACAGCCACACCGTGCGCGTCACCTTCGCCAAACCCACCCCCTTCTGGGCCACGGCCTTCTGCGCGACTGAAGGCATGGTGCTGCCCAAGCACGTGTTCGGAGCCTTCGTGGGCGACAAGTCGCGCGAGGCGCCTGGCAACCTGGCGCCAGTGGGCACGGGGCCCTACATCTTTGTGGAGTTCAAGCCCGGCGACACGGTTCGTGGCCGCCTCAACCCGAGCTACCACATGCCCAACCGGCCGCACTTCGACACCATCGAGGTGAAAGGTGGCGGTGACGCGCCCAGCGCCGCGCGCGCGGTGCTGCAGACCGGCGAATACGACTTCGCCTGGAACCTGCAGGTGGAAGACGAGTTGCTCAAGCGCATGGAAGCCGGCGGCAAGGGCCGCGCCGTCTACCTGCCCAGCGGTGACGTCGAATTCGTGCAGCTCAACCCGACCGACCCCAACGCCGAGGTGGACGGCGAGCGCAGCAGCATCAAGACCCAGCACTTCGCCTTCCGCGACCCCGCCGTGCGCCAGGCCATGGCGCTGCTGTGCGACCGCGCCGCCATCCAGAACTTCATCTACGGCCGCGGCGGCAGCGCCACCGCCAACTTTCTGAACAACCCGACGCGTTTTCGCAGCCCCAACAACAGGTTCGAATTCAACCTCGACAAGGCCAACCAGTTGCTGGAAGCCGCCGGCTGGAAACGTGGCAGCGGTGGCAGTGGTGGCCGCGGCGGCGTGCGCGAAAAAGACGGCAAGCCGCTGCGCCTGCTGTTCCAGACCAGCACCAACGCGACACGCCAAAAGGCGCAGGCCATCATCAAACAGGCCTGCGGCAAGGCCGGCATCGAGCTGGAGCTGAAGTCCGTCACCGGCAGCGTGTTCTTCAGCAGCGATGTCGGCAACCCCGACACCTACGGCAAGTTCTACGCCGACATGCAGATGTACACGACCACGATGAACCAGCCCGACCCCGAGCGGCTGATGGACCAGTTCCGCAGCAGCGAGGTCTCGAGCAAGGCCAACAAATGGCTGGGCCGCAACATCGGCCGCTACCGCAACGCCGAGTACGACAGCACCTACGCCCAGGCGGAACAGGAGCTCGACCCCGTCAAACGCGCCGCACTCTTCATCAAGCTGAACGACCTGCCGGTGCAAGACTTCGCCATCATTCCGCTGGTAAGCCGCACGCGCGTGCGCGGCGTGGCCACCAAGCTCGTGCCGACGCTGACCGGGTGGGACCTCGATTACTCGGGCCTGCCTCACTGGTACCGGGAGACCTGATGAAGACACAACACCTGAACCGGGCCGCAGCCCTGCCTCCCGACGAAGCCGAATTGCGCCACTGGCTGGCCGAGGTGCGCGCCGGCACGCTGCCGCGCCGCGCCTTCGTGCAGCGCCTGGGCACCTTCGGCGTGGCCGCACCGCTGGCCGGGTTGATGCTGTTGCATGCGGGCGTGGCGCAAGCGCAGCCGCAAGCGCAGCCCGCCTTCAACCCCACGCAGCGCGGCGGCGGCGGCCTGCTGCGCCTGCTCGAGTGGCAAGGCCCCACGCTGCTCAACCCGCACTTCGCCACCGGTCTGAAAGACAACACCGGCGCGCGCCCCTTCTACGAGCCGCTGGCGCACTTCGACGCCGAAGGCAACCTCGAGGCGGTGCTGGCGGCCGAGATTCCCAGCCGCGCCAACGGCGGCCTGGCCGCCGATGGCAAGAGCGTGGTGTGGAAGCTCAAGAAGGGTGTGACGTGGCACGACGGCGCTCCCTTCACGGCCGACGACGTGGTCTTCAACTGGCAATACGCGACAGACCTCGCCACCGCTGCCGTCACGGCCGGCAACTACGACGGCCTGAAGATGGAGAAGGTGGACACGCACACCGTGCGCGTCGTCTTCAACAAGCCAGCGCCGTTCTGGCCGGGGCAGTACACCGGGGTCCTTCTCATTCCGCGCCACTTGTTTGCGCCCTACCTCGGCAGCAAGTCGCGCGAAGCGCCGAACAACAACCGCCCGGTGGGCACGGGGCCCTACACCTTCGTCGAGTTCCGCCCCGCCGACCTGCTGCGCGCGACGCTGAACAAGAACTACCACCTGCCCAACCGCCCCTACTTCGACACGCTGGAGATGAAGGCCGGCGGCGACGCCACCAGCGCCGCACGCGCCGTGCTGCAAACCGGCGACTACGACTTCGCCAGCAGCCTGAGCCTGCCCGAAGATCTGCTCGAAAAGCTGGAAGGCGCGGGCAAAGGCCGTGTGCAGATCTTGAGCGGCAGTTCCACCCAGGCCATCTACCTGAATTTCACCGACCCGGCGCAGACGGTGGACGGCGAACGCTCGCACGCCAAGACGCGCCACCCGATCTTCAGCGACCCCGCCGTGCGCCAGGCCCTGGGCCTGCTGATCGACCGCGCCGGCGTGCAGCGCTTCATTTACGGCCGCCAGGGCCAGGCCACCACGAACTTCATCAACAACCCGGTGCGCTACCGCAGCAGCGGTACGCAGGCTGAATTCAGTATCGACAAGGCCAAGGCCGTGCTCGATGCCGCCGGCTGGCTGCCCGGGCCCGACGGCGTGCGCGCCAAGGGCGGGCGCCGCCTCAGCTTGCTGTTTCAGGGCGCGGTGGGCGCAACCGGACAGAGCATGCAGGCGGTGGTGAAGCAGGCGGCGGCCAAGGCCGGCTTCGCCATTGAGCTGAAGGCCGTGCCCAGCAGCGTGTTCTTCTCCTCGGATGCCGGCAACCCCGACACCTACGGCAAGTTCAACGCCGACATGCAGACCTACAACTGGACCGTGACCAACCCCGACCCCGAGAACCTGATGCAGTGTTTCGTCTCGTGGGAAGTGGCCAGCCAGGCCAACAAGTGGCTGGGTCAGAACATGGTGCGCTGGCAGAACGTCGAGTACGACGCCCTCTTCCGCGCCGCGCAGACCGAGCTTGATCCTGTGAGGCGAGCCGCGATCTTCATTCGCATGAACGACATGCTGGTGAAAGATGGCTACGTCATCCCCATCCTGGCGCGCAACTCGGTGCGTGCGATGGCGAAGAACCTGGTGGCGCCGCTTTCGCCGTGGCGCAACGACATGGCCAGCCTGGCTTTGTGGCATCGGACATGACGACCCCAGGCTTGTCGCTGCGCGCCTTCGCCACCCCCGAGGGGCTCGGGTCGCCTTGGGGCGGCCCGGCGCCGACCCGCACGTCTTGACGCATGGGCCCCTACATCCTGCGCCGCCTGCTGATCGCCATTCCCAGCCTGCTAGGCATCAGCGTCGTGCTCTTCACGGTGCTGGCTCTGGCCCCGGGCGACCCCTTCGAAGAGCTGGCCACCAACCCCAACGTGCCGGCCGAGGTGAAGCAGATGCTGCGCGCCAAATTCGGGCTCGACGACCCGGTGTGGCAGCGCTACTTCCGCTGGCTGGCGGCGATGGTGCAGGGTGACTGGGGCTACAGCTTCATCAGCCGCGTGGATGTCGATACCCTCATCTGGCAGCGCGTACCGGTGACGCTGGCCATCATCGGTGCCGCCCAGGTGCTGGCCATCCTGATCGCACTGCCGGTGGGCACGCTGGCCGCGACCCGGCCGTATTCGGTGTTCGACCAGATTGCCAACACCCTGGCCTTCATCGGCTTTTCACTGCCCACCTTCTTCACCGGGCTGCTGCTGATCCTGTTGTTCTCGATCACGCTGAACTGGCTGCCCTTCGTCTACCGCGCCGACATCAGCGCCAGCGGCTGGGCGTGGTGGTGGGAACACATCAAACAAAGCATCATGCCGGTGCTGGTGCTCGGCCTGTTCCAGGGCGCGAGCCTGACGCGTTTCGTGCGCAACGCGGTGATGGACGTGATCAAACTCGACTACGTCACCACCGCGCGCAGCAAGGGCCTGAACGAACGCACCGTAGTACTCAAGCACGTGTTGCGCAACGCGATGATCCCGGTCGTCACGCTGGTGGCGCTGCAGATGCCGGCCGTCTTCGGCGGCGCCATCGTCACCGAGCAGATCTTCCGCATTCCGGGCATCGGCAGCCTGCTCATCGACGCCATCCTGCGCAACGACACGCCGGTCATCATGGCCGTGACTTTCGTCTTCGCCTGCCTGGTGGTGCTGTTCAACCTGATCGCTGACCTGCTGTATGGCTGGCTCGACCCCCGTGTCAGTTACCGCTAGAGCGCCGGCCTCGCCGTGGGCCGAGACCTGGCGCCGTTTCAGGCGCCACCGCATGGCCGTGCTCAGCCTGGTGGTGCTGTCGATGATGGCGCTGGCGGTGGCGGTGGGCCCGTTCTTCTACACGGTGTCGATCAGCGACATCGACTTCACGGCCCGGCTGGCCACACCGTCGGCCGCCCACCCGCTGGGCACCGACGACCTCGGGCAAGACCTGCTGGCACGCATCCTTTACGGCGGGCGCATCTCATTGGCCGTGGGGTTGGCGGCAATGACGATGGCCGTCGTGGTGGGCGTGCTCATCGGCGCCCTGGCCGGCATCAGCCGCGGCTGGGTCGACACGGTGCTGATGTGGGTGACCGACCTCTTCCTGAGCCTGCCGCAGCTGCCGCTGCTGCTGCTGCTGATCTACTTGTTGCGCGACACGCTGAAGGAAACGTTCGGCCCCGAGATAGGCGTGTTCCTGCTCATCGTCTTTGTTATCGGCGGCTTCGGCTGGATGCCCGTGGCGCGGCTGGTGCGCGCGCAGTTTTTCAGCCTGCGCGAGAAGGAATTTGTCGAGGCCGCGCGCGCACTCGGCGCGAGCACGCCGCGCACGGTGTGGCGCCACATCCTGCCCAACAGCCTGGGCCCGGTGATCGTGGCCGGCACCATCGACGTCGCCGCGGCCATCCTGGCCGAGAGCACGCTGTCCTTCCTGGGTCTGGGCTTCCCGCCAGACATCCCGACCTGGGGCCGCATCCTGTTCGATGCCAAGGACTATCTCGACATCGCCCCGCACTGGGCCCTGTTCCCGGGCCTCGCCATCTTCCTGACGGTGCTGACCATCAACTTCATCGGCGACGGTCTGCGCGACGCGCTGGACCCCCGACGAGTCGACTGAAATGATGCCCCCAAGATCTCTACGTTCGCTGCCCCCCAAGGGGGCGCGTCAGGCCCTTCGGGCGGCCGGGCGGGCCTGACGATGCCCCTGCTGGAAATCAAGGGCCTGAAAACCCATTTCAAGACCGATGAAGGCTGGCTGCACGCCGTCGACGGCGTGGACATTGCCGTCGACGCCGGTGAAACCGTGTGCGTGGTCGGCGAAAGCGGCTGTGGCAAGAGCGTCACGGCCAAGACGGTGCTGAAGTTGATCGACATGCCACCGGGCAAGATCGTCGCCGGCCAGGTGTTGTGGAAGGGCCACGACCTGGTGCCGCTGGGCGCGGCCGAGATGCAGAAGATACGCGCCAAGGAAATTGCCATCGTCTTTCAGGAACCGATGACGAGCCTGAACCCGGTCTACACCGTGGGCGAGCAAATTGCCGAAAGCGTGCGCCTGCACGAACGCTTGAGCCGCCGGGAGGCGATGAACCGCGCGGTCGAGATGCTGCGGCTGGTGGGCATCCCGACGCCGGACAAGCGTGTGCGCGACTACCCGCACCAGTTCAGTGGCGGCATGCGCCAGCGCGTGATGATCGCCATCGCCCTGGCCTGCAGCCCGCAGTTGCTGATTGCCGACGAGCCCACCACGGCGCTGGACGTCACCATCCAGGCGCAGATCCTCGACCTGATGGCCGAGCTGAAAGAGCGGCTCGGCATGGCCATTCTGCTCATCACCCACGCCATGGGCGTAGTGGCCGAAGTGGCGCAACGCGTGGTGGTGATGTATGCCGGCCAGGTGATTGAGGAAGCCACCGTGGAAGACCTCTTCGCGCACCCGCGCCACCCGTACACGCAGGGGTTGATCCGCAGCATTCCGCGCATCGACATGGCCGCCTCTGCGGCAGGAACCAAGGTGCGGCTGGAAGCCATAGCCGGCACGGTGCCCAAGCTGGTAGCGCCACACGGCGGCGGCCTCCCGTCAGGCTGCCGTTTCGCGCCGCGCTGCAAGTTCGCCATGCCCGCCTGCACCGCCGCCACGCCTTTGCTGCGCGATGTCGGCAATGGCCACAAGGTGGCTTGCATCCTGGACGAGGTGCCGGCATGACGGCGCCGCTGCTGAAGGTGGAAAACCTCGTCAAGCACTTCCCGATCCACGGCGGGCTGCTCGGGCGTGTCGTCGACAAGGTGCATGCGGTGGACGGCGTCAGCTTCGAGCTGTCGGCCGGCGAGACGCTGGGCGTGGTGGGCGAAAGCGGCTGCGGCAAGAGCACCACGGGCCGCTGCATCCTGCGCCTGATCGAGCCCACGTCGGGTGAGGTGACGTTCGAAGGCAAGAGCGTCACCACAGCGAGCAAACGAGAGCTGCGTGCGCTGGCGCGCGACATGCAGATCATCTTCCAGGACCCCTACGCGAGCCTGAACCCGCGCATGACGGTGAGCGCCATCGTCGGCGAAGCGCTCACCATCCACAAGCTGACAAGAACAGCGCGTGAATACGAAGACCGCATCGTGCAGCTGCTGGAAACCGTGGGCCTGAGCGCCGACCACCTGCGGCGTTTTCCGCACGAGTTTTCAGGCGGGCAGCGCCAGCGCATCGGCATCGCACGCGCACTGGCCGTGAGCCCCAAGCTCATCGTCTGCGACGAAGCCGTGAGCGCGCTCGACGTCTCCATCCAGGCCCAGGTCATCAACCTGCTGGAAGACCTGCGCGACCAGTTCAAGCTGAGTTATGTCTTCATCGCGCATGACCTGAGCGTGGTGGAACACATCAGCCACCGCGTGGCGGTGATGTACCTCGGCCGCATCGTCGAAATTGCACCGGCTACTGCGCTGTACACGACCCCGTTGCACCCCTACACCGAGGCGCTGCTCTCGGCCGTGCCCATCCCCGACCCGCGTGCAAAGCGACCACGCATCCCGCTGGTCGGCGATGTGCCCAGCCCGATTCGCCCGCCGCCGGGCTGCCACTTCCACACGCGTTGCCCGATCGCGAAGAAGGGGCTGTGTGATGTGGAAAAGCCCGAGCTCAAGGCGGCCGGCGGTGGCAGCGGCCACTTCGTAGCCTGCCATTTGCGTAGCTGACGCGTCAGACCTCGCGTGCGCCACACAGATCTACAGCCAGCGCGTTCTTTGCATTGGCAAGCACGTCGAACATGCGAAAGCTGAAGTGATCCGGGTCGCACCACGCGAGCACGATGTGTCATCCCGAGCCCCATCAGTCGCTCATCGCGCGAATTGCTCGGGTCAGTCGCCTTGGTACTCGAGACCGTAGACCGTTGTCTCCAGGGTGGGATGTGTACACGTGCCCTTCAGGATACCCGTTTGCCCTTTGGCCTTCAGTACGCAGTTCCAGCCTTCGTGCTTACCGGAATAGGTCATGGTCCATGTGTAGGTGGCCAGATCGATCTGGCCAGGGCTTCTTTCGCCCTGCGAGTTCACCGCCTCGAAGTCATAAGTCGGGGTGGTCCCGACCGCAGGGGAAACCGTGACGACCTCGCCGTCCGTCGATCTCCATGTCCCCACCGGATCCGCGAGTGCGATCGGCTGAAGACCCCACCAGATACCGGCGACTGCTGCGACAAGAACCCCCCCGGCGGCGCCCCACACGAGCTTCTTTGATCGCCCCGTCGGCGTGGCACGTCCGCGCATCGTCAGGCCAGGCACCTTCGCCAGCGCCTCCACGAGCCTCTGGATGTCGCTGCGCCAGCGGCCATCGGACAACTCAAAACCCTGGCGTGCGGCCAATCCACGCATGGGTTCGGGCAGGGACTGAACCGAAGGAGCTGCGGCACCCTCGATCAGCACGGGTATCACCCGGATGTCACGCTGAAGGGCTCGGACGACCTCCAGTCGCACGAAATCATCAGGATCGTCCAGTCTGCGCTGGCTGCCGTCGCTGGTTCGCACATCGGCCCATTGCTTGTCGACCAGGATCAACATGACCGCACTGCTGGCCAATGACTTGTCCAGCGCCTTGGTGAAGTCAAGTCCCGGCTCAATGTTCTCGATGTCCCGGAAGACATGGGTGGGCGGCTCGAAGTACTTGTCGAGCTCGTCCTTCAGACGCCCGGCAACGTACTGGGTGTGGCTGCGGCGGTAGCTGATGAAGATGTCGTTGGCCATGGTCAGTGCCCTGCTACCGGCAGCCCTGCGCCGCTATCACCTGCAGCGGTGCGCCGAAGTACCTGCACAGGTTTTTGTCGAGCGAGTCGCGCTGGGGCGGGCCGCCGCAGGCCGGGAGGCTCGCTGCGCACAGCAGCATGCTGGGGTTCACGGGATTCAAGTGGGTGCCTCCGAGTGTTGCGGGTGGGGTGATGCCCGCACGGACCGCGAAAAATTCCAGCGCCTGCGTTCCTGCCTGGCGCCCGACAAGGTGTCGAAAACGCGCTTGAGGGTTGGCGGGGCTCACGTGGCGCGCCTGTGATGCAGAAGGCATGAGTTTCGAAGCTGGCGGCCGGTTCTGGCCGCAGGCCGCTCAGCGCTTTGGCCAGACGGTGAAGTGTTCGGTCGAGCTGAGACGGAGCTACCGGCCTAGCCTCAGGCACCGCTGTAGTCGAGGTAGCCCTTGTTGATCTCCGCGAGCTTGCGGGTCAACAGGTAGACGCCACCGCCCTCTCGCGACCTTGAGGCATCGGTGTTGCCTTCCACCGTATCGACATGACCGCCGCGCACGGCAACAATGAACCCGGTGTGGCCCTTGCCGCCGCCAAAATCCATGATGAACACCATGCCGGGCTTAAGCAAGCCCGGATTGTTCCTGGCGTCGGCCGCGCTGATGCGCTTGGCTCCCTTGGCCGGCGCACCGTTCCAGTGGGCGAGGCAGCCGCCGGTCCTGACTGTCGGGTTGGCGCGGCCCTTGGCATTGGCTGCCACGTCGAAGCACCAATAGGTGAATGCGCAGCACCAGGGGTTGCCCTTGCCCAGACCGACACTGCTCAAATAGCCCTCGACCGCCGGGCCGCGGTTGGAATTGGGCGGGATCTCGCGAATCTTCTTGGCCTCCTCGGCCAGCGCCACCGCCAGCACCTCGCCCAGAAACTTGTCGGCCGGCTTGTCGATGTTGGCTACCGTTCTCTGGCCGAACAGCACGGCCCAAGAGATGGCACCCAGTTCGCCGTCCGTCTTCAGCGGTCGGCCTTCCTCGTCGACATGGCCGGCCTGGAACAACTGCACCGCCTGCTTGACCTTGGGACCGAATACCGGGTTGGTTTCGTCCAGCTCAATCTTTTGATCACCGGTCAGTGACAGGCTCTTGTTGAGCTGGGTCTTCAAGGCGCGGACGATGCTCGCCTCTGACTCACCCATCTTGATGACGCGGCCGGGATATTTCATGCGCTGATCCTTTTTTGTCGACGCGAGTGTGCATCGGCAAGCCTCTGGGTGTAAAGGGGGGGGAACTGCGGGGACTGGGGGGCATGAGCGCCATCAAGTGACCGCAAGACATCGAGCGCCGCGATCGCGCGGCGTCGGCTTGCCGCGGCGAACGCAGGAAGCGGTCGATCCCAGGCGCGCTTGCGGTAGGCGTTGCCGGCTGGCCATGCGACTGCTGCCAGCCTTCGCAAACTGGCAACGCTGCTGACCCGGCGCGGTGTGCTGATCGAAGAGGATGAGGGGTCAGGCTACATGACCGACCGCGATGCCGAGTCGGATGACGCGCGCACGCTCGGGCCGCTGCAGGCTGCGGCCTGCAGTTATCGAATTGCCTTTGGCCCGCGTGGCGGACTGGCGTGACGGCAGCACGCACATCGTGATGTCGCCCTATGAGTTGATGCCGCGGCTGGCTGCGCTGATGCCCAGACCCAGCCTGCACCCGATCCACCGGGTGTGCGCGCAACTTCGCTTCGCGAAGTCAGCCGACCCCCGCTGCGCGAACCACGGCGTGATGGTGCCGAACACGAAGCTGCGGGCGCTGGTGGTGCTCCGGGCGCCCGAGGTGGCCACCGGCGACAACCGGCGGCAACCGGCGGCCACCGGCGAGTCGGAACTCCCCGCAACCGAGTCAGGCCGCACGCACAGCCGGCCAGCGCACATCAGCTGGGCCCGGCTGCTCAAACGGGTGTCGATACCGACCAGGAGAACTGCCCGAAATGTGGCGGTGAACTGAGGATCATTGCGGCCATCCCGCGCATCGCCCTGCGCCACCAGCAGCGCCAGGTCTGCAGAGACCAGGCTGGCGCGGGGCAGCAGCGGCAGCGCGGGTGGCGCGGCGGGCACACCTGCGCTGCTCGGCCGCAGCGGGCTGGACGCGCAGCCCTGCTCAACCAGGGCAGCTACCGGCGATGGCCGATTCAACTGCAACTGGGGTCGGGCTTCGGCCGGTCAGGGCCAAAGGCTGCCT
>Ga0209591_10000316_pt1 | contig 63738 bp, 48 predicted proteins | sample MAT01_FD_187207 | JGI IMG/M metagenome (GOLD analysis project Ga0209591, IMG submission 187207) | Freshwater microbial communities from Lake Fryxell liftoff mats and glacier meltwater in Antarctica - MAT-01 (SPAdes) (version 2) | ecosystem: Environmental > Aquatic > Freshwater > Ice > Liftoff...
CTCCAACGCCCTGCTGCGGCCAGGTCCGCTGGACGCGGGGATGCACAAGGTGTACATCCGGCGGAAGAAGGGCGAAGAGGCGGTATCGTACGCGCTCCCCGAGCTCGAGACGATTCTCTCCAGCACCTACGGCGTGATCACCTATCAGGAACAGGTGATGCGGATTGCCCAGGTGCTGGCGGGCATCTCACTGGCAGAAGCCGACGTCCTCCGAAAGGCGGTGGGCAAGAAGGACGCAGTGCTGATCATGAAGGAGCTGGGAAAGTTTGAAACGAAGGCGGTTGCACGAGGACACGACCCGAAGATCATCAAGGAGCTGGCAGGCCAGATCGAGACGTTCGGCCGCTACGGATTCAACAAGTCGCACTCTGTTGCGTACTCCGTCGTCGCCTACCACACGGCGTACCTGAAGGCGCACTACCCTGCTGAGTTCATGGCGGCGCTGCTCTCGTCGCAGATCGGCGATACTGAAAGCGTGATCAAGTACATCGCCGAATCCCGCGAGATGGGCATCGAGATCCTGCCCCCCGATGTGAACGAGTCGAACTTCAAGTTCACCGTCATCGCCGACAAGCGGATCCGGTTCGGGCTCGGTGCCGTGCGCAACGTCGGTCGGGCCGCGATCGACTCCATTCTGAGCGCGAAGGCCACCGGCCCGTTCACCTCGCTGTTCGAGTTCTGCGAACGGGTCGACCTGCGGCTCTGCAACCGACGCGTGTTCGAGGCGTTGATCCAGAGCGGCGCACTGGACGCGCTCGGCGGCCATCGCGCGCAGCTCGTCGCGGCCCTCGACGCCGCGATCAGCGAAGCCGGTCTCAAGCAGGAGGAGGCGATCATCGGACAGGGGTCGCTCTTTGGCGACCTCGGACCGGCCGCCTCGACCGTAAACGGCGCAGCCAGGCACGGTCCCACCCTGCCCAACACTCCCGTCTGGTCGGACTCGGAGCGGCTCGCGCAGGAGAAGGCGATTCTTGGGTTTTACATCTCCGGACACCCACTCGAACCCTTCCGGACCGAATGCGAACTCTTCGCGACTCACACCGTTTCGCAGCTCCAAGGATGGATCGCCGAGAAGATGGCGCTCGGCGTTGTGGTGACAGCGATCAAGCGTCAGGTTAGCAAATCCTCACAAAAAGAGTTCGCCCGATTGACGGTCGAGGACTTCTCAGGCTCCGCCGAGGTCCTAGTATTCCCTGAGGCATGGTCGGTGATCTCGGACCGGATTCGGACCGATGTTCCGATGCTGCTCAAGGGTGGGTACGGCCGGCGCGATCAGGACAGTGAGAAGCCGACGTTTATCGTGGACGAAGTGACCCCGCTCGCCGAGCGACGGACGAACGGGGCAGTGATCGTGTCGTTGAAGTTGGCAACAGGTGCCGGGCTGTCTCCCGCCGTGATGGGAGACATTCGTGCGGTGGCAGAGAGCCATCCCGGAACGGCGCCGCTGGAGGTGAGCTGGATCGACGGGCGTGGCAGCTCGTCTCGCTTCCGTTCGAAGACGTTGACCATGGCGGCCGATGGGGTCGCCCTGACCGAATTGCGCGCCTTGCTGGGGCACGAGCGAGTTAGGCTCGTCCGCGGCAATTGAGCCCGCTGAGGAGATAGCACGATGGCAACTGCAGCAGCCCTCGACTTTGAGAAACCGATCGCGGAGCTGGAACAGCGCATCGATGATCTGAAGCGGCTGGCGGGTGACGCGAGTTACGGTGTCGCGCTCGAGATCGAGCCGCTGGAGAAGCGCCTCACCGAGTTGCGGAAGGAGATCTACAAGCAGCTCACCCCGCTGCAGCGCGTCGAGGTGGCCCGGTTCAAGATGCGGCCGTTCACGCTCGACTACATCGAGCGGATCTTCACCGATTTCATCGAACTGCACGGCGATCGTGCGTTCCGCGAGGACGCGGCGATCGTTGGCGGGTGGGCACGACTCGAAGGCGAAACGGTCATGATCATCGGCCATCAGCGCGGCCGCGATACGAAGGACAACCTGAAGCGCAACTTTGCGATGCCTCACCCCGAGGGGTACCGGAAAGCACTGCGACTGATGAAGCTGGCTGAGAAGTTTCACGTCCCCGTGCTCACATTCATCGATACGCCTGGTGCCTGGCCAGGGCTTGGGGCTGAGGAGCGTGGGCAGAGTGAGGCGATTGCGCGCAACATCTTCGAGATGAGCCAGCTGGCCGTACCGATCATCGCCACTGTCATCGGCGAAGGCGGATCCGGTGGTGCGCTCGCCCTCGGCGTTGCGGATCGCGTGCTGATGCTGGAGAACGCGGTGTACTCGGTGATCTCGGTGGAAGGGTGCGCGGCGATCCTCTGGAAGGACAACAAGTCCGCCGACAGCAAGGAGCGCGCGGCGAAGGCGCTCCGACTCACGGCGCCGGATCTGGTCGAACTGCGTGTGATCGACGAGATCGTCGCCGAGCCGGAGGGCGGAGCGCATACCAACCACGAAGCCGCCGCCGCCTCGCTGAAAACGACGCTGGTGCGATTGCTCGACGATCTGCGCGGTCTGCGCCCTGAGAAACTGGTACGACGCCGTCGCGAGAAGTTCTTGCGCATGGGCCAGTTCATCGGCTGACGCCATTCACCGCCGTCCGAAGATGTCGGATCTGATCGAGGTCGCCTTCAAGGGCAACCGTAAGGAGTTCTTTCGCTGGGACGATGTCGTTCCGCCTCCAGCGCCGCCAACGCACGTCATCGTCGAGGGTGATCGCGGCGAGGATCTGGGCACCGTTCATGCCATCGGCGAGCTCGCCGAGAAGCGCTATGCCGGCGTGGCGCACGGTGTTGTGATCGGAGAAGCGACGCGGCGTGTCGTGCGCGTGGCGAAGGGGGACGAGATCAAGCGCGCCTTCGCGCTCACCGACGAAAACGAAACCACACGGCGCGCGGCGATGGCGCAGGTGCGCGCCCTTGGTCTGCAGATGAAGCTCACCGACGCCGACTGGCAGTGGGACCGTCGCAAGCTCACGCTGTACTTCACGGCCGACAAGCGCGTGGACTTTCGCACGCTGGTGCGCGATCTCGCCGCCACATTCAAGGCGCGCATCGAGCTCAAACAGATCGGCGTGCGCGATGAAGCGAAGCGGCTGGACGGCGTCGGTCGCTGCGGCCGTCAGTACTGCTCGGCGGCGTGGCTCCCCGATCTTCGCCCAGTCAACCTCGGCGTCGCCAAGGAGCAGAAGCTCTCACTCAACCCGACGCAGATCAGTGGCGCCTGCGGCCGGTTGATGTGCTGCCTCCGCTACGAGCACGACTTCTATGTGCAGAGCCGCAAGCGGTTCCCGAAGGAGGGGAAGATCCTCACCACGTCCAAGGGTGAGGAGAGAGTCGTACTCAACGACATCTTTCACGATCGCGTCACGTTGCGCGCCGCCGATGGCGAGCAGCGTCTGATCACGCTGGTGGACCTGCGCCGCGAAACGACGCCGTGGACACCCGGGGTGACCGACGAATACAGCGTCTCCGACGCGCGCGACGCGGCCGAAGAGGGCGTACTCCAGCAGGACGACCGTCCGACCCTCTCCGACCGCACTCGCGTTCCACCCTCGGACCGCACGCTGCCGGTGCTCCCGGTTCCACTGGCACCGCCGCCGCTCGCTGCGACTCCCGCTGCTGCCGCACGAGTCGTCGAGAGTGTCGTATCGCCAGTGCCCGTGCAGCTTCCGACGCCCGTAATCCCGCTGGCACAGCCGCTGGCATCAGAGCCGACGGAGGTGCTTCACAACCGCGTTGGTGCTGCGAACGAATCAGCACCCGACACACGCTCCGACGATGTCGACGTCGATGATCAGGACGGCGACGATGCGGAGGTGAGCGTTGCAGGAAGCCTCGACGCGGCGAAGCGTAGGCGCAGGCGAGGGCGCCGCGGCGGCCGCCGTGGGCGTGGCAATCGACCACCAGGCGGGGACGACAACCCGGCCGTGTAGGACGTGCATCCGGCGTCCAGGCTCCTGTGGGTTTCACCGGTGGAGCGTCGCAGCATGACTTAGCTTTCGCGGCCGGCGCCGTGCGACGCGCCCTGTAACCCAACCGGAATTCCGTGTCCCGATTCTACCTCACGACGGCCATCGATTACGCCAACGGTGACCCGCATATCGGTCACGCGTTCGAGAAGGTGGGCGCGGATGCCATTGCTCGCATGCATCGGGCGCTGGGCTGCGATGTGCACTTCATGATCGGCATGGACGAACATGGGCAGAAAGTGGCGCAGACTGCGGCCGCCGCCCGCGTCTCGGAACAGGCGTTCGTCGACGAGATCGCGGCCCGCTTCCAGGCGATGTGGACGTCGTTGCAGATCTCGAACGACCAGTTCATACGGACCACACAACCCGCGCACAAGGCGGGCGTCCAGGCCCTCATCGAACGAATCTTCGAACGGTCACCAGACGCGTTCTACGAAAAAAGCTACGCCGGCTGGTACTGCGTGGGCTGCGAATCGTTCAAGACCGACGCGGAGATCGTGGATCAGCGCTGCGTGCTGCATCCGACCCGTGAGTTGGAGTGGGTGGAAGAGCGCAACTGGTTCTTCCGCCTCTCGGCGTATGCACCGGCGCTGCGCGCGCTGATCGAGAGCGTCACAACGTTCGTGCAACCGTCCAGCCGTCGCAATGAGATCCTCGGCCTGCTCGACGTCGGGCTGGAAGACGTCTCGGCGAGTCGATCGCGGAATACGTGGGCGGTCCCGTTCCCGCGGCCAACCAGCGACGGTCAGGCGCAAAGCACCTATGTCTGGTTCGATGCGCTTCCGAATTACCTCACCGGCACCGGCTTCCCCGATGCCCCAGGGTGGGAGACACGCTGGCCGGCGCAGCTGCATGTGATCGGCAAGGACATCACGCGCTTTCACTGTGTGATCTGGCCCGCAATGCTGATGGCGGCCGAGTTGCCGCTCCCCGAACGTGTGTGGGGGCATGGCTTTGTGCTGCTGGGCGGCGAACGCTTCAGCAAGAGCGCCGGTGTGAAGCTCGATCTGGGTGAAGCCATCGCGCGATTCGGCGCCGATGCGTTTCGATACTTCCTGCTCCGCGAGATCCCGTTCGACGGCGACGGCAGCTTCTCGTGGGAACGTTTCGGTGAGCGCTACAACGCCGATCTGGCGAACGCATTCGGTAATCTGGCGAGCCGGGTGACATCGATGATCGAGAAGTACAACGACGGGGTGATCCCGGCGGCAGATGAGGCGGAGCTCGACACCGCCGATCTGGCCGACCTTCGTGACGCGCAAGCAGCGATGGACGGCTCGCGCGGATATCTGCTGCACGACGCGTTGGCGGCCATCTGGCGCACCATCGCGCGCGCCAATGAGTATGTGCAGTCGTCGCAGCCGTGGGCGTTGGCGAAGACCCCTGAGCACCGGGAACAGCTGCTGCAGGTCCTTGGCGCCCTTGGCCGCTCCCTGGCGCGTCAGGCGATCGCGATCGCGCCCTTCATGCCGGGCAAGGCGCAGGCGCTCTGGGAGTCACTCGGTGCCGCTGGGAGCGTCCACGACCGGCGCTGGCCCACTGTCGCGCCGGTCGACGCCGCCGGCTGGCACGTCACCAAGGGCGCGGCGCTCTTCCCCCGCGAGGAAGCGGCAAAGCCGTAGGCATCGCCTCGCGTCCGGCGCACAGAGTGCAGCCCAGGCTCAGGCTCAGGCGACCCACGCACGCGCGCACCCACGCACCCGCGCACCCTGGCACAGCCCGGACCTCACATCGCAGCAAGGGCACGGATTCGCGGTGCAACCGCCACCCGCCCTCCGTCGCACATCGCACAAACCGTCGCGAAACGCCGCAGTCCAGTCCGGCTAACATCCCGTACCCGCAGAACGTAAGTGCTTTCAAAACAATGACTTACTGACGCCGATGCCCGCTGGCCCCAACTCTGCCATACAGCGTCGCACGGAACTGCAGATCGTGTCCCAACCAAGCGGAATTGCGGGTCTCAGGCCTCGGCTCCGCCACCCGCTGCGCCCGATCCCATAGCGTTGCCACATCCAGAGCAGGCTCGGCTGTTACCAGTGTCCCACGTCCATCGTCCACTGGGCGGGCCTGTCTCTGGAGTGTGGAATGCAGCATTTCCGTTCGAGCCGATTCCGGCAAGTACAGTTTGCGCACGATGCAAGAGATCGACGTGGCTTCGCGCTTGAATCCACGCTGCTTCTGCTGGTTCTCTTCGGTGCCCTGATCGGCATCTCGACCGCCGCCATCGCGGTCTACACGAGAACCTCCGGCGTTGACGTCCGCGCCGCGCGAGTCGCCTATGCCGCCGAAGGAGCCGGCGACCAGATCATGGCGCAGCTCGACGCCGCCATGAGTGACGGGATCATCACGCCGGGTGACATCACCTCGCTGACGACGCCGACGCTTCCCGGGTTCACGTTCACACAACAGACGCAGATCGTCGGCGTCCCGGTCAATCGGATCATCACGCGCGGCGCATTCGCCGGTCTCTACGCGCTCGAGCAGCCGATGAGCGTCCGCATCGACGCCGACGACACCAACAACAATCGCGCCGCCATCGAACTCGGTGTCTCGGTGCAATCCGTTCCAATCTTTCAGTTCGGCGTCTTCTACGACCGCGACCTGGAGATCAACAACGGGCCACCAATGACATTCAGCGGCTGGGTGCATTCCAACCGCAGCCTCTATCTGAGTTCGGCCAACGCGAGCTATCTCAATCAGATGACCGCGGCCGACAGCGTGTTCTGGTCGCGCAAGGATACGCCGGTCACGCTCGCTGGCGTCAGCATCGCCAACAACGCGGGAACGCTGACGGGACTCGACTTCGACAGTCGCAGTCATCCCGGCGCCACATTCGTCACGCGCAGCAACGTGCGTTTCAACGGACGTCTCCGGAGCCGGGTGAGCGGCGTGCGTCCCCTGCGCCTGCCGTTGCCTGGTCTGATGGATCCCATCGAGCTGGTTCGACCAGCGCTCGGCTCTGACACACCGGACATCGCGGCGGTGCGGATGGCAAACAAGGCGGATCTGCGCATCGTCGTCAATCTGGCAAACCCACTGACGAACATCTGCGCCGAAGCCGCCTTCTTCCGCAGCGGTGGACGTACACCGCTCGGCGCCGCCTGCCCGCTGATCTTCACCTTCGCCCGAAATCCCTTCTGGGATGGGCGTGAACTGCGCAGCCCCGATGTGCTGGAGCTGAACATGGCGGCGTTGCGCACCTTCGTGAACGGATCGCCAGCCGACCGACAGGTGAGCATCGTCTACGTGGAGTTCCAGGGGCGTGATACGACCGTCGCGGGACGCGACTACCCCGCGCTGCGCATCCGAAACGCCAGCGAACTCCCGCTCCCCACGGCCGTTGGAGAACCGGGTGGAATGACCATCACCACCAACGCCGCCATGTACGTGTGGGGCGACTACAACACCGTCAACTGGAAGCCCGCCGCACTGATCGCCGATGTCGCGTCGTTCCTCTCCAATTCATGGACCGACGCCGCCTCGGCCACCTACCCTCGCCCCCGCACCTTCGCGGCGACGAGTGTGTGGGCAGCCCTCCTTGGCGGCAACTCCGAAACGCCGTGTGACGCACGCGTCTGCGGCGGCCCGCAACCATACGGGGGTGGCTTGGAAAACTTCCCGCGCTTTCTCGAGGACTGGGGCGGCGGCGCCGGTGGCACGCCGTTCAACTACACCGGATCGCTGGTGTCGCTCTTCGTGAGCCGGCAATCGGGTCGCGAGTGGGGTCACTCGCGGAACCCGCTCCCCGGCGGTGGACGCAACTATTACAGCCCGCCGGTCCGAAACTGGAGCTTTGAAACGCGCTTCACGAACCCGATGCTGCTGCCACCCGGCACGCCGCGACTCGGCTCGGTGCTGCAGATCGCCTACCGGAGCGTGTTCTGATGCGCCGCCGCGGTACGTCGCTGGTGGAGATGCTGATCGTGCTCACTGTTCTGGGCATCATCACATCGATCGCAGCGCCGAAGCTTCGACCGTCGGCGAAGGGGACCGTCGAGCAGACGGCGCGCCTGATGGCACAGGATCTGGACCTCGCCCGAACGCGCGCCTACGCCACGCGCAGCCTCACGCGCGTGGTTGTACAGGACACCCTCTGGCAGTCGTTTCTCGACAACAACCGCGACACCGTCATCGTCGAAACGGCCACCGAGCGCACGGCGTTTGGCACATTCAACAGTCGGCGCATGAGCGAGCGCGTGATTCTCGGACGCGGGTTCGCCTCACGACTCCCGACCGACACCGTCAGCGGCACCGCATCAGCGGTGCGTCGCATACAGTTCGGTGCGCGCGGCATCACCGAACCGTTCGGCACCAGCACTGTGCTCTATCTCACGTACGACTCCGACAGCACCGCGGTGAGTGCTGTGGAGATCAACCCTGCGGCCAACGTGCGCGTCTGGCGTTGGGTGGATGGTATCTGGCAATGAGCACACGTCGATTGACTTCCCGCAAGCGCACCGTGTCACATCATCCGCGGGCCGGATTCGCCCTCCTCGCCGTGATGGTGGCAGTGGTCCTCCTCGCCACCGGGGTGATGGCGATCGGCGCCGCCAACACCACCCGAATCCGCACCCAGACACTCTCTACATCGCGCACCTCGGCACTCAACGTTGCGCGGACATATCTGGAAAACGTCCGGGGTCGGGACGCGTGGAGCCTGGCTTCAGAGTCGGCGGTGCGCGTCGATGGAAGCGGCGCACCCAATCCGAACGGGGAGTTCACACGTGAGCTGCTGGTCACCGTTGTGAGAATGAACCTGTTGCAACTCGAAGTCGTGGTCACCACGCCGCGGCTCACCGCGCCTGTGAGACTGCTCACCTCCGCCTACCGCGGCGGCACCATGGTTCCGACCTGATGCGCCAGTCGCGGTCAGGCGCCGTGCGCGCAGTGCACCAGACAGGTCGCAGCGGATTCACACTGATCGAGTTGCTGATATCGATGGTGCTGGGTGTGATCATCCTCGCCGTCTCCACCAACTTCGCCACCTCGACGTTGCGCGCGAGTCGCGGCAGCGACCTGCGCGACGGCCTCAATCGTGATGCCCGGTTCGTCGGACTCGCCGTGTCGCGCGATCTGCAGGACGCCGGCATCGCTTTCGAATCGACGCAGACCTTTGGCAGCGTTGCGACGCGCGGCGACACCGTGGTGGCACTGTCGGTGCCGTTCCTGCCCAATCAGGCAGAGATCTACTCCATGGTGGTGCCTGCCGACACCACCGATCCGCTGCCGCCAGGCGGCACCTGCGGCGCAACCTGCATCGACGTCACAGACCCCAATACCGTGCCCTTTCAGCTGCGCGTCGGCGACGCCGCACTGTTGCAGGTACAGAACGAGCGCCGCCTGATCGTGTTGACCGCCGTCACGGCAGCGGGCGCGGGAGTGCGGCGTCTGACTTTCTCCAGCGCCGATTCGTTCTTCGTCTATCCCGCCGGGCTCACCGGTGGACTCCGGCTCCGTCGCAACGGTGTCGTCGTGCAGCGGTTGAATGTCTCCGCCTGGTATCGCAGCGCGGCCACCAACATCCTCGTGCGCGCAGAAGGCTTTCTGCCTGACGGAACGCTGCGGACGTCGATCACGGCCCGCGGCGTGGAGGAGTTCAGCACCCGCTTGCAGTTTACAAACGGGACCGAGCGCACTGACGCCAACGGATTCGATTCCGACTCGACCAACGACTACAATCGCATCGTGTCCGTCGTCGTGCGAGCACGCATGCGCATCGAGCAGCTCGATCGTTCGGTGAACGGCGGCGCACCCTTGTTCCGCAACTATGAATGGCGCGTCTCTCCGCGCAACCTGATCTTCGAGCGTAACCGAGTGCTGTAGACTCACACGCCCCGACGAACGATGTGCTCGTCGGGGTGCGTGAGTTCGGGATCGATCGCGCGCCAGTGACACCGGCTTACGCGCGGTCCGATCGACGTACATTGCGCATCATGACGACAGCGTTCTCTCTGCGACGTGTGGCGGTGTTCTGCGGGTCGCACCCCGGTGCTGATCCCCGTTTCGAAGCGTCGGCTCGACGGGTGGGACAGACGCTCGCCGAGCGCGGGATCGGCGTGGTCTACGGGGGTGCGTCGATCGGGTGCATGGGCGCTGTGGCCAACGGCGCCCTCGATGCGGGCGGCGAAGTGATCGGTGTGCTCACACGGGGCCTGGCCGCTCGTGAAATTGCACACCCCCGTCTCACATCGCTCGAACTCGTGGACACCATGCACGAGCGGAAGGCGCGGATGGCTGCCCTGAGCGATGCCGTCATCGCACTGCCCGGTGGGTACGGGACGTTTGACGAGCTGTTCGAAGCGCTCACGTGGTCGCAGCTCCACCTCGATCGAAAGCCGATCGCTCTGGTCGACGGCGACGGTTTCTGGTCGCCGCTGGTTGCGGCGTTGGACGGCGCCATGACGGCCGGCTTCATCACCTTGGAGAATCGTGCGCTGCTCACGAGCGTGTGCACGATCGATCAAATCCTCGGCCAGTGGATGACGACGATCACCCAGCCAACGCTCAGCGCCTGAGTGCCGCTTCGCGACGATCTCATCAACGAGGTCGATCGGTGCTACCGACCTCGTCCGCTTCTTGAATCTCGAGCCGAACGCAATTTCGGCAGAGGTCGTCACGAGACTGTATTCTCGTTTTGGATCGAATTCCCGCAACCGATGCACATTTGGCGCGTAATTGCGAGCCAAGTATCGGGACGATGGAACCTTTTCTGAAACGGTTGTTTCGATTTCGCTTGACTCTCGGGCGGGTAGGTAACACCCTTGAATCGTTGGGTACTGCTCATAGCGCCCGGGGCACAGGAGAACACTCTCCTCGCTGCCCCTTGGGTCGTACGCCTGCGATGCGCGGTCCACGGCATCGTCAGGACCGCTCACCGTTCCGAGGAGGTAGCGCATGGTTAAGCAGAGGTATGATCTGCGGCGACGATTGTTGGTGTGGGGTATCGTCGCGGCGAGTGTGATCCTTCCGGCGCAGATCGTCGCCGCGCAGGGATCGTCGACCGTGACCGGCAAGGTCACCAGTGAAGCGGGCTCTCCGCTGCAGTTTGCGACCGTCTCGATCGGAGCCCTCGGACTCGGCGCACAGACCGACGCCAGCGGGCGCTACACCTTCGTGGTGACGAGCGGCCGTGTGCTCGGCCAGACGGCGGTGCTGAGCGTACGCGCACTTGGCTATCGCCCGGGCACTGCATCGATCACGATTTCGTCCGGCTCCATCACCAGGGATTTCGTGCTCGTCGCGAATCCACTCCGTCTCGGCGAAGTGGTGGTCACTGGTTCCGGTACGTCGTCGCAGCGAGAGGTGCTGGGCAACGTGACGACGACGGTGGAAGCGGTCGATATCGTCAAGTCGTCGGAGCGCAATCTCGTGAACGCCTTGGCCTCCAAGGCACCTGGTGTGACGGTGACCTCGGGCGCCGGCGATCCCGGCGCGGGCACATCGATCACCATCCGCGGCATCAAGACGCTGCAGGGTGACGGTCAGCCGCTGTTCGTCATCGACGGCATGCCGATCGATAACTCCGCACAGCAGACCACGTCCGGATTCGGTGACGGCGGCGGCGCAATCTCGTCGAACCGCCTCATCGACATGAACCCGGCGGACGTCGAGAACATCGAAATCCTGAAGGGTGCCGCTGCCGCCGCGATTTACGGGCAGCGCGCATCGAACGGCGTGATTCTCATCACGACGAAGAGCGGCAGGGCTGGGCCCACGCGTTACTCATGGTCCACCAGTCTGAACCTGGACAACGTGAATCGCGCCTACCCGCTTCAACGCACGTTCGGCCTCGGCAACGGCGGCCGCACTCCCGCCTGTAACTTCACCACCTGCGCCCCCGGTGCGGCAAACCGCGGTCGCAACTGGGGCCCGGCCCTCGCCGCAGGTACCGTGACGTACGATCACTTCGGAGACTTGTTCCGCACCGCCACGAACCTCGACAACCAGCTGTCGATCTCCGGTGGCGATGCATCGCGCACATTCTTCCTCTCGCTCGGCGCCACAAATCAGCAGGGCATCATCAGGAGCCCGAACAACTACATGAACCGCTACAACATCCGCTTGAAGGCGACCCAGGCACTGGGAAGCAAGATCAAGCTCGGTGGCAACGTGGCGTACATCCAGAACAACGGCTCGTTCATTCAGCGCGGCTCCAACCTGAACGGCCTGCTGCTCGGTGCCACGCGCACCTCGCCGGAGTTCAATCAGTTCCCGTACCGGACGGACCTCGGCTTCCATCGGGCATACCGCCGCCCGAATCCGAACGGCATCCAGGATCCGATCTACGAGAACCCGCTCTGGGCGCAGAACGAAGCCACCAACACCGCCGATGTGAATCGCGTGGCCGGCAACATCAGCCTCGAATATCAGCCTGCGTCGTGGTTGCGCATCAATTACACGCTCGGCCAGGATTACTTCACCGACCAGCGGCTCACCTCCCTGCCGCCGGGCAGCGCCGGTGCCGCCCTCACCGGTCAGTTGACGCAGGGAACCATCACCAACCTGCAGATCGACCACAACCTGCTGGCCACCGCCAACAAGCGTTTCACCCCGTGGCTCGATGCGACCCTGACTGTCGGGCAGAACCTGAACAGCCGCGGCTCACGGACCAACCAGTTCTTCGGCCAGGGGTTCATCGGCACCGGCATCAACACGCCGAACAACCTCGTGAGCACGAACTTCCAGGCGCAGAACAATGAGTCGCTGACGAACATCGCCGGCTACTTCGCGCAGCAGGAGTTCAACCTCTACGATCAGCTGTACCTGAAGGGGTTGGTGCGTGTTGACCAGGCCTCGTCGTACAGCGCCGACAATCGAACGAACTTCTTCCCAGCGTTCAGTGCCGCCTGGAACGTCACCAACTTCCTTGGCAACCGAGACCAGAAGGGCGTGCTCAGCTACTTCAAGCTGCGTGCCGCGTACGGCGAAACGGGTCGTGAACCGTTCCCATACCAGAACCTCTCGTACGTATCGAGTGCGGCGCAGGGCACGTCGTTCGGTACCGGTACCGCGAACGCAACACAGGCTGGCTTCGGCGGTCTTTATACGCAGGGCATACGTGGTGCTACCGGCCTCGGACCTGAGCGCACAGCCGAAATCGAAGGCGGCTTCGATTTCGCCTTCTTCGATCAGAAGATCGATGGTACGTTCACTTATTACGACGCGCGCTCTCGCGACGTGATTCTGGGCCTTCCGGCCTCGAGCACGACCGGCTTCACGCAGCTGGCGAACAACGGTGCCGGCATCAACAACAAGGGTATCGAAATTCAGATCAATACCCGACTGATCGACCGTCCGAACTTCCGCGCAGAACTGGGCCTGAACTGGGCTCGGAATCGCAGTCTCCTGACGACGCTGGGTGGCGCTGAATTCACTAATGTCCCTGGGGCATTCACTCCGAGTTCAGCCGTCGTTGGACAGCAACTCGGCGTGTTCTTCTCCAGCGACGTTGGACGTTGCCGACTCGGTCTCACCGATACAGACAACACCGTCGCCGACAACTCCGGCAACAACGTGAACCTGAATGCGCTCTGTCGCACAGCAGGCGCACCGGACGGCGCGATGTACATCGACGCCGATGGCTTCCCGATTCAGGATTTCGCGAACCGTGTCATCGGTGATCCGAATCCGAATTGGACAGGCGCCGTGCGTGTCGGCATCACGCTCTACAAGAAGCTCACGCTGTCCACGTTGGTGGATATCCGCCGCGGTGGCGATGTGTACAACGGGACCCGCGGTGCGCTCTATCAGTTCGGCACCTGGAAGGGGACCGAACAGCGTGCCAACTGCACCCCGACCGGCTGTACCGGCAACGAACTGGTCTTCGGTGAAAGCTTCCTGCCGCAGCCGAGTTTTGGTCCGGGCAAGGGCAGGGCCGTCCCGATCGGTGAGAACTACTACGCCGACGGCGTCGGCGGAGGCGGCGGCATCTTTACCGGTGTGTCCGGCCCGCTCATTGAGGACGGTGGCTGGACACGTCTGCGCGAAGTGTCGGCCACGTACTCATTCGGTGGTGCCTGGTTGCGCAACATCTTCAACCTGTCGAGCGCTGACCTGCGCCTCGCCGGCCGCAACCTGTTGCTCAGCACGAATTACTCGGGCATCGACCCGGAAACCAACCTGAACGGCTCGACGTCGATCGATCGTGGCGCGGATTACTTCAACAATCCGCAGACCCGCTCCTTCGTCATCAGCGTCTCTCTCAACCGCTAAACGGGAGGTCACGTCACAATGCGAATTCGCAAACTTGCGCTGCTTGCCGCTGTCGGGCTCTCTGCAACAGCGTGTTTGAAGCTGGAAGGCGACAAGCTGAGTACCAGCCCAAACCTCCCCGAGGCAGCAACTCTCGATCAGGTGTTCGTCGCGGTGCAGGGCATCGGTTTTGCCAACCTCACGAGCGATCTTGCCATGTTCTCCAACCTGGTGGTCCAGCAGTTGACCGGTAACGGTCGGCAGTGGGTTGCGTACGACCAGTACAATCAGCCGGAAGATTTCTTTCCCGTTGGTAGTTTCTACGTCGCCGGCGGACTGATCGACATCCGGAAGGGTCAGGCTGTGGCACGTGCAGCAAACCGGCGCGCCTACGTCGGCATCCTGCAGGTATGGGAAGCGCTGACCATCGGCGTGGCGGCTGACGTGTACGGCGACATCGGCTATAGCGAGGCCCTTGGGGATGCGCCGGCCAAGCTCGATCCCCAGCAGAACGTCTACGCTGCGCTCCAGGTGGTGCTCGACAGCGCGATCATCAACCTTGCAGGCGGCGGCGGCGGTCCGGGGAGCAGGGATCTCGTCTACGGCGGTGACGTGACCAAGTGGACGGCTCTGGCTCGCACCTTGAAGGCGCGTCTGTACATGCACACCGCGGAACGGATTCCCGGCGCGTATGCACTGGCACTTGTGCAGGCGCGACAGGGCATCACCTCGGCAGCGAACAACTACAACTCCTACCAGAGCACGACAGTTGGCGAACAGAATCGCTGGTTCGAGTTCAAGCTCGGCCGGTCCGATGACGTCGCCGTCGGACGGACGCTGGTGGAGTTGATGCGCACGCGTGGCGATCCACGATTGGCGCGGTGGATCGAAGAAAACGGTGCCGGTCAGATTCGCGGCCAGTTTCCGTTCAACACTCCACGACTCGGTGACGAGCCCGATCCGTCGTGGCTGACGGATCTCATTGCCGGTCAGGACGCGCGGATGCCGATCGTGACGTGGCAGGAATCGCGCCTGATCGAAGCGGAAGCGGCCTTCCGCACCGGTGACGAACCGGGCGCACGCGCTGCGCTGAACGCGGTGCGGGCAGCGGCGCCGTTACCGGCAGTTGCAGGCACCGTCACTGGCGCGGCGCTGCTGACGGCGATCATGGAAGAGAAGTACGTCTCCACCTTCCGCACGCTGGAAGCGTGGAACGACTACAAGCGGACCTGCTACCCGAACATCCTGCCCACGGCGGGGAAGACGAACGTTGTTGGCCGCCTGCCGTATGGGTCTGCCGAGCGCTCGACGAACCCCAACGTGCCAGCACTCGGTGCGCAGCCGCTGCGGAACTGGAACGATCCAGTCACCGCGACGTCGACGGATGGCGCAGCCTGCCGCGGTCAGCGCTCGTAGTGCGAAGACAGTTGGCGTTGGTGTTGTTGCTGGTCCTCGCCACAGCCTGTCACCGGTACGAAACGGTGAGCGATCTGAAGTCCGTGGCGGGGACGAAGGTTCAGTTGACGCTGACCCCTGAGGCGCGAGGGACGAACTCGCGCCGATTGGGGGGCGTACCAACGGATGTCTTTGGTGTTCTGGTACAGGCCACCGCTGATTCCGTCGTGATCAGGGCCGACGAGGTCCGGTTTGCAGACCTCGGTACGGTGCCCTTCGCGCAAGGCGAACTTCGGTTCGCCGCGCGCGATGTGGAATCGGTCAGGAGAGAAGTCTTCAATCGCAGGAAAACGATCGTCGTTTCAATTCTGGCTGGGCTCGGAATCCTGGCAACTTCGATTGCATTCGGTGCGTCGAACGGGCTGTTCACCGGGAACTCGTCAGGGCCACCAACTCCGAGGTAACGGATGGCTCACGAGTAAAGAGCGGGCGGCACACCACACATCGTGGTCTGCCGCCCGCTCTTCGTTTACCCACCCTCACGCACCGTTCGAACAGACTACTTCACCGTATCCGGCTCAGCCCATCCACCCGGCACGACCTGCAGGAAGCTTCGCGGCAGGTTCGTTTCCACCGTCCACACCAACCCCTGTCCGGGCAGCACGCGTACTCGCGGCGATTGCAATCGCTCAGACCTCCCCGCTCGCGATCCGATCGGTTCGAGGATCAAGCTGATTTCGCCAAGCGACCCAACCATGTGCTTCGGAATCAAAAAGCGGGTGGTCGTCACGCTGCCGACACGCGTCAGTCTCGAAGCCATGCCGTCGTGCACCACGAACAGCGTGAGATCCTCACGAAATCGGCTCTCCACCGTGAGCGGAATGCTGTAGGTGTTCGCCACCGGGCCGGCGAAATCACCGGTGGGTTTACGCGTCAGGCACGACGTGCAGAGCGCCAACGCAACGACGGCGAACAGAGGCGATCGACTCGCCCCACATCCCGATCGGTTTCCCGCCCGGTGCATCGACAACGCGCCTCCCAGAGTTACGGCTTCGCCACCGGTGCCACCGCCGGAGGCGCAGTGAAGTCCACGGTCGGCGCAGCCCGCTTCGCGGCATCCGTCACCTCGAAGTACTCGCGGGGCTTGCTCCCGATCACCTTCGCCGTCATCACCGTCGGAAACTTCCGGATGGTGCTGTTGTACTCATTCACCGAATTGTTGTAGTCGGTGCGACTCACCGCAATCCGGTTCTCGGTGCCAGTCAACTCGTCCTGCAGCTTGAGAAACTGCGCATCGCTCTTGAGCTGTGGATAGCTGGTCACGAGCGTCATCATCGGCAACACGGCCCGAGACAGCGCATCGTTTGCCGTGGCCAACTCGGCGGGGTTCGCACCGCCCGGCCGCGCCAACGCTCCAGTCAGCCCGCGCTGCGCCTGCGCCACGGCGATGAAGATGCTCGACTCCTGCGCCGCGAACCCCTTCACGGTCGCCACCAGATTCGGAATCAGATCGGCACGTCGCTGCAGCTGCACCTCGATCTCCTTCTGCGACTTCGCCGCCGTCTCATCGAGCGTCTGAATGCTGTTGTAGCCGCAGGCGCCGAGGGCCAACGGCAGAAGCATCACCGCACGGCGCAGCCACCGCGCCGGCGCGCCGCGCGCTGTGTCGGGTCGCGCCATCGTCATTGCATGCATCGTTTCGCTCTCTCAAAGGTCGGAATGGATCGGCACCGCACATCGCCGTGCCGGGGATTGATCAGGTGTCGCGCCACTCAGTGCACAACGCCGGACGGTCGCACGGTCCCACCCGAGCGATCGAGATACGCCACCAATGCGTGCATGGCGTCCAACACACCGGTCAGGACACCGGTGACCTCTGTCGGTTGAATCTGCACTGCGCGCCGTGCGTGCTGTACCAGCCGCTCGAACGGCTGCGGATCGAATCCAGCCAACACCGCCACCCGCTGGCTCAACGCCACATAGTCTGTCGGCGGCTCGACGCCCGCCACCCTCGACACGCCGCGAAAAATTACCATCAACGTGGACAGACCGCCCATCAGCAACCTGAGCTGCAGTGTCGCGTCGTTGCCAACAGCCATGACCGCCCGTCGGAGCTGTAACAGCTTCCCCATTGCCTCCCGCTCCACATGCAGCCGCAAGTCGTTCGGCGCCACCGTCATATCGTCAAACGGTGCCGAGCCCCACAGTACGGTGTGGCGGTGCAGGATGTCGGCGTACTCCATTGCAAAGATGTCCGACGACGACCGCCACTCGTTCAGGGTCAGGAGCAGTGGCGCCGGATTCCCCGCCGCCGTCCACTTCTGCACCGCCTCCGCTTTGTGCAGCAGCGCTGACAGCGGAACAGCCTCCACGATGATCAGGAGATTCGTGTCGGACTGACCCGTCAACACTTCGCCGGCAACCGCTGAGCCAAACTGGACGATGGTGATGAGCGCCGAGCCGTACAGCGATTCCAACGCCGCGGTCAGTTCGCCGATCGCCATCGCACTCGCCTCTTCCGTCTTTCCTGTCGCGTTCGTCACCAGTCCGAACCTCCGCCACCGCCGCTGAAGCCGCCGCCACCACCGAAGCCGCCAAACCCACCGCCACCGCCACCTCCGCCGCCACCCCAGCCGCCTCCACCGCCCCAACCACCGCCACCAATACCCGGAAGGATCACCGGTATGAACCCCCCACCGCCGCGACCACCTCCGCCCCGCCCGCCACGACTCGACCGCAACAGGAAAACGATCACCATGATGATCACGAAGACCACCAGCGGGTTGACCCTCACCTGGTTCGCGACCCGGGCCACGCGGCGCGGCACCAGCGTGGTGTCGAGTGCAAAGCCAAACTCCTGCGCGAAACGCTCCGCCACTCGCGCCGTGACCACTGTCAGCCCGCGCGCATAGTCCTGCTCACGAAAGAACGGCGTCGCTTCGCGGCAGATCTCGCCCGACATGCCATCGGTGATGAACCCTTCACTCCCCTGGCCAACCTCGATCCGGCACGATCCCTTGCCGCTCGCCGAGGTCTCCTTCGGGACCAGCAGGATCACCACGCCTGCGTTTCGCGAGCGCGTGCCGATCGCGTCCTTCTGTCCAACTTTCCACTGGCGACCAATCTCCAGCGCAATCTCCGACGCCTGCCGACCGCCGAGGTCGCTCATCGTGACGATGGCAATCTCACCGCCACTCTTCGCCTTCACATCTTCCGCGATTCGCGTCAAAAGGCTGACGCGATCAGCGGGAAGGATGTTTGCGAAATCGCTGACGTACCCAGTTGGGGCCGCCGGAACGATTGCGCCTTGTAACAGCGCCAGAACACTTGCAACGAGCGCCGAAAAGAAGTGCATCGATTGGGCTTGAGGTGACGGTCAATGATACGCCGGAGTGGCTGTAAAGTGTCATCCGCCCGCTGCCACCTGCTCACGTAAATCTCGGCTAGATTTCCCGCTTCATCCCGACCCACAAAACCATGTCTGCTCGCTACGTATTCGGCGCAATCGGCGCCGCCATCCTGGTCGCCTGCGCCAAGACCGCCGAAAGCGCCCCCGCCAGCGCAAAGTCGGCGTCTGCCGCGATCACGGCGGCACCCGTAGCCACCTACGGGCCGGACGCCGTGCCGGTGGTCATGGACACCGCGCTGCTGCGCAAGGCCGACGCCGGACGCATCGACGGCGATCCGAATGCCAGGCTGATCGTCCTCGAAGTGAGCGACTTCCAGTGCCCATACTGCAAGACGTTCCACGATCAGACGTACCCCGCGCTCCGCACCACCTACATCGCCAGCGGCAAGACGCGCATCGCGTACGTCAACCTGCCCCTGCGCAGTCACCAGAACGCGTGGCCCGCCGCTGAAGCGGCGATGTGTGCGTCGGCGCAAGGTAAATTCTGGGTGATGCACGATTCGCTCTTCAACTCGCAGGAGCGGTGGGCAGGCCTGGCCAAGGCTGACACCATGTTCATACGCTTCGCCAGCACGATGCAGCTCGACGCCGCCGCCTACGCTACCTGCATCTCGTCGCACGCGACCAGGCCGCTGATCGCGAGCGATGCCGAGCGTGCGTCGAGTGCGGGGATCAACGGGACACCGGCGTTCATCATCGGTGACAGCGTGCTCAGCGGCGCCTATCCCTTCCCCGATTTCAAGCGGGTGATCGACGCCAACCTTGCCTCGCAGCGCCGCTGATGCGTGTGTTGCAACGCAGTTGACGCGCTGGTTGTGAACCCAATGCTGCGTGCGCTCTACGCTGGCGCCGGATTGGTCGCACGCGCAGCCGTGGCGCTGGGGTTGCCGGGCGACGGCAAGCTGGCCCGGACGGTCAACGGCCGACGCGGAGCCTTGGATCGATACCGCGCGTTCGGTCGCACCGGACGCGATCCGACGCGTCCGTTGGTCTGGTTCCATGCGCCGAGCGTCGGTGAGGGGCTGCAGGCCGCGCCGGTCATGTCGCGCCTGCGTGAGATGCGCCCCGAAGTGCAGCAGGCGTACACACACTTCTCGCCGAGCGCGGCGGCGTTCGCACAAAAGACGTCGGCAGAGTTTCGCGATTACCTGCCCTTTGACGACGCGGCGGAGATGCGCGTCGCCCTGACGTCGCTCCAGCCGACAGCGCTGGTGTTCAGCAAGCTCGATGTCTGGCCCGTCCTTGTGCGGGAAGCGCAGGCGCGACACGTGAAACTCGGCATGATCAGCGCGACGCTCGCGGCGAACTCCGCGCGACGCGGTGGTCTGGCCGCCGCCATCACGCGCGAAGCGTACGCTGCGCTCGATGCAGTGGGCGCGATCGACGACGCCGATGCCGCGCGATTGGAAGAACTCGGCGTCCGTGCGGCAGTCATCCGCGTCACCGGTGACACACGCTACGATCAGGTGTGGGCTCGAACGCAGCATGTGAACGTGGCAGCGCCTTGGCTCGAGCGGTTTCGACAGGCCCCGCGCCTGACGCTGGTCGCGGGAAGCACCTGGCCCGCAGACGAAGCAGAACTGCTCCCGGCGTGGCGCGCGCTCACACTCCGCTTTCCGGGGGCGCTGCGCCTCGTCATCGCTCCGCACGAGCCCACACCGACTCACCTCGCGCCGATCGAGTCGTTTGCGGCTACGAATCACCTGCGCTGCGTGCGACTCGATGACGATCGCGACGCCGACGCTGACATCGTGCTGGTGAATCGTATCGGTGTACTCGGCGAACTGTACGCGCTCGCCGATGTCGCGTTCGTGGGCGGCGGTTTTCATGGCGCGGGCCTGCACTCGGTGCTCGAACCGGCGGCGTTCGGCGCCCCGGTGCTGTTCGGGCCGAGGTTTGAGAGCAGTCGCGACGCGGCACTGCTCATCAGCGACGAAGCCGCCGCGGCTGTCACCGACGTACACACGTTGCAATCACGGCTCACGACGTGGCTGTCACCTGCAGAGCCGGATGCGAGGCTCGCCGCTGGCGACCGCGCGCGAACGCGCGTTGCCAGCGGGCTCGGCGCCGCCGATCGGGCGACAGAGCTGGTGGTGTCGCTCTTGCCGGCGCGCTGAGCGTCTCCTCATTACGGCATTGCCGCCGAACAGGCGATCCATTCCTGCCTGGCCTCCGGTGTCGCACTGACGGTGACGGTGAGACCGTACTGTCCGTCTTTCGTCACCCACCACGACAAGCGCGTCTGCTGTTGCGCGATGCCACGGGTCCACACTCGCTCGACCTCCTGCGGAGCGAATAGGTATGCAGGTGGTCCAAAAGGCATGCCGCAGCGGTCAGGCGCACCGTGTTTCGTCTCCAGCTCGCGGAGCACTGCTGCCACGCCGCTGCGGAGCGCGACGGTGTCCGCCATACGTTCCATCAAGGCCACCGACCTCACGATGGATGCCGAGTCGGTTCGCGAGCGCGTCGGGCCGCCGAATCTCACACTCAGCAGATGCGCGGCTGTCAGGGCGATTGTGGCTTCTCCACCGTCGCCGTTGTGCGGCACCGGCAGTCGCAGTGCGAGCTCGCGGGAGGACTGTCCGGTGAACGCCGCGACACGCAGAAACGCCGCGAAGGCCGGCTCCGTTGCGATCGGTGCTGCCGTGGATTGTGAGCGGGCGGGGCACGCCAGACACGCAGCAGCGCAGAGAAAGAGAAAGATGGTCCGGGTCATAAGGGGGCTCGTGTCGGGAAGCCGGGAGTGCGGCGTGGGTGCCCCACTCCCAGCGACTGCATCACACAGCATTGCAACGCGCGTCACGCGGGCGTCATCTCAGTACGGGTACCATCCCGGAGGTAGACCGCCAGGGTCCGGCGGTTGCGGGACACCCGTCCCTGGAGGATTGGACCGCGGCAGAAGATACGGATCAGTAATTGAAATGCGCCCGCTCGGGATCGAGTTGAACGCCAGCGTACCGCAGTCGATCCCATACCCGTCGCTCTGAGCCATCGCACCACCGAACACGCCGTTCCGACCAAATTGCAATCCGCGGAGTGGTCGATCGAAAAACTTCGCTTCGGCAAAGGCAGCGACCAGCTGACTGACAATCTCGAGCGTTTCATCGTTCGAAAAGATCCAGTCACGGTCTCGCACGAACGACCGATACAACAGGCACCCGTAAATCCCGCCGGCAAGCAGCTCTCCCTCGCCGGGGTCGAGCTGATAGTCATTGGCCCGGATCTTCGAGGCCGCTTTCGCACCCAGCATCTTGCCGGAAAAAATTCCGTCGATCGCGGATCCGATGGTCGGATACTTACCCGGATACAACTGCATGTAGAGCTCCGCCCTCGCCAGCAGCACGCGCTGCTCCCGCGGCGAGAGTAACACCCAGAAATCCGGGTCGACGCCGTCTGGTATGGGGAGTGGCGTCGCCGCGTCGGGTGTGAGCGTATCGACAGAGTATGTCGCAAACTGGGAGTTCAGACAGGGGGCTCGGTCGGCGCCGCTCCACATCGGGAAGGTCATCTGCTGCAAGACATTCCACGGAATCCCCGCCTGAGGGAAGTTTGCCCGTACCGTTACGCCGTGGAGCGCGTGCGGGTCTCCAACTGCCCTTGGCGCTCGCGACGGCTCAAGCCCTCCGCAGGAATTCGAGGCCGACGCGGCACTCACGGCGATCCGAGGTTGCGGCGCCGTCACGTCATTCCGGCACGCCGCAAGCGCAAGCACACCACCGCACACCAGCACCAGCCGACCTGCATCCATTGTTCGCATACCAACCGCCTCCATCCAGAGCTGCACCATGGCGATGTGCGCATCTCTGGTGAGGCGGGCATCGCGTCAGCCATGACACATGACTGACGCGGCTACAGTACGGTCGTCGCCCGGAAAACCCTGCCCCCGATTCACGCACGCATAGTCAAAACGGTGCGAAGAGCTGGTACTCTGCAGTCATACTCCGGCGATGACCGGAATCACCCGCTCACCGCGTCCATACGACGACGGCGCCACACTCGGTATTGCCGTTCGCCAGATCCGCCGGCACCGCTGGACCACTGACGTAGACTTCGATCGCGCGCACATCCTGAAGGTTCACGACGCGGTCGATCGTAAGTCCTTCGCGCAGCGGCACGAGCACTCCATCGAGAATCAGCGGAAGCGGGCAGACACCTGCACCACCCTGTCCACCAGCCAACCGGATCTGACGCCCCGCGATCACCGTTCCTCCGGCGCCCGTGCCATACACATTGATGCCATTCCGCCCACGCAGGATGTCACTCACCTGCGACGCGCCACGCTTGAGAATCTCCGTGCGTTCGATGAACACGCCACCGCCACGCGCAACCCGCTCGTAGAATCCTCGCAACTTCGGATCGGCTCGCATTGCGTCCGCGCGAACCTCCACCTTCGCCAGCGTCTGTCCTGCGGGACGCAGCCGCACCGTGGCCGTGATGTTCCGGCCAGCGATCGCGGTCAGAGGAAAATACTCTGGAAGAAACCCGACCTTGCGCACTCGGACGAACGACAGGCCGGGGAGAATGCCTTGAAGCCGGAAGCGTCCGGCGCTGTCGCTCATGGTGCGAGTGTTGCTCGAGGCTTCCTCGACCGTTGCCCCGAAGAGCGGCCGACCATCGGGATCGATGACCGTGCCAATGATCGTCGACTTGCGGGCGCTGGGGGCCGGCGAGGGGATCGGCGCGGGGTCAGCCGCAATCGCGGGCGCCGCGCTGTCAGACTCCATCGGCGGCGGGAAGCTCATGATGGTAAGGCGGAGCGCAACCGTGACGCCGGGGGCGATTTCGAAGTCCGCGATGAGTGGATCGAATCCTGACTTCGTCACGGACACCTGAGCCTTGCCTGCCGTGAGCCCGGGTAGGCGAAAGGCGCCGCCCTGTCCGGTCACCACGGCCGCGTCGCTCGCCCTGACGGAGACGATTGCAGAATCGACCGGGAGCCCGGCTTCATCGACGACCGTGCCAGTGATGGTCGCTGTCAGGGGTGCGACGGCGGGCGCCTGCCGCCCGGGGCGCGTTTGCGCGGCGCCCGTGGTGAACGGGACGAATCCGAGCACCAACAGCGCACGAAAGTAGCGGGACCAACGCATCATGACTGGCAAGGCTGACGGGTTAGCATTTGATTCAAAGCATGGACTGGGGAAACTAGCGATGAACTGGCGCGCGTCCCAATTTCGATTGGCGATGCTGCTCTGCAGCGGATTGACCAGTGAGACACTGGTTGCTCAGTCTGGTTCCTGCCGGTTGGCAGTCCGTGTCGCCGGCATCGATTCAACGCCGCTGTTCGATGCCGAGGTCCGCGCCGCAGAGGTTAGCGCCCGCACCGATGCTGCTGGCCTCGCGTTGTTCACCGGTCTGCAGCCCGGTGTGCAGTCGGTGCAGGTCCGGCGCGTCGGATACCAACAGTTCCGGGGTCTCGTCTCCACCACCTGCGACGCCTTTCCACTCCCGGTCGACGTGCGCCTCGGGCAGCGGATTCAGGCGCTGGCACCGGTCACGGTCCGCGCAGACGAACGACCACGTTTCACCGGACCGATGGCCGGATTCTGGGAGCGTCGTGCGCGTGGCGAAGGCACGTTCTTTACGACAGTCGACATCGACAAACGAAATACGCAGCGGCTGACGGACCTGGTCCAGTCGGTGCCGGGATGGGGGCGGTCGCAACAGACGAACCGGTTGTCCGAGGCGCTCGCCCGGGGCACGGCAATACGCGTGGGCGCCGCACCACGTGAATTACTGCGTACGGCGGCGCAGCGGTGCTTCCCCACCGTCATCATCGATGGCATGGCGGTCACGATGGCGGAGCTCAACACGGACGGCATCGACACACGCAGTCTGGCCGGCGTCGAGGTCTACGTGGATGCGGCACGAACCCCGTCCGAGTTCTGGGGCACGTCTGGGCAAGGCGGGTGCGGCGTGGTTGCCGTCTGGTCGCGTTCGACCGTGAACCTCAAGCACACGCCACTGTCGAAGCAGGCGGCGCTGGTCGACACGATCTATGGTGCGCATGAGGTGGACGAAGCAGCGACCCTCGACTCGACGGCGAATAACGCGATCGCGTTTCCGCGCTCGATGCGCCGTACTCGGCTGAGCGGAGACGCCACGGTCTCGATGGTGATTCTTCCGACAGGTGAAATTTTCACGAAATCGATCAGCATCGTCCGTGCGTCGAATCCGGAGTTCGGCGCGGCGCTCGCGGACGCCGCGGCGATGCTGCGATTTGTACCGGCGCGACTCACCGGACGCACCGTCGCGCAGCGTGCAGAGCTTACGGTGCGCTTCGAGCACACAGAAAAGCCGTAGGCGAATCCCGGCGTCCGTGGTACTGAATGCGTGCAAAAAATCGCCCCCCCGCAAGCGTGAGCTCACGGAGGGGCGGTTCTTCTTGCACGGTCTGATCACGTATCGGGTTTTACACCCACTCATTCATCCGATCGGGCCGCACCGGTACGGCGATCGGTCAGCCGCCGCGGAGGATCGGCTGCGTATTCGCTGCGCGTCCATCCACGAACCAGCGAATCGCCGGCAGCGTGTCGGACACCCCGCCTGGAAGCGGTAAACGGGTAGCTGGGGTTGGCCTGGGGAACGCAATCACACTCAGAGCCGTGCCAGCGACGCGCACACCGCTGAGTGGGTTGCGCTGAAGGTCACCAGCCAGGCCGTCCGGGCCCTGTACCGACAAGACGATCGTCGGAGCAGCCACGACGCGGACACGAGCGGCAAGCGAGTCAGCTGCCGTGCGGATCGTGTACGTGTTGCCGGTGCTCGCCCTGTAGAGCAGGTTGGCGAAACTCGGCGTCGCCGGGAGTGCATCGGACGCACGACGCGTCGCGAAGACGTCAACGCCAGCGACACCAGTCGCGAAGTGCAGCGCGCGGACGGCGATGTTGGTGCCGAGCACCGAGTTCGTTGGCACGGAGTCAATGATCACGGCAATGCTGTCAGCCGTTGCCGGGTTCGCGCGGCCGAAGTGCACGATCGTGTAATACGTGTTGGCCGCCAGCGTGACCTGCTCGTCGATCAGCGGCGCACCAGCAGCAATCGTCGGCGACGCCGCAGTGTTGAGCATGAACGCGCGGAACGTGCGCGCGCCCGCCTGATAGCCCTGGTACGCGGACGCCGTGCGGAAACCGGTGCCGTTCGCGTCGAGAGGGTTTTCGAGCCTGTCCGTGAACTTGTAGATCATGATCCCGGTATCCGGCACGGCGTTCACGACGCGCACAAATGCGAGATTCTCAACCGTGTTCAGGATCGGACCGTCCGAATCGCCACAGGCGACCAGTGCGGCCGCAGCGACGGCAGCAAACACGACACCGCGCAACGAGATTTTGGAACGAAGGAGAGTCATTGGACGAAGAGGAAGAGAGACAGCGAGCCGGCAGCTCGCGAGTTATTGACCGATACCAGGTCCACCGTTGGCAGGTGGCGGTGAATCACCGCCACCACCGAGTGATCGCGTCACGATGAACGCCAGCAGCCCACCAACCGAGGCCACGACGGCGAATCCCGTCTTGCCGACCGAGAACCGTTTGTTTCGAATGTCGCGGATTTGCCCGTTCGTCACCACCAACGGCTCGCCCGCCCACTTGGTGGAGGACTGGTTGATGTAACGAACGGACTGCACGTTGACAGAGATCAAGGAATCCTTGCGTTCGACCAGCGTGCCCTCGAGCGACATCGCATCGGGGCCGAGCGTGTTCACGAAATCCGCGCGTCCACGCTCGTTGAGCAGCAACTCCACGGTCTGGCGCCCCGGCCTCGGCGTCATCGGCATGGGCCCGAACTCGTAGCAGCCCGCGCTTGTGGCGGCGAGTGCGACAACTCCGGTGCTCATGGCGCGACGGTAGAACCGCACGAGGGACGGGGATGCCATCAGATCGCTCAGAAGAAGTACGTGGTCGGTGCAGCCTGCAGGCGCCGACCGTTGTACGAAGTCTTGTTGCGGGAATTCATCTCCTGAATCGGCACCGGCCACTCGAGCGGCGTGCCGGTAACCAGGTCGCCCCAGCCTCGGCTGTCCATGAACCACTGGGCATAACCGGTCTGCGCCGTCTCCATCCGCTTCTCGTACTTCATTGCCTCCAGCACGTTGCCGCAGGCCGTGAGTGCGGCCGACACTGGCACGCGCGGCACGCACGACGCACCGCCGGGATCCGGCGCCGCCAGCGTGCCACCCGGCACGGGCGTCGCCAGCGTGGACGCAAGCGAGAGGGAAGGCAAGCCGACCGCCGTACGAGACACGTTGATGAGCGGTACGGCCTCGGGGATGCGACCGAGGACAATCAGAGCCTCGGCGCGCAGCATGCTGATCTCGCGCTGCGCCATCAGCACCCATGTCCCGGAGCCGTTGGCATCATTGATCGGCCGCCAGCGGAAGAAGTCGTAGTTCGAGTTCGCCCACAGGTTTCCGAGGTCGTTGATGTCTTCCCCAGCCGGGCGATTACGAATGTAGACGCCCGTCGCCGGCACCACCGGCGACTGCGACGCCTGCTGCGCGGCACGAGTGGCGCCCGCCGGCCAGCGGGTGTCGGGGGTCCGCATCAGGAATCCGGTGCGCGCCGTCACAAACCCTCCAGCGCCGATGTACGTCTGGTAAGCGCCCGACGTGTCGGCCATGCCGGCATACAGCAACGGGAACTGATGCCAGCCACCAAAGACGTTGAGCTGGCTGATCGTACCGCCGATGGTCCAGCCGGTCGACGGATCGAGCGTCACGGTGAGATCGGTGGTGATCCCGGCGGCCGCATCGCCTTCCACCAGCGCCCAGTTCACCAGCGCGCGTTCGGCCGGCGTACGTGCCAAGCCTGCACGGAAGCGCGCCTTGTACGAACGAACGACCTGAACAAACCGCGCAGTCGTCATCGTCGTGCCGTTGATGAATTCGCTGCCCAGCACTGGGAACGCCGCAGCGGCCTGCGCCGGGCTGGCCGCGATCGCGAGGGCCGAATCGAGCATCGTCAGCGCGTTCGCCATGATTGCACTCGGCGACGACAATAGCGTCTCGTCAACCGTGTCGGGCCGGATCACCGCGGCCGAGTCGTACATCAGCGCGATGTTGGCCTGAGCGAAACCGATCACGAAATAGCCGAGCGCACGCGCCTTGGCCGTCTCGTTGTCAGGACGATTCAATCCCGTCAGCGCCTTGATACCGTTCGCTGCCTGACGGGCAAAGCGCGTGAAGAAACTGAAATCACGGAAATTTCCCGCGAACGTCTGATTGCCGAGCTGGTTGTCGATGAGCTGGCGAGGAATGCCCGTGCGCAAGCCCATGCCTGAGTTGGCGACCGAGGCAGAGTTCTCACCAGCGGAATTCATCGCTTGCGGCATTAGCGCGTCGAGCGAGGCGTACTGGCCCTGGAACAGGCCCTGAAATGACTTGCCGATCACCTGCGTAATGCCCTGCGTCGACCTGAAGGCCGCGTCGACGTCCACCACGTTCGGATTGGTGACCGCCAGCGAACTCTCGCACGCCGAGATCAGTACGACGCTCGCGAGCGCCGACAGTCGGAAGTAACGGTTCATAGGTGTGCTCAAAGAAGTAGACCACGGCATTCGCCCGCTGCCGCTGTGACAGCGTGCGAATCGCCGAGGCGGCTCAGAAGGTCGAGCCGACCGAGATGGTGAACGTGCGCAGGTTCGGGAAGGCGTAACGATCCACACCGTTCAGGATCGGCGAGCCAAGGTTACCGCCGGACAGACCCGTCTCCGGATCGAACCCGGTGTAGTTCGTGAAGGTCAGCAGGTTGCGGCCGACGAGGCCCACAGTCCAGTTGCCGACGCCGGCGACGCCACCGATTCGGTAGGTCAGCGAGACTTCGCGCAGCCTGGCGTATGACGCATCAAACGTGGTGTAGCCGTTCGCAGCGAGGATGTCGTAGAAACCGCCGACGCCAGCCGGACTGCCGCCGATCGTGCCGGCCGGTGCACGGAAGGTGTACCCCATCGGCTTCGCCGTCTCAGGCGTCTGGGTGGTCTGGTCCTGCTCACGCGTCATGAAGTCACCCAGGCTCCAGGCATAGCCCTGGTTCCAGATGCGCTGACCCATGCTGGCCGTCAACAGCCCGAACAGGCTCAGGCGCTTCCACGTAATCGTGTTCGCGACACTGTAGTTGTAGTTCGGAATCGTACCGCCGAGTCTCTCCTGGCTCGGCGTGCCCGTCGAGTCACGGATCAACATCGGCATGCCGAAGCTGGTCTGCGCGCCCCACGGCGACGCGGCGCCGGGGTTGCGTGCCGTCCAGTAGTTGCGGGCATAGGCATCGTTCTGAGCCAGACCACCAGTCCAGACCACGAAGCCCTGGTTGTTGACTTCATACTGCGAGCCTGAGCCCAATCCGCCGCACTGATTCGAGAACCCGGTGGGCAGTTGACCGCAACTACGGACCCAGTCGCGGCCGTAGAACGTGCCAAGCTTCTCACCTTCGCGGAACAGGAACACGTTTTCCGCAGCCTGCAGGCCGATGCCGCCGGTGAACGGGGGCACGCCGAGCTCGGTGATCTGCGAGCGCACACGGTCAAAGTTCAGCCGGACGGACCACGAGAGATTCGGGCGGCTGATGATCGGAACGTTCAGGCTCGCCTCGAACGTCTTGTTCTGCAGCGTACCATCGTTCTGCCACTGCGTGGCGAAGCCCGTCGCGGTAGGCACCGGGACCGGAAGAATCTGGTTTCGGATGTTCGACACGGCGTAGTTCACCGTCAGGCCGTACTTGTTCAGGACTTCCATGTCGAGACCATATTCCGTCTCGGTGTTGATCTCGGGGCCGAGCAGCCTGTTGCCGAGCAGCGTCGGCGCGATCACGCCGCCGGTGCCGATGGCGAAGCTCTCATACTGCGCCGGGAAGCTGGGGCGATTGCCGGCGGTGCCGACCGATGCGCGGAGCTTGAACTCGTTGATGCTCTTGACGAACCACCACGGCTCGAGCGCGGCACGCCAGGCAACGGAGCCGCGGCCGAAGTTCGCCCACCGGTTCTCTACACCGAACAGCGACGAACCGTCGCGACGAATCAGGCCGCTGATGATGTAGCGGTCTGCGTAGTCGAGATCGACGTTTGCAAACGCCCCGATTTCGCCGATGGACTGTTTGGACGAGCCAATCTCGAGGTTCTGGATCAGTGCGCCAGAGTTCTGGACGCCAGGGAACGGGATGTTATCGCCGGTGCTGCTGAGGAAATTGAAGTCCTGCTGGTTGAACAGGTACCGGAGCGAAGCCTTCGTGTTCAGGCGGCCGAACGTCTTGCGCGCCGTTGCGTTGAAGCTGGCATTGTAGGACTGGTCGGTGAATGAGCTGCGGCCAATGAAGCCGGTGTTCACAGGAGACGGATTCGGACCGAGCGTACGGAATCCACGATCGTTGATCCGGAACGCGCCGCCGTTCGATCGGTCATAGCCGAACTGACCCTCGAAGTCGAGCCAGCTCGTCGGCGTGAACTTGACGTCGACGTTACCAAGGAACCGATCGCGCGAATCGTTTCGCACGGCGTTCTGGAACGAGTAGAGCGGGTTGCCGTTACCGCTACCTTGTGCGTTCGGGTTCGGGCGCACGAACAGCCGACCGCGATCGTCCCGGCGATTGAGATCGACGAAGGCCGGCACACGCGTGAGCGCGAAGAATCCCTGGGTACCACCGGTCTCGGAACCAGACTGGTTCAATCCATCCTGATCGAGGCGGCTGTAGAACGTGTTGAGGGCGACCGTCCACTTCTGCGCGAAGTTCTGCGTGACGTTGAGGCGCACCGTGTTGCGCTTGAGACCCTGCAGGAACTTGATCGATCCCTGCTGTGTGGTGTTGCTCACGCTGGCGAAGAAATTCGCGCCCGCGAAGCGCCCCGTGATGTCGAGGTTGGTGTTCACGAACTGTCCGGGGGAGACCGTCGCCGCGATCGGGTCGTAGGACACCGGGAAACGATCGAGCTGGTACATGTTGACGAGACGGTCGCGGCCGGGGGCGGCGCCGATGCCAGCGTCATACCGGTAATTACGCGGCGCAAGCGCGAAATCGCCACCGAGACTGTTGATGCGGAGTGCATCGCTGTAGATGTCTGCGAGGCGCACGCACGGCTGGGAGTAGCCTGCCTCAAAGCCCGTTGCCGCGTTGGCACCGGCCTCGCACTGCAGCTGCTTCCGTTCGTCGAACTGAAGGGGAGTGGACTGGGAGAGCGGGAACTCACGCTCGATGTCTCCCTGTCCCGCTTCCGTGCGGAAACCGAAGCGCACCGTGTTGTCACCGGCGCCACGGCCGGTCTTGGTCGTGATCTGGATCACGCCGTTACCGGCGCGCGCGCCGTAGAGTGATGCACCGGCGGCACCCTTCACCACTTCGATGCTCTCGATGTCCATCGAGTTGAGGTCGGGCAGCGGTCCCTGCAGAATCACGCCGTCGACGATATAGAGGGGGTCCTGGCCACGACCCGATGCGTTGATCGAGGTCGGACCGCGAAGCAACACGGCCGGCTGAGCACCCGGGCGTCCCGAGTTCGACTGGATGTTCACGCCCGGCACCTTGCCTTGCAACTGCGTCAGCGGATTCACGCCCACGACCGGCATGTCTTTCTCGTCAACGCGCGCCACGGAGAACGGCACCTTGATCTGCTCGGTGGCTCCCGTAACACCAGTCACGACGACCTGGCTGAGACGGTTGACGTCCGCAAGCAACGTGATGTTCTGCGTGATCACGCCGGGCCGCAGGACGATCGTCTTTGCGTCGGGCTTCTGGCCGATTGAACGGGCACGGAGCACGACGGTTTGCCCGCGCACACGCGAGCCCGGGACCGTAATGGTGTAACTGCCGGCGGCATTCGATCCGACTGAAATACCCAACTCGGTGATGAAGACGTTGGCGCCTTCGACCGGTCGGCCCTGATCCGTTGTGACTTTGCCTTGAATGGTCGCATTCTGCGCCTGGGACACCGCCGCTGTTCCAAACAGCATGGCGATGACCGCGGCAACGCGAGGCAACCCTGCCCACGACTTACGTGTCATATCTGGGACTCCTGAATCCGGTCGAACGTGGAGATCCGTCGGCTGGTGAATCCGCCGCTGGGTGATCCAGCGGCGTCACCCCGGCAGCCGACCGCCCGGGGTTGGAACTTCTGCTTCGAATCGACGTATCCATTCACAACTCGCTGTGAGCAGACCGGTCGAGATATTCTGAGTGCTCTCGAAAACACAAGAACGACACGCGTTCACCATTGGTGAACACTTTGGATTCAGGCGACACTTCTCCACCTCGATGCTGTGCAACGCATGCTTTCGCGCACGAGCCCGCCGAAGAAGCAGGCAGTCTAGGGTGTGTGTGGAGCCGACACAAGCGTTCGGGTCAGGTCTTCACAAGGCTTTTGTCAGATTAGCCGAAACAGATAATCCGGCGTGACAGTCCGGTGCCATTTACACCTTTCACCGAGCTTCCGCAGCGGAGCCTCCAGCCTCGAGTAACTCCGCGAGCACAGCCGCAACCCTCCGCAGGGCGGCCGGCTTTCGCAGCACGACATCAGCCAGAGTCGCTTCCGCAGGAAAGTCGTCATCGCCGGTGAGCATGACTACCAGCGGCGCTTGTGGACCGCCCTCCTTCAGTCGTTCGAGGAGCGTCCACCCGCTCAACCCCGGCATGTTGGCGTCGAGGACGACCAGCGCAGGCTGCACAGCCGCGATCAGCGATTCCGCCATCACGCCGTCCCGGGCGAGATGCACGTCATAGCCAGCCGCCTCGAGATACGTGAGGAGCACATCCGCCATATCCACGTGATCTTCTGCCACCACGATCCGCGTGCGGATGACGGGCTGCCCCTGCGGGCTGGCGGCCGAGGTCGCTCCGTCGAACAATGGGAAGTCGGGCATGAGCTTAGAGGGGTACACGGAGACGCAGGACGATGAGGGAGCTTGCGGAGACTAGCTGCGGTTGGCTCACCCCAGCGATCCGATCGTTGGAGGGTCCGCACACTTCTCTGGTCGCACCAACCGTGCCGACGGATATGCTCGTGCAATTAAAGCACCACGACCCGCTCGGCGATTGCCGAGCGGGTCGTGAAACGGACCGAGAAACTGTGTTACGGCGCCGCAATCACCTGGCCGCGGATTTCTCCGCCGCCGTTCCTCCGCGTGTGGAGATTGACGTAGGCTGATCCGTTGCTGATCCGCGTCTGGAGCGAATCCCAGGTGAACGGGGCGACGAACGCCGTGCCTGCACGCGTGATACGACCAACGCGAACGACTCCATTCACAGCTGCGGCGGTTCCCGCTCCAGTACCAGGAGCGCGTGAGGCCTCGGTCGGGAAGAACCAGACCATGATCGGCCCGTTTACCCCGGTTGCACCGGCGTGGATGTGCACCATCGTCACCGAGTCGGTCTGTGCGGAGGTCGCGATGGTGTAGAGGATCGTGACCGAATCCTCCTTGATCAGCTCCATTGAACCGGCCGCGGTGGTGGTCACCGCGGGAACTTCATTCGCACCAGTCAGAATCGCGTTGAACCTGAGCTTGACCGGGGCGAGGCTGGAGTAGTTGGGATAGCTGTCGGTGCAGGCGGCGACGGTCAGCGCCATCGCCGAGAGCATCGACGCAATGCCGAGCATGCGCTTCATTGATGAGTTCCTCATGGGTTGCGATCCAGGCACAGCGTAAAGTTCGGGTTGTTGGTTTCCTGGAACGGCACCGGGAAGTTCACATCGACGCCGTAGGCGCCACCCTTGAAGTAGGTGCCGGTCGGGAACACGGTTTCCGCGCCACGACCGAGGTGCTTGATCAGGCGACGCATGTCGCCGAGGCGATGGCCGGTGAGGAAGAGCCAGTAGGCCCGCTCCTGGAATACCTGGCTCACCTGGTCGGCGGCGACCGCAGGAGCGGTCAACGCCGGCAACGCAGCGACCACCGGAGCGCCAGGCAGCAGGTTCGCCGGCGCTGGAGCAGACATCAGAGTTCCCGCTGACGCACGGAGCGCGTTGAGCACTGGCAGATACGCGCCGCCGGTGCGGACCAGATTCTCAGCCTCGATCAGGCGCGCCTCGACGCCATCGGCAAAGATGATCGGCGCCGAACGGTCGCCGTACTTCGTCTGCACGAACATCGGCGTGGTGTTGTCAGCGCCGACGACCGGCGAGAACGCACCCCCGCGACCGCGCGGTGCGAACACGCGAACGTCGAGACTGTCCAGACGGTAGCGCAGGCCCGTACCGCCCTCTGATCCCGAGACCGAGAAACGCGGGAAGTTGAGCGTCGGCAGGAAGACACCGTTGTTCTGCCGAGCCGTGTTCTCGCTGTGGAACAGGGTGTAGCGGTACGTCGTCGGCACCAGCGTCACCGCTGCCGCCGCATCCGCCGGCCGGTTCAGGTTGAGCAGCGCCCGCCCGCGACCGACACGGATCAGGTTCACGACGCTCGCATTCGCGCCCGCCGCGCTGTCCAGACCCACACGGGCCGAGTCCAGCTTGGCGAGTGCGGTGGCGAAGAGCGCAGCGGTGGTCTGCGGCATTCCGAGCGTCGCGATACCGGCGTTGACATCGAAGTCAGATACGGGCACGCCATTGCAGTACATCTCACCCAGCATGATGTACGTGAATGCCGCGATCGCCTGCATCTCCGACTTCGCCGGAGCGGCCGGCAACAACCTGTAGTACGACGCGCTGGTGCGATCAGCCGTCGCGCGGGCGCGCTGCAGGCTGTTGTAGATCACGCTCAGCGTTCCGTTGATCGGATTGATGTTGCGCTGATCCATTTCGCCGCGCGTCGGGAACGTTTCGGCCCAGGTGAACTCGTCACCGAGCAGAGCGGATTCCGTGATCACGCCATCCTCACCGCCGGCGCCCATCGCCACCTGCAGATCAGAGATGGTGCTGGCGCGCAGCGTCGGCAGCACGGCGACGTCGTTGAGTGAATTCGGATTGGCGACATCGGGATCCTTCACCGCCAGCGTCTTGTCGATATCGCACGCGGCGAGCGACAAGCTGAGGCCTGCAAAGAGGACGCCGATGGATCGCCGCGAAGTCTCGAATGAGAAAGTCATGGCAATGCTCAGAAGTTGAAGTTCAGGCGCAGCGTGTACGAACGCGACGGCGGATTGGTCAGGAAGTCAACGGTACCGAAGTTTGCGCCCGGGTTGCTCAACACCTCGGGGTCAAAGCCGGTGTAGTTCGTCCACAGGCCAAGGTTACGGCCGGCGAGCGTCACGCTTATACCGCCAGTCTTGAGAATGCGCGCGGCGGCTGCCGGCACGTTCCACGTCATCGAGACTTCGGACAGACGAACGAAGCTGGCATCCTCGATATAGCCGTCGCTGGTGCCCATGGCGCGGGCGGCCGACTTCACCTGATCCGACAGCGGGGCATTGATATCCCAGAAATCCGGGCCGTTGGCAAAGCCACCGTTGTTGCGGAACTCGCGGGTGTTGTTGTAGAGCTTCGCGCCACCGCGGTAGTCGACGAGCACGTTGAACTGCAGGTTCTTCGCCACCCGAATGTCGGACTGGAACGAGAACTGGCGAGTCGGCAGGTTGTTGCCGAGGTACTCGAGCGAATCGGAGAGCTGCACTTCGCACGCCGGGCCACCAACCAGAATCGGATTGGCCAGTCCACCATACGCCGGGCAGTTCACGCGGCTGATGATGCCGTCACCGTTGCGATCAGAGTAGTCGAGAATCTTGCGCTGGTAGTACGCACCAGCCGGCAATCCGGCGCGGAACACCTGCGTGCCGAAAATGATCGGCGCAATCGGCTGCCCATCGATTGATCCCAGCTCGCCGATGCGGTTGGCGAACGCCGTTGCCGTGAAGCGCTGCGAGTAGCTGAAGCGCTTGGCGTCGATGATCTTCACGTTGACGGACCCTTCGAGACCACGCGTCGACATCTTCGACAGGTTCACGTTCTGCGTCGCCGCCACACCGAGCGACGGCGCCAGCACGCGTGCGACCAGCAGATCGCGGGTGTCCTTCCTGAAGGCGGTAAACTCACCATCCATACGGCCGCCGAAGAAGTTGAAGTCGAAGCCACCTTCGGTTTCCCGCGTGATTTCCGGCTTCAGCAATGCGTTACCCACCGGTCCGCCGATCGAGACGGCGGGGATGCTCGCGGCCGACGACGCAGCGTTTACCGAGACCGGGTTGAAGAACGTCTCCGACTGGCGGAACGTCGGGCGGTTACCGGCTTCGCCGATCGAGCCGCGCAGGCGCAGCTGGTCGATGAAGCCCAGCTTCGGGAACCACTTCTCATCCGATATCACGTACGACGAGCTGACGGACGGGTAGAACACGAACTCGCGCGATGCCGCGCCGAACACGCTGGAGTTGTCCATGCGAGCGGCGGCGGTCACGAACAGCCGATCATTTAAGGCGGCGGTCTGCTCGATCACACCCGCGACCGTGACGATCTGCGAGTTGGCCTCGTTGACGACGAAGCGGGCGCTGGTTCCGTTCAGCGACGAGGTACCCGGCAGCAGAATCGCGCCGGAGGCGCTGGTGAAACGGTTCGCCTCGTTCGTGTACTGGCCGCCCAGCAGCGTGGATAGCCGAAGGCTGCTGGTCAGATCGTAGGACGCCTTCGTGTTGGCCGTGACCGTGTAGGTCGGGGTATAGGCACGGGCCTGGAGGCGGCTCCCCTCGATCGAGGCCGCATTGAGGAAGATCCTGTTCGGCGGCACCAGCGACTGGTCGTAACGGTAGACGAAGTCACCACCGGCACGCAGCGTCGCTTCCAGCCAACGCTTCGGCGTGTAGCGCGCCGTCATCCCGGTCTGCAAGCGGTCGATGTCCTGCTGCTGAGTCTGGGCAAAGTACTGGCGCACCGGCACGTTCGCCGACACGTATCCGCGCGAGGTCGAGTCGCGACCCGAGCGGCACTCGAAAATGCCGGCGCGCGACTCCGGAGTACAGTCAAATGCACCGCCGAGCAGGCCGGCGCTCAACACGCCCGCGAACGCATTGTCGTTGATCGGCAGGTTCAGCACACTCTTCAGGTAGCTCATCGTCAGATCGACGCGCAGATTCGACAGCACATTGGCGCCGACATTTGCACGCAGGTTCGTCCGACGCGATCCGCTCGGACCGACGATACCGTTCTGGCGGAACAGCTCGCCGCCGATGTAGTACTGCACCTGTTCACTGCCGCCACTGACGTTCACACCCATGCGGGTGCTGCCACCGACGCGGAACGGCGACTCGTTGGCAAACGGCGAATTCGAATACAGCGTGTCCCGGCGCAGACAGGTGCGAAGCACCTGCGCTTCCAGTCCGCAGTTGTCGTTGTCGTTCCCAAACTCACCGCGCAGACCAACGCCGCGGCGGGGCGCGGCCTGCAGGCCAATCTGACGGTAGTTCGTCGAAGTCAGCGGATCGTTCTCCGGCACCAGCGTGCGATCGGAACCCGCTTCCGTGTAAATACCCCAGCGCGCCTTGCCCGCCTTGCCGCGCTTGGTGGTGATCTGAATCACTCCGTTCGCCGCACCCGTGCCGTACAGCGCGGTCGCTGCGGCGCCCTTCAGCACCTGAATGTCTTCGATGTCCTGCGGGTTGATGTCGTCCAGCCGCGACGTCGTCGCACCGCCCACACCCACGGCGAAGTTGCTGGTGTTGTTGTTCGACACCAGACCATCGATCACGAGCAGCGGATCGTTGGAGAGGTTGATCGAGGTCGGTCCACGCAAGCGGATACGATTGCTGACGCCGATCGTCCCGCCGCCCGCCTGCACGGACACACCCGGCGTACGCGCCGAGAGGATCTGCGAGAGGTTGGTCACGGCCGCCACGTTGAACAAGCTGGTATCGATGCGGCTCACCGAGGCACCCACCTCGCGTGCACGCGCCGTACCACCGGTGGCTCCGGACACGGTCACCTTGTCGAGCACGTTCTCAGCGACGTTGAGCACAAAGTTCGTCGTCGCCTCGCCATTGCCACTCACCGTGGCCGTCGCCGTCGCGGGGGCGTACCCGATGCGCGAGGCGCGCAAGGTGTACGTGCCATTCGGGACACCGGCGATGCGATACGTGCCGTTGGCGCGCGACAGTCCACCGCGCTGTGTGCCGACGATCTGCACGCGAACATCACTGATCGCCTGGCCGTTGATGCGATCGGTCACCTGACCGACAACCGCACCACCTGCAGTCTGCTGTGCGGCGAGCGGCACTCCCAGTGCCAGCAACGCCGCTACAAGCGCATACCTTCCAAATCGCATGGTGCCCTCACGTGGTGTGGACGCAGCGGCCCCTGGAAACCCTCCCGGCCGACGCGTGACAAAGCGGCGAAGCGTCACCGCATGGCCGGAGCTTAAAGAAGCAACGCCCTGTTACAAGTTCCACACCGAATCTTCATCAAACCTCAATCTCCAAAGAGGAACGATCTACCGATACTGGAGGCCGGATGTCCCAAGGACATGGCGGAGACGGAAACAGCGGTGAACCGTCACCGGTTCACCGCTGTTTGCAGCCCGGGCTCAGGCGCAGCCCCGTCGTCGAAAGCTCAAGGCTGGGTCTGCTCTACGGCAGCAGGTCAGTACAGCCCTTGTAGTTGGGATTGCTCCGCTTTTTGACAGGCAGCAATCCTTCAGCCCTCAAAGCGGCGTCGCCGACTCCGTCACCACGCGCACCACATTGTCCACCACCTGCAGAAACCCACCCTGCACCTGAAAGCGCGGAGACCCCGGGCCATCCAGCCGCAGCACTCCCTTTCCCAGCACGGTCATCAACGGCGCGTGACCCGGCAAAATACCCAGTTCGCCGTCGAACCCCGGCGCTACCACGCCGCTCGCCTGCCCTTCAAACAACACCTTCTCAGGCGAGATCACGGAAACGGTGAGCATTACGCCTTCGCCATCGCGTCAGCCTTCGCCATCAGATCGTCCACACCGCCGCACATGAAGAACGCCTGCTCCGGCAGGTGGTCGAACTCACCGGCGCACAGGCGATCGAAGCTGCTGATGGTCTCCTCGAGCTTCACGAACTTGCCCGGGATGCCGGTGAACTGCTCGGCCACATGGAACGGCTGCGACATGAAGCGCTGAATGCGGCGTGCCCGACCGACGATCTTCTTGTCGTCTTCCGACAGTTCGTCCATGCCCAGGATCGCGATGATGTCCTGCAACTCCTTGTAGCGCTGCAGAATGCGCTGCGTTTCGATCGCCACGCGGTAGTGACGCTCACCGATGTACTGCTTGTCGAGAATGCGGCTGCTCGAGGCAAGCGGATCGACGGCGGGATAGATGCCGAGTTCCGAGATCGGGCGCGACAACACGACCGTCGCGTCGAGGTGCGCGAACGCCGTCGCCGGTGCCGGATCGGTGATGTCGTCGGCCGGCACGTAGATCGCCTGCACCGAGGTGATGGACCCGTTGCGCGTCGAGGTGATGCGCTCCTGCAGGTCGCCCATCTCCGACGCCAGCGTCGGCTGATAACCCACCGCGCTCGGCATACGCCCGAGCAGCGCCGAGACTTCAGAACCAGCCTGCGTGAAGCGGAAGATGTTGTCCACGAACACCAGCACGTCGGCGTTCTCGGTGTCGCGGAAGTACTCGGCGACCGTGAGACCCGACAATGCGACGCGAAGACGCGCTCCCGGCGGCTCGTTCATCTGACCGTAGACGAGAGCCACCTTGTCGAGAATGCCCGCTTCCTGGAACTCCAGATAGAGGTCATTCCCCTCACGCGTGCGCTCGCCCACGCCACAGAACACCGACTTGCCGCCGTGTGCCTTGGCGACGTTGTTGATCAGCTCCTGAATGACGACCGTCTTGCCCACACCGGCGCCGCCGAACAGACCGATCTTGCCACCCTTCACGAACGGCGCGATCAGGTCGATGACCTTGATGCCCGTCTCGAAGATTTCCGTCTTCGGTTCGAGGTTGACGAAGTCGGGGCGCTTGCGGTGGATCGGCCAACGCGGCGCGTCGCTCGGAATCTCGGCGCCGTTATCGACTGGATCGCCGAGCACGTTCAGGATGCGACCCAGCGCGGCGGCACCCACTGGCACCATGATCGGATTGCCGGAATCGACGACCGTCATGCCACGCACCACCGAGTCGGTGCTGCTCATGGCGACGGTGCGCACCTGATTGCGTCCGATGTGCTGCTGCACTTCGAGCGTCACCTTGATCACCGTGCCGTCCGGCAGGGTCTCGTTGATGCGCAACGCGTTGAACAGCTCGGGGAGGTGGTCTGCCTCGAACTCGACGTCGAGCACTGGGCCGATGACCTGCACCACCTTGCCGGTCACCGCCGCGGGAGTTGCTGTTGCTGCCATATGTAGTTCCGTCTCGGGGTTCTGGTCGTGGTACGAACTATCAGCCTTGGAGCGCTGCTGCACCGCCGACGATCTCGGCGATTTCCTGCGTGATCTGCGCCTGACGGGCGCGGTTGTACGTACGTCGCAGATTGCTCAACATGTCGGTCGCATTATCGGTCGCGCTCTTCATCGCCGTGCGTCGCGCACCCTGTTCCGCGGCGACCGTCTCCACCAGCGCGCGATACACCGAGTTGCTGACATACGCGGGCAGCAGTTCGGTGAGAATCGCCTCGGCCGACGGCGCCAGCAGGTAGTCGCGCTTCATCTTGCCACCCGACGGCGGCTTGACCGGCAACACCTGTGTCGTCTGCGGCGGCGTGGAAATCGCCGAGTTGAACTTCGAGCTGGTGACAAACACCGCGTCGAGATCACCGCTGATGAAACGCGCCATCAGCGAGTCGACCAGTGACGAGGCGTCGGCGGCAGTGGGCTTGTCGCTGATGTCGATGCGCTGTGCCGCCATCGCTCGATTCACGTACTTGAAGTAGCCGATGCCCTTCTTGCCGACGACGTGCAGTTCCACCGCCAGTCCGCGCTGTTCGAGCGCGGCCAGCTGCACGCGCGCCTCCTTCACCAGATTGGCGTTGAAGCCGCCGCACAGCCCGCGGTTGGACGTCAGGATGATGTGAGCCGCACGACGCATCTGCGCCGGCTGACGCAGCAGCGGGAACTGTTCGGCCAATTCATCGGAGTAGAGGTCGCCGATGACTTCCGCCAGCGCCGCCGCATACGGGCGCGCCGCAGCCACACGATCCACGGCGCGCTTCATCTTCGACGTCGCCACCATTTCCATGGTGCGCGTGATCTTCTTCGTGTTCTCGACGGATTTGATCCGTCCCTTGAGCTCGCGACCCTTGGCCATGGTGCGTCAGGCTACCGTGGTACGGGAATCAGCGGGCAGCGGCTGGCGCCGCCACCTTCTTGTACAGCGCGACCGCTTCGCGAAGCGCTGCTTCGTTCGGCTTCGACAGCGCCTTTTCGGTCGCAATCGCTTCACCGATCTGCGGGTGACTGGCCTTCATGTACGCGTGGAAACCCGTCTCCCACTCCTTCACGGTGTTCGGGTTGACGTCGTCCATCAACCCGTTCGTCACGGCGTAGATGATCATCACCTGCTCTTCCATCAGCATCGGCATGTACTGCCCCTGCTTGAGCACTTCCACCGTCAGCTTGCCGCGATCCAGCTGCCGCTTGGTGGCGGCATCGAGATCGGAGGCAAAGCTCGAGAAGGCTTCCAGTTCGCGATACTGTGCGAGATCGAGGCGCAGACGACCGGCGACACCCTTCATCGCCTTCGTCTGCGCCGATCCACCCACGCGACTCACCGAGATGCCCACGTTCACGGCCGGACGAACACCGGAGTAGAACAGGTCACCTTCGAGGAAGATCTGACCGTCGGTGATCGAGATCACGTTGGTCGGGATGTACGCCGACACGTCACCGGCCTGCGTTTCGATGATCGGCAGCGCAGTCAGCGAACCACCAGGCGCGAAAATCGTCTTGCCATCAACGACGCCCGGATCGCTGGACAGCTTGGCGGCGCGCTCGAGGAGACGGCTGTGCAGGTAGAAGACGTCGCCCGGATACGCCTCGCGTCCTGGCGGACGGCGCAGGATGAGCGAGATCTGGCGGTAGGCGGCGGCCTGCTTGGTGAGGTCGTCGTACACGCAGAGCGTGGCCTTCCCTTCGTGATACATGAAGTACTCGGCCATCGAGCAGCCCGCGTACGGCGCGAGGAACTGCATCGGGGCCGGATCGGACGCCGTCGCGGCAACGACGATGGTGTATTCCATCGCGCCGGCCTGCGTCAGCTTTTCGACGATGCTGGACACCGTCGACGCCTTCTGACCGATGGCGACGTAGACGCAGATGACGTCCTTGCCCTTCTGGTTGATGATCGTGTCGATCGCGATCGCCGTCTTGCCGGTGCCGCGGTCGCCGATGATCAGTTCGCGCTGGCCGCGCCCGATCGGGATCATGGCGTCGATCGCCTTGATGCCCGTCTGGAGCGGCTGCTTGACCGGCTCGCGCTCGATGATGCCTGGCGCCGGGCTCTCGACCTTGCGCTTGGTGGTGGCGGCGATCGGACCGAGTCCATCGATCGGATTGCCGAGCGCGTCGACGACGCGACCGATCAGCGCATGGCCCACCGGCACTTCGAGCACGCGACCGGTGCGACGGACTTCGTCGCCCTCCTTCAGCTTCAGATAGTCGCCGAGTACGACGGCGCCGATGTTGTCCTCTTCGAGGTTCAACGCCTGGGCGACCACGATGTCACCCGTTTCACTGGCGCGAATCTCGAGCATCTCGCCGGCCATTGCCTTCGAGAGGCCGTAAATACGGGCGACACCATCCTTCACTTCGAGGACGGAGCCGACCTCGTCGACATCGATCTCGTTGAGATCCGCCGCGTCGATTTCGCGCAGCAGAATGTCCTTGATCTCACCGGGGCGGAGTGTGGTTTCGGCAGCCATTATGCAGACAGTCGGTAAACGTCGTGGGAGACGAGCGGAAGCGATTCGGGTCCAGCTTGTGAAAATTATCACAAACCCTCGGCGAGGCAACCCACCGTGACAGGCGGGACTGAATCGGCGGGAGAATAAGCTGGTGACTGGGATCCTCGCCGGTAGGCCGGAGGAGCACGGGCCTGCGGTCCGGCGACGTCGTTCGTCACAGACGACGTGCTATCCGTCGCCCCCGGCGTGCTTCCGTCGGGCGCCTTTGACCGCCGCATCGATGATCGATTCGGGGGTCAGCTCAGCCCACCGGCGCGGGGTGAGGCCGGTCGCTCCCCGCGCGGCCCGGGCCAGATGTGAGACCGAGCTGTAGCCCAGCCGCGCCGCAGCCAGCGCAACCGGCACGCCCTCGGCGAGCTGCGTCTGGACGACGAGCAACCGCACCAGTTCGAGGAGCTGTTTGGGGCTTGGGCTGGCGGCGGCACGGAGGGAACGGGCGAGATGCTCCCGACTAAACCCCATCTGTTTGGCCACGGTCGCCACGGAGGTCAGGCGCCCGACGTGCGACACACCGGTCCTCCACACCGCCTCCGCCAGTTCGCCCACCTGATGTGAGGCGAGCAGGACATCCGCCCGCAGCGTGAAGCGCGTGGAGAGCAGTACCGGCTGCAGCAGCACACGAAGCATCGCGTCGTCCACACCGTCGAGCAACACCGTCGCGACGCCGCTCGTGTGCAGCCGAGCGAGCAGCACCGGCTCGATGGCACGCGGTGCGATCAGGCCGACCACGGGAATCGGCACATGCCGGGTGGCCCGTTCGATGGCGCGCCAGCCGACCGACGCAGCGGCGCCGGGGAGCAGATCGACGACGATGGCGTCGACCAGCATCGCGCCCAGCTGGCGGTCGATCGCATCAGCGTCACGCACCACGTGAATCTGGGCCCGGCCGCGCGGGAACGCGCGCGTGAGCAGATGCCGCGGACGCTCGCGTGTGGTGCACACCAGCAGCACAGTCGCCGGCGCCAGCGCACCACGCATCGGCACCGCAACGCCCCGCCGCGGGCCGCGTGTGCCGGACGAGATCAGCGGTCCTGACCCACGGGTGGCGGCGCTGACGTGGTGCGCGGGCGGTCGCGAATGATGACCTGCGCCTGCTGCAGCACCACGCGCGCGTTCTCATACGCCAACAGCGATCGCGCTTCGTCAAAACTGGCCCAGCGGCACGCCGTGATCCCTTCGTCACGCTGCGGCAGCGTCGCGGCGCAGTCGGTTTCCATCAGGAAAAAGTGGCAGATCTTGTGTACGAGCTTGCCCCGAAATCGAAAGAACCAGTCGATGGTGTCGATTTCGGCGCATAATGTCACTCTGGGAAGTCCGGTCTCTTCCTGCACTTCGCGGAGTGCCGCGTCGGGGGCGGCTTCGTCGGACTCGAGGTGCCCTTTGGGGAAGCCCCAATTGCGGTAGCTGTCGCGAATGAGGAGGAACATCGGCTCGTCATCGACGACGCGGTAGACGACACCGCCAGCCGAGACTTCGCGTTGTACTTCGACGGGAGTCGTCATGCCGCGATCACGCCGCGGGATCCAGTTCAGCGCGCCCCTCGATGAACTGGCGGACGACCGGGTCGGTGGTCTTCTGAATCTCCTCGACCGTGCCCACCTGTCGCACGGTGCCCTCGTAGAGCATGGCGATCCGGGTGCCGACACGGTAGGCGCTGCGCATATCGTGTGTGATGACGATACCGGTCACGCCGAGTCGGTCGCGCATGCGAACCATGAGTTCGTCGATGACGGCACTCGTCACCGGATCGAGTCCGGTGGTCGGCTCATCGTACAGGATGTACTTGGGCCGGAGTGCGATGGCGCGCGCGATCCCCACGCGCTTTCGCATTCCGCCGGACAGCTCGGCAGGATAGCGTGCCTCGTTGTTCGGCAGATCGACCAGATCGAGCGCCTCGGCGACGCGGGCAGTGATCTCGCTCTCACTCAGCGTGCCCTGCTTGCGCAGTCCCATCGCGACGTTTTCGCCGACGGTCAGCGAGTCGAACAGCGCGGCGAACTGAAAGACGTACCCGATCTTGGCGCGCAGCGCCGTCAGCTCCTTGCGGTTCAAGGTCGGCACCTCGAGTCCATCGACTTTCACGCTTCCTGAGTCGGGTCGCAGGAGCCCCACCATGTGCTTGATCGCGACCGACTTTCCGGTGCCGGAGAAGCCGATGATGACCATCGTCTCGCCCTCGTTCACGGTCAGCGAGAAGCCGGCGAGGACTCGTTTGGATCCGAAGGCCTTGTTGACGTCCTTCAGTTCGATCATCGGGTGCCGCGGGTGGGAGGGAGCCGGTCACGCAGGCCTCGCGATCGCTCGGCGCTGAACTCAGAATACGACAAGGGGCAGCCGCAATCCATTGGCCGCCCCCTGTTCCCATCAGTTTGTCTGCGCCGTCGTGCAGGTCAGGCGGCGAACGATCCCAGCGCGCGCCCGACATCGCCTTCACGCAGCCGCTTCAGGGCACGATCCCGGAGCTGACGCACACGTTCGCGCGTCACACCGAGCATGGAACCGATCTCTTCGAGCGTGTGCTCGCGTCCGCCTTCGAGCCCGAAGTACAGTCGCAGCACCTTGGCGTCGCGTGGCGGCAGTGTGTTCAGGGCCTGCTCGATTTCGTCGTTGAGGAAGCGGTTCATCGCCTCCTCCTCGGTATCGGGCATCTCGTCGGCGACAAAGCGCTCGATCAGCGACCGATCGCCCTCTGGATCCATCGGTGCATCCAGTCGAACGTCGCCGGTGTTGAGTGCCGCGAGCGACTGCACGACGTCCACCGAGAGACCGGTGAGCTGTGCGAGCTCTTCGGGACTCGGTTCACGTCGGAGTTTCTGGCGCAGAATCTCCGACGCCTTGATGATCCGCGACAGGTCGGCGGTGCGGTTGAGCGGCACACGTACGGTGCGACCCTGGCGCGCGAGCGACGACAGGATGGCCTGACGAATCCACCAGACGGCGTACGAGATGAACTTCACGCCCTGATCGGGATCGAACTTCCGCGCGGCCGTGAGCAGCCCGACGTTTCCTTCGCCGATCAGATCGATCAGCGGCAGGCCGCGGTTCTGGTACTTTTTCGCAACGGAAATGACGAAGCGCAGGTTGCGCTTCACCAGCTCCTGCAATGCATCCGGATCCCCGGCACGAATCTTCCGCGCCAGCTCGATTTCTTCGGTTCCCTTGAGCAGCGGATAGGTGCTGACTTCGTAGAGATACTGATCGAGGATGTCGCGCTCGGGCTCCGTCGGGGCGATCCCCGCTGGCGTCGCCTTGCGACGCCGGCGCTTCACGTCTGCCATGTATTGAAAAACCTCAGTCGGAACTCGCGAATTGGAAGCGCGGAGCGGGGGCGCGAGCGATCCCGCTTCGCACGGGCGCCACGATCGGCGTCGGTACGCAGCATCTTCGTTACTTCAGTCAACGCAGAGCGCGATCGGAGGGTTCAGCGGTGTGCAACCCTTCGCCATCCAGGCAACGTGACATATAGCCAAGCAATGTATCCTTTTTGGCCGATCCCGCCAGTCATCGGGTTGACATGAGTGGTACTCGCGGCTACCCTTTGCGGTTCCTGACGACTTGCTGTGACGTCGTGGGGGAGGGCAGTCCCGGGGGTGTAGCTCAGTTGGTAGAGCGCTTGAATGGCATTCAAGAGGTCAGGGGTTCGATTCCCCTCACCTCCATAGACGGGATACACCGGAGAGGGCTGTCCGCCGGTGGAGTTGGTGTTGGATGAGACGCGGGAATAGCTCAGTTGGTAGAGCACAACCTTGCCAAGGTTGGGGTCGCGGGTTCGAGTCCCGTTTCCCGCTCTGTGCGGTCGGATCGCATGTGCAGTCGTCGGGCGGTTAGCTCAGTTGGTTAGAGCGCCACGTTGACATCGTGGAGGTCACAAGTTCGAGTCTTGTACCGCTCATCGGGCCCCGGGATCCTCGGGGCCCGATTCTTGTTTGTGGCCTGGACTCGGCGACCCCACCGTCGCGGGCGGCCCACGGCGGCGAATGGTTTTGGCGAGCGGCTGGGGACCGAGCGGATGGGGACTGAACTGCTCAATGCAGAACTGCTTGACGCAGAACTGCTTGACGCAAAAGGGCAGACGCAGAACTGCAACAGCCGGGCATTTGATGGCTACGTCGAGGTCAATCGTGAGTGTGCGATCCGTTTTTTGGGGGGAACTGCGCGCCCGGCGATGCTCCGATCCCAAGGCACTTTACCAAAGTCCTTAAAGGCGATCGCGTGGGCGTGGGCTGGTCTGCGGCGAGCAGTTCTGCGTCCGCTCTTCTGCGTCCGCTCTTCTGCGTCTTGCAGTTCTGCGTCTTGCAGTTTCGAGTCCAATACCTTCGTGTGCGCCCGCCGTAGGCGAGCGGTACGACGTCCGACTGCTCCCGACCGCGACGTGGCGCAACGGCCGCCCAAGACATCCAAGACTACGATTCGGGTTGACGCTTCCGACTGCCTCGCGTAGTTTCCGCATTCTGCAGTTTCATCGCAGCGCGCTCGTAGCTCAATTGGATAGAGCATCTGACTACGGATCAGAAGGTTGGGAGTTCGACTCTCTCCGGGCGCATGGTTGAGTACAAATGCTTACTGAATTCGGGGTGTAGCTTAGCCCGGTAGAGCGCCTGCTTCGGGAGCAGGAGGTCGCAGGTTCAAATCCTGTCACCCCGATGGTTGGAACTGCAGGGATAGCAACAACTTACGGGGCGTAGCGTATACCGCTGCGCCCCGTTGTCGTATACGAAAGCGTATACGTTGGATGCCAGATAGGGGTGCTTGTTTGGTTCGGCGACCGCACATGACAAGCGCTACTCGATGACAATGCACGGTGCCACCGGCACCACGCAGGCCATGATCCGAGTCAGTCACACCCCCTGGCGACGCGACGCTGGTGCCGACTGGGCGGGCCACGCGCAGAGGCCGTCACCTCCGTCGCCACACCGGGACTCTCGGCAGGGGAGACAACTGCATCGCGGCCGCCGGTGGAGCGTACCCGGCGTCACGCGGACGACCATTCCTGCACCAGCCGTCCACACGAGACCAGCGCGGGAGATCGCAATCGGCCGCGCTTCACGCGCGGTAGCCACGCAGACAGAGAGGCGGCGTGTCAGATAGTCCCGGAGGAATGGAGGAGTTCGGGTTCACCGCGGACGACCTCGAGTGGTTGCATCAACGCATGGCGCACCATAGGGGCAACTCGGCACAGAGCATCGACGAGTACGTCCGCGTGCAGTGCATTCGGCTCGCCGCGACCGTGATGCGTCGGCGCCGCGTTTACCTCGACACCTGCTATTGGATCCGTCTCCGAGATGCCGACATGGGTCGCAACGTCGCCGCCGGGGACCAGCGGTTGCTCGCGGCACTGCGATCCCACGTGCGCGATGGTCGCCTGCTGTGCCCGATTAGCGACGCCACGTTCTATGAGGTGCACAAGCAGTCCGACGACTCGACGCGCGGGGCGACAGCCGAACTCATCGACGAGCTCAGCACCGGCGTTGCGATCCGGACACAACGGGACCGCATGGCGACCGAACTCGCCCGCATGTTGCACCGACGTGCCGGCCTCGACACGCTCGACTCCTCCCTCCTCGCCTGGGTTCCGGTCAGCACCGTGCTCGGCGAGCAGCATCCAGTCACCGCCGCCTTCCCGGACGTCGTGCAGCGCGCATTGCAGAAAGGCTTCTACGACCTGATGTCTCGCATCCGGCTGTCGGACATGACGCGCCTGACCGGCAAGATGCCGCGCGATGAACAGCTCTCTGACCGAGTCGCGCGAGACCTTCATGCAGCGAATCAGCAGCATGCCGGTGAGCACGCTACGTTCGAGGCACTCCGTTTGGCAGAGCTTGACGGCGGCATGGACCTCTTCGTCGATGATGCGATGTCGATGCTGCGCGTGATTGCCACACGCTCGGAGGGGCGCATGCCGTTGCTCAGCGATGACCGCCACTCGGCCGATCTTGTCACTCGCATTCTCCGGGCCCTTGGCCGGACCGAGGAATTCCCGCACGACTGTCCGTCACTCTATGTCCACGCGACCTGTTACGCCGCTGTTCGTTGGGATCAACGTCGCGTGTTTCGAGTCAACGACATGATGGACTTCAACCATGCTAGCGCCGCTCTGCCATACTGCGATGGATTCTTCACCGAGTCCTCACTCCGCGCGCTGATTAATCAACGGCACACGAAGCTGTCCGAGCTCTTCTCGTGCGCGGTGATCTCTGAAGCGACGAAGGCGCTGGAATGGGTTGAGTCGATGCCAGCGGCGGAGTAGTCAGTCCTGCCCGTCGGCGAAGGCGGCGCGATGTGCACGCCATGCCTCGAACTCGCTCCGCCGCAGTCTTGAGCGCATCGCCGTCGCCTCGTTGAGATTGACGAGCATGCCCATGGCTTGTGCGACAAAGTCGTCAGCATGATCAGTCGCCACCGCATGCTCGTTGGCCCATGCATCAAGCCATTTGGTCGATGGCACCACGAGACCACGCACGACGTCCTGTATCACGGTCTCCAGCACCTCGCGGTAGCGAAGTCGGATCGGATCAGGCTGCGCCGTGGCGTCCCGCACCACGCGGTACTGCGCGCAGGATCGGGCGTATGCCCACATGAAGACGTCGCGCAGGAGTTCGACGCGCCGAAGTTCGTACACCGCCAACGTGCCGTCGATGTACGCGCGGACAGGCACGTCGATGAATGACAACGGCACGAGGTTCGCGCGGATCAGCGGGATGTTGGCGGCCAGGCGCGAGGTCCGCTTGTTCACGTCGGCGAAGGGCTGCAGGTACGGCAGGTGCACCATCGCGAAAAACGCCTGCTCGAACGGGTCCGGGATGGCGGAGGCCTTCTGCAGGAGGAGCGCGAAGACCTCCGTGATCACGTGCGGGATTGATGTCGGTACGTACACCGTCCCGCCGATGCGCACCTCGCGATCTCGCTCTCGCCCTTCGTCCGCGGGATCACCAAGCAGGTTTTCCGACAGTGCCGCATGGATCGCGCGCACCGCGGATGGTGTGAAGTCGATGTCGTCGATGTTGTCGACCAGCAACTCGATGGCGCGCTTGTGATTCAGAATCATCTGCGCCTCCTCCGCGTCCTTGCCCTCGGCTCGCTGACCGAACTCGATCAACACTTGGGTGTCGAGTCGCGAGTACGTGTTCCCCTCCAGATGACTGGAGGCCCAAGCCAGATCCACGAGGAGTCGGTTCAGGATCGTGCGGGCGTACGTGCCCGCCGGGCGTTCCGGATCGGGCGTGCGTCCGAGGGTGTGCAGCTCCGCGCGCATGGCTTCAGTTAGGAGCCAGTCGACCCCGGGCCGGTACGACTCGAGCCATGCCCGGTCGTATCCGACCGGCTGGCGCTCCATGATGGGACGTCGAATCAGGTCCCGGACGGCGCTCCCTTCCGGTGTCAGCGGGACGTACGGCTCGGCGGCGGACTTGGTCACGCTTTCGCGCGCTGGGTCAGGCGCCTGCGTCTTGAGGGCAGGCGACCTGAGTCGGTACCGGGTCGACGGCCCCTGCCCCACAGGTTCGACGCTCCCCGCCGCAACCAGTGCGTGAAGACGTCGGACGAGGGTCCGCGTCGGAAGCCGAGCGCCACCGTGGCGCGTATAGGCGTCGCCGAGCCCTTCCCGCGCGATACCCTGCCCTCCCGGCGGCGCCTTCGCCAACAGGTCGAGAAGGAGCGCTTGCTGGGCGCGGATCGTCGCATCAGTGGGTCGTGCCATGGCTCGCTCCGGCAGATGGGCGGCGCGTCTGTTTTGTCCTCGGCTCGCGCACAGCGAATGGTATCGCGCCATCTTTGTGGCGCGATACGTCTTCGAGCCACATTATATGACTCGATTCAACATCGCGCCACTATTTTGAACAGAAAGGTCGATCACGTCGAATTGGTGGCGCGATACGGGATTACGCCTAAAACTGGCGGGACGCATGCGTCTGAGGGTGGCCTTCCGGAGCGTACGGAGCGGTCGCGCTGCTGTCCCTCCGGCCACCTACGATGGCCGCCCGCAAGGGAACGCTGAACATACTGATCTGCTGGATCGCGGGCGCGCCACGCCGACACAGACACCCGAGCGACGCCGCGCAGTGGAGGACCAGCCTACCTTTCACGGCACGGCGGTATTGGTGACACTCTGCATCCCGAGGTCCAGTGCAGCGAATCAACGCGGTTCTGCGCGACACTCTGGCGCAGTTGCACGGCGCCGACGACCGCGCCATGCCCCCGCACTATGCGCCGCCGTATGACAGCCCACTCGAGGACGCCTTCGCCCGAGCAGCCCAGCACCATTGGCGACCGGATGTGCGGGTGGCCACGCAGGTCGACGTCGCGACCCGCCTGGGTCGTTTCCGGCCCGACTTTGTGGTGACGGCGGCCGACGGGTGGCGCATCGGCGTGGAGTGCGACGGCGCGGCCTTCCATGACACGTTCCGCGATGCCTTTCGTGATGCAGCGATCCTCGGCAGCGGCGCGGTTGATAGCATCGTGCGCATCCGTGGCACTGACCTCGTCACCCGGCCATCGGACATCCTGTACGCCTTTGGCATGGCGTTCCCGCGCACCTTCTCGGCGCGTGGGCACGAGCTGGCGCGACGGACAGCGTCGCGACCTGCGTGGGAGCAGGTGCCAGCAGGCTGGGGACGGCTGACGATCCGTTATCCCGATCTCCGCGCCGCATACGATGCGGATCACGAGCCCGTCGAGGACCCCTCGGATGTCGTCGTCCCCACCGACCGTGGCGGCGAGGCCGAGCTACTGCATCGCGGTAGGGGACAGGGCGCGCTCACCGGGTGGCAGCGCCGTTACACCCGCATCCTCGCGCATCCGGAGCGGAGCATCGACGATTGGACGAGGCTCAGCATCGCGGAGCGCCAGCGAGCCTGGCCGTCGCGGAATCCCGTCCGTTGATGCACACGGAGAACCTGTGCCGTCGGCCAGGCGACAACGGGGTACACATACTGCGGAGTGGCAATCAGTGACGGACCGTGAGGACGACGAGGAAAGCACGACGAACAGCGACGCCGCGGCCGTGCCGATCTGGCTCACCGCGACGCTCGATGATGCGCGTGCGGCGGACTTCGAGTCACCAATCCTGACGTCACCCACAGCCGACTGCGCGACGCTCAACGCGACGTACAACGAAGCGTTGAATGCTCTTGATGCCCAGGGCGAACACGACCCGTCGCCGTCCACGCGCGTGTTCCATTTCCTGGCTGCGCTCACGAGTATGCACTTCAGGCCGGACCAGCCCCACGAGCCTTATGGCCCGCTCATGCAATGGGCGGACGGCCGCCGGACTGCGATCCCGTCGGATTTCAGAGGGCATGGCGACGTCCTCGAGGAGCTCGCTGCGCGCACGTCGCAGCCGGTGCTCCGTGCCCGATTGTGCGACTTGTGCTGGCTGTTAGACCGAAAGCGTGGCAAGATGGCCTTGGCCGCCGTGCAGGCGTATACAGAGGTCGTCGAGAAGAGCGAGCGTTCTGAGATCACGTATCGATTCGCGGCCGAGCCTGGCGCACTGCAGTACGAGGCGTCGAGCTACCTGCGACGAGCCTTGCAGCTTGGTCGCGCGGTCGGATGGAACAAGCCTCCAGTCCTAACCGCGAGGGCGGCGGTCGTCAGGCTGCGCGAAGGCGCGCTTACAGCGAAACAACATGCGGCCGTGCGCTGGTTCTGTTCACTCGACCTCGACTTCACCGTTTCGGATCCCGCCGTGATCGGTGACGGCGTGACCTCCATGCTGGCGACCGAGAGCGAGGCATCGAACCCGCTTCGAGATTTCGATCTGTGGCAGGTCGCTGCGCGTGCCTATCGCCAGGCAAAGGACGAGGCGAACATGCACCGCGCGAATAGCGAGGCTGCGGAGTGCCTCGTCACGCACGCGACGGCACAGGACGGATCGGCAATGCTCCACGCGCACTTCCTGAGCAATGCGATTGCAGCACTCCATGGCATCCCTGGCAAAAAGGACCGCCGAACAGAACTGCGTCACAAGCTGATCGATGTCCAAACCGGCGTGCCGGATGAAATGGAGGTCTTCTCCGAAACCATCGACCTGAAAGAGACCGCCGAGGAGGTGCAGCGAATCGTTGGTGAGGCCGATCTTCTCGACATGCTCTTCCTTGTCGCGCGCCTGAGCCGCTCGCCTGAACAGGCCGAGCTCGAGGCGGAAGCAAGGCGGATGATCGCCGAGCACCCGCTTCTGTCCGTCTTCGGCGGCGCGCATCTCGACCGTCACGGAAAGGTGCTGTCGCGCACAGGCGCTGCGGGGTTGCGTGACAACGCCGACGACTCCGCAGTGCAGGACCACATCGCACAGGCAGAACGCTTGCGGCGACAGGTCTTCATCCATGGCAGGATCGAGCCAGCATTGCAGATGGTGCGCGGCAGGTATCACGTATCGGATGAAACGTTTGTCGCGCTCCTTCAGCATAGCGCTGCAGTGCCGCACGATCTTCTTGCCACCATCGCACGAGGCTTCGCCTGCTTCGTCCAGGGTGACCTAGTCAGCGCCACGTACATCCTGACGCCACTCCTCGAGGCGATGCTGCGCTACATCCTGAGGAACCGCGGACACGACGTGACAATTTTTGACGACGCGACAGAGACGCAGCAGGATCGGACGATTTCATCCCTGTTCGAGCAGATGCGCCCCGAGCTCGTCGCCGTCCTGACCGCCGACATCACCGCGGACTTGGAGCGCGTCTTCCTCACGAAACCAGGTCCGAGCCTTCGTCACGCTGTGGCACATGGGTTGTTGCACGATGGCGATCCATACGGCAGCGACGCAATGTACGGCTGTTGGTTGATCTACCGTCTCTGCCTGCTGCCACTGTTCGCGCAGACCGCGGCGGTGCGGTCGAGTCTCGGAGGTACACTGTAGGTTCGCAACAGACGCGTGGCACCTTGCGCAGCGTGCACGCCCGTCCACCGTGCCGCGCCACGCCAAACGCCGGGGCAACTCTCGTCATGCCAGTCCGCGAACGAGAGTACAAGCACATCGCCAGCACAACATATCCCAAGAGCGCGAAGAGCCGCGCAGCGAGCCGTGCCGGCGATGTACCCATCGGCACGACGAGCGCTCACTAGTCCGCTGGGGGCCTCCTCAGCTCCATCAGCCAGATGCACTGCTCGCCGCCGCTAATCGCGCAGTCACTCGCCTTGACGGGGCGCCACTGTGATGAGCGGGTCACCGAACAGCGTCATGGCCAGATAGTGCCGCGGGTTGTCGCCGAGCACCTTTCGCACCGCGGCGTTCGCAACGAAGCAGGCATCGATCACCGGAAGTCCTTCATTCCATGCGGTCAAGAACACTGGAAGCCAGTGTGGCGGCACGCTTGTCTCCAACGGCCACGGCGGTGCGATCACCGCCCGGCATCCTTTTGCGAGCAGCTGGTTCACCAAGCTGAGCGTCGCGCTCGCTTCTGGATGTACGTCCATGCGACCGCCGGAACACACGAACAGCACGACGACACCAACACCCCCCAGCGCCCGCGCAAGAGACGACGACCCAAGCGCCACCGCGGTGTCATCCTGAACACCGAGGAAGTACAGGTTGTCCATCGCGACTCCCCCATGCGCCGCGACGACCACCAGCTCGCACCCTGCAAGGTCGGCCGGAGGACGCTCGGTATGCACTGTCGCGACATTGTGGGTCCCAAGATCGGCGTGCAGTCGGTCCGCCAAGGTCGCCAGCGGCGAAGGTCCCCCCTCTGGCTTCGCAGTCGGAATCCACGCCACGCGGCGCCCATTGGATGCGAACGGCACCGACTGCGCTGCAACCAGCCACGTCAGGGACGGTGCCAACGCGAGCGCGTGATTTGTGCCGGCCAGCTCCTCCCCGACGTTCAGCAGATTCGGAGGCAATGCCTGCAGCCATGTCGACGCCACAATCACGGCCCGGGGTGGGATCGTCGAGACGCCGAGACCCATTGTACTGGTGAAAAAGACATGCGCGTCCGCTGCGGCGTAGGCATACGGAAAGTCGCGACGCCACTCGTTGAGCTTCGATCCCTGAAAGACCTCGGTCGGTTCGCGCACGCATTCGTGCACCACACCGTCTGCGATCTCGAGGCGTGTGATTGCGCCGCCACCCATGCCAAGGAGAACCACGGCAAGTCCACGCGCGGACATGCCGATTGCGGCTTCGAGGGGGCCGGCCCCGTGGAGGAGCAGATGGGCATCCGCTCCACGCTCATCCGGTCTCGAGATCGTGTGGTCTGCAGTAGCCTCCGTCGCATACGCCACGATCACCGGCTCGTGGACGGTATCGCGCTCGAACAAATGATGTGCAAGACTGGCGGTGAACTTCAAGTCAAAGCCCAAATCTTCGACATCGCGCGCATCGAAGGCACGACGCGTCACCGCCACGATGCGATCAATCGGCGGCGACTGCATGCCCGCGAGCTCGATGCGCTCGCGCAATATGGGGCTGACAGTCGGCAGTGCGTCACGAAGTGTTGTCCGTACTTCTTCTGGGACAGGCACTGCGTTGACTTCGCAGAGATGAACGGCCTCAGCAAGCAATGCCGCCATCGGTGCAATCTCGTCCTCAGAGGCCATGACCGCTCTGGTGTGTGCGACGACATCGGCGAGAAATTGCTCAACCGCACTGCTGGCAGTGCTTGACGAATGAGCGAGGCTCGCGAGTCGGACTTGCAGCTGCATCGCGTCAAGGCGAAGCATTCCATGCTCGGCGCCACGAATGTGGTCGAGCGCTTCACGTGCGCGATCCAAGAACGGCTGAGCAAGATCTGCCAGCCCGACGCTGCGGAAGATCCGGAACAACAAGGTTGTTTCGTACCATGTCTGCTCCGACGTGACACAGTCGTCTGCCGCGAGAGCGGCCGCCGCGGCGATCATGGCCTCGGTGCGCTTGCCCAAACGTGCAGAGACGTCCGCGTATACAAACCAAGCCAACCGGCGTCGCCGCGGGTCGCGACCGGCCGTGTGCAGGACGTGCTGTGTGAGGTCACGGGCAAGCTGCGCATGCCCAACCACTGCGAGTCGCGTGCCGGCCGTTCGGACGAGCTCCAAATCAGCATCGGGGTCCGACCCGAGCGGTACCATCGCGACCCCGAGTGTGAGGGAGAGGCGTGCGGAACGCTCGTCATCCGCGTCAACGATGTGTTCACACTGGTGCGACAGCAGCTTCGTCAGCGTTTTGATCGTCTCGTCTGCGGAGGCATCGAGCAGCGCTGCCGGGAATTGTCGTTCGCCGATGATGACAGTGCGCTCTTGCGCCAGCCACTCCAGACCGCGTGCCATCACAGGCATGAGCGCTTCAGGGCTCACGTGCGAATCGCTCGACCCTGCAGGAATGCCGTGTCCTTCGACAACACGAACCGGGCGATTGGCGATGGCAAGGATACACCACGCCATCACCACCGTCGCCGTGGTAGCGAGCACCTGCGGCTGAAGCACGCGGCTCAGACGCAGTTGCAGCTTGAATGCGTTCGGTTCCAGTGCGAGGCGCTGGATGGCGTGCCACACGATGATGCGCACCGCCTCGTCGTCGATAGCGGCATCCCTAGCCAGCCGGCCTCTCTCCAGCGTGTAGAGCGCCGCGATGCAAGTCTCGGTCGATGGCGGCGGAGCGTCTGCGGCGGTCGGGACCAAAAGCGCAATCGCTGCCAGACGATTGCCCGCGCGCTCCAGTAGCCGAGCGGCCACCCGACGCATTTCATCGATGCGTTCCGGGTACAGCGCAGAAACCGCCGCGATGAGTGAGTCCGCGTCGATTCGGTCGTCGGGCTGCAGGTGATCGGCAACCAACTCCCAGAGCGAGGCCGCCTCACTTGCATCGGGATTGTTGCAGGCGCGCAGCACGGCAGCGGCATCACGATATCGTCGTGCGGCCAAAAGCGCCTCGACCTCCTCGTCGACGCGGCGCCCGCGCAGCAAGTGTGACGTCGGGTGCAACAAGCCGAGTCGCGCTTCAACGGCAGCGAGGGTGGCTCGATGTCCCGTCTCTTCCGCGACGGCCAGGGCGAGTTCGAGCAGCTCTCGCTGCACGACGCTGGGGACGGTGTCCGTGAGCAGCCGGACCGCGCTCGCCTCCTCGCCCAACTGTGCTGCGTACCGTGCGAGCTGAAGGATCTGCCCGTTGGTCAAATCGGCAGGGTCAGACACGAGCTTCATGACCTGACCAACAGCCTCAACTTCAAACCCGGCAGCCGCGAACAAACGAACGCGCAAGAGCGCGGCGACCCCGGGGCTCTCCTCGGCGATTGTGTCGATTTCGGCGAGTGCGGCACCAAGTTCGCCCTTCGTTGACATGGCATCCCACCGCGCGAGCATGGTGCCGGTCACAACCGGCGGCTCTGGAGCTTCTGGCGCAAAAACGCCGCAGGCATCGAATGCCATGAGCATGTCACGCGCAACGCCGGATTGCGGTAAGTCCAGTCCTGCGTCGATGAACAGATATGCGTGACCGTCCGTGGCCGGTGGGAGTACCTCCGCCAGCACATGCCGTACATGAGGTGCCCACACCTCAGCCTCCGTGTCCGCACGCTCAGCACGAGCCGGCACAGCCGCGGCGCGATATTCCGCACCGCGTGTGACAACAAGAGCTGCGTCGACCGGCAGGTCACGCAGAATGTCCAGCAACTTTTGGGCATCAAGTGTTGACGTGCGGTGGACAACGAGTCGGCTCATCGCGCCTTCCACGTAAGCTGCGGCGCGAGGCTCGTCAGCGCCTTCGCCGAGTGTACGGAACATGCCCGCGCGCACCTGAGTGAGGACAGCGGTCTCGTCCTCATCCGGTGCGACGGTGATCACGACACTTCCAATCGCGGGTGTCCCATCGTCCTTCCGCCCCGAGAGCAGCAGCAGTGCGATTGTACCTGCTCGCTCGTGTGCGTCACCCGAACGGCCAGCCAGCAGGTCCGCATGTCCCGCTGAAGCACCGACCCGCGTGTAGTGCGCGACCAGCTCGTCGCGGAATACTGTGAAGGCATCCGGTGCGGTGGTGGGTGGAGTGGTCTCGCTTGGCATCCGTCACGGGCGTGGTGAGAGGGGAGCGCTGCGGAGCGCAAAACATTGGAACGGCCTCAATATCGCCCGGTCACCCGCCCATGAGCGGCCGGCCATCCTGACTGGGAGCTTGCGCCACAACGAGGGCGCCCCCGCTAATGGCGACTGAGGCTGTTGCCACCTCGCGGCGGCGCATTCAGCGCCGTCCATCGCCGACCTCCAGCACTCATCGCTCATGCGTCCGACTCCCGCCGTCGCCGTATCGCTCACGCTCGCCCTCACCGTTGGCGCGTGCGCGTCAACCTCCACCACCGTGCCGCTCAAGGCCCCATCTTCTGCTCCGCGCACAGCGCGGTTCGACTACACACCTTCTGCGTGCGCCGCCCCCGCATCCCTGAAGCTGACCCTCGCCATCGTCGCGCCGGCGTGGCAGCAGCCGACTTCGGCGGACGGCGCCAATCTCAACACGTCCCTCGGTAACAGGACAGGTGTGAACGACGTGCAGACGCGCTTCAAGACGGCGCTGCGCGACGACTTCCTGGAACTCGTCACCTGTCGTGGCGCCGTCACGCGCGGGCCGTTCCCCAACTTCGACGCGATGATGTTCCCCGACCGAGACGCGTCCGACCTGCTGCTCGAGCCTATTATCGAGTCCACCATCGGCCTGATCGAGGCCACTCGCGTGGCCCGCTGCAAGGGCTTCTTGGGTAAGGCAGGGTGCAGCATTGACGCCGTCAGCGGAAGCACACCGACGTCGTACAGCATCACCGGCACGATCCAGCTGGGTGGCCGCATCATGCTGACTCTTCGGGAGCCGCTCACGAGCACGCGCATGTGGACAAAGAGCATCGAGATGCCAGCTGAACGCGTGCGCTTCACCGGCGAAACAGTGTTCTCGGCAGTGTCCGGGACGACACCGGACCTGTGGGCCGACCGCGGTGTGCAGACCGTCCTCGCCCCCGCGCTCGAGGAGGCATACGCCGCCGTCCTCAAGGCAGCAGATGGCTACCTCAATCCTCGCGAATTGCAGCTGGTCGCCGCGCAGGCCGCCGAGGTGCGGCGTAAAGCGTCCATCAGCATCCCACGCTGAATGGTGGTGGTGCTGGCGCAGCACGCACAAGGCGCTCTGCGAACCGCGGTCGCCTGACGGCGACTACAGCGCGCCCCCGAAACAGTCGTCGCAGCCTAAACGGCGCCGTCCCCACTCCCGCGGGGCGGCGCCGTCTCGTGTCCGGTACCTCATATGCGCCCGCCTTGGATCCGCTCCTTTCCCTACCGCAGCGCTCTCGCCCTCGCCGCCGCAGTTCTCGTCCGCTGCACCCCAGACGTCGCGCAGTGCATCGCCCTGCCTGGTTCGTCGATCTACGTCACACCGCCCATGACCGTGCCACCACCGCACGGCGCCGTGCACGCCACGCTGGCTGTGGCGCTCCAGGGCCGCGCGGCCCTACTCGCACTCGCCGCACGGCTGCGCGGACTTGCGCCAACCGCGTTCCCGTGAGATTCGCTTTGGTCAGCGACTGCGCCGGCTGGATACAGACCACGGATCCCAGCCGGCCGGTGCGCTCAGCGCCGTGTTGGAGGTCGAAGACACCTGCCTCGCGCTGGCGCTTACGGTCGAACCGGTGCGGAGATCGGCAGCGTCACGCGCCCTGCATAGTCCGCCGCAATCGCGACGACGGTTCCACCGACTGCCGGCGTTCCGTCGGACGGCATGAGTGCGGCGGCAAATCCCTGCATGTCGGTGCCGGGCAACACCCAACTTCCACTTCGCATGCCTGAGTCCCCGGCGCGAGGCTCGGCAGCCTTCAAGTACCGCGCCGAACTCCCATCTGGCGGCAGCCACGCCAGCAGCGGGACGTTGGCGTATGCCACGGTCCACGGAAGTCGCTCGGTAAAGGCGGGGACTCGCACGTACGACACGCTGGTCGCGAAACGCCCATCGGACGTCGCTGGCTCGAGACGCAGGCGAACGCCTTCATGTGCCACCGTCCCGCCATCGTGTGACGCGAAGGCTCCACGCCGATGCATCGCAAGCCGGTCTATTTCCATGGCGAGCGAAACACGCACCAAGTTGCCTTCCACGCGGCCGAGCGTGGCGCTGTCGAGGGGGAAACGGAACTGGAGCACGCGCTGCGCGGTACCGCGTCCCCATGCAGCGAGGCTCTCGTCTGGCTGGAGCAGTTTCGCCGTCCGTCGCACAGGGACGCCGCGACGCCAGAGATCGATGATGCTGCCATCGCCCAAGTGCAAACGCCACGACGTCGTTGCGGCAACGACGATGGACGAATCCGGGTAGGTCACCGGCACGTCGACGAGCACGGCGCGCTGATCGACACGCGCGATGACACCACTGGTATCAATGTGCAGCGCGGTGTCCCGCTGCAGCGTGCGGCCGTCGACTGGACGCGCCATGCTGTCGCGCGGCGTGACGAGGACGCACGCCGCAATCACAAGGAGGGCGGCCGTGCGGGCGCGGGCAGGCGTGCCGGTGAAATGCGCCCGATAGGTCCACGCCATGACGCCGACGCCGACGGCGGCGAGCAGCACTGCTCCCGAGACACGGCTCAGAGGCCACATTGCCATGGCGCCCGCGTGATCCGCGGCGATGGTACTAAGCAGGAACGCGATGATCCCGAAGAGCGCACCGCCCGCGAGCACGCCTTTGGCATCACGAGCGCACGCGGCGAGCGCGGCGGCGAACACGAACCAGGCACCAGTCTCCAGCGCCGCGCGCGCCACCAGCACGAACAGCTGATGTGCCGTCAGGCCGTGGGAGCTCAGCACCAGCGCGTGGCTGGCGACCATGCAGGCGAGCAGAAGCATCGCCAGCAGGCCCTTGGCACTCGCCACGGCCGTGGGCCGCTGGCGATGTACGCCCCAGAATGTCGGCCCGCTCACGGCTGGATCCGCGGCGGCGGCGAGCGCGATGATGATGGCGGCCGTGATCGGCAACAGAATCGCGAAGGGGTACAGCGCGTCTCGCATCGTCTGTAGCATGCCAAGCCCACGCGTCGTCGAGACGGCCAGAAGCGTGGCCCACACCGCGAGTGGCCAGCGCAGGACGCGCACGTCCTTGGCGCAGATGCGAAGCATTTCGGATGGCAGTGTCATGCGGCTGGCTCCATGCGTGTTGGTGAATTGCTGGTGTGTCGGACGTACAGGTCGCGCAGGGTCGCCGCGCTCGGCGCGTGGCTGCGCAGTGCATCGAGGTCACCCGCCAGCCGCACGCGACCACCGTCGAGCACGAGGAGGTGATCCACGAGCAGCTCCATTTCGGCAAGATCATGCGACGCGATCACGGTCGTGCGGACCTCGTCGTGATCGACCGTGAGGAGTCCTCGGATCAACGCGTCCTTGGTCGCCACGTCCAAGCCGATGAATGGCTCGTCGAGCAGAAGGACTCGTGGCAGCGACGCCAGTGCGCAGAGGAGTTGCACCTTCATGTGCCCGCCGAATGACAGTGTGGCGATGGGCTGTCGCCCAGCCAGCGCGAACTGTTCGAGCAGCGCATCGGCGACCGCCATATCCCAGCGCGGATGCCACGGTGCCAGATAGCGCAGCAGGTCGGTAATCGTGAATCCAGACGGCGGAACGGCGCGTGACGACACGAGTGCGACGCCGGTGGGACGCGTCGACGTCGCGCCTGTCACGACGGCCCCCTGCACCCGGAGCGACCCGCTGCGCGGCGTGCGCAGTCCGGACAGGATTTCCAGTAGTGTCGATTTGCCTGCGCCGTTCGGCCCGATCAGCGCGCAGGTGGCGCCGTCGGGCACGGTCACCGTCACGTCGTCGAGAACATCGGTGCCGCGAACGAAGGCGAAGTGCAGATGCGATGCGTCAATGGCGAGGCTGCCGGGTGCCGCGTGTGATGAGGCGCTGCAGGGAACCATGTGCATAGTCGGGTTACGAGGCGGCACGGGTCGGGCCGAAGAGAGTGGACCATTTGGACTGCACGCCCTGCACGACCTCGGACTGGGTCAGTCCGAGTCGACGCGCTTCGACGACGAGCCGTTCGACGTCTTCGTCGAGGAGGCGTTGCCGCACCGCGGCCGGGGCGCGGGGTGCCTCGGTGACGACCGTGCCGACACCGGGCTTCATGCGGAGCAGGCCGTCACGCACCAGCTCAGCGACGACCTTGTGGGTCGTGTTCGTGTTGAGCCGCAGCGCTTGGCTGAGCTCCCGCACGCTGGGGAAAGGCGCCGCCGCGGGCAGGTCGCCGGCGAGGATGGCTCTGGTGGCGGCGAAGTAGACCTCGCGCCACGGCGGCTCGCCGGGGCGGAAGGTGACGGGGAAGGGCAGTGTGGTATCAGTCATCGGTGTCCCATGACGCGTGGGACACCGAGGGGTCACACTGCCGAGGCCATTCGCGTCACGGTGCAGACTCCAGTGCGGCATGACGGGTCGCGGGAGCGACTGAAGTCATTCAGCGCTCGTTGACGGCTGAACTGGCACTGTTCGCGCGAACCCCGCGTGACACGAACGGATTGGGTGCGCTCCAGCGGCGGCGACTGGACGACGTGCGTGCAATCATTCGCAACGACGCGACGCGTCTCGCGTTTGATCAGAGGCTACGGACGCTGTTGCGGACCATGAACACTTGGTAGGTCGACCGTCGCCGTCGACAGAATGGGCGCGCTGTGCCGTACAGGCGGGCCAGCAAGAAAGGGACGTGCCGGGAATTGCGCGCAAGATGTCCTTCATGTAACGTCACCCCGCGGATGCGCTATTGGTCACAGGTGCGATCCAACTGGCTCTAGTTCAGTATCCTGGGATTCCCGTTACATCGCGAGAGCTGCACCCAATGTCTTGGCCCGTACCGCTTCTAATGACCCGTCCCTCCGTCATGCGCTCGTTGGCCGTCGGCGTCGTCACGTCTGTACTCACACCGCGACGTGCGTTGGCTGGCGTCCCCGTGAAGCGGCTGCGGGTGTACAAGGACGCGACGTGCTCCTGCTGCGACCAGTGGGCGGAGCACGTGCGCGATGCGGGCTGGGGCGTCACCATGGTGACGGAGCCGAGCTTTGCCGCCATGCAGTATCGCAAGGACACACTCGGTGTGCCGGCCGCCGTGCGCTCGTGCCACACGGGTGTTCTGGACATCATGCCGACGCGAGGTGGGGCGGCTCGGCAATACGTGGTCGAGGGACATGTGCCGGCGGCGGCGCTTGAGCGACTCATCCTTGAGCGTCCGAATGTCGCTGGTTTAGCAGTACCCGCCATGCCCAGTGGCACGCCAGGCATGGAATTGGGACCGGGCGTCCCCGATGCGCCTCCGTTCACGGTGCAGGCCTTCGATGTCGACGGGACCACGCGTGTCTTCGGTGAGTACGCCGCCTTGCGCCTAGCAGCGCCTGGTGGACGTTGATGACACGCAGTGCTGTCGGAATGGCGACAGCCTGACGATTGTGAAGGCTCGCGAGACCGATTCTCCATCGAGTGCGGCCTGGCTTGACGGGCGGCAGCCGAGCGCACGCGTTGCGGACTCATCCTCCGCACGGTGCGACGAATGACGGCTTCACAGCAGTGGCGTGTTGTGGTCGCAGTCGTTGTTGCCCTCGGCGGTGCACTGTGGTTCGGTGTGACCCAGCTCGGCGACGAACTGGTCGGCGTTGTCGTCGGGTCCACCGCCCCGGCTTTCCGTGGCAAGACGATCACGAGGCCGACCGAAACGAAGTCGCTGGCGGACTACAAGGGGCAGGTGATACTCCTGAACGTCTGGGCGACGTGGTGCGGACCGTGTCGTGTCGAGATGCCAAGCATGGAAGCCTTGCACCAGGCGATGGGACCGCGGGGGCTCCGGGTCGTCGCGGTGAGCGTCGACTCGACTGACACCGAATCGCTCCGCCGCTTCGTGCAGAACAATCGCTTCAGCTTCGAGGTGCTGCACGACTCGCTCGGACTGATCAAGGCGGCGTACCAAACCACGGCGGTGCCGGAGACATTCGTGATCGCAGCGGACGGAACGATCCGAAAGAAGAGCATCGGCGCGTCGGACTGGAACAGCGCGCCCAATCGGGCACTGATGACGGCGCTCATGGCCGAGGCCGAGGCCGAGCGATGA
>Ga0209591_10000317_pt1 | contig 63718 bp, 59 predicted proteins | sample MAT01_FD_187207 | JGI IMG/M metagenome (GOLD analysis project Ga0209591, IMG submission 187207) | Freshwater microbial communities from Lake Fryxell liftoff mats and glacier meltwater in Antarctica - MAT-01 (SPAdes) (version 2) | ecosystem: Environmental > Aquatic > Freshwater > Ice > Liftoff...
GCTGGAGAGCGGGCTCGAGCCCGAACTTCACATCTGCGACCTCTCCAGCCTCGCTTCGGTCAGGAAGTTCGGCGCTGCGTTCGCCGCCGGCGACCAGAGGCTCGACGTGCTGATCAACAACGCGGGAGTTCTGCCGAACGAACGCAGTCACACCGACGAAGGCTTCGAGCTGACCTTCGCGACCAACGTGCTCGGTCCGTTCCTGCTGAGCGAACTGCTGCTGCCGAAGCTCCGGCAGAGCAGCAATGGCAGGGTCGTGATGATGTCCTCCGGCGGCATGTACTCGTCCGGATTCGACCTCGACGACCCCCAACTCGAGGATCGCGAGTACGACCCGACGAAGTTCTACGCCCAGAGCAAGCGGGCCGAAGTGATGCTGGCCGACGAGTGGCAGGACCGCGAGCCAGGAGGCGGGCCGGTGTTCTGCTCGATGCATCCGGGCTGGGCCGACACCGAGGGGGTCAGCAATGCACTGCCGACTTTCAACAAGCTGATCGGGCCGATCCTGAGGACGGCTGAAGAGGGCGGCGAGACTGCGGTCTGGCTGGCCGGGGCCAGTCGCGAAGAGGCTCCGGGCGGCGAGTTCTACATGGATCGCAGGCCCAGGCCCAAACACCGTGTTCCCGGAACCCGGGAGTCGACCGAAGACCGCTCGCAGCTCTACGAACTCTGCGCGGAGCTCACCGGGCTTCGGCGCTGAGGAATCTCCTCACCGCGAGTACACGGCGATGGTCGCCGCCGGCCGGCGGCAGGTCGAGCTTGGAAAAGATCCCGGTCACGTGCTTTTCCACCGCGCGTTCGGTGACCACCAGCCGTTCGGCGATCGCCCGGTTGGAGCGGCCCTCGGCCATCAGTGCCAGTACCTCGCGCTCACGCGGGGTGAGGTCGTCGAGCGGCCCCTCGCCAAGCCTGCGCCCGAGCATGGCGGAAACGACTTCGGGATCGAGAACGGAGCCCCCGTTCCCGACCCGAGCGACCGCTTCGATGAAGCGATCGACATCGGAGACGCGGTCCTTGAGCAGGTAACCGACACCTTCAGCGCTTTCAGCCAGAAGTTCGCGGGCATAAACCTCCTCGACGTACTGGGAGAGGACAAGCAGCCCGACTTCGGGCATCTCTTCGCGGATCGACTTCGCCGCCCGCAGTCCTTCGTCAGTCTGGGTCGGCGGCATTCTGACGTCGATCACCGCGACGTCGGGCTTGTGGGCTCGGACCTTGCGAATCAGGTCCTCGGCTTCTCCGGCCTGACCGCAGACTTCGTGGCCGGCCTCGCTCAGCAGGCGGGCGATGCCTTCGCGAAGAAGCACCGAGTCCTCGGCGATCACGATGCGCAAGGGATCACCGCCCTGACCGTCGTTCCCTCGCCCGGGGGGCTCAGAACCTCAAACTGGCCGTCGAGAGCCGAGACCCGGTCGGATAGCCCCCGAAGCCCTGATCCATCAGCGGGATCGGCGCCACCGACCCCGTCATCGTCGACCGTCACCTCAAGGCAGCTGTCCCGGTGGATGACGGCGATTCTGACCCGCGACGCTTCGGCGTATCGGGCCACGTTGGTCAGGGCTTCGGCGACCAGGTAGTAGGCCGCGGCCTCTACTCCGGCCGGAAAGCGCCCCGCAGGCGGCTCGCTGAGTTCGACCGTAAGCGGGGTGCGGTCAGCCAGAGCCTGAAGACCGGCGCCGAGCCCGCGATCGCTCAGTACGGCGGGATGGATGCCGCGGGCCAGTTCGCGAAGCTCGCTGGTCGCGAGGTCGAGGTCTGTCGCGGCCTGATCGAGCAGCGCCGCTGCGCCCGCCGGGTCGGTGGCGAGGCTGTCGCGTGCCATCCGCAGGCTCAGGGCCGACACCACCAGCTGCTGCTGGGCTCCGTCGTGGAGGTCGCGTTCGAGCCGCCGTCTTTCGGCGTCGGCTCCTTCGACTATCCGGATCCGAGACGCGCGAAGTTCGGCAACCCGGGCCCGCAGTTCGGCTTCGAGCCGCTCGTTCTCCAGGGCCAATGCCGCGGCGGCACCGACCGCATCGACCAGCTGAGTCTGCCTCGCCAGGGCCGGATCGCAGACCAAAACGGCGATTCGGCGCTCTTTGCTTTCAACGACACTGAGGTAGCGGTCCGACTCCTCCTGCACGAGGTCCAGCGGCCGACCGTCCTGATCCACGTAGCCCGAGACCGGGGGGAACCAGTAACCGAGCTCAAGTGAGGGATCCCCCAACGCCTCGGCGAGCAGATCCCTGAGCTCTCCACCTTCAACCGACAGCTCGCGCAGTCTCGCCAGTAGACGCGAGACCGCCATCTCCCTCGACAGATGCGTTCGCAGCAGTCCGGCGAGGAAAGCGAACGGGACCAGCAGGAAGGCGACCAGGATCAACGGAACAATCGCGCCGCTCGCCACGTCGTTGAGGCCGAAGACCAGTCCGGTGAGCTGCAGTGCCACCAGCAGCAGCACCACTCCGCCGGACCACAGGACCGGCGCGTACGTGCCGCGTTGCGCATCACTTGCCCCTTTCCAGCGGCGGATCAGTAGGACGATCAGACCCAGAACAGCCGGCACGGCGATCACTGCCTGAAGCAGGCCCAACAGCTCGGTTGCGGTTGGCGAGTCGACCAGCAGGATCGGATTTGACGGGCAGTTGACGCACAGATCCGGGTCGGGAAAGGCCTGAAACAGCAGTGTCGGGAGTTGAAGTACGAGGCCCGAAACCCAGGCAGCTCCGGCCAGCATTCGCTCGTTTCTAGTTCTGAGTCGACCGTCGGGGAAAGTCAGAAGCAACTGGAACAGCAAAACCGTCGAGACATTGCCGATCGCCACACCAATAATGAATACGGTCGGTTGACTTGAGAGGCTGGCTGCACTCGCGGCCCAGGCGAAACCGACTGCGACCATCAACAGGCCGATTCGGCTGGAGGGCCGCTGGCGCCAGGCCACGATGCCCCCGCCGATATACGACCAGCCGCTAAGCAGGGCGAGCGTCGCAAAGGCGGGGCCGACTTCGACCCTCTGGTTGTCGAGAAGCAGGGGCACGGTGGCCATCCCGGCGGCGAGTCCGGCCAGGCCGGTGAGCCAAAGCAGCCAGGTCGGAGGATCATCAAGCAGATTTACGCCGCGAGGCACTCGACTTTCGAGAAGTACCTGATTCAAGCGATCAGATCCCTCAGCGCCCGGCCCGAGAGCTCGGACTTCGGCACGAATCCCAGGGCTCCGCTTTCGACGACAAGGCCGCCGAACTCCGCGGCCGAGCGGGTTGAGGTCAGCACAATGGCGGGTGGACTATCACCGCTGCTCGCGATTTCGGCTGCCACCGCGAATCCGTCGAGGTCGGGCAGCTGTATGTCGAGCAGGACAAGATCGGGCTTCAGGTTTCGGGCCGAGGCGATCCCGCTCTGACCATCGGCGGCCTCCCCAACCACCTCGAAACCGTTGGCTTCGAGCAGGCGGCGTGCGCTGGCTCTGAAGCCGGCGTGGTCATCCACGATCAGAACGGTCCTGGGCATGTCCCGATTATCCGCCAACCGGAGCCATCGAACGTACGGGTAGCCACACCATCGAGCGCCGGGGTACCCGCCACCCCAGACGCAGGGCAGCCCCATTGGAACTCGATCCGTGTTCACCCAGGCTTGAAAACCCGTCAACAAACCCGGACCAAGAGGACCAAAGTGAAACGCAATTCGAAGGGCATCGCCGAAAAAGTCGGCCACTGGAGCGCCACCCACCGCAAGACGGCCATCTTCGGCTGGATCGCCCTGGTGGCGATCGCGCTGGTCGGTGGAAACCTGCTCGGAACCAAGCAGCTGACCGGTGCCGAAGCGACACCGGGTGAGGCCGGAGTGGCCGCGAAGGCTCTCGGCGATTCGGGTCTCGCACCCGCGCAGGAAATGGTGCTCGTGCAGAGCGACTCGCTTACGACAGCGGACCCGGCCTTCCAGGAGGCAATCAATGATGTGAGCGGTGCTTTGAGCGAAACCGCGGACGTGCGTGCCGTGCAGTCACCACTTCGCGCCGGCGGGGCTGTGTCCGAGGATGGCCACTCGGCCCTGGTGCAGTTCGAGATAGCCGGCGACCCGGATACCGCCACCGACCGGATCGGGCCGGCTCAGGGCGCGATTGAGAACGCGGCCGGCAGACACCCGGACCTGCGGGTTGAGCAGTTCGGACTGGCCAGCGCCGAGCAGGCGATCAACACTGTGGTCGAAAAGGACCTGCGCCAGGCCGAGCTGCTTTCGCTGCCGGTCACCCTGCTGATCCTCCTGCTGGCTTTCGGCTCCCTGGTGGCGGCAGGCGTTCCGCTACTCCTGGGCATCTCCGCCGTAATGGCCACCTTCGGCCTGCTCGCGCTTCCGAGCCAGCTGCTGCCGGTGGACGAAGGGGTCGCCTCGGTCATCCTGCTGGTCGGTCTCGCAGTCGGAGTCGATTACTCGCTCTTTTACATGCGACGGGTCCGCGAAGAACGTCGCAGCGGGCGAAGTTCCGCCGAATCCCTGCGGGTCGCTTCGGCGACCTCGGGCCGGGCGGTGCTGGTCTCCGGCCTGACCGTGATCATCGCGATGGCAGGCATGCTGCTCACCGGTGACGGCACCTTTATCTCAATGGGCATGGGCACCATGCTGGTGGTCGCAGTCGCCATGGTGGCCTCGATCACCGTCCTGCCGGCCGTACTCGCGGCCCTGGGCGACCGGGTCGAGAAGGGCAGGATCCCGTTCCTGTGGCGTTTCACCGAGCGCCGGGCCAAGCGCAACCGGGGCTTCTGGAAGGCCGTCGTCGACCAGGTCATGAAGAGGCCGACAGTCTCTCTGGTCCTCGGCCTCGCGTTGATGATCGCTTTGGCCGCCCCCGCGCTAGGGATGAAGACCGAGATCGGCGGGACCGAGCAGCTTTCGCGCGACATCCCGATCGTCCAGACCTACGACCGGATCGACGCGGCCTTCCCCGGCGAGAACATCCCGGCCGAGGTAGTGATCGAGGCCGAAAACGTCCGTAGCCCCGCAGTGTCTGCGGGCATCCGGCAGCTGGTCACGGACGCCGAGTCGACCGAAGGAGTGGTCGGTGCGCCTGAGGTCAGGTTCAGCGCGGACTCGACCGCCGCCGCGGTAACGATTCCGATCGCCGGCACCGGCTCCAATGACGAGTCCAAGCTGGCGCTCTCGAACATTCGAAACGTTCTTGTGCCCGGCGCTTTCGACCAGATCGAAGACGTGAAGGTCAGCGTCGGAGGGCAGACTGCCGGCACCGTCGATTTCAACGACCGGATGCACGAACGTCTGCCGCTCGTTTTCGCCTTCGTGCTCGGCCTGGCTTTCATCCTGATGCTGGTTACCTTCAGGTCGATCGTGATCCCGCTCAAGGCGATCGTGCTCAACCTGCTCTCGGTGGGCGCTGCCTACGGCGTGCTCACGCTCGTCTTCCAGCACGGACTGGGCAGCGGGCTGCTTGGATTCGAAACCCCGGGCAGCGTCGCCGCCTGGCTGCCGCTGTTTCTGTTCGTCATCCTGTTTGGCCTTTCGATGGACTACCACGTGCTGATTCTCAGTCGCGTTCGCGAGGGCGTCGACCGGGGGATGAGTACCGAGGACGCGGTCCGGGAAGGGATCGAATCGACGGCGAGCACCGTCACCAGCGCGGCCTTCGTCATGGTCGCCGTCTTTTCGATATTCGCGACGCTCAGCCTGCTGGACCTCAAGCAGATGGGGGTCGGCTTGGCCGTCGCAATCCTGATCGACGCGACGGTAGTCCGGGCGGTGCTGCTGCCGGCCTCAATGAGGCTGCTGGGCAGGTGGAACTGGTACCTGCCCGACTCCCTCGAGTGGCTGCCCCGGGTCAGGCATGAAGTCGAAGTGGAGGTGGAGCCGGCGACCACCTGATTGCCGTTATCGGTAACCCGGGCCTGCCGCCGTGACGCTCCTGCGGACGGTGGTGGGCCCGCTCCCGATTGACTCGTCAGTCAACAACGGAGCCCACTCGCTAAGATTGCTTGCTGAAGAACAACTTTCGGCTCGCCAATTGGACTTCACGCGAGTCAGCCAGCAACAAGCCCTAAGGAGGCCCCCCTTGAAGATATGCGTCCTGGTCAAAGAGGTGCCAGACGCCGCAGTTCAGAAGCGCATCGACACCGGCACCATGCGGCTCGATCGCAGCGGCGAAAACAATCTGAACCCATTCGATACCCACGCCATCGAGGCTGCGATGCAGCTGAAGGAAGGCGGAGATCTGCAGGTCGACGAAGTTGTCGCCGTGACGATGGGCCCCGGTTCGGCTCAGCGCGCGCTGCAGAAGGCCGTCGCGCTTGGCGCCGACCGTTCGGTCCATCTTTGTGATGACGCCCTGGTCGGCTCTGATGTCTGCGCCACCGGCGTCGCCCTCGCCAAGGTTCTCGAATCGGAGAGCCCGGACATCGTGCTGCTGGGACAGCAGTCCGACGACGGCGAGTGCTACACGATGGGTGCGGTGCTGGCCGATCACCTCAAGATGGCGTCGCTGACCCAGGTGGTCAACATGGACGTCGAGGACGGCAAGCTGCGCTGCGAGCGTCAGGCCGAGTACGGCTACGACACCGTCGCCCTCTCACTTCCGGCTGTAATCGCGGTCGGTGACGCGATCAACGAGCCGCGCTACCCCAGCCTCAAGGCGATCATGGGTGCCAAGAAGAAGCCGCTCGACACCAAGTCGGTCGGAGACCTCGGTCTCAACCCCGCCGAAGTCGGCGAGGCCGGCTCAAAGACAACCGTCGTCGCCCTGAACCCGCCCCCTGCCAAGCAGGCGGGCGAGATCATCGAAGACGAAGACACTGCCGAGACGGTCGAGAAGATCGTCGCCTGGCTCGACGAAAGGAAGCTGATCTGATGGCCGGCATCCTCGTATACGCCCTGCATGACGATGAGGGCAACTTCAACAAGAACTCCCTCGGAGCACTCTCCGAGGCGGCCAAGCTGGCCGGCGAGCTCGGAACCGAGGCGGCTGCGGTCGTCGTCGGCGACGTTTCCGACGAAGGCGCCCAGGGTCTCGGCAAGTACGGCGTGACCAAGGTCTACCGGGCCAAGAACGTTCCGGAAGGTCTGGCTCAGCCGATCGTTGACGTGATGGCGAAGGTCATCAACGACGACGGCTTCTCCTACGCGCTGTTCGGCGGCGGTCTGCTTGGTTTCGAGATCGGTGCCGGACTGACGGCCCGCCTGAGTGCCGGCGTGACCATGGAGGTCACCGCGGTCAAGGTCGCCGACGGCAAGCTCGTTTGCGAGCGTCCGATCCTGCAGGACTCCGAGGTTGCCGATGTCGGCTACGTCTCCGAGCCCGGCATCATCATCGGCCGGCTTAACGCCTTTGATGTCAAGGAGTCCGGTGGAAGCGCCGAAATCGTTGACGTTGACGTCGAGCTTTCCGAGTGGTCGTCCAAGGCTGAACTGATTACCCGCGGCGAGCAGCGTGGCGCCGATGTGGACATCGAGGCAGCCGACGTGCTGATCGGTGGCGGTCGTGGACTCGGCGGCCCCGAAGGCTTCGACGCCTGCGAGGATCTCGCCGGTGCGTTCGACAACGGTGCCGTCGCCGCCACCCGCGCGGTGGTCGACGCCGGCTGGTACCCCTACGCTGCCCAGATCGGTCAGACCGGCAAGACGGTCGCGCCGAAGCTGTACCTGGCGGTTGGTGTCTCCGGTGCGATCCAGCACAAGGTCGGAATGATGAACTCCGAGACGATCGTGGCGATCAACAAGGACGCCAACGCTCCGATCTTCGAGTTCTCCGACCTCGGCGTCGTCGGCGACCTGAACAAGATCATGCCCAAGCTCACCGCGGCCCTCAAGGCCAAGAAGGGCTGAGGCAGGCAGTAGCACGGGCAATACGGAAGCGGCGGCGACGAGCTGCCGCTTCCCGCCCGCCCGGGCCTGTCAATACGCTTTACAGAACGTCATTCCCGAAAGGACAGTTCATGCCCCCCGTAGCGCCCTCCGAGTTTCCGCCACCGTTTGATCCCGAGAGCGTCATCTCCCGGCCGACCGACCCGGAGGACGAGCGCATCGAAGTCGGCGCCGCGATCGTCGGCGGCGGACCTGCCGGACTCGCCTGCGCGGTCAAGCTGCTGCAGCTGCTCGAGGATCGTCCCGAGCTGGCAGAGAAGATGGGCGACGTTCCCGTCGCCGTAATCGAGAAGGGCAAAGTCGCCGGCGCCCACGCGCTGTCTGGCTCCAGCATGCGCCCGTCCGCAATGGAAGAGCTTTTCCCTGACATGGATCGCTCCGAGTGGCCCGTTTACCAGGAGGTCACCAAAGACGCGGTGTACCTTCTTACCGAGAAGAAGGCAATCCCGCTCAAGCCGATGCCGCCAAACTTCGCTAACCACGGCAACTACATCACCTCGGTCGCCAAGCTCTCTCGCTTCCTGGCCGAGAAGGTCGAGGAGATGGGTGGCTACATCCTCTCCGAGACCGTCGCCGACAAGCTGCTGGTCGAAGACCAGATCGTCAAGGGCGTTCGTTCGGGCGACAAGGGCCGTGGCAAGCAGGGCCAGGAACTGGCGAACTTCGAGCCCGGCTCGGATGTGATCGCCAAGGCAACATTGCTCGCCGAAGGCACGATCGGACACCTGACCTACGCCGCGCTGGACCACTTCGACATCAACGGCCTCGATCCGCAGCGCTGGGAACTCGGGGTCAAGGAGATCTGGGAGGTCGAAGAGCCACTCGACCAGGTCATCCATACGATGGGCTGGCCGCTTCGCAAGTCGGCCAAGTACAAGGAGTTCGGTGGATCGTGGATATACCCAATGGGGGACAACAAGGTTTCGATTGGCTACGTCGCTGGTCTTGACTACACCGATGCCACATTCTCGGTTCACGACGTACTCCAGCAGTTCAAGACCCACCCCTTCATCAGGAAGATCCTGAAGGGCGGCAAGCGGGTTGGCTGGGGCGCGAAGACGATTCCGGCCGGCGGTTACTGGTCGATGCCCAAGCGCCTTGCGGTCCCCGGCATGTGTATCGCCGGCGACAACGCGGGCATGGTCAACGTGGCCGAACTCAAGGGTGTCCACTACGCGATGCACGCCGGCATGTACGCCGCCGAGGCGATCGTCGACGCGCTGGAGAAGGACTCGGTCGACTTCTCGGCCTACGACGAGAAGGTCCACAGCTCACTGATCGAGAAGGACCTCTACAAGGTCCGCAACGCCAGCCAGCCGTTCACCAAGGGCTTCTTCGTCGGGGGGGCGCTCGCCTCGGCGATGACCCTGACCGGCGGCCACTTCCCCGGCGGCCACTGGAAGAACCACGACGACGCCACCTACAAGATGGAGATCGGCAAGGCGGCCGACAACTACCCGGCGGCCGACGGCGAGCTGACCTTCGACAAGCTGTCGTCGGTATTCATGACCGGTAACGCGACCCGGGACGACGCACCGAACCACATCAAGGTTCAGACCGAGGTCCCGCGTGAAATCGCCCAGACCTGGGTCTCGATGTGCCCGGCCCAGGTCTACGAGATCCCCGAGGATCAGCTCAACTCGAGCGCTTCGGTGGTCGACGTCCAAGTGGCCGCGTCGAACTGCATCCAGTGCGGCGCGATCACAGCCAAGGGCGGCCGCCTCACTCTGCCTGAAGGCGGCGACGGGCCGCTCTACACCGAGACCTGAGTCCCGGTCACATATTCAAGCCGCCCGGAGCGGCGGCAAACCAGCGGCGCTGTCGAAAGACGGCGCCGTTCCCGCTTAATGGTCGGCTGAGCCGACGACTACCGGAGGTTCAAGCGGGCCTGAGAGTCAAGGCGGGCCCGGGGGCCAAGTAGGCCCGGGACCGGGCGAACTGCCGACTACCGGGGTTGACAGGAGGGCGGGCCGGTTGAGGCCCGGACGGCGCGAACTGCGGCGGGGTTCAGGCGGCCCGGCGCAGGTCCGTGCGGGCTTCGCGGATGCGGATGGCCTGAACGTCGAAGATCATCTCTTCTTCGGGCCGGCGCCGCTTCCTCGGGGGTATTGTCCACTCATCGCATCCCACAAAAGCGTCGGCGAAACGCTGCGCCTTGCTGCTGCGGGGTTGGGCCTGGTCAAATACCTCTTTTGCCATAGGGGTGATCCTCTCCTACCACGGGTGGTTATGTGAAGTCTCTTCGCCCCGTCGGACGGAAAACCTGCCGCAAATCGCGGAAATTTGTCGGATCACCGGGCGGGCCAGTTTGTGACTGGAGGAAAGAATCGGGGAAGCGGCGGCCTCGCCGGCTTCGGCTTCCTGTCCGGACCCCTGCCCGCTGCCACCTTGACGGTTGCTCTAGAATGGGTTCCATGAAGGCCGAAATCCATCCCGAATACGTGATCGCCAACGTCCATTGCTCCTGTGGCAACCAGTTCTACACCCGTTCGACCAAGTCGGATCTCCACGTGGAACTCTGCTCGGCCTGTCATCCCTTCTACACCGGCAAGCAGAAGCTGGTCGATACCGGTGGCCGCGTCGAGCGCTTCCAGCGCCGCGCAGCGAAGCGCGCCAAGGCCGGCGCCGCCAACAACTGATTTCCTGACCGCACTGACCGTGCGGTTACCCGTCGCAGCCGGCTGCCGGGCACAGCCCCGCGATGGGTAACGGCCCCCTGAACGTGGTGAACGATGCCCCGATCGGCGGGCAGGCAGTTCTGGAGGGCGTGATGATGCGTGGTGTCACGACCTGGTCGGTCGCGGTGCGCCGCCCCGACGGCGGCATCGAGGTCACCACGCAGACGCTCGACCCCTGGGCCCGGCGGCATCGGGGGCTCAGGTGGCCGGTCGTTCGTGGCATGGTCGCGCTGGCCGAGTCGCTGGGAATCGGGTTCCGCGCCCTGGGGATCTCCGCCGACGCGCAGGTCGAGCAGGGAGACGGTCAGGAGCCGGAAGAGATCGGTGGCTTCGCCTGGGTGATGACCATCGTCATCTCGATGCTCGCCGCGGTCACCCTGTTCTTCCTTGTACCGGTGGGCCTGACCAGTCTTTTCAAGGACGAGCTCGGCTCGGCATTTCTGTTCTGGCTAGTCGAAGGCGTGCTCAGGACAGCGATTTTCATCGGTTACATCGTCATTCTCAGCCGGGTAAAGGACCTCCGGCGGGTATTCGAGTACCACGGTGCCGAGCACAAGACGATCTCCTGTTACGAAGCAGGTGACGACCTGGTTCCATCGCGGGCCGGCCTGTATTCCCGGCTTCATCCGCGATGCGGGACCAGCTTCCTGTTGATCGTGATGGTGCTGGCAATTTTCGTATTCGCCCCGATCGGCCTGCCGGAGTGGTACTGGCTGATGCTGTCCCGGGTGCTCGGCATTCCGCTGATCGCCGGGCTCTCCTACGAGGTGATCAGGTGGGCCGGGCGCAACCGGAGCCACGCCTGGGTCCAGGCGGTGATGTGGCCGGGGCTGATGCTCCAGAACCTGACCACGAGCGAGCCGGACGACGAGCAGCTCGAAGTGGCGATCACCGCGCTGAAGGCGGTGCTCGCGCTGGAACGGCCCGAAGACAACATTGATCTCGAACCGATCGAGATCGTCGCCTGACGGGCGCTGCGGCCGAGAGAGACTCGTCGCCCGAAGGGCGCTGCTGCTGAAAGAGGCCGCGGGGGTAGGCTCCGGGGTCGATGATCCGAAAGCTTGCCGACCAGATCGAGATGCGCTTCGCCGAGCTCGAGCGCGACATGAGCGACCCGGAGGTGATCGCCGACCGAGCCCGCTACGCCGACGTCGGCCGCGAGTACCGCCAGATCTCACCGGCCCACGAAATCGTTCTCGAGTACCGCAAACTGAGCGATGACCTCGAGGGTGCCCGTGAGCTGATCGAAGAAGACGATTCCGACGAAGAGCTGCGCAGTGTTGTCGAGGATGCTCCGGCGAGGCTGACCGAGCTGGAGGAGGAGATCCGGCTGGCGATGGTCGAATCCGACCCCAGCGACGAGAAGAACGTGATCGTCGAGATCCGGGCCGGGGCGGGCGGCGACGAAGCGGCGATCTTCGCCGGTGACCTCTACAAGATGCTCACCCGCTACGCCGCCGAGCGTGGATTCGCCACCGACATGCTCTCCCATTCGACGGCCGAGCAGGGCGGGTTCAAGGAGGTCACTTTCGAGATCCGGGGTAGTGGCGCCTACTCGGTATTCAAGTTCGAGGGCGGCACCCATCGGGTCCAGCGGGTGCCGGAGACCGAATCGCAGGGCCGGATCCACACATCGACGGCGACCGTCGCCGTGCTTCCGGAGGCGGAGGAGGTCGAGGTCCAGATCGATCAGAACGACCTGCAGATCGATGTCTACCGTTCCTCCGGACCGGGCGGCCAGTCGGTCAATACGACCGACTCCGCCGTGAGGATTACCCACAAGCCGACCGGGATCACGGTCTCGATGCAGGACGAGAAGTCCCAGCTCCAGAACAGGGAGAAGGGGATGAGGGTGCTGCGGGCGAGGATCCATGAGCGCCAGCTGGCCGAGCAGCAGGCCGCGATCGCCTCGGAGCGCAAGGCCCAGGTCGGCACCGGGCAGCGCTCGGAGAAGATCCGGACCTACAACTACCCCCAGGGCCGGGTCACCGACCACCGCATCAAGCTCACCTCCCATGACCTCGACGCAGTCATGAACGGCGAACTGGGCAACTTCACGTCGGCGCTCTCGGGCGAAGAGAAGCGCCGGCTGCTCGAGGCACAGGCCGGCTGAGCCGATGGGTCCGGCGGGGGCAGGCGGCAACTCGGCGCGTGGCGCCCGGGGCGGCGCTTCAGCGCGGGATGCCCTGGGTGCTGCCACCGACGCACTGTCCGCGGTCGGGGTCGACACGCCGCGGATCGACGCCGAGGCCCTGCTGGCAGGGATCACCGGACGCAGCGCCGCCGACCTGATCGCCGACCGGGAGAAGCTGGTGTCGCCGGCAGATTCGCGGGCCTTCTCGGAGGCCGTGCGCAGGCGGCTCCGGCGTGAGCCGGTGGCCTACATCCTCGGCAGCAAAGGCTTTCGGCATATCGACCTTGTGGTGGACCGCAGGGTGCTTGTGCCCCGGCCAGAGACCGAGCTGCTGGTCGAGTTCGCACTGGCTGAGCATCCGGCCTCTGTGCTTGAACTCGGCACCGGATCCGGGGCCGTCGCGCTGGCGATCGCCGACGAGCTCCCCGGCTGCGAGGTCACCGCCGGGGACATCTCGACCGATGCCCTCGAGGTCGCCGCCTCCAACGCCGACCGTCTCGGCCTGGCCGGCAGAGTCCGTTTCTTCGAAGGAACCTGGCCGACGCCGGGCGCCTTCGACCTGATCGTCGCCAACCTTCCTTACGTGGCCCTCGGTGACGAGCTGCCGCCCGAGGTGCGGGACTGGGAGCCCTCCGGCGCTCTCTTTCCGGGTGAGACCGGCCTGGAGTGCTTCGAGGAGGTCCTGGCCTCCCTGCCGGACTCGGGCATCGCGGCCCCGGTGATCGCCCTCGAGATCGGCCACGGGCAGGGCGAGCGGGTCGCGGCACTGGTCCGCGAAGCCGGCTTCGCGCAGACCATGATCCACCCGGACCTGGCCGGACTGCAGCGCATGGTTACCGGACGCAGGCAAGCGCCTGCCTCCTGACATGATTGAGCGGTGAAGGTCGTCACCACTGAACAGATGGACGGGGATGCCGCGAGGCAGGCCCTCGAGAGCTGCATCAGCAAAGGCGGTGTGGCCCTCTTCCCTTCCGACGGCGTGTACGGGCTCGCCTGCGATCCGCTCAACGAGAAGGCGGTCGCCCGGATCCATGAGATCAAGGGCCGTGACGACGGCAAGTCTTCAGCGGTTATGTACCTCTCACCGCTGGCGATGCGCGAGTTGGTCCGTGACCTCGGCCAGCGGGTGAGCGAGGCCTTCGGCCGGCTGCTTCCGGGACCGGTCACTCTGATCGTGCCCAACCCGCGCCACCGATACCCGCTGGCCTGCCGCGAAGATCCGTCACGGCTCGGCGTGAGGGTTATCGGCGGCCCCCTGGCCGGCGTGCGTTATCCGCTGTTTCAGACGAGCGCGAACCTCAGCGGTGAACCGACGCCTTCGAGCTTCGCCGGGGTGGTGCCCGAAGTTCGCGACGCCGTCGACCTGGCGATCGACGGTGGCCGCCTGAACGGCCTGCCTTCGACCGTGGTTGACCTGACCGAACTCGATGAGAACGGCGTCTGGACTGTGCTTCGCGATGGCGGAATGAGCCGCGGCGATCTGGTCGCCGTGCTCGGCCCCTGAGCGCGGCCCGCAGGCAGGTCAGCGGCACTCCGGCGGCGCGCCGGGGTATGGCCGACGCCTTGGGCTTGAGTATTCTCGCCCGGATGAAGATCGCGATGGCTTCTGATCACGCCGGTTTCGAGCTGAAGGAATCCGTCAAGCAACTTCTTGAGGCGGGTGGCCACGAGGTCGCCGATGTCGGCACTCACTCGACCGAGTCCACCGATTACCCGCCTTTCGCTGCGGAGGCGGCCGGGCTGGTCGCCTCGGGGGATTGTGATCGTGGAGTGCTCGTCTGCGGGTCCGGCAACGGGGTTGCGATCGTCGCCAACAAGGTGTCGGGAATCAGGGCCGTGAACGCCCACGATGCCGACGAGGCGGAGATGTGTCGCCGGCATAACAACGCCAACGTGCTCGCCCTTTCCGGTCAGCGGCTCGGCCCCGCCGATGCCGCACCGATCGTCGAAACCTTCCTCTCGACCGGTTTCGACGGCGGCCGTCACGAGCGACGGGTTGACGAGATCACCGAGGTGGAGCGTGGCGATCTTTAGTGCGGGCGGGCAACGAGTACTTCGAGAAGCCGCATCAGGCAGATTCGCGCGCCTGATCTGACCACCGGGATTGCTACGCTGACTGTCCGTTTTCTACCCGGAATCCCGCCCGATCGGCGGGATCAGCCGAAAGGTCGTTTCTGAGATGAGCACCGTTTCCGAGCAGCTACTGGACGCCAGACTGTCCGACATCGACCCCGAGGTCGCGGCGGCGGTCGACGGCGAGCTGGCCCGGCAGCGCGACACGCTCGAGATGATCGCCTCGGAGAACTTCGTTCCAAGGGCGATTCTCGAGGCGGTCGGCTCGGTTCTGACCAACAAGTACGCCGAGGGCTACCCCGGCCGCCGTTACTACGGTGGCTGCGAGCAGGTGGACATCGTCGAGACCCTGGCGATCGAGCGGGCGAAGCTGGTTTTCGGGGCCGAGCACGCCAACGTCCAGCCGCATTCGGGCGCCCAGGCCAACAACGCCGTCTACATGGCGCTGCTAGAGCCCGGGGATACGATCATGGGCCTTGCGCTCGACCATGGCGGACACCTCAGCCACGGGATGAAGCTGAACATCTCGGGCAAGCTCTACCAGGTAGTTCCGTACCACGTCTCACGCGAAGATCACCGGATCGACATGGAGGAGGTGGCGAGGCTGGCCGAGGAACGCCGGCCGAACCTGATCATCGCCGGAGGATCGGCCTACCCGCGCCAGATCGACTTCGCGGCTTTCCGCGAAATCGCCGACTCCGTGGGCGCAAAGCTAATGGTGGACATGGCCCACTTCGCCGGCCTGGTCGCCGCCGGCGAGCACCCGAACCCGGTGCCCTATGCCGATGTGGTCACCAGCACCGTCCACAAGACCCTCGGCGGCCCCCGCAGCGGGATAATCCTCTGCCGCGAGGAACTCAAGGCGGACATCAATCGCGCCGTCTTCCCCGGGCAGCAGGGCGGACCGCTCATGCATGTGATCGCCGGCAAGGCGGTCGCGCTCAAAATCGCCTCGACCGAGGAGTTCGCAGAGCGTCAGCGGCGTACTATCGCCAACGCCCGCGCCCTGGGCGAGGGGCTTGTCGAGGGCGGAATCGACATCGTCACCGGTGGCACTGACGTCCATCTGGTGCTGGTCGACCTCACTTCGACCGGGCTCGACGGGCAGGCTGGCGAGGACCGGCTCGACCAGGTCGCGATCACCGTGAACCGGAACACCATCCCCTTCGATCCGCGACCGCCGATGAACCCGTCCGGTCTGCGGATCGGGACTCCGGCCCTGACCACAAGGGGCTTCGAGCCCGAGGACATGCGCGAGGTCGCCGCGATCATCGCCGGGGCGCTCTCGGACGGCTTCGAAGGTGAGCGTGACTCGCTGAGCGCCCGCAGCCAGGCACTGCTGGACCGCTACCCGCTCTACCCTGGCCTCGGTTGAGGCTTGTTCCGGGGTCGGCGGCGCCGGCCCGGTCAGCCCGATGAAGGTCTGGTTCGACTGCACTGCGGCGGCGCATCCCCTGGTGCTGCGCCCGGTGATCGAGCGCTTCGCCCGGGACGGCGCCGAGGTGCTTGTCACGGCCCGTGAGTACGGCCAGACAGTCGGCCTGCTCGAACTGCTCGGGATCGAGCACACGGTTGTCGGCTCTCACGGTGGCGGTTCGAAGGCCGGCAAGGTTTTTGCGCTGGGCTCGCGCTCGGCCCGGCTTTCACGCGTCGTGTGGCGGTTTGGGCCGGACCTCGCGGTCGGCCACGGTTCGGTCGACCTGGCATTGATCTCCGCCCTTTTCGCGATCCCGTCGGCACAGCTGCAGGACTACGAGTTCGCCGGCATGCAGCGCCAGCTCGCCTTCCGGATCGCCCGGCGCGTCCTGGTGCCGGATTCGATCCCGGAGGAGCGCATGGCCAGGGTCGGCGCCAAGGGTAGGAAGCTGGTCCGCTACCCGGGCCTGAAAGAGGACTACTATCTGGCTGACTTCAGCCCCGACCCGGCGGTGCTGGAGGAGCTGGCTCTCGACCGCGAACGGGTGCTGGTCGTTGTCCGTCCGCCGCCGGAGACCTCCGAGTACCACGCCGACAACCCTCTGTACGAGCAGGTGCTCGACCGGCTGGCCACGGCCGAAGGCGTGACCGCGGTTGTGATCCCCAGGACCGCCGGTCAGGCCGGGCGGGCACGCGGCCGTGGTTCCTCGAACCTGGTGGTCCCCGACCATGCGGTAGACGCCCAGAGCCTGATCGCCTTCAGTGACCTTGTGGTGAGCGCCGGTGGCACGATGAATCGCGAGGCCGTGGCCCTGGGCACTCCGGTCTACACGACCTTTGCCGGTCGCATGGGAGGGGTGGACGAGCAGCTGATCGCCGATGGCCGGCTGGCGGTGCTGCGGGACGTCAACGAGTTCGAACTCGTGAAACGCACCGACGAGGCGGGGCCGCGGAACCCGCGGGACCCCCAGGTTCTGGTCGACGGCATCCTCGGCGCGCTCGGCTGACCGCGAGGCGCTCGGCTGACCGCGCCGCGGTCCGTCGGGCCTGAGTGAGACCCTTCCGGAATGGTTGATACGTGGGATGCCGTCTTCGCCTTCGTGGCTGCGGCGTTGATCACCTGGGCGCTGGTGCCCGTGGCCGAGCGCCTGGCCGTGCGGGTCGGTGCGCTCGACTACCCGGGTCCGCGCAGTCAGCACACAGACGTGACCCCGCGAATGTCCGGCGTCGCGATCCTTGCCGGGATCCAGGTTGCCGGCTGGATCTGGCTTCCGCACAACGTCGAGGCGACCTCGATCCTGCTCGGCGCCCTGATGGTCTGCTTCGTCGGCGCGCTTGACGACGTGTTCGACCTGCCCGCCCTTGCCAAGCTGATCGGCCAGATCTCGGCGGCGGCGATACCGGTCGCGGGCGGGGTCCACCCTGACGTGTTGACGATTCCGTTCATCGGCGGGTTTGAACTCGGATGGACCGCCTGGCCGCTGACTGTCTTCGGCATCGTTGCGGTGATCAACATCATCAACCTGATCGACGGCATCGACGGCCTCGCGGCAGGGGTGTGCGCGATCGCTGCCGCAGCCATGGCCGTAATCGCGCTTTCGCTGGACCGGACCGAGGCCGGCATACTCGCGGCGATCACGGCCGGTGGTGCGCTCGGCTTCCTGCGCCACGGTTTCCCGCCGGCCTCGAGCTTCATGGGCGATGCGGGCTCCAACCTGCTCGGCTACATGATCGCCGTCGTCTCGATCCAGGGTGCGTTGAAGACCAACGCCGTGGTCGCCCTGGCCTTCCCCCTGGTGATCCTCGCCGTGCCGATCCTGGACACGGCATTCGTGGTGGCAAAGAGGATCAAGTACAGGCAGCCGATCTACCAGGCCGACCGCTGGCACTTCCACCACCGCATGGCCAACAAGGGCTTTTCCCAGCGACGGTCCCTGGCCTACCTCTACGGCTGGACGCTGGTGCTGGCCCTGCTGGCCCTGGCCCTGCGCCTTGTCCCGTACAGCGATGACCGGGGCAACTTCGACCCGGTCTGGACCGCGCTGATGGCCGTAGTCATGCTCGCCGCGATCGCGGCCTCGGTCTACCTGGTGATCGTGCTCGAGATCGTCAAGTTGAAGCGGACTCAGGATCCTGAACCGTAAGGCGCCGCCGCAAGGCCTCTGTTTGGCTCTGGTAAACGGTTAGTGACGGTTGTCACCAGCCGGGCCGGAGCGCAATCGCAGTGGCGTTCGGATATAGTCACGATCCCTTGACGACGCTTGCCATAGAACGACCCCGAGAGGGCCACGATGGCGGGCGCGGTACCCCTTTGATCAAGTACGCCGACCTTGCCCTGATCGCCATCGCCCTGCCTGTCTTCATTCTGACCGGGCTTCCGCTGCTGGGCTGGGCCGGCGCCGCCATCGGCTGGGGTGGCCAGCGGCTGATCCAGGCCCTCCTCGAGGCCAAGGCATCCCGGACCGAGGATACGAAGGGTTTCTTTCAGCTGATGGCCGGTTCGATCATCGGCCGCTCCTGGTTCCTGGTCATCTCGATCATGACTGTGGGGCTGATCGAACGGGAGGCCGGACTCGCCGCCGCCCTGATGTCAGCTCTGCTTTTTACCGTTTATCTGGTGATCACCCTGGTGACGCGTGAAACGCCGCCGGAAGCGGAAGCACCGTGAGTCTGGCAGCCCGTAAGTACGCCTTCTTCGCGTGGCTGACGGTGATGACCGGGCTCCTGATGAACCCGGCCCTTGCCTCGGCGGCCCCCGAGTTCAGCCCCGAGGATGAATTCGCGCTGCCGCCCTACGTGTCAATCGAAGTCTTCGGGATCGACATGTCGATCAACAAGGCAGTGGTGTACATCCTCGGCGCCGCGATCCTGACCACCGTAGTTGTCTCCCTGATTGCCCGCAACATGAAGGTGAGGCCCGACAGCCGGACTCAGACGACGGTCGAGATCGCCTACAGCCTGATGAAAGACAACATCACCGACGGCAACCTCGACCCGAAGATGGCGGCCCGCTGGTTCCCCTTCATCGGCACCCTGTTCCTCTTCATCTGGTTCTCGAACATGATCGGCTACATACCGCTGCCGCTGAATACGAGCCATACGATGAGCATCGCCGGAATCGAGTTCCCTACATTCGCGCTCTATGCGGCCACGGCGAACATTTCGGTACCGCTGGTGCTGGCACTCGTCGTCACCGTCTCCTACCACTTTGAAGGAATCCGGGCCAAGGGCGTCGTGAAGTACGTGCGCGGCTGGGTCCCGGCCGGTGTTGAAGGTTTCATGGTCGGTCCGATCCTGCTGATCGAAGTGCTCTCGCACATCGTCCGGATCATTTCGCTCTCGGTTCGTCTTTACGCCAACATCCTTGCCGGACACCTGCTCCTGCTATTCATGGGCGGCGGGCTTGTGGTTCTGCTCGGCATGGGGCTGATCGGTTCGACGGTCCTCGGTCTTGCCACCGGAGCCCTCGCCGTAGTCTTCTTCCTGTTCGAGATCGGCCTGGTAGCAACACTTCAGGCTTTCATTTTCTGCACTTTGACCGCGATATACCTCGACGGCGCCGTCGCCGAGGAACACTAAGGAGAAACAGAACAAGTGGACCCATCAATGATTCTGGCCGCTGTCGACGTTGAAACCGCCAGCGCCTACGCAGAGACAGCCGGCCGCGCCATGGGCCTCGGCCTCGGTACCGGCCTCGCAGCTCTCGGCACCGGTATCGGCCTCGGCTTCATCTTCGGCAAGACGATCGAAGCCGTTTCACGCCAGCCCGAACTCAAGTCGGAGATCCAGAGCATTCAGTGGCTCGGATTCGCACTCACCGAGGCGACCGTCTTCTACGGATTCATCGCAGGCCTGATCGCCTTCTTCGTATAAGTCGATGCTCGGCGAACTGCTGAACACTGCGACGCCGCTCCTCGTAGCGGCAACGGATGGCACCGAGGATGGCCTGAGTCCCCTGGTCAAGGTCGTTCCCGGCCTGATGATCTGGACGATCCTGGCCTTCGGTGTCTCGATGCTGGTCCTGAGGAAGTACGCCTGGCCGCCGATCAGCAAGGCGCTCGACGAGCGCCAGACGCTGATCAACGACTCGATCACCTCCGCGGAAAAGACCCGCTCCGAAGCCGACCTGATGCTGGCCGACTACCGCCAGCGGCTGACCGAGGCCCGCGAGCAGGCCGATGAGATCATCGTGCGCGCCCGCAAGGCTGCCGAAGCGACCAAGTCCGAAGCGGTGTCGGCCGGCCAGGAGAAGCGCGAGGAGCTGCTGGAGGCCGCCCGTCGTGACATCGAAGCTGAGACCAGAAAGGCCCTGGATGACATCCGCAAGGAGGTCGCCAGCCTGACCGTTCTCGCGACCGAGCGGGTCACCCGCAAGACGCTCACCGAGGCCGACCAGAAGCAGTTGGTCGAAGAGGCCCTGCGTGAAGTCGACTTCTCCAGTCTGGCCGGGGACCGGAGCAACTGATGGAAGAGCTGGCCCGCGTATATGCCGAGTCCCTTTTTGGCGTTGCCAAAGACAAGGGTACGCTCGACACCGTGCGCGACCAGCTCGGGCAGTTCAGCAGCACACTCGAAGAGAACCGGGACCTGCAGGTTTTCTTCTTCAGCCCTTCGTTTTCTTCCAAGGAAAAGCTCAACGGCCTCGATCTCGCGGTCAGCGATGCCGACCCGGGGCTGCTCAACTTCCTCGAGTTGCTGATCGAGAAGCACCGCATGCCGGCCATTTTCCGGATCAACAGCCAGTTCGAGGAGCTTTGGAAAAAAGAGAACCAGAGGATTGAAGTCACCGTGACCAGTGCGATAGAGCTCGACCCGGAGGTCGCCCGGCAGGTCGGCGCCGAGGTTGAGCGCCAGACTGGCAAGCAGGTCGATCTGACGAGTCGCGTCGATGAGAACATCATCGGCGGTCTCGTGCTTCAGGTCGGGAACATGGTTCTCGACACGAGTATTCGAAATAACTTGGAGAAACTCCGCCAGAGCGTTGCTCGGGCGGCATAAGGAGGATCAGAACCGAGATGCAGATCAAGCCAGACGAGATTGCCAGCATCCTGCGGCAGCGCATCGAGGGCATAGACCCCGGAAGTGCGGACCTGTCCGAGGTCGGCACCGTACTCTCGATCGCCGACGGAATCGCCCGGATCCACGGCCTCGACAACTGCATGTCCCTTGAGATGCTGGACCTCCCCCACGGGGTGACCGGTCTTGCCCTCAACCTCGAGCAGGACAACGTCGGTGCGGTGCTGTTCGGCGAGTGGGAGAAGATCGTCGAAGGCGACACCGTCAAGCGGACCAAACACCTGCTCGAGATCCCGGTCGGCGAGGAGTTCCTCGGCCGCATGGTTGACCCGCTCGGCCGTCCGCTCGACGGCAAAGGCGACATCAACACCGGCAAGTCGCGTCCGGCCGAGTTCAAGGCCCCCGGGGTCATCAGCCGCCAGCCCGTGCGTGAGCCGATGCAGACCGGCATCAAGTCAATTGACGGCATGATCCCGATCGGCCGTGGCCAGCGCGAACTGATCATCGGCGACCGCCAGACCGGCAAGACCACAGTCGGCATCGACTCGATCATCAACAACAAGGACACCGGCGTGATTTCGGTCTACGTCGCCATCGGCCAGCGCATGGCGACCGTGGTCCAGGTTCGCGAGGTACTCGAGGCCGCCGGAGCGATGGAGAACACCATCATCGTCGCCGCACCCGCCGACGAGGCCGCGCCGATCAAGTACATCGCTCCCTACGCCGGCACGGCGATGGCCGAGTACTTCCTTTACAAAGGCGGCGCCGCGCTGTGCGTTTACGACGATCTCACCAAGCACGCATATGCGTACCGCCAGATGTCGCTGCTGCTCAGGCGCCCTCCGGGCCGTGAGGCGTACCCCGGTGACGTCTTCTACCTGCACTCGAGGCTGCTGGAACGGGCCGTGAAGCTGAGCGACGATGAGGGCGGTGGCTCGCTGACCGCTCTGCCGATAATCGAGACCCAGGCCAACGACGTCTCGGCCTACATCCCGACCAACGTGATCTCGATCACCGACGGCCAGATATTCCTCGAGTCCGACCTCTTCAACTCCGGCATCCGCCCGGCGATCAACGTCGGCATTTCGGTTTCCCGGGTCGGTGGAGACGCCCAGACCAAGGCGATGAAGAAGGTCGCCGGCAAGATGAAGGGCGAGCTGTCGCAGTACCGCGACCTCGCCGCCTTCGCCCAGTTCGGTTCCGAGCTCGACACCGAAACTCAGAAGACCCTCGCCCGGGGCGAGCGCCTGGTCGAGCTGCTCAAGCAGAACGAGCGCAACGCGCTTTCGGTGGCCGACCAGGTCGCCTCGATCTACTCGGGCACCGGCGGGTTCCTCGACCGGATTGCCACCGAGCGGGTTCAGGAGTTCCTCGACGGGCTGCTGATCCGGCTCCACACCGAAAACTCGGCGCTGTGTGACCGGATCAACGAAACCGGCCTTTTCCCCGAAGAGGATGAAGCCGAGCTCTCTGGCGTGATCAGCGGCTGGGTTGACGACTTCGGACCGGACTTCGACAACAACGGCGAGCCGATCGCCGAAGGTGAGTCGGACCGGACCGATGCCGTCCGGGCTGAAGCTCCGCAGGGCAATGAGGAGAGCACCGAGGAAGAGGCTGCGACCGCCGTCTAGGCGCCGCATTCCGTTCCCCGAAGGAAACCGAACCGATGGCCAACCGCAAAGAAGTCGCCACCCAGATCGCCAGCGTCAAGAACATCCGTCAGATCACGCGCGCGATGGAGGCGGTGGCGGCTGCGCGGCTGCGCAAGGCCGAGAGCCGGATCGCGCACCTGCGGCCCTACGCGCAGGCCAGGCGAAACCTGACCCGCCGTGCCGCAGCCGAGGCCGGCAACATCTCGCACCTCGCGATCCTGGATGAACGTGAGAAGGTCAACCGACTGGCGATCCTGCTGATCACGGGTGACCGCGGCCTCGCCGGAGCCTTCAACGCAAACATCATCCGCGAGGGACTCCATCTTCGGGACCAGGCGATCGAGAGCGGCCAGGAGGTCGTCTTCTATGTAGTCGGACGCCGTGGCGACGGTGCGATGACTTTCCGCAAGCAGAACATCGGCGAGTCCTGGACCGGTTTCACCGACCGGCCCGCCTTCACCGACGCCAGGGACATCGGCGATGAGCTCACTGCCGCCTACATCGATGGCAAGGTCGACCGGATCGAGGTCGTATACAACCGGTACGTCTCGCCGCTGACCCAGTACGTCCAGCAGCTGACGCTGCTTCCGGTCCAGCAGGCCGAGGTGGTCGGTCAGGGCTCCGAGGACGAGAACGAAGTCGAAGACCAGAGCGATCTGGCTGCCGCCCACCACCACTCGCTCTGGGATTACGAACCGGAGCCGGAAGAACTCCTCGCGCAGCTGATCCCGGACTACATCAACACTTCGCTTTACCGCACCCTGCTCGACTCGGCTGCCTCCGAGCTCGGTGCACGAATGACGGCGATGCGCAGCGCCGCCGACAACGCTGAAACGATGATCGACGACCTCACCCTTGAGATGAACCGGGTCAGGCAGGCGGAGATCACGCAGGAAATCCTGGAAGTCGTCGGAGGCGCGGAAGCGCTCGGCTAGACGGACGCCAAACCGAAACTGGAAACTGGAGATATGTCAGAGAACAACGGTAAGAACGTAGGACGAATTGAAGAGATCACCGGCGTCGTGGTCGACGTGCTCTTTTCCGAGCACCTGCCCGAGATCTTCTCGGCGATCGTGATCGAAGTTGACGAGGGCAACGGACGCGACGCGATGAGAGTCGTGTGCGAGGTCCAGCAGCACCTCGGCGACGACCGGGTACGCACCGTGGCCATGGACGCCACCGACGGGCTGCAGCGTGGCGACCGGGTAGTCGACACCGGAGGTCCGATCACCGTTCCCGTGGGTGACGAGACCCTCGGCCGGATCTTCAACCTCCTCGGCGAGCCGATTGACGGCGGACCCGAGCTCAGCGCCGATGTCGAGCGCTGGCCGATCCACCGTCCCTCACCGGAGGCCACCGACCTGACCCCGACCCAGGAGATCCTGGAGACTGGAATCAAGGTTGTCGACCTGCTCGCCCCGTACGCCAAGGGCGGCAAGATCGGCCTGTTCGGCGGCGCCGGAGTCGGCAAGACCGTTCTGATCCAGGAGCTGATCCACAACATCGCCCAGGAGCACGGCGGACTCTCAGCCTTCTGTGGAGTCGGGGAGCGGACCCGCGAGGGCACCGACCTCTACCTCGAGATGACCGAGTCCGGGGTCATCGACAAGACGATGATGGTCTTCGGCCAGATGAACGAGCCTCCGGGAGCCCGCCTGCGGGTGGCGCTTTCCGGCCTGACCATGGCCGAGTACTACCGGGAATCCGGCGGCCAGGACGTACTGCTGTTCATCGACAACATCTTCCGGTTCGTCCAGGCCGGCTCCGAGGTTTCAGCGCTGCTGGGCCGCATGCCTTCGGCCGTCGGTTACCAGCCGACTCTGGAAACCGAGATGGGCGAGCTGCAGGAGCGGATCACCTCGACCTCGCGTGGATCGGTCACCTCGATCCAGGCCGTCTACGTGCCTGCCGACGACTTCACCGACCCGGCCCCGGCCTCGGTGTTCGCCCACCTCAACGCAACTACCGCGCTCTCACGGGCGATCTCCGAGAAGGGCATCTACCCGGCCGTCGATCCACTCGACTCGACCTCGACCATCCTCAAGCCGGACATCCTCGGCGAGGAGCATTACAGGACAGCGACTGACGTCCAGGAGATCCTGCAGCGCTACAGCGAGCTCCAGCAGATCATCGCCATTCTCGGCATCGACGAACTCTCCGATGAGGACAAGGTGCTGGTGTTCCGTGCCCGCAAGATCGAGCGCTTCCTGTCCCAGCCGTTCTTCGTGGCCGAGCAGTTCACCGGCAGCCCGGGTCAGTACGTACCGGTCGGCGAGACCGTCCGCGGCTTCCGCATGATCCTTGACGGCGAGCTCGACGACTACCCGGAAAGCGCCTTCTACATGAAGGGTGCGATCGACCAGGTCACCGCGGAAAGCAAGAGCGTGGCGTAGGCCTTGGCCGGTGAGTCGACATTCTCGGTTGATGTGCTCACCCCCGAGGGAGAGGTCTTCGCGGGCGAGGTCGTCCAGCTGTCCACCCGTACGGTCGACGGTGAGATCGGTGTGCTGGCCAATCACGTGCCGATTCTCGCCGGGCTCACGCCGAACCGGCTCCGGCTCCGCATCTCGGATTCGGAAGTCCAGGAGTTTGCGCAGTCCCACGGTGTGCTCCAGGTGTTCGCCAACCACGCCCAGGTCCTGCTCGAAGAAGCCGTGCCGACCGACCAGCTCGACATCGCTTCACTTGAGGAGGACCTCGCCGATGCCAGAGAGCGCAGCAAGCACCCCGAAGCAGGGGAGGCCGCTCTGGCAGTGGCCGAGCGCGACCTCGAGCGGATCAACGCTTTCATCGCGATCGCGAAGGGTGAGTAGGCAGTCTCTGACCTGCTCGCTCTCGCGCAGCGCCTGATCGCCTACGACACCTCGCGGCCGGACGGGGTTCACGAGGCGGCCGGCTTCATCAAGGGCTGGCTCGACGCGCGCGGCATCGATACGGTCCAGGAGGAGTGCCGCGGACTCCCGGTGATCCGGGCGGAGTCCGGTGACGCAGGCGGTACGACGGTGGTACTTCACGGCCACATCGACGTAGTGCCGGCCGAAGAAAGCCAGTTTGAGCCCAGGGTAGAAGGAGACCGCCTGATCGGCCGCGGTGCCTACGACATGAAAGCCGCTCTCGCGGCGATGATGCTGGCGGTCCCGGTCCCGGGCGCAGAGACCCCGGGCCTCAGGGTGCGGCTCGGCATCGTTTCCGACGAAGAGTCGGAGGAGAGCGCCAACCGAGGCAGCGATTACCTGGTCGAATCAGGCCTGACCGGAGACTTCGCGATCACCGGAGAGCCGACCGATTTCCACGTCGGTGTCGCCGCCAAAGGTGTGCTCGGACTGCGGATCGGAGTCGGCGGCCGTTCGGCCCACGGATCAACCCCGTGGCTGGGCAACAACGCCATCCTGAGGGCGGTAGAGATGTTCCGCGCGATCGAATCGCTACCGTTTGCAAAAGAGAGTTCCGAACTCTTTGACCGTCCTTCAATCAGCCTCGGCCGAATCTGGGGTGGGGACGCGCTCAACAAGGTTCCTGACTATTGCGCCATCGACGTGGACATACGGTTCCTGCCGGATCAGCGGCCGGAGCGGATCAGAGAGCAGATCCGCGGGCTCGGTCCTGCCCGGATGGAGGACATAATCGTGCTGCCCGCGATCGACCCCGGTACCGATTCGCCGTGGGTCAGGCGCCTGGTCGAGGCTGCCGGGAGACATCACGAAGGTCCCACCGTGTCAGTCGGCCGGGATGGAGCCTCCGACGCTGTCTCGTTCATCCGGGCGGGAATTCCGGCGGTGGAGTTCGGCCCGACGGGTGCCGGTCATCATGGTCCGGACGAGTGGGTTTCCGTAAGTTCACTCGAGACTTACCACCGCACGCTGAAGGAGTTCCTGGCGGCGAGCGCGAAATCAACAGGCGGACCATGCGATGAGTGACGAAGAACACGACGAATCAACCGAAGAGTTTCTGAAGGGCGCGATCGGCGATGATCCCGGAGCCGCCGAAGGCCCCTCTCCGGCCGAGCAGGCCGAGTCGGCAGAGCAGGCAGGGTCGGCCGAGCAGGCCGAGCAGGCAGGGTCGGCCGAGCAGGCCGGGTCGGCAGAGCAGGCCGAGCAGGCAGGGTCGGCCGACGCCGAACCGCAGGATGTGCCGGGGGCGGACGGACAGACCGATCCCGGCTATGTGGACCAGCCGACCGAAGAGGTCTTCGCCCTTGAAGCCCGGATCCGCGAGGACGACGACGTTCCCGAGCTCGACCCGGTTTTCAGGGCCGCTTTGCTCGAGAGCCCCGAGAGCGCAGCCTTCCCGGCAACCGGAGACGCCGAAGCGATCGCCGCGGCAGACTCCGGCGAGGCGGGTGGTGAGGCGGTCGACGGCGAGCCAATTGACGGGGGAGATGCGGGAGCGGGCGCGCCGGAATCTGGTGAGCATCCGGTTACCGAAGAGCAGACTGCGATCCTGGCCGCCGCAGCGAAGAGCGAAGTCCATCAGGTGATCGAAGCCGCCCGACGGACGGGAGAGCCCTACGACCCCCCTCGCCCGCCCGCCTGTGGTGACTTCGAGTCAGCGCCGAAAGGCAAGCGGTTGTGGTGGAGGTTCGGCCTCGCGACGCTGATCATCGTCTTCTCATTTGCTGGTGCGACTTCGGCCTCGGTCCTCAATGTGGTCGACGACCTGACCGACCGGTTCTCGGATCCGGCCTTCCGGAACATCGGAGCCAACATCCTGCCCCAGAGCAACGGTGGCCCGCAGACGATTGCGATTCTCGGAACCGACGCCCGGACCGGCGGAGGCGCTTCCGAAGGTGACCCCGGCCGCTCGGACACAACGATCCTGCTCAGGCTGGATCCGGATACCGACCAGATAGCGATGCTCTCGATCCCTCGTGACCTCAAGGTGGAGATCCCCGGCTACGGGACCGACAAGTTCAACGCCGCCTACAGCTACGGCGGGACGAAGCTGGCCCTGCAGACGATCAGGGATGCCACCGGACTTCAGATCAACCACGTAGTCAACGTCGACTTCCAGGGTTTCGCTTCTGTCGTCGATGCGATCGGATGCGTTTTCATCGACGTCGACCGCGAGTACTACAACTCGAACGAAGGCGTTCCGGCCGCCGAGCAGTACGCCGAGATCGATATCCAGGCCGGCTATCAGAAGCTTTGTGGCCCCGATGCACTCGAGTACGCCCGCTACCGGCACACCGATACCGATCTGGTCCGGTCATCACGGCAGCAGGACCTGCTCGGGGAGATCCGTAACCGACTCTCGTTCGCGGAGCTGATTGACCGTCGTAACGAACTGATCGACGCCTTTGCCGACAACACCCGCTCCGACATATCGGGCTCGAAGGAGTCACTGGAACTGCTCAAGCTGCTGTTCGATTCTCGAAACGCGAGGGTGGTCGAGGTCAAGTTCCCGGCCACCCTGGGTGATTCCTACGTGACCGCTACTCCAGCGGAGATCCAGGGTGCGGTTGACAAGTTCCTCGGTTTCGAAAGTTCGTCCGGTCCGGTCGGCACCCTTGAAGAGGTTGGCCAGGGCGGCAACGGCAACGGGAACAAAAAGAAGCAGCGTTCGAAGACGAGTGCGAAAAAGGAAGACAAGGCGATCGTCTCCGCCGGCGCTCCGGGCAAGGAGTCAGACGAACTGGTCGATGCTGCCCAGACCGGACTCGACCAGGCGATTCTGATCGAGGGCCCGACTCCCCGCGGCAGCTTTGATACCTGGTACACAAAGAGGTTGCCGGCCGGCACGGTCTACTCGGAAGGAAGCCGGACCTACAACCTGCGGGATACGGATAAGAACGCCCATGCCGCCTACCGCATGGTCATGGTCCTCGAGGCACCCGACGGGCTCCACTATTTCGGCCTCCAGGGCATCCGTGGCTGGGAGGATCCGCCGATCCTCGAAGCACCTCACGAAGAGATGGAGATCGAGGGCCGCGATTTCAACGTCTACACCGAAGGAGAACGGATCCGGTTGATCTCCTGGTTTGAGGATGGCAACACCTACTGGCTCTCAAACTCACTTCTGCTCACACTGACCAACAACCAGATGCTGGGGATGGCGCGCGCGACACGCGTCTTCACTCCGAACTGACGGGAGCACGGCGAATGGAATCCTCAGAGATGCCGCCCGTCGGCGTGATCGGTGTCGGCTGGGTCGGCCTGGTGACTGCGGCCTGCTTCGCCGAGCTTGGCCACGAGGTCTACGCTCGTGACGTCGTCCCGGAGAAGGTCGCGTCACTCAGCCAGGGAGAGGTCACCTTCCACGAGCCCGGGCTGGCCGAGCTGATCCGCAGGAACCAGCAGAGGCTGCACTTCACCACCGACATGGCCGAAGTGCTCGACCGGGCCCGTCTGCTTTTCGTCTGCGTTGATACTCCGCCTACCTACTCGGGTGATGCCGACCTGTCCCGGGTACGCTCGGTCGTTGATGACCTTGATGGAGGCGGCGGTCATGTGCTGGTTATGAAGAGCACGGTCCCGGCCGGGACCGGAGAGAAACTGCGCAGCGAGTTGCCCGGGATGCCCTACGTCTCCTGTCCGGAGTTCCTCAAGGAGGGCTCCGCTGTCGAAGACTTCATGCACCCCGACCGGGTCGTGATCGGTGCTGCCGCGGAGGACATTCAGGCTGCGGACGAGGTCGCCGCGCTGTATGAGCCGCTCGGGGGTGAAGTGGTACGCACTGATGTCTCCAGCGCCGAAATGGTCAAGCTCGCCTCGAACGCCTATCTGGCGACGAGGATCTCGTTCATCAACGAGATCGCGAATGTCTGTGAAGAGGTTGGTGCCGATGTCAGTGAGGTCGCGCGCGGTATGGGTCTCGATGACCGGATCGGCCCGAAGTTCCTGCGACCCGGTATCGGATTCGGTGGGTCCTGCTTCCCCAAGGACGTCAGCTCTCTGAAGCTGCTGGCCGGCAACAGCGGCTACCACTTCCAGCTCCTCAACGCTGTGATCGAGGTCAACGAACTCCAGAAGCGCCGCGTCGTCAGCAAGCTTCGACGTCATCTCGGTGACCTGGTCGGCAAACAGATAGCTCTGCTCGGCCTCGCCTTCAAAGCCGACACCGACGACATGCGCGAGGCATCGAGCCTCGTCTTATCAGCTCGTTTACGCGGCGAGGGAGCACAGGTTGTTGCATACGACCCGGTGGCCATGGAAAACGCAAGGGATCTGCTCCCCGGAGTTGAATTGAAGGACACGGCCCTGTTGGCCCTCGAAGGTTCCGATGCGGCGGTGATCGTCACCGAGTGGCCGGAGTTCCTCGAGATCGACTGGGCCGGGGCAGCGGAACGGATGGGCCGGCCACTGATAATCGACGGAAGAAACTTTCTTGACGCCGAGCACCTGAGGGCCGAAGGCTTCGCCTACGAAGGCATCGGCCTCCCGGGTTCCGGCACCGAAACGGGGTAACAATTGCAGGCACTCGTCCTGGTCGGAGGATTCGGCACTCGCCTTCAGCCGCTGACCACAGATACACCGAAGCCGATCCTTGGCATGGTCGATCGGCCCTTCTTCAGTTACATGATCGACTGGCTGGCCGGCCACGGGGTAGACGAAGTCGTGCTCGCCTGCGGCTTCCTTCCGGATCAGATTCAGGCGGTGCTCGGCGAAGGATCTCCGGGAGGACCGAAACTGCGCTACCTGGTCGAACCGGAACCTCTCGGTACGGCCGGGGCTATCAAGTTCGCCGCGCCTTACCTCGGGGACCGTTTTCTGGCCCTGAACGGAGACTCGCTGACCGACCTTGACCTGACCGCACTTTGGCAGTCCCACCTCGACCGTGAGGCAAGGTTGAGCCTCGGCCTCTACCCGATGGATGACCCGAGCGAGTTCGGCCTGGTCGAGGTCGACGGCGACGGTTCGGTACTCAGCTTCACCGAAAAGCGTGCAGGTGCCGGGCGCGGCCTGATCAGCGCCGGCGCCTATGTCATCGAGCACGAGGTCCTCGATCTCATTCCGGGCGGACGCAAGGTCTCGATCGAGCACGAGGTCTTTCCGCTACTGGTGGACGACGGCCTTTACGGGCTGAGCCTGGATGGCTACTGGAAGGACATCGGCACCCATGACCGCTACCGCGAGGCCTGCTGGGACATCATCGAAGGTCGGGTCAACACCGGTGTCGAGCACCACGAAGACGGCGTCTTCGTCTCACCCGGGGCGCACGTCTCGGAGGCAGCGAGGATCGGGCCGCGAGCGGTGATCGGACCGGACTGTCGCGTCGGGGCCGGGGCGAGAATCACCGATTCGGTGTTGCTCGACGGCTGCGAGATCGGTGAGAATGCGGTCATAACCGGTTCAATACTTTCACCGGGAGTGACCGTGGCGGCGCATGCCGATGTAGGAAATAGGGTGCTGGGCAAGAATGAGCACATCGATGCTTGACGACATCCTCGACATCCCGAACCACATCCGCGACGCGATCTGGCGGATCGATTCCGCCAGGCTCGAGGCACGGCCTTCGGCCGGGTTCATGGTCTGCGGAATGGGTGGATCCGCGATCGGTGGCGAACTCGCCCGTGGACTGCTCGGTGAGCGTCTGACCGGCCCGCTGGTCGTGGTGCGCAGCTACCGGCTGCCGCGCTGGGTAAATTCGGACTGGGCAGTGCTCGGTTCAAGCTATTCGGGCGACACGGAAGAGACGTTCTCCGCCTTCGAGGAGGCAGGGGTGGTCGGTGCCCACCGCTGGGTCGTTGGCACCGGTGGGAAACTGGGCGAGTACGCCCGCAAACACGACCTCGGTTTCGTCGGCCTCCCCGGTTACTTTCAGCCCCGTGTCACCGTCGCGTACATGACCGTGGCAGCGGCGCTTGCAGCGAATCTCGCCGGGGTCGCGCCGGACGCGCGCGAAGAACTGACGGCCACTGCGGATTTCCTCGACGGCGCAAAGGAGGAGATGCAGGAGCTCGCTGCCGACTTTGCGCTCGGCATGGATGGCATACCCCTGGTGGTCCACGGCGTCGATCTGACCGTGCCGATCGCCAGGAGATGGGCGAATCAGATCAATGAGAATACGAAGCAGTTCGCTTTCGTCGCGGAGATCCCGGAGGCGAATCACAACCTGATGGAGGCGTGGGCAGCCGGCGACGGCGGGCTGGGCGCGGTCTTCCTGCAGGACTCTGACCAGACTCAACGTGAGCGCCAGCGAATGGAACTGACGGCCGAGTCCGTGGCGCGGACCGGAGCATCGGTGTTCAGCGTTGAGACCCGCGGCGATACGCCGTCGCAGAGACTTTTCTGGGCCGTGATGCTGGGTGATCTGATTTCGATCAACCTGGCCGAGCAACGAGGTGTTGACCCGCTGCCGGTGAATGAGATAGTCGACTTCAAGAAGAGGCTCGGGGTCCATTGATGAAGGCGATGGTGCTGGCGGCCGGACTCGGCACCAGACTTCGTCCCATTACATACTCGGTGCCCAAGCCGATGGTCCCGGTGCTGAACCGCCCGGTCATGGAGCACATCATCGTTCTGCTTCGCCGACACGACATCGATCAGGTGATCGCCAACCTCCACTGGTTTCCGGAAACGATCAGCGACCACTTCGGTGACGGCTCGGACTTCGGCATCGAACTCAGCTATAGCCCTGAGGAGGCACTGCTCGGTACGGCCGGCGGGGTGCGTAACGCCTGCTCTTTCTTCGAGGGCGGCTTTCTGGTGATCTCGGGTGACGCCCTGACCGACATCGACCTGACCTCGATGCGCGAGTTCCACCAGAGCCATGACGGGGTGGCCACGCTCGCGACCCGCAAGGTTTCCGATACGAGCCAGTTTGGCGTGGTGATAACCGACGAGGCGGGCCGGATCCAGGGCTTTCAGGAGAAGCCGGACCCGGCCGAGGCGCTTTCAGACCTCGCCAACTGCGGTATCTACATGTTCAACCCCGAGATCTTTGATTTCTTTCCAGGTCCGGGGGAGAGCGCGCTGGCTTGCGACGAGGACCCCGATGGTTTCGCCGACTGGGCGATGGATGTATTCCCGGCGCTGCTCGAGTCCGGCGAGTCGTTCTACTCGCATGAGGTCGACGCCTACTGGAACGATGTCGGCACGATCGGTGAACTGCGCCAGGGTTGCTTCGACGGACTCAACCGTGAGGTTGCGCTCGAGATCCCGGAGCCCGAGGTGAGGGCGGGAATCTGGTGCGCCGACGGGGTGGACCTCTCCGGCGTCGAAGTCGAGGGGCCGGTCCTGATCGGCCCGGACTGTCAGATCTCAGCGGGCAGCACGATCACCGGGCCCGTGGTGCTCGGCCGCGGCTGCAGGCTCGGCAACGGGGTGAAGGTCCGCGACGCGGTCCTGCTCGAAGGTGCTGAACTGGTCGATGGCTCGTTCGCAGTGGGAGGCGTGCTCGGGCGCTGACCATGGCGCCCGACTGCTTCACGCATTCGTTGCGGGGGTTTGGCGGTTTCGTCTGCCGCCTGACCCACGCTTGAGCGCCGGGCCCTGAAGATGGCGCAATGGACCTGGCTTCGATCCTCGGGGCGCTCTCCCCACCGATATGCGTCGCCTGTCGATCGCCATGCGACGGCGGGGTCTGGTTGTGCGCAGTCTGCGTCCATGAGCTGAACGCAGAGCTGCCGGTCTGGGGGGATCCACCACCCGGCGTGCTGGAGGCCGTAGCCAGCTTTCATCACGACGGAACAGCAAGAGCGCTGCTTCGAACCTTCAAGTTTGGCCGGATGGCCGGACTCGCCCCTCTGATGGCCGGCTACATGGCCGAGCATGTGGGCGGCCTCGTGGCCGAAGCGACGGTCGTCGCTGTTCCGCCCTCCCGGCTCAGGCTCCGCCTGCGTGGCTTCGACCCGGCGGGGCTGCTGGCCGGCAGGGTGTGTGAGCTCGCCAGAGCGCCACCACCGGCGTCCGGGGTGATTTTGCGAGCCGGCCAGGGTCGGCAGCGCGGCCGCGGGAGGGAGGAGCGACTGGCCGCTCCCCCACTGATCAAGCCCGCCGCGGAGATCGCGGGGCCAGTCCTGTTGGTCGATGATGTGATCACGACCGGGGCGACGATCACCGCCTGCGCCGCGGCACTGAAGCGGTGCGGAGCCGGGCCCGTGACCGCACTCAGCTTCACCCGAAGGGTCTGACGCAACTCACGAATAGGCACTTTTCGCGAGAATCCACTTGCCACCGTGGGCCTGGGTGGCTAGGATTCAAAAAAGGTTCACAAACCCGCAAGGAGGTCCAATGCGAATTGAGATCCGTGGTCGCAACGTTGAGGTAACGGACGAGTTGCGCGAGCAGGTGGCCCACAGGTTCGAAGCGATCGGCAAGCAGGTTCCGCCGCTGTCGAGAGTCGAGGTTGTGGTCTCCGAGGAGCAGAACCCGGCGGTGGCGGACAAGTTCGTCGCCGAGGCCAAGCTCCACATCAAGGGCGTCACGCTTCATGCACACGAAGCGACCCCCGACATGATCCGCACGGTCAACGAACTGGCCGAGGACATGCGCCGCCAGGTCAAGCGGCACCGCGAGAAGCGGCGCAAGCGCAAGGAAACCCGGCGCCTGGTTCACCGGATGCAGGGCCGGTCTTCCGGAGGGGCCTCTGCGGGTCTTTGACAAAGCCGCATCCGCTGCCGGATGCGGACAACCGAGTGAGGTGATCACGGAGGCCCCGTCCGGGGCCTCCGTCCATTGCCGGGCCGGCGTAACGGCTCGTTCTTTGCGGGCAGGGGTTGGCGCAGTCCACCCGGTCTGGTGCTCATTTCCGGCAGCGGCTAATCTTGGGCAATGGCCAAACAGCTAATCGATCGCGCACTGAGGCTTGGCGAGGGGCGCAAATTCAGGACCTACCAGAAGCGGGTCGACTCGATCAACCGGATCGAGCCGGAGATGGAGATCCTCGAGGACCACGAACTTCGTGAAGAAGCCGACGCATTGCGCGAGCGCGCCGGGAACGGGGAGTCGCTGGAAGACCTTCTTCCGGAGTCGTTTGCGCTGACCCGGGAAGCCGCCCGGCGTACTCTCGGCGAGCGTCACTATGACGTCCAGCTGATCGGCGGAATGGTTGTCCACGACGGCGCGATAGCCGAGATGAAGACCGGCGAGGGCAAGACCCTGACCAGCACCCTGGCGATCGTGCTCAATACGCTCGCCGGCGGCAACGTCCATGTGGTCACCGTCAACGACTATCTCTCCAAGCGAGACGCGCTCTGGATGAAGCCGATTTACGACACGCTCGGCTGCTCGGTGGCGTGGATTCAGGAGGACGAGCAACCGGAGGAACGCCGCGCCAAGTACGGCTGCGACATCACCTACGGCACCAACTCCGAGTTCGGCTTCGATTACCTGCGCGACAACATGGCCAGCTCGATCGAAAACAAGGTGCAGCGCACTCACGATTACGCAATTGTCGATGAGGTCGACAACATCCTGATCGACGAGGCCCGGACCCCGCTGATCATCTCGGGTGCCCCTGAGCAGGCAGCGCAGACCTACTACACGTTCGCCCGCCTGGCCAAGCAGCTTGACGGCGTTCCAGCCAAGGCGAAGCTGAAGTCGCAGGGAGAGACCCGGGACACCTCGGAGGCCGACTACGACTACGAGTACGACGAGAAGCACAAGACCGTCGCACCGACCGAGCGCGGGGTCGAGAACGCGGAGAAATTCCTCGGCGTCGAGAACCTCTACCTGGCCGAGAACGGCAACCTGGTCAACCACCTGATCCAGTCGATGAAGGCCGAGTCGCTGTACCGCAGGGACAAGGACTACGCCGTGGTCGACGGCGACGTAATGATCATCGACGAGTTCACCGGCAGGATCCTTGAAGGACGCCGCTGGTCTGAAGGCCTCCATCAGGCGGTCGAGGCCAAGGAGGGGGTGGCGATCCGCGAGGAGAACCAGACCCTCGCCACGATCACGCTCCAGAACTACTTCCGCCTTTACGAGAAGCTCTCCGGCATGACCGGTACGGCGCTGACCGAAGCGACCGAGTTCATGAAGATCTACAAGGTCCCGGTGGTCGAGGTCCCGACCAATGAACCGGCCGTGCGGGACGATCAGAACGACCAGATCTTCAAGACCCGTGATGGCAAGTGGCAGGCGGTCATCGACGAGCTGGTCGAGCGCCACAAAACCGGCCAGCCAATCCTGGTCGGCACCGTCTCGGTCGAGACCTCGGAGATGATCTCCGATGCCCTCAAGCGCGAGGGCATCGAGCACGTCGTGCTGAACGCCAAGCCCGAGTACGCCGAGCGCGAGGGCGAGACGATCGCGCAGGCCGGCCGCAAGGGTTCGGTCACGATCGCCACCAACATGGCCGGCCGTGGTGTCGACATCAAGCTCGGTGGCGACCCCGAAGGCATGGCTCACCCGTTGGTCGTCAAACGCGGCCTGAATCCGGAAGACGAGGGCTACCGCGAAGCCGTAGACGAACTTGCCGCCGATCTTCGCCCCCAGTGCAAGGTCGAGGCTGACCAGGTCCGCGAACTGGGTGGGCTGTTCATCTGCGGAACCGAGCGGCACGAGTCGCGCCGGATCGACAACCAGCTGCGCGGCCGGGCCGGCCGTCAGGGCGACCCCGGAGCATCCCGCTTCTTCCTCTCTGCCGAAGACGACGTGATCCGGCTGTTCGCCGGCGATCGCATCTACCGCATCCTCGACCGGCTCGGCCCGGTTGATGATGACGGCAGAGAGCTGCCGCTCGAGGCGAAAATGCTGACCAAGACCGTTGAGAACGCCCAGAAGAAGGTCGAGGAGCAGAACTTCCTGATCCGCAAGCGCGTACTCGAATACGACGACGTCATGAACGAGCAGCGCCGTGTGGTCTACAAGTACCGCGGCGAGATCCTCGAGGGCCGCGACATGTCGGAGATCGCCCGGGGGGAACTCGATGGCGTGATCACCCGGTTGGTCGACGAGTACACGCCCGGCGACATCATCGAAGAGTGGGACCTTGCCGAGATGGACACTCAGCTCCACCTGATCTGGCCCTGCTCGGTGGATGTCGGCGGCATGCAGGCGCATTCAGTGGACCGGGAGCTGCTCAAGGTGGAACTGGTCGAAGATGCCCAGAAGGCGTATGCCGAACGCGAGCAGAAGCTGGGCGAAGAGGTGATGCGCTACATCGAGCGCACCATCCTGCTCCAGGTCATCGACAACCGTTGGCGTGAGCACCTGTACGACATGGACTACCTTCGTGAAGGCATCCACCTTCGCGGCTTCGCCCAGATCGACCCGCTGGTCGCGTACAAGAACGAGGGCTACTCGATGTTCTCGGAACTGATGCACGCAATCTGGGAGGAGTTCAGCAAGCTGATCTTCAACGTCGAAGTCCAGCTTGAGCCGAATGAGGTCGAGCGTGCTTTCGCCGCGGTGGCCGATGACAACCTGGAGAACCTCGACTACTCCGGAGGCACGCTCGAGGGCCAGCCTTCGGCTCTGGCCGAAGTTGCCGCCGGCAACACGCCTGGTCCGGCCGAATCCGGCGGCATCCCCGGGGTCGTGCCGGGCGGGATGCCGAACGTCGGTGGCCCGTCTGGCGGGATCCTCGGTGGAGGCGCCGTGACCAAAGTCAAGTCCGAGCGGGAGAACATCGGCCGCAACGACCCCTGCTGGTGTGGATCAGGCAAGAAGTTCAAGAAGTGCCACGGGGCCTGACCGGCTCCGCGCTCGAGTTCGTGCGCGCCTTCAACGCAGGCGACCTCGACGCCTTCAACAAGGTCCTGCATCCGGATGTGGAGATCCACTCGAACCGGGGCCTGCGTGAGGGTCGTGATGCGGCGAGGGCCTGGGCCAGCCGCGCACCTGGTGGCGTCCAGCAGACGGTCGAGGTCAGCGATTCGAGCGAGAGTGACTCCGAGGTACTCCTGGCGATCGAGCGGCACTGGCACTGGGACGAGGACGGAAGCCACGCCGCCACCGACGAGATGGCCTGGCTGTTCGGCTTCCGCGACGGCCTGGTCAGCTCCTGGCGGCCGTTCGAGGACCACGAAGAAGCCACTCGCGCCTTCGAGTCGCCGGGCCCGTTCTCACCCGGGATCCCGTAGCCTCGCGCGACGGCACCCCGGGGCCACCGTCACTTCGCGGCCGGTTCAGCCTGCGGAGGCGTTTCGCGCCGCGAGCCAGGCGCCGAACGTCTCGCCGGGGTGCCGGGCGGACTGGTCGCAGAGCGCTCCGGCCTGGATGCGCTTTATGGTGCGCCCGATTCCGGGTACGGGCAGGCGTACCGAGCGCTTGCCGGTGGCGGTCTTCCAGAGTGTCGCCAGTTCGCTCAGTTCCAGGACTTCGGGCCCCGAGATCCGTTGATCGCCGGCCGCATCGCCCTCGGCGATCCGGACCAGTTCCCGGGCGACCTCCCCGGCTGCGACCGGCTGAAGCGGGATCGCACCGGAAGGAGTGAGGCCGAAGCGGGCCGCGCCCGTGAAGACTCCGTCAAGAAACTCGTGGAACTGGGTCGCGCAGAGCAGCGTCCACGGAACCTGGCTGCCCCGGACCAGATCCGCCTGCTTCGCCTTCGCTTTGTAGTAGCCCAGGTTCAGCTCCTCGCAGCCGACTATCGAGATCCCGACGAAGTGTTCGATTCCCTGCTGCCGGGCCGCCTCCAGGAGTCGCTGCGTGGCGTCCAGGTGAAGCGGTCCCGGGCGCGCCGGACTGTTCATCAGGTCGAGCACGGTCGAAGCGCCTTCGAGTGCCACATTCGTTTCATCCGGGTTGCGGAGGTCTATCGCCCGGTGCTGGACCCCTTGCGGCAGAGCCTCCGGCGTCGACCTTGAAATGCAGCAAACGTTTGCGCCAGCCCGGGCGAGCATCTCGACGACCGGCCTGCCGGCCATGCCGGTACCTCCGAGCACGGCGATCATCCTGCGTCCCGATCAAGTTCGGTGTCGGCGAACGAGATTGGATCCTCGACCGGTTCGAGGTGGGTGAAGACAGTCGCCGGATCGGCCGCCTGCCGCAGGTCCTCTTCCACCTTCTCGGCAAAATCGTGTCCGGCCTGGACGGTCCACTCGCCCGGAACCAGGACATGAACGGTTATGAACGAGCGCCGACCCGCCTTGCGTGTCCTCAGCGCGTGGAACTCGATACTGCCCGACGCATGCCGGGCGAGGACCGCGTTGACCGCCTGCAGATCTGCTTCTGGCAGGGCCTTGTCCATCAGGCCCGACATTGAACCACGCACAAGTGCAAAGCCGGTTCGCACGATGTTGCCCGCCACGACGAGAGCGATCAGCGGGTCGAGAGTCTGCCAGCCGGTCAGCCAGACCAGCCCGACGCCGATGACTACCCCGGCCGTGGTCCATACGTCGGTCATGAGGTGACGCCCGTCGGCGACGAGAGTCATCGACTCCTCTTCGCGGCCGGTTCTGATCAGCAGACCGGCGGCACCCAGGTTGAGCAGGGAGGCACCAACCGAGATCGCCAAACCGATACCTACCTCGCTCAGTCCCGCCGGATGGATCAGTCTCTCCACCGCAGCGAAGGCGATCGTGAAGGCTGCGAGCAGGATCAGCGCCCCTTCGAACCCGGCCGAGACATAGTCAGCCTTCTCGTGGCCATAGGCGTGATCCTCATCGGGAGGCTGGGTGGACCAGAGGATCACGATCAACCCGACCAGCGCCGCGACCAGGTTCACTACCGACTCGATCGCGTCGGAGAGCAGCCCCACCGAGCCGGTCAGCAGCCAGGCGACCGTCTTCATCGAGATCGTAAGCAGCGCCACTGCGATCGAGATCGAAATGATCCTGATCAGCCTTTTTCTGCGTCGGCTCTCGTTGCCGTTGCCGGTCATCCGGTGAATACTCCCAGAGCGCCTCCGGGCCGTGTAGCGACGGCGTTCATCAACTAGTCTGGGCCGGTGGCCGAGACAGCGAGCACCGACTCCGTTCCCGCCCGGATCACCTCGATCGGGGAGAATCTGACCCTGCTTGGCGAGTACCTCGACCTGACCGAGCTCGAGCGTGAAATCGAGCGGCTGGAGAATGAAATGCAGCAGCCGGGTTTCTGGGACGACCAGGACAAGGCCGCCTCGGTCTCGGCTGAGCATTCGCGCGCCCAGAAGAAGCTGACTGATTTCCGCGCGCTCGAAGCCGAAGCGGTCGACCTCTCTGACATGGCCGAGATGGCCGAGACCGACACCGAGATGGCCACCGAGCTGGCCGGGCAGCTCGTGTCGATCGAAGGCCGGCTGGAAGCGCTCGAGGAGGCCAGGCTGTTCAGCGGTGAGTACGACTCCGGAGAGGCGCTGGTCACCGTTCACGCCGGGGCCGGCGGCACCGACTCCCAGGACTGGGCCGAGATCCTGCTGCGGATGTACCTGCGCTGGGCCGAGCGCCGCGGGTTCAAGGTCGAGATGAAGGAAGCCTCGGAAGGCGACGAAGCCGGCCTCAAGTCGGCGACTTTCCTGCTCAAGGGAGAGAACGCTTACGGGCTGGTGGCCGCCGAGCGCGGAGTTCACCGCCTGGTCCGGATCTCACCCTTCGACTCTTCGGCCCGCCGCCACACGAGCTTCGCCCAGGTTGACGTCGCTCCGGTGGTTGACGAGACCGTTGACGTCGAGATCGACGAGGGCGACCTGCGGATCGACACCTACCGCGCCTCGGGCGCCGGTGGCCAGCACGTAAACAAGACCGACTCGGCTGTGCGCATCACCCATGAGCCGACCGGGGTGGTGGTCCAGTGCCAGAACGAGCGCTCTCAGACCCAGAACAAGGCGGTGGCGATGAGCATGCTGCGCTCGAAGCTGATCGAGCTCGAGGAACGCAAGCGGACCGAAGCGGTGAACCAGGAGCGCGGTGAGGTCAAGGACGTAGCCTGGGGCTCCCAGATCCGCAGCTACGTGCTCCATCCGTACACGATGGTGAAGGACCACCGGACCGAGTACGAGGTCGGGGACGCCCAGCGGGTGCTCGACGGAGACATCGACGGCTTCATCCGCGAGTACCTGAACCGCACCGTCTGAGCATGGCACCCGGGGCACCCGCCTCATGGCTCCAGCCGTCTCGAACGGACACATGACGGTAAGCTAACGGACACATGACTGATCTTCAGATTCTGTCCGGGCAGATCGGCACAAGCGAACGCACCCTGCGCCGCGCGGTGCGGCAGGGGACACTCCGGGCTGAGCGCACCTCAGCCCGGAAGTTGCGGATGAGCTCTAGTGAGAAGCAGTTCGTCCGATCGTTCTGGCCGACACTGGCCGCGCTCCGCGAGGCACTCAGAAACGAGCCGAACGTGCGCTTCGCACTGCTTTTCGGTTCGGCGGCCAGGGGCGACGCGGGGCCGCGGAGCGATCTGGATGTGCTCGTCGAGATGAAGGACTCGACCCTCGACCGGCGCCTCGACCTGGCTGAAAAGCTCGCGGACGTCTCGGGCTATCCGGTAGATGTAGTCGATCTCGGGCAGGCGAGAGAGAACCCGCAGTTGCTTGCGGACGCCGCGGCAGAAGGTCGCGTTCTCGTCGACCGTGAGGACCGCTGGCCGGACCTGAGCCAACAGGCCAGCCGGTTCCTGAAAGAGGCAGAAGAGAAGCGCGCAAGGCAGCTTGCTTCAGCGCTTGAGGATCTCGGTCGTTGACGCCCTCCGGAGACCGGAAAGCCGTGCTCGGTCGTCGCAAGGCACTGATCGGAGACCGGCTCGAAGATCTCCCGCGGCAGATCTCCGCACTGGAAAACGCGATGTCTGCCTTTGGTGACGATTTCGATCTGGACCGGCTGAAGGCAGCGTTCGAGACTGAGGCCGACATGGATGCCTACAACCAGGTCCAGGCGCTCGAGCGGGCGGTGGGGCGAACTCAGAACTACGTCGCCGAGCTTTCGGTCAACGGCGTGCTGCTGGCGGGGCTGGATCTGCCCGTAGACCGGGACGAAGGTAAAGCCGCGCGGGCATTCGAAGTTCTCCGCGAGCAGAGCGTGATCGACGGAAGCCTTTGCCGGCTGATGAAGAGGGCCCAGCGGGCGCGCAGCCGGCTCGAGCACGATTACGTGAGCATCCCGGCCGGCGATCTGCGCACAGCTGCCGAACTGGTGCTCGACTGCGCCGGGAAGTTCCGGCGCAGTTACACCCCTTGGATTGCCGCTTTCCTGTGAGCGACCGGTCTCCAGGCTGCCTTCATGAGTGAGCTGCCGGCTGGCACGGTTCAGCTGATCGAGAGGGCCCTGGACGAGGATCTCGGGCCGGGGGATGTGACGGCTCAGGCGACCGTGCCAGCGGGGCTGATGGCGAGCGCGCGGATCGTGCTGAAGCAGCCCGGAGTCATATTCGGCCTGGATGTCGTTGAGCAGGTTTTCCGGCAGGCCGGGGCGGCTGAGTTCGACCGGATGGCGATGGAGGGGCATTGGCATGAAGGGGTTCCCGTAGATGTCGCCCTGATCCATGGTCCGGCGCGGGCGGTTCTGGCCGGCGAACGCGTCGCTCTGAACTTCCTCGGCCACCTCTCCGGGATCTCCACCCTCACCGCACGGTTCGTTGACACGGTCGCGGGCACGGGGGCGCGCATCCTCGACACGCGCAAGACGACCCCCGGTATGAGGCTGCTCGAGAAGCAGGCCGTCTCATGGGGTGGCGGACTCAACCACCGGATCGGGCTCTACGACGCCGTGCTGATCAAGGAGAACCACATCGCCGTGGCGGGTGGGCTGGGGCAGGCGGTGGAGGCGTGCCGGCAGGCCAGGCCCGGGCTGATGGTCGAAGTCGAGGCGGAGAGCGCCGGGCAGGTTGAAGAGGCGATCGAAGCAGGTGCCGACCGGATCCTGCTGGACAACATGAGTCCGGAACAGATGAAGGCTGCGGTCGAGTTGTGGGACGGTGGTTCTGAGGCATCGCCCGGCGCACGCGGCAGCCCCGGCACCGGGGGCAGGGGACGGCCGGAACTCGAGGCATCGGGCGGGATCGACCTTTCGAACGTGCGCGAAGTGGCGGAGACGGGCGTTGGCTTCATCTCGATCGGAGCCCTGACCCATTCGGCTCCGGTGCTCGACTTCAGCCTGATCGTCGACCCGACCTGAAAATGTCGCTCTCTTGTGGCCTGATTCACCCGCCGGCAACATGAGCCGGGACGTCGCGCGGTAGTCTGGGCCCGATGAACGGGGGCCCGATGAACGGGGATTCGAAGGGGGATCCGACGCCCGCCGCAGGCACCGGGTCTGCGGAGATCAGGCTGCCGCTCGGGATCGCTCTCGACCGGGCGAAGTTCACTCGCCTTCATCGCGCTTTCTGGATGCTGGCCGCACTCGGGATCATGCTCGACGGCTTCGACTTCTTCATCATCGGTGTCGCCAACCCGCTGATCGCCGAGGATTTCGGCACCACGGCCGTCGAGACCGGCCTGGTGTCGGCGGCGGCGATCCTCGGGGCCGTATTCGGAGCCGGGGTGCTGGGGCCGCTCGGTGACCGGATCGGCAGGAGGAGGATATTCCGCTTCGATCTGATCCTTTTCGTGGTCTTCTCGCTGCTCTGCATCGTCGCCTGGGATGTCTGGTCGCTCATCTTCTTCCGCTTCATGCTGGGTGTCGCGGTCGGACTCGACTACCCGATAGCTGCCAGCTACATGGCCGAGATCCTGCCGAGCAAGGGCCGGGGCAAGTGGCTGGTCGCCGGTTTCGCGATGCAGGCGGTGGGCATACTGCTCGGTGCGCTGGTCGGAGTGGTGGTGCTCAGCCTGCTGCCGGAGGTTTCCTCCTGGCGGGTGATGCTGGGCTTCGGAGTCATCCCGGCCCTGATCATCATCTTCCTGCGCCGCAACGTCCCCGAGAGCCCCAGGTGGCTGGCCCAGAACGGACGGGAGGAGGAGGCTGTCGAGGTCGCCGAACGACTCGCAGGATGCCCGGTTGAGGTGACCGAGGCGGACCGCAGGCGAACTGCCCCGGTGCCCGAGGGGCTGAAGGCCTTCATCCAGCCGGCGCTGTTCAAGCGAAACATGATCCGCCGCACGGTCTTTACTGCCGCGCCGTGGTTTCTGATGGACATCGCCACCTACGGGGTCGGAATCTTCACCCCGACCCTGATCGCCGCGATGGTCGTCAGCGGTGCCGACGCATCCTTCATCGCCGACGATCTTACCTCGACCAAAGCGACCGCCCTGCTCGACATCTTCCTGCCGGTCGGGTTTGCGATCGCGATCCTTCTGGTCGACCGGGTCGGCCGCATCCCGCTTCAGCTGACCGGCTTCGCCGGAATGACGGTCGCTCTCTGCCTGCTGGCCGTGGCGGAGCTTCTGCCCGGCGGGGCTGATTCCCACCTGGCCCTTGTGCTCGTCGGCTTCGCTCTGTTCAACACCTTCATGAACGCCGGACCGAACGCGACGACCTTCGCCCTCCCGGCGGAGATCTTTCCTTCGGACATCCGTGCGGCGGGCCACGGCTTCGCCGCCGCCTGCGCCAAGCTCGGCGCCGCGATCGGGGTCTTCTCCTTCCCGATCCTGATCGACGACATCGGCACCTCCGCCCTGCTTTTCGTGGTGGCCGGATGCACCATGCTCGGCTTCGCGATCACCGCGATCTTCAGAATCGAACCGAAGGGCCGCTCGCTCGACGAGGTGTCCGGCCAGCAGGCGGCACCGGTCGCTGCCCGAATCACACCCCCCTGACCTGGGGTCATGAGTTGCCCGCGGGATCGGGCAGGGCGTAGAATCGCTTTATGGCGATGAAGGAACTTCCGATGGTGCCCTCGGGCATGGCGGCTCAGCTCGAGCCCGCCACCATCAGGGAACTCAGTGCCGAGATCCGTGAACTGGCTGAAACCCGGGACGCGGTGATTCTGGCCCACAACTACGAGGTGCCGGAGATCCAGGACGTGGCCGACTTCACCGGCGACTCGCTCGGACTGTCGCGCCAGGCGGCCGCCACCGAGGCTTCGCTCGTCGCTTTCTGCGGGGTGCACTTCATGGCCGAGACCGCCTCGATCCTTTCTCCGGAGAAGAAAATTCTGATTCCCGACCTCGACGCCGGCTGCTCGCTGGCCGACTCGATCAACGCCGACCAGCTTCGTGAGTGGAAGGCGAAGTACCCGGGCGCGATGGTGGTCATGTACGTCAACACCTCAGCCGAGGTCAAGGCGGAAACCGACTACTGCTGTACCTCCTCGAACGCGGTCAAGGTGGTCGAGCACATATGGGACGAGCACGGGCAGGACACGGAGATCCTCTTCGGACCGGACATGTGGCTGGGCCAGTTCGTCGCCCGTGAGACCGGGCTGAGCGAGGACCCCGAGCGTTCCGCCCGATTCCACGTCTGGGACGGCGAGTGCCACGTCCACGCCGGAATACGCCCCGACGACATCAGGCGGACCCGCGAGGAGAACCCCGGGGCCGAGTTTCTGATCCATCCCGAATGCGGCTGCGCGAGCCAGGCGATGGAGTACGTCGCCTCCGGCGAGATCGAGCCGGAAGGCGTGCACATGCTCTCGACCTCGCAGATGATCGAACACGTGAGACAGAACCCCGAAGGCAGCTTCGTTATCGCAACCGAGAACAGCATGCTCTACCCGATCAGCAAGGTCGCGCCGGAGGCCAACCTGATAGAAGCCAACCGTATGGCCTTCTGCAAGTACATGAAAATGATCACGCTGCCGAAACTGCGCGACAGCCTGCGAGACCTCAAGTTCGAGGTCAAGGTCGACCATGACCTGGCCGAGAGGGCCCGCCTGCCGATCGAGCGCATGGTCTCGATCGGCTGACCCTTGATCGACCTGCTGGCGGCCGCCGCACAGGTTTTCCCCGCAACCGACTCGTTCCCCACGGTTGACCAGGATTACCTGCTGCAGGCGCGCCAGATGCAGGCGCTTTCATTTGCGATGCACATCCCGCTGGTCTGCTTCGGGGTGGCTTTCCCGGCGATGGTGATCTTCATGGAATGGCTCGGCCTTCGCACCGGCAAGGCGCACTACACGGCGATCGCCAGGCGGTGGTCGAAAGTGATGATCACCCTGTTTGCCGCCGGGGTGGTCACCGGCACCCTGCTCAGCTTCGAGCTCGGCATCCTCTGGCCGGGCTTCATGTCCGCGTTTGGCGATGTGTTCGGTCTGGCTTTCGGGCTCGAGGGCTTCTCTTTCTTCATCGAGGCGATCTTCATCGCGATCTACGTATACGGCTGGGACAAACTGTCGCCGAAGAAGCACCTGCTGACCGGCATACCGGTGATGGTCTCCGGTCTGACCGGGTCGTTCTTCGTGATCTCGGTCAACGCCTGGATGAACAAGCCCTCCGGCTTCGACCTCGTCAACGGGGAGGTGGAAAACGTCCAGCCCTGGAGCGCCCTGTTCGGCAACGCGCACCTCTGGCCACAGCTGACCCACATGTACCTGGCCGCCTTCATCGTGGTCGGCTTCCTGGTCGCCGGGGTTTACGCAGTCGCCTGGCTGAAAGGCCGCCGCGGGGCCTACTTCCGCACCGCGATGGTTGTGCCGCTGGCGATCGCCTGCCTGGCCGCCCCGGCCCAGATCCTGATCGGTGACTGGTCCGCTCGAACCGTCGCCCAGGACCAGCCGATCAAGCTGGCCGCCCTGGAGGGCCTCTACGAGACGACCGAGGGCGCACCGGAGACGATCCTCGGCTGGTACACCGATGAGAACACCATCATCTACGGGATCGAGATCCCGAAGATGCTCTCGCTCCTGGCCTACCACGATCCCAATGCCACAGTGCAGGGTCTGGAGACCGTGCCGCCGGATGACCGGCCGCCGATCAACGTGGTCCGTATCGCCTTCCAGACCATGGTCGGTATCGGCACGATGCTGGCGGCGCTCGCAGCCTGGTTCCTGTTCGTCTGGTGGCGCAAGAAGCGGCTGCCGAAAACGAAGTGGTTCTACAGGGCGGTGATCGCCGCCGGGCCGGCGGCCGTTGTGGCGCTGATCGCCGGATGGGTCACGACCGAGGTTGGCCGACAACCGTGGGTCGTATACGGAGTGATGAGGACCGAGGAGGCGGTGTCGGGAGCTGACGGGATCGTTTTCGGCTACGCGGCGCTGGCGCTCGTATATGTGGCGTTGATCGTCGCTACCGCCTGGGTCCTGCGCAAGCTTGCAGGTACCCCTTTGCCGCCGGAGATCGCCGCGCTGGAGCCCGGTGCGGGCCAAGGCAGGCAGATCGCTCCCGGAGCCGCTGCGGAGAAGGAGGACGGCAATGGAGCTGTATGACGTTCCGGCGATTCTCATGCTGGTCGGGATCGCCGCCTACGTGGTGCTGGCCGGGGCCGATTTCGGCTCGCCCTTCTGGGTCCTGACTGCCCGCGGCGAGCGTGCCGGTCAGATCCGCGATCAGACCCACAACTCGATGGCTCCGGTCTGGGAGGCGAACCATGTCTGGCTGATCTTCGTGCTGGTCGTCTGCTGGACCGCCTACCCGGAGGTTTTCGCTTCGATCTTTTCGACCCTCTGGATCCCGCTGATCCTCGCCTGCATCGGCATCATCATGCGCGCGGTCGGGTACGTGGTCGGTGGATACGCGAAGCGCAACTGGGTCACCTGGCTTGCGACGATCGCTTCTTTTGTCACCCCGTTCATGCTCGGCGCGGTGATCGGAGCCGTGGTCTCCGGGCGCGTCCCGATCGGAAACGCTCAGGGCGACATCATCACCAGCTGGCTGAATCCGACTTCGATCACGATCGGGTTCATCGCGGTGACGCTTTGTGCCTATCTGGCGGCGGTTTACCTCGCGGCTGACGCAAACCGGAAGGGCCAGAGTGCCCTCGCAGATGCCTTCAGGGTCCGCGGTCTCGGGGCGGGCCTGGTTACCGGGCTGGTCGCGGCAGCCGGGGTGCTGGTACTCAAGGGTGACAGCGAACTGGTCTACGAGGGGCTGACCAGCGGCCTCGGCCTCGTCGACCTGTCTGTGTCGGCAGCAGCAGGGCTGGTCACGATCGTACTGCTCTGGGGCCGGCGCTTTGCCGCCGCGCGATACACCGCCGCGGCCGCCGTGGTCACGATCGTCGCCGGGTGGGCGATAGCGCAGTCGCCTTACATCCTGCCCCCGAGCCTGACCATTCAGGATGCAGCGGCCGACGACAATGTCCTGATCGCTTTGCTCTTCTCGATCGCGGTCGGTCTGCTGATCCTGATCCCTTCACTGCTGCTGCTGTACGGACTCGTCCTGCAGGGCCGGTTCGATCCGGCCGACGGTGGTGTGACCGGCGAGCCGGAGCCGGCCCACGGTCCGAACGCCGACGGCCTCAACCCGCTCGGTCCGCCGAAGCGGCTTTCGGTGATCGCGACGATCGCGGTCGCCGCTGTCGGCGCCGCCCTGAGCATGGCTTTCAACAGCGGGGTCGGGCTCTACCTCGGCATCGCCATGGTGCTCGGCGCGCTGGCGACCGGCTGCGTCCTGCTGATCTTCTCGTTGACTACCGGGCTGGAGAAGGCAGAGGAGGGCTGACCCCGCCGCTGCCGGCCCCGCCGTTACCGCCGCCTTGCTGCGAACCGTTTGGCTGGTCCGGTCCGCCGGGTCGATCGGAAATGCTGTTGTCGGGCGCATCGGGGTCGCGGTCGCCGGCGCTGTCGGGACCGTTGCCTGGATTGTCGGTGGCACCGGTTTCACCCGTAGTGGCGGAACCGTTCTGGCCGGTCGTCCCGTTCACTTCGACCCCGGGTACCGGATCGTTGTCATCGCCCCCGCAGGCGCTCAGTAGTGAAGCGGTGAGAACTGCGGCGGTCGCGATCACGGTGATTCTTCTGAGTCCGTTCATTGCCGGATTGTGACTGATTCAGGCGGCGTGCACCGCGGCAGCGAGCGGATCAGCGGTTGACCCGGATGTCGATGCGCTGACCGATCGGGGCGAGCCAGCCCTGAGGCAGGCTCGAACTGTTGGCCCGCCCGGGCCGGCCGAAACGGAAGGCCTCACGCTGCACCCGGCCCAGACGGCAACCGGCCCCGGCCAGGACGGTCCGGGACTGGATGACCGTGCGGCCGGTCAGGTCCGGCACGCTGCACCAGATCGGCTTGGGCCGGGCAATGCCACCAAAGCCGACCGGATCGACGCCGGAAACCCGGATCGATACCCGGCGGATCCAGGCCCGGATTGCACGGCCGGAAACACGGGTGTCGATCGAGGGTGAGGCCGGGTCGCAGTAGGCGTCGCCGAAGCTGGTCAGGCCGACCAGTCGCCAGCCGGTGCTCACCCGGGCAACCATCGGGCCACCGCTGTCGCCGAAGCAGGTCGAAGTGCTGCCGGAGGGACCGCCGAGGCAGATCATTGTCTTCGGGCTGTAGCCGCGGCCGATGTCGCGGCGGCATACAGCGTCGGGAAGGACCACCTGGGTGATCAGGCGAAGAACATTGCTCGAGGTCTGGCTGAAGGGGCTGGTGACTCCCCAGCCGGTGGTCTTGACGGGCGTGCCCGGCGTGAAGCTGCCCGCCTCTCCCGCTCCGGCCAGCTTGATCGCCCGGCCGGGAACCTCGCGCTTCAGCTTCAGCAGGGCGACGTCCCACCAGGGTCGGCGAGGGTTGTTGGCGAACTTGGGGACCCCGTTGCGGTGGAACGGAAGGATCCGCTGGCTCACGTACGAACTGCCGCCGATCCTGTTGCTGAGCCAGGTCCGGCCGCCGATCACTTCGACCCGGCGAAGTTCCCGGAGGCTCACGTTGGCGACGCAATGAGCCGCGGTGAGCACCAGGTCAGGCGCGATCAGGGAGCCGCCACAAAACGCACGCAGCCTCGCTGAAACGTTCCTGGAGCGAGGGCCGCCTTCGGCGAGCGCCACCTGCCAGGGCCAGTCCCGGATACGGGTGCCCTTGCCGTTGATCATGCTGACGCCGGCACCGGAAGCTGCGTTACCGCTGGAAACCGGGCCCGCGCCGGGAATCGAGGCTCCGGCTATGGCACCGGCGGGGGTCGTCGCAGCCAGCAGCACGAGCATCAGCACGAGGCCGAGACAGAGTGTGAGGGCGCGAAGGCAGGCCGGCTGGGCACGATTGACCATTCGGGCATCGTATCCATTGTTCTGTGTTAGCAAATGCTAAGGTTTTCCTCATGCGGAGTGAACTACCTGCCCGGGCAATACGTCCCGGCGGAAGGAATCGGACGGCCAATAGTGAATAGGCGTGAGCAGATGGCATTCGGAAAGAAGAAACAGCAGCAGGTGGAAGCCGAACTCGAGCAGGCCCGTGACCGCAAGCGGTCGGAGCGGCCACGCAAGGGCGGTGCTCCGATAATCGAGATGCGCGACGTCAGCAAGGTCTACCCGGGCGGGCACCTGGCCCTCGACCGGGTCTCGCTGGCGGTAAACCGCGGGGACTTCGTCTTCCTTGTCGGGCCGACCGGCTGCGGCAAGTCGACCCTGATCAAGCTGCTGATCCGCGAGTTCGAACCGACCGATGGCACTGTCTCGATCGCGGGCCGTGATGTCGGCCAGCTCTCCGAGAAGAAGATTCCCCAGCTTCGCCGCAATATCGGCACCGTCTTCCAGGACTTCAAGCTGCTCCCGAGTCGTACCGTTTACGACAATGTCGCCTACGCTCTCCAGGTGATCGGCGCTTCGCGCGCCGAGATCCGGCAGAAGGTCCCCGAGACCCTGCGCCTGGTCGGTCTGTCGACCAAGCTTCACAACTATCCCGACGAACTCTCCGGTGGCGAGCAGCAGCGTGTTTCGGTCGCCCGCGCATTCGTCAACCATCCGCCGCTGTTGCTGGCCGACGAGCCGAGCGGAAACCTCGACCCGGTCACCTCTGTCGGCATCATGCAGCTGCTCTACAGGATCAACAAGACCGGAACCACCGTTGTGGTCGTGACCCATGACCGCGAGATGGTCGACCGCATGCGCCGCCGCGTGATCGAGCTCTACGAGGGCAGGGTCATCCGTGACGAGGTCGCCGGCGGATACACGGAAGAGTCGACGACCGAGTTCGGGGTGCGGATGCGCGCCGAGATGGGCGTCGGCCTTGAAGGCCACTCGAACGGAGTCCACTGATGGGCAAGATCCTCTTCTTCACCGGCGAAGCCCTGCGCGCGATGCGCCGCAACGTCGCGCCGACCACGGCCGCGGTGGTCACCACCGTCCTGACCGCGATCCTTATCGGGGTGCTGGTTCCGATCTTCCAGACCACCCAGAGCAAGAGCGCCGAGGTGCGAAGCCAGCTTGAGCTCCGGGTATTCCTGTTCGATGACGCGACCAAAGGCGAGGTCAACTCGCTCCAGTCCGAGATCCAGGCGATTCCGAACGTCAAGGAAGTCCAGTACCTGAGCAAGGCCGATGCCCTGACCGAGTTCCGCCGGGACTACGGACAGGAGAACCGTGACGTACTCAAGGAACTGCGTGGCAACCCACTGCCGGCGAACTTCATCGTCAGGCCTGATGACGCCGCCAACCTGGACGCGATCCGGGCGGCCATCCAGCCACCCAACGCGAGCGGCAAGCCGACTTACATCTCTCCGATCGTCCAGCAGGTCGACAATCGCCAGGCGACCGCGAACAAGATCGAAGAAGTAACCGGGGCGCTCAAACTGGTGCTGACCGTGATCACGGCGCTGCTCATCGGTGCCTCTCTGCTCCTGATCGGAAACACGATCCGCCTGTCGATTTACACCCGCCGCCGCGAGATCGAGGTGATGCGACTGGTCGGCGCTACGCGCTGGTTTATCCGCTGGCCGTTCATGATCGAAGGCGTAGTCGTCGGCGTTCTCGGAGGGGCGATTGCGATAATCGTCCTGTGGATAGGCAAAGTCACCGTCGTGGATCCGCTCGCAGACAGCTTTGCGCTGATGCAGGCACAGGACTCGATGTCATTCATCGTGCTGGGCGCCTGCCTTTTCGCGGCGGCGATCCTCGTCTCTGCGGTCGGCTCCGGCATTACGCTGCGCCGGTTTCTCAAGATCTGAGCCGCCGGCGGCCGCATAACGGACCGGTACGGTCTTGAGATCCGCCTGGGCATTTCTGGCGACCGCCCTGATTGCCCTGGTCGTCGGCATCTGGATCGGCGGTAATCCGGAGAACCTGCCGGACGGAGTCCGTGACGTCTTCGTCGAGTCGAGCATCACCCCCGAGGGTTCCGCCTCCGATGACGCGCTCCGCGTGATCGAGCAGAACTACTTCCGCGAGACCGAATCCGCCCAGGTCGAGGATGCTTCGATCCGCGGCATGATCAGCCGGCTGCGCAAGCAGTACAACGACCGTTTCTCCCACTACTTCGACCCGGAGGAGCTTGCCAGCTTCAACGAAGCCATCGGTGGCAGTTTCAGTGGTGTCGGCATGACCGTGGGGGATCTTGACAAGAACGGTCTCCGGGTCGCCAGCGTCTTCAACCGCTCTCCGGCCGACCGGGCGGGGCTGACGGCAGGCGACGTGATCGTGGAGGTCGACGGCGAGCCGATTACCGGTCAGAGCGTTGACCTCGTGGTGGCAAGCATCAAGGGCCCGGAAGGCACCGACGTGACGCTCGGCGTGCGGGCCCAGGGAAAGGGCAAGGTCCGTGATTTCATACTGACGCGGGAGCAGATCTCGGTACCGGTCACCTCTACCCGGATTCGTGAAGTGGACGGCCGCACACTCGGTTACGTGCGCCTGACGACCTTCAGCGATGGCGCCAGCGTCGCTCTCCGACGGGCGGTGGAGAGGGTGCGCGACAAGGGTGCCGAGGGCATCGTCCTCGACCTCAGGGCCAACGGCGGAGGGTTGCTTCCCGAAGCGGTACTGACCTCGAGCCTGTTCATCCCGGAGGGTGACACCGTGGTCGAGACCCGCTCCCGGACCCAGGGCGGCCAGATCTACAAAGCGGCAGGCGGGGACGTAAACCCGCCGCCAATGGTGGTCCTTGTGAACCGCGACACCGCATCGGCGGCCGAGATCCTCGCCGCCGCGCTCCAGGCCAGCAACGACGACCCTGTGGTCGGTACGAGGACGTTCGGCAAGGGTGTCTTTCAGCAGGTGATCCCCCTCGACAACGGCGGTGCGCTCGATCTCACCGTAGGCGAGTTCCTCACCGCCGAAGGAGTCTCGCTGGCCGGCAAGGGGCTGAAACCGGACGCCTTCTCGCCGAGCCGTCCGAACGCCACGCGTGATTTCCAGCTTGATCGAGCCTTCGATGTGCTGGGCGGCGAGGTTACCGCCGCCGAAGGCTCCTAGTGGCCGCAGGCGGCAGGGACCGTGGCGGCGAGCGCCACGTAGCGCTTCTGGGGCGCAGGGGCCGGTTCGCCGTTGCCAAACCGCTTTTCGAGCCGGGTGAGCAGGTCGCACTGGATCGCAAGGTCAGGTCCCGGGAGGGGCAGATCGCCTGGGTCGAGTTTCGCGGCGGACGGGCCCGGCTGCTCAAGGATCTCGGCCGGGTGGACAATGCGACCGACGTCTGTGAAGCCCTGGCCCTGGAGCGGCTCAAACGGCGTGGTTTCTCCGGGGCGATCGAAGCCGAGGCCGAAGCGGCGGCGCTTGACCCGGTATCCCAGGTCGAGCGGCGGGATCTGACCGGTCTCGCGACCTTCACCGTGGACCCGGCCACCGCCCGCGACTTCGACGACGCCGTCTCTGCTGCGGCTGAAGGCGACTCGGTCAGGCTCTGGATCCACATCGCCGACGTCGCCGCCTATGTGCGGCCCGGCTCCAACCTCGAGGCCCTGGCCTGGCAGCGGGCCAACAGCGTCTATGTGCCGACCTCGGTTGAGCCGATGTTGCCCAAAGTCCTGAGTGCCGGGGTCTGTTCACTTTCACCCGGCGAGGAGCGGCTCGCGGTCACCACCGAGATCCTGCTCTCCGGCTCGGGAGAGGTCACTTCGGTCTCCTTCTACCGCAGCCGGATCGTTTCCGACGCAAGGCTCGACTACGAGCAACTCGACCGGATCTTCGACGGCAGTGAAGGCCCGCCCGAGCGGGTAAGCGAGCAGATCCGGCTGGCCCGGGCCGCCGCCGGTGCCCTGGCCGAGCGGAAGCAGGCGGGGCGGCTGGAAGTCACCTCGAACGAACCCGGCTTCACCTTCGACGGCAACGGGCACGTGACCTCGGCGACGGCCGACCTTCAGACCGAGGCCCACCGGCTGATCGAGCACCTGATGGTTCTGGTCAACGAAGAGGTCGCCGGGCTGCTCGAACAGCGGCGCACACCGACCCTCTACCGGGTCCACGAGCAACCCGATCCCGACCGGATCGCCCGGCTCGCCGGCCAGCTCGCATCGCTTGACCTGCCGGCCCCGGCGGTGGTTGACGGAATGGGGCCGGGGGCTGCGGGGCAGTTCGCAGTCGAGGCCTCGCGAACGGTGGCCGCCGAGGCGGCACGCCGCGGCCACGGGGCGGTCCCGTTTGGCTCGCTGATCCTTCGATCGCTCAAACCGGCCCGGTACTCGGCCCGCAACCTCGGCCACGCCGGGCTGGGAAGCGACGCGTACTGCCACTTCACCTCGCCGATCCGCCGGTTTCCGGACCTGCTGGTCCATCGCGGGCTGCTCTCGGAGGTCGGTGGTGGGGAAGAGCCTCCCGACCCCGGTGAGGTCAACGACTCGGCTGAGCACTGCTCGGACAGGGAGCGTGAGGCCTCCCGTCTCGAACGCGATGCCGATGACATCTGCGCCGCGTTTCTGCTCGAGCGGGAACTGTTCGAGCACGGCTGGGAGAACCGTTTCGAGGGGGAGGTCTCGGGCGTAATCGGGGCCGGAGCCTTCGTGACATTCGGCGGCGAGCTCGGAGACGTATATGAAGGCTTCATCCCGGTCCGCCGCATGCGCGGGGACCACTACAACCTCAACGAAGAGGAGACCGCCCTGATCGGCGGCCGCAGCGGCAAGGCCGTGCGCTTCGGCGACCCGGTCACGGTGACAGTCCAGAAGGTCGATGCGGTGCGTGGACGAGTCGACCTCGATCCGGCCGAGGGCTGACGACCGCCCGGCCGGAAACGACATTCCGGACGGCAGAGCGGCCCGAGGCGCTCGACCTGGGTTCACAGGAGCTAGATTGGACGGCGATGGGCAAGAAGAACAAAAAAAAGCGGACACCGGCTTCCGGTGATGTCGCGACCAACCGGCGGGCCAGGCAGAAGTTCGAGCTGATCGAGAAGCTTGAGGCCGGCATCGTGCTCACCGGCACCGAGGTCAAGGCCCTGCGAGAAGGAAACGCCCAGATGGTTGACTCCTACGCGATCATCGAAGACGGGGAAGTCTGGCTTCGGAATCTTCACATCCCGCATTACGCCCCGGCCACGATCAACAACCACGAACCCGAGCGGCCGCGCAAGCTGCTGCTCCACCGTGGCGAGATCGAACGGCTGATCGGTACCTCCCAGCAGAAAGGCCTGACCCTGATCCCGTCCCGGATTTACTTCAAGGGTCCGCGGGCCAAGGTCGAACTGGCTCTGGCAAAGGGAAAAGAAGGACGCGACCGCCGGCGGGAAATCGCCGATCGCGATGTGCAGCGGGATGTGGAAAGAGAGTTCAAAGGGCGCTATCGTTCCTGACCCCGAAACCGGGCAAGATGCACACCAGCCCCGGCCACGATTCCTCCTCACCCCGACCTCATGAAAGTATGCAGCCAATGAAAACTCGACTTAGCCCGGCTCACTTCTTCGTCCCGATCGCGTTGCTGCTCGCCGCTCCGTCGGCGACCGCCGTAGCCGACGAAAACGCCGGATCGACAACCACGGTCGCGGCCGCTGACACGGCTTCGACCGAGGCAGTGCCGATAACCCTGACGCCCCAGGAGATTGCCGACTTCGAGGACGCCGCCGGCGCCAACGCGCCGGATGCCAAGAACGCGAGTTTCGTCAGCGAAACCGGCGACTTCATCAGCAACAACGCTCCTTACTTCATCATCGGAATCATCGTGCTCGCCGCGATCCTCGCCGGCTTCCTGATCATGAGGGGTCGCCGCAAGTCCAAACCGGCCAAGGTGGCTGCGGGTTCCAGGGCAGCAGCCGCGCGGCCAAAGACAGCCGCTGTGGCGCCCAAGACAGCCGCCGCGGAAGCCACTGGAGCCTCCGCGGGAGCCGCGGGAGCCGCCGCGGGAGCCACGTCTGCGAAGGCCGCGGGCGCTCCGGCTTCCGTTCCCAACGCCACCGAGCTTCGCCGCCGCAAGCGGGCCGCAATGCAGCGGGCCAGGGAGGAGGAGCGTCTGCGCCGCCGAGGTGGTAAGAGCGCGGCCAGGGCCTCCACCGGGGCGCCTCGGGGCGCCGCGCCGGCCGCTGCCGTTAATCCGATTGAGGCCGAGAAGCAGGCAGCACGGGACCAGGCCAGCGCTGCCGGTGCCGTGGCCCGTACTGGCACCACGATCACGCCACCGGCCACGGGCGCGGTTCCGGCACCGGTCTCCCCGAGCCAGACCGCGCCGGCCACCGGTGTCGTCACGGCAGCCGAAATCCCGGCAGCCGAAACTCCGACTGCGGTCAACCCCCTGCCCGCCACTGATGGTGAGGAGGTAGTCGCCCCCGGGCCCGATGCGACCGTCGGCAGGGCCGCCGCTGCCTTCGCCGCTGGAGCGGCCGGTGGCGCGATCGCCGGTCGTGCCACCTCGCCGGAGCCGGTTGACCCGCTTGAGGCCAAGGTCGCAGAGATCAAGGCAGCGCAGGAAGGCGTGACGCCGACCGCTGTCAAAAGCACGCCTCAGCCCGTGACCCAGCCTGAACCGGAAGTCCAGCCTGAATCACAGCCGGTGGTCCAGCCTGAGCCGGAAGTCCAGCCTGAACCGCAGCCGGTGGTCCAGCCTGAGCCGGCAGCCCAGCCCGAACCGGTGGCCCAGCCCGAACCGGTGGCTCTGCCTGAGCCGGTGGCCCATCTTGCCCCCGAGGCTCAGCCGACCGCCGGACCGGCTCAGATTCTTCCCGACCGGCCCGATCCTTCGCAGCCCGCGCCTCCGCCGATCGCCGGTCTCTCGGCGGTCGAGCGCCAGCTCACCGCCGACAGCGTCGAGCGCGACCGTGCTCTTCAGGAGGCTGAGTCAAGGCTTCGGGAGATCGAACACCGGGCTGAAGAAGCCGAGCGCCGGGCGGCCTTCGCCGAGCGTCTCGCGCAGCTCAAGCTCGAGGAGAGCGAGCGCGAGCGCCGCCTGGACGATGTGATCTCAGGAATCGACCGAGCAGAAGAGCGCGCCCGTGAGGCTGAGGAGCGCGCCGAGGCCGCCGAAAGGGCAGCTGCCAGTGCGCTCGAGCACGGCAGTATCCGCCGGGGGCCGATAGCTCCGGGTTTCACAAGCGCTCCCGAGCAGACACTGGCATCGAGTTCTTCCCCGGCCGCCCCGCCCACGCCCACGCCCACGGCTACGCCTCCGCCCACACCCACGGCTCCGCCAATGCCCACGCCCATGCCCACGGCTCCGCCCACGCCTCCGCCCACGCCCACACTCACGCCTCCGGCCGCGCCCACGGCCCCGCCTCCGGTCAGTGGCAGCGCCGCTGCCGTGAACCTCAATACCGCGACCTTCGAGGAACTGCGCGAGGCCGACCTCTCGGTGACCCAGGCCACCCGCATCCTCGCGTACAGGGAGCGCTTCGGCGGCTACTCCTCGATAGAGGACCTCGGCAAGGTCCCCGGCTTTCCCGCCGACGAAGTCGAGGCGCAGCGCGGCCGCTTCACCGTCTGAGGCCGCTCGCACGAGGGACCCTGTAGTTCAGGCAGGGCCCTGGATCTCAGGCAGGGCCCTGGATCTCAGGCAGGGCCCTGGATCTCGATGTAGCGGCCGGAGGGTCCGAGGTTGATGATCTCGGTATCGCCGACCCTTGAGGTCTGCCCCCAGGCTTCGTGGATGTGCCCGCAGACCACCAGTGTCGGCCGGGCGCGCTCGATCGCGGCAAGGATCGCAGCGCTGCCGAGGTGATGGCCGTCGGCGGTCCCGTCGCAGTGGTTCTTCGGCGGCGAGTGGACCACCAGCACCGCACCCTCGGGCAAGTCGGCCAGGGCACCTTCGGCCTCGGTCTCGTCGAGGTCGAAACTCCAGTCCCACGGGGTGGTGGGGATGCCGGCGCCGAGTCCGTAGAAGCCCTGTCTGTCGATCTCGGTGGCGCTACCGTGGAGCACACGGGCTGCGGGCCAGAGGCTCGCCGTCGCTTCGGTGAGCGCTTCGAAGGTTTCGTTGTTTCCGGGCACAAGCACGGCCGGGGTTTCGATTCCCGAGAGGGCCGAAATCGTCTCTTCAAGGCCCTGGTGAACCGAAGCGAAGTCACCGGCACCGATCACGACGTCGGCATCGGCAGCCATCCCGATCAGGGTTTCGGCCTGGTTGAGGTCACGGTGGAGGTCGCTGAAGGCGAGGATTCTCATCGGGGCAGCCTAGTCAACCTTCCCAGGCTTCTGCCAGGCGCAGCCAGATCTCGCTGCGGGTGGGGAAGGCCGGCACGGCGTGGCGCAGCTGCTCCATCGTTATCTCCGCGATCACCGCGATCGTCGCTGCGTGGATCATCTCGGCGGTCTCGAATCCGGTGAAGGTCGCCCCGACCGGCACCGCACGCTTGCGGTCCACGACCAGCCGGCAGGTGCCCTCGACGCCCTTGCCGTGGAAGGACGCTCCCGCCGTCGATCCGGTGGGTACATCCACGGCCACAGCGTCGATGCCGCGGTCTTTTGCCTGCTGGAGGGTGAGTCCGACCGCGGCCACCTGGGGGTCGGTGAAAGTGACCCGGGGCGAGCCTGCGTCTTCAGAGGAGGCGAGCGCGTCTTGGCCGAGGATCTGCTCGGACGCAACCCATGCCTGGTACTTGCCCATGTGGGTGAGCAGCGCCCGGCCGTTTACATCGCCGACCGCGTAAAGCCAGTCATGACCGGGAACTCTGAGGTCGTCACCGGTTTCGACGAAGCCACCGGTTTCGAGTCCAACCGTCTCCAGACCGAGATCATCGACCATCGGCTTGCGGCCGATCGCGACCAGCAGTTCGGCGGCCGAGCGGGCGCGGCCGTCCTCGAACTCCAGACTCACGGCCTGGCCATCCCGCGAGGCCCGGACAGCCTTTGCTCCGATTAACACTTCGACTCCGTGCCGATCACGCAGGGACTCTGCAGCCTGCTCGCCGGCGAACGGCTCTTCTTTGGCCAGCAGCCGGTCGGCGGCCTCGACCAGGGTCACCTGGGTGCCGAAAGAGGCCCACGCCTGGGCCATCTCGCAGCCGACCGGCCCCCCGCCGAGCACGATCATCGATTCCGGCGGGCTCGTGGCGGTGGTCGCCTGGCGGTTGTTCCACGCGCCTACCGAGTCGAGTCCGTCGATCGGTGGCATCAAGGCTCCCGTGCCGGTGGCCAGTACGACAGCGCGCTCGGCGGTCAGGACCATGCCGTCGATCCTGACCCGGCGCGCGCCGTCGAGGGCGGCCACGCCGCGAAACAGCTCGATTCCGTGCTGCTCAAGCCAGGGCAACTGGGAGGAGTCATCCAGGTCATGAATCACTTCGTCGCGGCGCGCCATTGCCGCCGGTACGTCCAGCGGGCCGGTGAACGCCTCTTTTACGCCCGGGACGCGCCGGGCCTCCGCCAACAGTTCGCCCGGCCGGAGCAGTGCCTTCGAAGGCATACACGCGTAGAACGAGCACTCGCCGGCGACCAGATGGCGCTCCACGATCGCCGTGCGAAGGCCCGCGTCTGCCACCCGCCCGGCCAGGACCTCTCCGGCCGGTCCGGCTCCGATCACGATCACGTCAAAATGGGTGCTGTCGGCAGAGCTGTTCATCGATTGCCTTCCTCTGGGTTCCGTCGGAAACTGCTTGTGCTCAGGGACTCCTTATACCCGTACCGGCAGGGATTCGCACCACGAAGGCCGCAGGGCGTACAATGAAGGAGCATCACCCGTGGGGACGACAGGCTTCGACGCAGTCGTACGTGCGGAGAGTTGCAGGTCGAGGATGTCGATGGCCTCGTAAAAAATCGGCAAAAAACCAATACGTGCGGACCATGAGTTCGCCCTCGCCGCTTAGCTAGTACCTAAGCGATGAGAGTCGGTCCTCCCTCGCCCGTGGGGAGGGGCACCGGCTTCAGAAACGGGCTCACCCGCGAGGATCGCCTCGACCTCAAGGGGACACTTAAGAGGCTTTGTCTCCCGCAGTGCCTGCCGGCACGGACCCCGGGAGCCGAGAACAAAGAGCCGGCTAAACCTGTAGACGCTTTTCGTCACGCGGCAGCGGACGCGGGTTCAATTCCCGCCGTCTCCATCAACACACCGCTTTCACAGACCCGACGATCCCGATTCAGCCGCCCCAGGCGGCTGGACCGGGGTCGGCTCCGGGCTCAGGAGAGGTACCAGGCGGTCAGCGCGACCGACAGCGCGACTACGAGGTTCATGGGAATGCCGGCGCGCAGGTAGTCGGAGAACTTGTAGCCACCCGGGCCGTAGACCATCGTGTTGGTCTGGTAGCCCATCGGGGTCAGGAAGGACGAGGAGGCCACCACCGCAATGGTCATCGCGATGATCCTCGGGTCCAGCCCGGCGCTAGCTGCAACCGCCAGGGCAATCGGGAAGATCACGACTACAGCAGCGTTGTTGGTAATCACCTCGGTGAGCAGAGTTGTGGCGACCACAAGGCCCAGGATGACCCCGAAATCTCCCCAGCCGCTGAAGACGCCCAGAAGTCCGTCGGCCAGCGTCTCCGCCAGTCCGGAGCTCTGCATGGCTTCGCCGATACCGAAGGCGGCGGCGATCAGCAGAATTACGCTGAAGTCGATCGCCTCGCCGGCTTCCGAGAAGCTCAGGGTCTTTGTTGCCAGCAGGGCTCCGGCAGCCAGCAGCGCGGCCTCGAGAATCGTCAGCATCTCGAAGGCGGCCAGGCCGATCACGAGCAGGGCGAGCGCGCCGACGAAAGGTGCCCGCCGGGTGGCCGACGGCGGAGGTCCGCCAAGTCGGGTGACCAGCAGGAAGTCCCGTCCGCGCCGGGAACGGGCGCGGAAGTCGGGTCCGGCCAGCAGCAGAAGAGTGTCTCCGGCCTGGAGTTCGACCCGGCCGAGTCCCCCTTCGATCCGTTCGCCGGACCGGTGGATAGCGACCACGGCCGCCTGGTAGCGGCCGCGGAATCCGATATCGGCCAGCGTCTGGCCGACCAGGCGGGAGTCGGCCCCGATCACTGCCTCGAAGAAGGTGTGCTGCGGGCTGTCGATCTCCAGCATGTGCTGGTTCTCGGCCGATCGCAGGCCCGGAGTTCGCTGGAATCCGACCACGGAGTCCGAATCGCCCGCGAAAGTGAGGCGGTCGCCACCGGAGAGGCGACGGCTTGGGGATACCGCCGGCAGCAGCGCCCCGTCGCGTTCGATCTCCACGAGGAATACGCCTTTGAGGTTTCGAAGGCCGGCATCGGCGATGCTCGAGCCGTCCAGGGGCCCGTTCTCGGCAACCTCCATCTGGAGCGTGAACTCCCGCATCTCCTCGGTGAACTCTTCGATCGCCCCGCGGCGGGCGGGCAGCAGCCGGGGAACCAGCAGGATCAGAACCGCCATTCCGAGGATCACCGACATTCCGCTCACTTTGGTGATCTCGAAAAGCCCGATCGGGGCCTCACCGGTTTCCTGGAGCAGGCCCGAGGCAACCAGGTTGGTCGAAGTGCCGATCACGGTCAGCGTGCCACCGAGGATGGCGGCATAAGAAACCGGCAGCAGGAGTTTGGAGGGGGAGACACCGCGCTGGTTGCACCAGGACGTGATCTGCCCGATCAGCATCGCGACTAGTGGAGTGTTGTTGATGAAGGCCGAAATCGCCGCTGTCGGGGCGTTCAGGCGTGCCTGCGAGGTCTGCGTCACCTTTCCTTCGTTGCCCAGCATCCGGCCGACCAGCGGGCCGAGCAGGCCGGTCTTGTCGGCAGCGTAGGCGAGCACGTACAGCGCCGCCACACTCAGCGGAGCCGAGTTGGAGAATCCCGAAAGCGCCTGGGTCTCATCGATCACACCGCTGACAAGCAGGAAGACGGTTGCGCTGAGAACGGTCGCCGCAGGGGGCATCAGGTCCAGCGCAAGCGAGACCAGCATGAGGACCACCACGGCGGCGGTTATCCAGGCTTCGAGGCTCATGACGCGGTCACGATAGTGAAGTCCGGGCGGTTTGGTTGCTTACCTGCGCGACTTGGTCAGGAAAGGCCCGACCAGGGCGGCAGGTTGAGTTCTTCGGCGGCATGCGGCTCATCTAGCCGGTGCCGCCGGGTTCCGCAGATCTCCGGACGGATGGGGCCCGCACGCTCAGGAACAGAGTCGTAGGCCATCGAGTCGCAGTGACTATTTCGTGTCAATCCGCACGAGGCTGATACATGCACCAACGAAAGAAGGTCCCACCATGAAGTTGAACGCAACGCGCATCACTCTGGCGGCCGCCGCTGTGGCCCCGGCCCTCGGATTCTCCGCCTGCGGAGGCTCCTCCGATGATGAAAGCAGCGAAAGCTCAGGCACTGAAGCAACGACCACAACCACGACCACAACGCGGGCAAACGCGCAAGTCGTCAACGTCAGCATGGTCGAGATGGCCTTCACCGTTGACCCGCCAAGCGCCAAGGCCGGAAATGTGACTTTCGACCTGTCGAATGACGGCACCGTACCTCACGAGATGGTCGTCATCAAGACCAGGACGAAGGCCGGAGACCTGCCCGTCGACTCAGCCGTGAAGGCATCAGAAGCCGGATCCTTAGGTGAGGCAGAAGTGGAGCCGGGCGCCACCGATGAGCTCACTCTGAAGCTCGCCGCCGGTCGATACGCCCTGATCTGCAACCTGCCCGGTCACTACGCCGCCGGCATGTATTCAGATTTCACGGTCAAGTAAGCAGCAGCTTCAGGTAGGCGTTTGTAAAAGCGGGGCGGCAGTCCGCCCCGCTTTTACATGCCCGAAAGTAAGATCAGCACGGTCCCGCAGGTCAGCGGAATCAGTTCTTCGGTGGCATGCTGCCTATGTAGCCGGAACCGCGTTCGTTCAGGCGACTCACCAGCGAGAACTCGTCCGTGCGCCGTTCCTTGAGCCGGGCGAAGTCGGCCTGGTAGGTCGCCTTCCAGGCGCGGTTCGCCTGCAGCACGAGCTGACTGCCACGGCTCTGAACGGTTCTGATCCTGGCCACAAAGGTGTCGTTCACCGCTCCCACCCGTGCCTGGTACCTGGTGGTCACTACCCGGGTCGCAGCCTGCTGCCCGTCGACGATCCGGTTGATCTTTGCCTGCACCGTCGTGATCGCGTCCAGGATCTGCTGCCGCCTGGCTGGGCGGGTCGTCCTTGCGAGCTGACGCTTCAAAACCGTCCGCTGGTTGACCAGTGGATCGAGCTTCGGCGCGTACCGGGAGTTGATCCGGTTCAGAGAAGCCTGGTAGTCGTCCTGGGCGTCGGCCAGCTTGCTTGCCTTCAAAGCCTGGAGAGCGTCTACCTGGTTCCTCTGGTTCTCGAGGATGTTCCGGATCTGGCGTTGTTGGGCCGCGTCATCACGGGACTTGACTCTCGAGGTCCGGCGTGCGAAAAGGATCTTGACCTGGCTCTTTGCAGCTCCGGTCTTATTGTCGAGAGTGCGTCGGTAGGACGCCTTGCGGGCCGGTGTGGCCGGCACGTTCCTCTGGCTCTCCAGATCGTTAACGGCCCCGACCAGCATTTTGTACTGGGGGGTCTGCGTAATTCCCGGTATGGGTTCGGCCGTTGCGGGGGAGGCACCCCAGGCGGCGAAGAAGAGGGTCAGGATGAGGGGGACGATAAGTGCACGTTTTTTCATGCGCCCAACCTACCAAAAAAAACTCTGCTGTGAGACCGGTTAGTGAGTGAAGTTCGGCGGGACCGTAGCGGCAAACCCGAGGTGACCTGAAGCGGCCTCAGGGGCGGTCGGGGTTTTCCTGTTCGGCCCTGATCACATGCATTACTGCGTTGATCAGCGCCAGGTGGGTGAAAGCCTGGGGGAAGTTGCCGAGGTGGCGGCCAGAGCGCGGGTCGATCTCCTCAGCGTACAGCTGCAGCGGGCTGGCGAAACCGAGCAGGCGCTCGCAGAGCTGGGTGGCCCGGTCCAGCTCGCCGATCTCGACCAGGGCACTGACCAGCCAGAAGGAGCAGATAGTGAAGCTGCCCTCTTCACCTTCGAGCCCGTCGTCGGTTTCGTCGACCAGGTAACGCATGACCAGGCCCTCGACGGTCAGCTCATCGGCGATCGCCAGGACCGTATTGCGGATGCGCGGA
>Ga0209591_10000320_pt1 | contig 63420 bp, 53 predicted proteins | sample MAT01_FD_187207 | JGI IMG/M metagenome (GOLD analysis project Ga0209591, IMG submission 187207) | Freshwater microbial communities from Lake Fryxell liftoff mats and glacier meltwater in Antarctica - MAT-01 (SPAdes) (version 2) | ecosystem: Environmental > Aquatic > Freshwater > Ice > Liftoff...
CGTGTTCGCCTGACGTTCATCCTCCCGACGCGGGATCGAGTTTTGGTAGGCAGACATCTGGCCCGCGTGAGCCGACGGATCCGAGCCTCCTCGCGCCCACGTCGACGCGTCGAGAGGTTCGGGTGCTTTCGCAGATGGGGCATCTGGTAAGACGCTCGAACCGTCATGCCGAACCGTCCACTCACGAGCGCCGTCTTGGAGCGCGAAGGCTTCGGCCTCACGTGGCCCGGCAAGGCGGCGGCGATCCAGCTCGCGAAGGTCCCGACCGCGTCGGCGCTGTGCGCTCGGCCCGATCACGATGTCGGCGCCGAGTTCGCGACCCACGCGATCGTCGCGGGAGAAAACCTCGACGTCTTGAAGCTCCTCTGTGCCGCACGGCCGGGCAGCGTCGATCTGATCTACATCGATCCGCCCTACAACCGCGGTCACGATCGGGCGTACGCCGACGATTTCGCCACCGCGCGCATCAGCGCGAAGGACGGCGCCGACCCGCGACAAAGGCACGCGCGGTGGCTCGACTTCATGGCACCGCGGCTCGTGCTCGCGCGTGACTTGCTGTCGGAGCGCGGTGTCCTCGCGATCTCCATCGATCAGCGCGAAGCGGCGCGACTGCGGCTGCTCCTCGAAGAACTCTTCGGCGAGGAACACTTCGTCGCCGAGATCGTCGTCTCGCTGAATCCGAAGGGTCGCCAGCTCGCGCCCTTCTTCGCGACCTCGCACGAGTACTTGATGATCGTCGCTCGCGACGCGTCGAAGACTGCACTCGTCCCCGCGACGCGTGATGCGGTGGACCTGGCGGACTTCCCGCTCCATGACGAGCGCGGACGCTATCGGTTGCTGCCGCTCCGCAACACGAACAAGAAGTTTCACCCGGGCACTTCACCGACGCTTCATTTCGCGATCTTCGCGCATCCAACGGAGGGTCGTGTCGCCGCGCAGGCCTTCGACGGCGCCGTCGAGGTCCTGCCCGTCTTCGGCGACGGTTCACGCGCCGTGTGGCGTTGGTCCGCACCACGCATCGCGGAGGACAGCGCCAGCCTCTTCGCGCGCGTCGTCCGCGGTCCGAAGGGTGATCGCCTCGACGTCTTCCAGATCGATCGCTGCGGCGACGAACGCACGAAAAAGCTGCGCACGATCTGGACGTCGGACGAGATCGGGTCGACGGACGACGCGTCGCGCGATCTGAAGGACCTCGTCGGGCCCGTCTTTCCGACGCCGAAACCCGTGGGTCTCGTGCGGCGACTGCTCGCGTGCATGCCGAAGGACGCGGTCGTGCTCGACTTCTTCGCGGGTTCGGGAACGACCGGGCAAGCGGTGGTCGAGGCCAATCACGATGACGGCGGGACGCGACGCTTCGTGCTCGTGCAGGCGCCGGAGCCGACGGCGAAGGACGGCGAGGCCGCCACGCGCGGGCTCGACACGATCGCCGCGATCACTCGAGCTCGCGTGCGTGCCACGATCGAGCGCGTGCGCGCCGCGGGAACCCTGGCCGTCGGTTTCCGCGCATTCGAAGTGACGTCACCGCTGAGCGCTACGGCTCGAGGCGGCGGGCACGAACTCCTCTTCCGAATCCTCCGCGAGTCGTGATCCGAAGTCGCGCGCGGGTCGAGTTCGCCGCGGTTGGAGCTCGATGGAGCTGTGACGCTCGTCCGATTCACGAGGGCCTGCGGCCCGCGCTCGACGAAGGCTGGAGACGTCGTACAACGTCAGGCTCGTCCCCCCTCGCGACGCGAGGAGTTGCTTCCCGCCGTCTATGAAGATCAACGCGGTAGTGGCAAGCCCCGAATCCGGGGGGAAGATGGCGAGAACATCGCCCTTGTCGAGGCCCCACGCCTTCAAGCTGCCGCCTTCGTCACCCGTCACGGCCCACTTGCCCTTCGGATGCACGGCGATTGTCGAGGCCCCACGCCTTCAAGCTGCCGCCTTCGTCACCCGTCACGGCCCACTTGCCCTTCGGATGCACGGCGATCGCGCGCGTACCGAGTTCGCCGACCTTCCATTGGGCCTTCGATTTCTTGCTGGAAACGTTCCACACGTGGACTTCGCCGTCCTTCGACGGCGGACACGGGCGGACCCGATTTCGAGACGAAAGCAAGTGCCGTGACCGGGGCGGTGTGCTCGCGGAGCACCCTCTTTTCGAAGCGCGAGACCGAGAACTGCGAGGAGGATGGAGTGCATGCGATTCGACTCGTTCGGTGATTCGGCACAGGTCCAAGCACTCGTTCAGGGCACCCAGCGATGGATACGCATGTCGACGCGACCGCGCACATCGACGGCCACGCCCTCGGCGCGAAGTCGGCGGCGCTGCTCGCGAGCCGATGCGCCCGTGGTCGACATTCGACCGGCGGCATTCACGATCCGATGCCAGGCGAGCTTCGTACCCGCGGTGACTTCGCCGAGCGTGCGCCCGACCAGTCGCGCGCGACCCGGGAGTCCGGCTTCGAGCGCGATCTGACCGTAGCTCGCGACCTTTCCGCGGGGCACCGCATCGACGGTCGCGAGGATGCGTTGCCGGATCGGGTCGGCACCGGGCGACACGCGTGAACGAGGTCGGGACGCGGTCACTGGGTTCACTCCGCGAGAGCGGGTTTCGTGTCCGGCTCGCCGAGGTCGAGCGCCAGCTTCCACGTCCCGTCGGGCAATTTGCGCCACACGTCGAAGTAGCGGCCGGTCAAGAGGATCTCGCGTGAGCCGTCGTCACGTCGACGCGACATCGTGAAGCGACCCGATGTCGAACCGAGCCCACCCGCTTCGCTCATCGTGGCCGTATCCGGTTCCCACTCGAGCGCGTTCGCGGGATCGGCGAAGAACGGGCTCATCCGTGCGCGAATCGCGTCGTGTCCCGTCACGGGGCGGTAGTCGTCCTCGAACTGCGATCCGTTCGCGTCGAAGGCCGCGACCCAGGCCTCGAGACGGCGCACTTCTACGTCGGCGCTGAAGGCGCGGTCCGCGGCGAAGAGGGCTTCGGTGCGAGGGTCGTGCATGGAACGACAGGCAGTGAGGGTCAACACGGCGACGATCAGAACTCTCATGAACGCGAAGGTACTGCGCCGCGCGCGCGGTAGCATCCCCGCCCGATGACGAGCGCGATCCACGTGCGCGATCTGCGCAAGACGTATCCCGGTCGTACGCCCGTCGAGGCGGTGCGCGGGCTCGATCTCGACGTCGAATCCGGCTCGTGCTTCGGCCTCCTCGGACCGAACGGCGCGGGAAAGACGACGACGATCGAGATCCTCGAAGGACTGCTCGATCCGACATCCGGCGACGTGGAAGTCCTCGGAATGCGCTGGGATCGCGACGCGACGCAGTTGCGCGAACGGATCGGCGTCACGCTTCAGGAAACGAAGTTCACGGACAAGTTGAGCGTGCTCGAGACGCTCCAGATGTTCCGCGCGTTCTTCCCGCGCGGCGTCGCGGCCCAGGAGGCGATCGAACTCGTCGGACTGGGCGAGAAGAGCACGAGCTACGTCGTCACGCTCTCGGGTGGTCAGCGACAACGTCTCGCGGTCGCATGCGCGCTGGTCGGCGAGCCGGACCTCTTGTTCCTCGATGAACCGACGTCGGGACTCGATCCGCAATCGCGGCGGCAGTTGTGGGACGTCGTGCGCTCGCTGCGCTCGCGCGGCAAGACGATCCTGCTCACCACGCACTACATGGACGAGGCCGAGAAGTTGTGCGACCAGATCGCGATCGTCGATCACGGTCGCGTCATCGCGGCGGGATCGCCGGCAGAGCTCATCCGGTCGCTCGGCGGTGATCACGTCGTCGAGTTCGCGTTCGGCGGCGACATCGAAGCTGCGGCGGAACTCGAAGCGCTGAAGGCTTTGCCCTCCGTCCGTTCCGCACGCGGCGAAGCCGATGGTTTCCAACTCACCGTCGCCGAGCCCCACATCGCTCTCCCAGCCATTCTCGAGCGATCCAAGTCGCGCGGAACGACGCTTTCGCGCCTCTCGACGCGGCACGCGAGCCTCGAAGACGTCTTCGTCGCGTTGACCGGGAGGCACTTGCGCGATGAGTGAATCGAGCGGCTTCGTCGAGCTCTACAAACTTCGCGTGCGTGAGTTCGTGCGCGAACCGGCGATCCTGTTCTGGGTCTTCGGCTTTCCGATCCTCCTCGCGGTCGGACTCGGGATCGCGTTCCGCGAGAAGCCCGTCGACTCGATCTCGATCGCGGTGATCGACGCCGCGGGGTCCGACGAACTCGCGACCTCGCTCTCGGCCGTGCCGGGTTTCCGCGTGCGCGAACTCGATCACGCCGAGGCACTTCTCGCCCTGCGTCTCGGGAAAGTGGCGCTGGTCGTCCACCCCGGCGCGGAGCTCGAGTACCGCTTCGACGAGACGAATCCCGAAGGCGTTCTCGCGCGATCGCGTGTCGACGACGCGCTGCAACGCGCGGCCGGCCGTATGGATCCGCGAGCGTTTCGCGAGACGCTCGTGACCGAGCCGGGCTCGCGCTACGTGGACTTCCTGATCCCGGGACTTCTCGGGATGAACATCCTCAGCGGATCGATGTATGGCATCGGCTTCGCGCTGGTCGAGATGCGCTCGAGGAAGCTCCTCAAGCGCCTCGCCGCGACGCCGATGAAGCGTTCGCATTTCCTGCTCGCGACGATCGCGAGCCGCATGACCATCGTCGTCGTCGAGGTCGTGCTCATGCTGACCTTCGGCTGGCTCGCGTTCGACATGGTGTTCCAAGGCAGCCTCATCACCGCGATGGGCCTCTGCATCCTCGGCGCAGCGTCGTTCGCCGGGCTCGGGCTCCTCGCCGCGGCGCGCACGCGCAAGATCGAGGTCGTCTCAGGCCTCATCAACGTCGTGATGCTGCCGATGTTCGTCGTCTCGGGAGTCTTCTTCTCGTCGGAGCGATTCCCGGACGCGATCCAACCGCTCGTGCGTGCGATGCCGCTGACGGCGTTGAACGACGCGCTGCGAGCGGTGCTGCTCGAGGGTGCGGACCTCACGTCGCAGCTCGGTCGCATCGGGATCCTGGTCGCGTGGGGCGCGATCTCGTTCGTCGTCGCGCTGCGCTTGTTCCGCTGGAACTGAGAGCGTGTGAAGGAATCGAGCCTACACGCTCCCAGATTCCATCTGCGCCGCTGCGCAGCGCGTCGCCCGTGAATGTTTCACAAGCTCTGAGCGCGGCACCTCGACCAGGCACGCTCGGCCGTCGCGCGCCTGATTCCGCGCTGCTCGTGCACGGGGCGAACCGATTTCAGCGCAGCGCTACGTAGCCCGCGAGCGCGGCGAGCGCCAGCACGCACGGGACTGCGAGCTTGGAGTTCCAGGCGTAGAGCAAGGCCAGACACACGGCGGCGATCACGACGGCCGGCCAGCGGTCGAGTGCCGTTGCGGCGAGCTTCACCGTCGTCGCGGCGATCAGCCCGACAACGCCCGCCGTCACACCCGCAAGGATGACGCGCATCCGCGGACTGTGTGTGAGCCGCTCGAGGAGCTCGTGTCCGACCATCGTGAATCCGAACGCGGGCAGGAAGATCCCGGCTGTCAGGACGAACGCGCCGGCCCAACTGCTGGCCAGGAACCCGACGAAGGTCGCGAAGATGATCAGCGGGGCCGGAAGCACCCCGCCGAGCGCGATCCCGTCGAGGAATTGCTGGTTGGTCATCCAACCTCCGCGCACGACGGCGTCGTGCTGGAGATAAGGAATCACCGTGTATGCGCCGCCGAAAGTCAGCAGGCCGCTGCGGAGACCCGACCCGAATAGCTCGAGCAAACCGACGTTCTCGCGCCGCGCCCCCACGACCACTTCGGCGCCGACGGACCCGCTGCCCACCAAGCCGGTCGCGACCACATAGATCGCCGCCAACATCATCAGGACGGCGATCGTCGCGAGCACGTAGCGCCGGCCTGCACCGCACACGTAGATGAGTCCCGCGAGCGCGAGCACGATCCCGAAGTGCACGCCGGCGAAGGAAGCACCGGCCGCAGCCGCAGCCGCGATCCAAGCCCAGCGGTCGATCAAAGCGTGCTCGCCGATGCGATGAACGGCACGCGCGATCAGGGCGATCACTCCGGCCTGCATCCCGGCGAAAACGGCCGCAATTCCGGGTGAGGCGAACCCGAAGCGCACGTAGACCCACGTCAACGCGAGCATGAGGACGAAGCCGGGCAACATGAATCCGAGGCCGGCGAGAAGTCCGCCGAGGCGGCCACGCGCGAGGGTGCCGAAGTACACACACAGCTCGTGCGCCTCGGGACCGGGGAGCACCTGGTAGACCGCGTAGACCCGGTTGAATTGCTCGACCGGGATCCAGCGTTCCTCCTCGACGAGTTCGCGCTTGAGCATCGCGATCTGCGCGAATGGGCCGCCCCAAGCGAGGCATCCGAAGCGCAGGAATCGCAGGAACAGTCCGCCGAAAGTCTGCGTCTCCGGCTTCGTGCGCTCGACGGACGGATCCACGGAATCCTGCTCGGAGTAAGGAGCCTGCTGATCACGCGCTCGAACTCCCGGGCGGGCGGCGGCCGAATTCGGGATGGTACAGGTGCGGCACCTGACTCGACAGCATCCGCGCCGAGTGCGCGGTGCACGTCGCGCTCTCGATCGCACCGAATAGCGGCCACGCGTCGCAGGCAGCGTCGTGTTGTTCTTCGACGAGTTCCCGTTGCGATCGGTGAGCACCGATGGTGGACCATCGCTGCGTTTCGACCTGTGCACCGTCCGCGATGCACGCGGCGAGGAGGTGCGCCTCGTCGAGCCCTGGGCGCGGATCTCACGTCGCAGCTCGCGCGCAAGGGGATCCTCGTCGCGTGGGGCGCTGCCGCGGGCGAGCACGTTCGAGTCCTCGATCTAGGTGCCGACTCCGCGCCGTGACCGTTCCGGACTTCGTGAACCAGACGGCTGGGGCGACCTCGCCCGCTCGGCTAGACTGCTCGGCCGCACCCACCTGGACGAACTCGATGACGACCCCTGACCGAACTGCTCCCGATCGTGACGACTTGATTCACGATTGGAATCTGCCCGATCTGCGCGCTTCCGGGTCAATCCAGTTCGACGACGAAACACTGCGCGACGGATTGCAGAGCCCGTCGGTCAAGGACCCGACGCTCGATCAGAAGATCGAGCTCGTTCAGCTCATGAACGACCTCGGAATCCAGACCGCCAACGTGGGATTGCCTGGCGCGGGCGCGCGCGCGAGAGAGCACATCCTCGAGCTCTCGCGCGTGATGAAGAGCTTGAAGATCCGCCCCAACGTCGCCTGTCGCACCGTGATCACGGACATCGAGCCCGTCGTCGACATGGTGCAGCAGTCGGGCGTTCCGATCGAAGTGTGCGCGTTCATCGGCAGCTCGCCGATCCGTCAGTACGCCGAGAATTGGCACATCGACCAGATGGTCAAGCTCTCGCGCGACGCGGTCCTGTTCGCGACGAAGAACGACTTGCCCGTCATGTTCGTGACCGAGGACACGACGCGCGCGAATCCGGAACACGTCCGTGCGCTCTACACGACCGCGATCGAGGCCGGCGCGAAGCGCATCTGCGTCTGCGACACGTGCGGCCACGCGACGCCGAACGGCGTGAAGCGGCTCATCACGTTCGTGAAGAGCATCGTCGACGAACTCGGCGTCGACGTGGGCATCGATTGGCACGGTCACCGCGATCGCGGGTTGGGACTCGTCAACGCGCTGGCCGCGCTCGAAGCCGGCGCGACGCGCGTCCACGCGACGGCACTCGGCATCGGCGAGCGCGCGGGCAACGTCGAGATGGATCTCTTGCTCGTGAACTTGCGTCTGCTCGGCCTGATCGACAACGACTTGTCGAAGCTCGGTCGCTACGTCGAGCTCGCAGGGCAAGCGACCGGCGTCCCGATCCACCACAACTATCCGGTGTTCGGGAAGGACGCGTTCGAGACGGCGACGGGCGTTCACGCGGCGGCCGTCATCAAGGCCTTCAAGAAGGGCGATCACTGGCTCGCGAACCGCGTGTACAGCGGCGTGCCGGCCGATCTGGTCGGCCTCGAGCAAGTCATCGCCGTCGGCCCGATGAGCGGCAAGTCGAACGTGACGTGGTTCCTCGAGAAGCGCGGCGTGCAGCCGACGGACGAGCGCGTCCAGAAGGTGCTCGACCTCGCGAAGAAGACGCCGCGCCTCCTGACCGAAGACGAGATCCTCTCCGCCGCGAAGGCCTGACGCGCGAGCTCGAGTAAGCGCGTGAACAACAGGGCCGCAGCCGTCACCGTCGTCGCTGCCGCGACGAACGTGGTCGTGATCGGCTGGATCTTGATGCGCGGCAGCTCGCCCATCGGTGCGAAGCGGGTCGCGCAAGCAGCGATCGCGGGAACAGCGCTCGTCGGCGCGCAGACGATCGGCGGGTACATCGCGGTCGGCAATCCGTTCCTCTTGATCACGATCCTGTGGGCGTACCTCGCGATCGCGTTGCCGTGCGTCGGATTCCTCCTCCTCGTGCGCCGAACGACGCGCGAGCGAACGACGCGACTCGCGCGAGTCCTCGCCTCGATCGCACTCGCGACCGTGCCGATCACGCTCTACGCGAGCTTCGTCGAACCCTACCGACTCGTCACCGAGCGAGCTGATGTCGCGATCGCGCCGCCGCGCGCGCCGAGTCGCCCGATCACCGTCGCCGTCCTGGCCGACATCCAGTGCGTCGAAGTCACCGCTCGCGAGCACGAAGCCGTCCGACGCGCGATGGATGCGAAGCCCGACCTGGTGCTGCTGCCTGGTGATTTCGTGCAAGTCGGCTTCCACCGACTGCACGAGATCGCGCCGGCCTTCCGCGAACTCCTCGCGCCCCTCGACGCGACGCTCGGCGTCTACTGCGTCCAAGGCGACACGGACACGCGCCGCAACATCGAGATGCTGATCGAGGGCACGCGCGTGCGCCTTCTCGACGATCAAGTCATCACGCTCGAGCGCGATGGGCTGCGCATCACGCTGGGCGGAATCGGCCTCGATTTCGACTCCGTCTCCGCCCGCGCCGCGCTGCGCGACATCGAATCGCGACCGGGCGACGACGATCTGCGCATCGTCACCGCGCACCGGCCTGACGTCGTCTACGGTCTCTCGCCGAACTCACGCGTCGATCTCGTCGTCGTCGGACACACGCACGGCGGACAAGTCGCGTTCCCATTTTTCGGGCCGCCGATCATCTCGTCCGAGGTTCCGCGCGCCGTCGGTTGGGGCGGCTTGCACGATCTGCAGGGTCGCCGCATCTACGTCAGTCGCGGCATCGGTTGGGAGCACGGTTCGGCGCCGCGTCTGCGCTTCCTGTCACCGCCCGAAGTTTCGATCCTCACGTTGCGTTGAGATTTCGTGGACCCATCGAGGCTGTGGGCTCTCGGAACCCAGTGGCCCCTCTGCACGGCTGCTTCGAGCCTGATCTGTTCACACACGCTGAGATCGCGTGGCGCCTCTCCACGAAGCACGAGGCCGTGATCACTCCACGAACTCCGAGTCCGAGTCTTCCACCGACTCGGGGATCGACGCGCGCCGCAACGACTCAGCCCTTCTCGTGACAGCACTGATCGATCACGACGGCCGACGCGAGGAGGAGCACCTCGTCCTCGCCGTCCGCGATGTCGATCCCGTACGTGTCGCCGATCCCGAACCAACGCTTGCTGACTTCCGCGACGCGCTTCCCGTGTCGCGTGAACTCGTACTCGCGATCCAAGAGGCTGCCCTCGGCTTCCAAGTCGTCGGGACCGGGTACGTCGACCGTGAAGCGCGCCTTCAAGAACGTGAGCGGCTTCTTGCGCACGAGCGCGATCGTCTTCCCCGCGCGCTGGATCTCGAACGTCTTGCCCCACTGGAAGAGCTTCTGCTGGAGCCACAGGAGCTCCTTCCCGTTCATGTCCTGGAACGACAGCTTCGCGCCGATCGTGAACGCCTTGCCGTCGACGAAGTACCGCTCTCGTCCTGACGCGTCGCGGATCGTGTAGTCGTCGCCCAGGCGGAAGAGGTCCTGGCGCATCTGGTAGCGGGGCATCGGTGACTCCTCTGGAACTCGAGTGCGTGCGCGCTATTCCGCAACCCTCGCGGCGTTCGCCCTCGAGCGCGGAGGCGCCGAGATCCAGCGCGACGCCTCGTCGTGCCGCAGCGAACTGTCCGAACTCGACCGCGCAGCGCCCGCGGACGAAGTAGTGATCGCTCGGGTCGCGCAGCGGCGCGCCAACCGACCCCGGCTCGCTCGGAGGGCGGACCCGCGCGTCAACCGACCTGCGCGCGTTCAGGGAACACGGCGACCGGCGCGGGCTTTCCGTGCTTCGCCACGTAGGCGTTGTTGAAGGCGCACGTGAAGCACTTGTGGTAGCTGCCGCGCTGACGATCTTGGCACTGCCCCTGGGTCACCTTGTGCGCGAACAGCACGGGCGCTCCGTCGACTCGTGTCGGGCACATCTGCAGGCCAGTCGTCTTCGCGTCGGTCATGCTCGTCCTCGGTCGTGTCCTGGAATCAGAAGCCCCCGCGAAAGCGCAGGGGCGTCGTCCCGGACCTCGATGCCGGCCGCCGGGTGGCCGCGCGGTCATTGTGAACCAGCGCGAAGGGCCGAGGCAAGGACGCGTCAGGTCAGCCGCAGGTTCGCGCGGCGTTGGGCAGCGCGGCGCGGATGCGCTCGAGCGCCGTCTTCGCGGCTTCGGGCGCGCGGTGACTGTCCCGCGAGAGCTCGACGGCCGCCATGCCGCCAAAACCGATGTCTTTGAGAGCAGCAAGACAGGAAGATAGATCTAACTCGCCGCTCCCGAGCTGGAGATGCTCGTGTACGCCGGCGCGGGCGTCGTCGAGGTGGACGTGGACGAGGTGCGCTTTCAGAGCCCGGATCTGGCTCGTCGCAGGGACGTCGCCGGTCACGACCAGGTGCCCCAGGTCGAGCGTGAGCCCGAGTTCCCCACTTCGTGATCCGAGGCGGCGCGCGAGCTCGAGGTACCCCGCCGGCCTCTCGACGAACATGCCCGGCTCGGGCTCGAAGCCGATGCGCACGCTCCGTGACCGCGCGTGGTCGAGAACCGGGACCAGCGCGGCGGCCAAGCGCTCCCACAACGGCTCGGACAAGGCGCGGTCGGCACCGGGTGCGTCGCCGGAGACGAGCTCGTACGCGGCGCCGGACCAGATCGAGACGACGCTCGCGCCGAGGTCCGCCGCCAAGTCGATCGAACGCCGATAGTGATCGACGCGCCGCTCGCGACCCTTCGCCGACGGGTCCATCAAGTTCGGACGGTGCTTCCGGAACGGGTCGAGGACGTAGCGCGCGCCGGTCTCGATCGAGATCGCGACGCCGCGCTCTTCGGCGTGCTCGCGCACGGCGCGCACGCGATCCGGTCGGAGGTCGAAGAGGTCGAGCTCGCCGACGTCGGGCGTGATCGCGATCCCGTCGTACCCGAGCCCCGCGAGGAGGTCGATCGCGTCGCGCAGTCGGTGGTGCGCGAGACCGTTCGTGTTGTAGCCCAGGCGGAACACGCGGCTCAGCTCGTGGTGTTCGGGCCGTTGCCCGAGCCCGTGACCGGCGTCGGAGCTCGCGGCGGACCGTCCGCGTCGGGATCGTTCGGCGGTTTCGTTCCGTGCTCGATCGGCTCGGGGAGCACAGCGGGAACCGCCGAAACGCGCGCGACAGGGCCGGCGAGACCCGGGTCGGCCGTGCGCAGCCGTTCTTCGTCCTCGAGACGCACCGCCAGTTTCTCGCTGGCCGTCCGTGCCACGTCCGACAGCGAGAGGTCGCGCGGAACGAGATCGCGGATCTGGCGAACCTCGCGCTCGAGCCCGCTGTCACGCCACGTCGAGTTCAGACTGCGCTTGATCTTCGCGAACTGCGCGCCGGCGTCGGCTGCGACCTTGGGCAGGTCCTTCCCGAACAAGAGCAGGGCGCCGATGCCGACGATCAGGAGCTCGATCCCGCCCAGACTCTCGAACAGTGCGAACACGATGGCTCGAATCCTAGCCTGGATCCGCTACTCGCCATTCGCGGGTCTCGGCGAAAGCTCCCGCATCGACGCCGCCGACCGCGGTCGAGGGTCGCGGCTCGCGGCTCGCACCGGCCTGCGGTCGACCTCCGCGTAAGAACGGTGCACGTCCGCGGCCGTCGCCCCCGCGGAGTTCGCGGATATCGAACCGCTCGCGCAGGATCGAGGACGGAGCGGAACGTCCGCCGCGCGGTTCGCATGACGCGGCGCCACGGTGCCGAACGTTCTCTACGATGCGGCGCATGCTGACCGCGATCTTCCTCGCGCTCGCCGCTGTCGCGCCGGTGCAGTCCCCGCCTGCGGCAAGTCCGCCCCGGGCGGAGCAACCGGTCGACGCGCGCACGGCGCTCGTCGGTGAAATCGAAGAGCTGTACGCCAAACTGCGTCGGCGCGACTGGAACTCCGTGCGACTTGGGCTCGCTGCGCTCCTCGCGCGCCACGAGAACAGCGACGCTGCGCGCGGCAAATTGCTCGAGATCGAGGACCTCGCGCGCGTCACGACCTTCTGGGCCAAGCATCCGGAGCCCGACGCCAAGCTGCTGATCTCTGGTCAGGTCGGCATCCTCGATCGGGCGAACGACAAGGTGCGCTTGACCTACGAGCAGGGTCGTCTGGAAAAGCGCAACGCGAAGCGCGCGAAGTTCCGCCCGATCTCGGTGCCGAGCTTCGGAACGGGCGATGCCAAGGACGATGCCAAGGCACCCTTCCCCGACTTCGAGCAGCTCGGGGACCTGACCTTGCATCCGTTGCAGTTCAACGGCCCCTACCGAGCCGAGTTGCGTGGCTGGCTCCCCGCGCGCGGCGGGATCGTGCCCACGATCGTCCTGCTCCTGGACCAGGACGAGATCTACTTGGCCACGTTCGACTATCCGCCCAGGCTGCTTCTCATCACGAACGCGCCGGGCGGTCCGGAGTTCATCGCCGAGTCGAGGATTCCCGTGCTGCCGGAGAACGGCGGAGAGTTCACGATCGACGCCGCGGTCGCGGAGACTTCCATGACCATTCGCTACAACGGCCGCATCGCGTTCCAGGTCCCGAAGCCGAAGGGCAAGTTCGGTTGGGTCGGATTCCTCGGCGGTGAGCAGGTCCGCTACGTCCAGCTCGCCGGCAAGAGCTACGGACAATGGATCGACGCACTGGTCGATGCCGCCGTGGACGAGGATCGCGCAGCGTTCGAGCGCGCTTTCGACCCGCGCACCGCCCTGCCCACTTGGTTGTACGACGTGCCCGACAAGGCCGTGCGCGACGACGCCGGAGAGTGAGCCGCGATCGAGAGCGTGCAGAGCGGGTTCGCCGCCGGACACTTGGCGGAGTTCCAGAGACTCACCCAGGCTCGCAAGTGGAAAGCAGCGCTCACGGCCCTCGAAGCGCAGGGAGCCGCGGGCGCGAAGCCACCGGCGTTGGCGTGGGCCAGGGCTACTGTGCTCGTCCAACTCGGGCGCCTGGAGGAAGCTCGGACCGCGGCAAGAGCCGTCATCGCCACGGAGCCCAAGCACCTGGAGATGCGCGTGTTCGAGGCGGCGCTGGACGTACGCCTCGAGGGTTCCGACGCAGCACTCGAACGTGTGCGCGCGCTCGTGCGCGACTTCCCGGCTTCACCCGAGGCGCGCACCGTGCTGGTTCAGGCTCTGCTGCGCAGCGCGCGGCTCAACGACGCCCTCCAGGAATCCGAGCGCGCCTTCGCGGCGGGTGTCGATCGGAAGCAGACCGCCCAACTCGTCGAGCAAACACGCCGCGCAGTCTCCGGACCGACTTGGCGCACGACGAATCGCCAAGATTCCAAGCACTACGCGATCGCATCGGACATGGATCGCGCGACCTGCCAGCAGCTCGCCACGGTGCTGGAAGAGACCTACGCCTTCCTGGCGCGCGCGATCGGCCCGATCTCGGACGCTCGGCCGGCGCATGCGCGTGTTCGTGTTCTCGGGCAAGCAAGCCTACTTCGACTACTGCGAGGACTTGCTCGGCGAAGCGATGCACTCCACGCAGGGTCTTTTCTCGGCCCAATTGGCGCAGCTCCTGTTCTGGAACGCGGTCGATCGCGAGGAGTTCGTGCAGGTCGCGCGACACGAAGGCTTCCACCAGTACTTGAGCGAGCTCGTCGACGAAGTCCCGGTCTGGCTCAACGAAGGTCTGGCGCGCTACTTCGAAACCCTGCGCAAGGAGAAGGGCCGCTGGATCGCCGGAGCGGTTCCGGAGTCTTCTCGCAGTATCTTGCGCGAGCTTCGAAGCGAGTCTCAGTGGTTGCCGCTCGCGGATCTCTTCCGCCTCGACGACGAGCAGTTCTACGGAAAGAACGCGGAGGTTTGGTACGCGTACGCGTGGTGCGTGATCCACACACTGGCCGATGGCACGCTGGCGGATCGCAAGCTCTTCGACGCGTTGATCGGAAAGCTCGCGCGCGGCGTCGATGGAGCGGTCGCGGTGCGCGAGACGTTCGAGGGCGTGGATTTGAAGGCCCTGCTCGACCGCGTCAGAGCTCGCGCAGCGTCGCTTTGAAGCGATGCACGACGACTCACGCGGGACGCTCGTCCTCCCTGCGCAACTTTCTCAGCGAGTGCGCATGCGCGGCCGCATGGGCGCAGCGTCCATGACCTCGACGCGTTCGCGGTCGCTCAGCGCCTGTGAAGAATTCACGGGCGACGCGCCGCGGAAGCGGCGCCAACAGCAACTGAGAGCGTGTAGGCTCGAATTCTTCTCACGCTCTCAGTGGTACACGCCGAGCCACCGATCGATCAGGCCGAGCGAATCACGACGCCACGACAGACGCGGCTGGAAACCGAAACCGAACCTGGTCCCTTCACCGGCGCGATAGCCCAGCTCGAGCTCGAACACGAAGTCGTGACCGAGGCGGCGCAGCACGAACTCGGAACCCAGCGAACGATTCTCGTTGAGCGACTGCGTCTGCGTGCCCTCGAGCTCCCACTTCGTCGTCCAACGCCAACGCGCGCGTATCGACGCGGCCTCGTACAGCGTGGCGTCGTCGACATCGCGGCCGTAATGGTGGCCGAACTCGAGGCCGACGTTGCGCACGGGCTCGAAGCCCATCGCGGAGCTCGAATACTGCGTCTCCGTCTCGCGCACGTCGTAGCGACCATCGTGCGTGATCGCGAAGGGGAACCCACCGAGGATGGTGTAGTAGCTGCCGAGGAACGCGATCGGTTGCAGCCCATCCGGCGTGGGCCCCTCGACGCCGTCGCCGAGCGACGCACGCACGTCGACCCCGAGGCGATCGTCGGAGTCCGGCTTCCACCAGCGAGCACGAATACCTGTGTCTACGAATCCGCCGAGATAGGGATCCTCGGTTCGATCGAAGCGCACGGGATCGCCGCCCGACTCGAAGTCCAGGATGTTCGCACGCACCCCGATCGTCGGCGAGAGCGTGTGCGCCGTTCCGCCCGAACTGCGCTTCCAGAACGTGGTCGTAGTCTCGATGCCGGCGAGCAGCGCGGCGCGAACCGGTGACTCCTCCTCGTCGAAACCTTCGCTCCAGATCGTGCCGCGTCCTTCGAGGTACGGCGTCGCGTTGGCTTTCAGCACGCCGAGTTCGAACGGCAGCTCGATCCGCTGCCGCGTGTCGGCACGCATCACTTCGCGATCACCGAGGCCGTCGGGATAGGGCGCGTAGTACTGCGCGTCGCCGTCCTCGCGTCGCAAGTAAGCCGCGTCAACGGTCCCCGTGTGATAGACGGGATTATCCCACCACGTCGCGAGTTGCGTTCGGCCGCGGAAGAAGCCGAGCGACGGCAGTTCCGCGGCGTCGGTGCGATCATCGAGGAGGAACTTCGCCGAACCCGAGTAGTAGTCGTTCCCGTGCGCCTTGCGCCAATGGACGTAGTTGTCCTTCTGCTCGTACTCGAGATAGTCGCGCTCGAAGAACTCGGACTGCACGCCAGCATCGGTCTGGTACGACAGCGCGATATCGACCCACTCGGCGTCGTCGCCGCGCTCGATCCAGTAGCGGCCGCGTGAGTGCAACCACGTGCGCAAGAGCGAACGATCCTCGCGATCCACGCGCACGAGTCCCGAGTCGTTGTTGCGGTCCGGAATCACGTCGGCCTGCGCATGGAAGTCGAGCTTGTCGCCGAGGCGAAGGTCGAGCCCTGCGCCGAGGAGCAGACCGCGCGAGCCGAGGTAGCGCACGTCGAAGTTCCAACCGCCGCGGATCGGGATCTCGGGCAGCCCGAATGCGACGCGCGTGATCTTGCCGATCGCGAGGCCGATCCCTCCGAGTTGCGCGTTGACCGAAGCGCCGATCGCCGTGCCGAACTTCGCGCTGTTCCCGAGGACGAAGCGGTCGACGAGCGGGTTTCCCTCCGAGTCCGTCTCGTAGACGAGCGGAGGCATGGGCAAGCGCAAACCGTCCTCGAAACGGATCGCGTTGCCTTCCGCCGTGACTTGGAACGCGACGCGATCGTCGACGTCGTTGAGCTGCGGAGTCAGCCGGAGGTCCGTCGTCTCGATGACGTAGTGCGGCTCGTCGAAGTCGCACGCCGTGAGGACGGCTGTGTCGGCGCGGATCTCGGGTCCGCCCGAAATGCGCATCCACTCGGCCTTCGCGCGTACCGCTCGCGGCTCACCGCGGACTTCCAGATCGACGACCACGTCGGCGTCCTGGATCCAACCGTGATCCTCGACGAGGTCGAAGTACAGCGCGCCGGCGCGCGCCGAGCGGTCACCGACTTGGTAGATCTCGACATTGCCCTCGATGTAAATTTCGGAAAGCAGCCTGAAGATCGCGCTCTTCTTGATCTCCTCGAGCCGGGCTTGCCACGGATTCGGCGCGGGCTTCTTCTCGCCCGCTGACAGCACGAGATCGTCCGTCGGGCGCACGAGCAGGCCCTCTTCACCCGCGTTCTCACGAATCGCCTGACGGCCACTCTTCTGCCATTCGGCGCGATCGACCCAGAACAGTGTCCAGTCCGCGAACAACTGCGTGCTGCCGAACCGCAGTCGTGGGTTGCGCAAGACGAGGATCGTCGTGTCGCCCTGATCGAAGGGCTGCATCGAGTCGTACTCGAGCGACCACGACGTCCCGGCTGCTCCGGGACGCGACACGATCTCGCCCTTGTCCGTGGCGAGCAACATGTTCGTCATGTCGTACTCGATCCACGGAGCGCGCCACTCGGCATCGAGCACGGAGAGTTCCGCGGGCCGACCTTCGAAGCGCACTTGTCCCGGCACGCCTTCGAGTCGCTCCCCGCGCGCCGTTCCGCGAGAACCCATGCGAATTTCGAAACCACCTTGCGCCACGAGATTGCGCACGTCGGCAGCGTCGAATGCCGCCGGATCCCTGAAGTCGCCGCGCACGCGAATCGAGCCGGCGTTGAGCGACCAATCCTCGCCTTGCTCGTTGACACCCGAAACGCGCGCGTCGCCTTCGAGCAGTACGTGCTCGCGATCCGCTTCGACGGTGTTCGCGCGCATGTTCTGGAACATCGCCTTCAGGCCTTCAGCGGACTCACGATCGACGACTCCGCCCTCGATTCGTGACGCACGCATCGAGTCCGGATCGAAGTCGATCCAATCCGCCGAGATCGCGTACTCCGCGAGCGCGCCCGGCAAACGACCGCGTGCCGTGACGCGACGGCCGGCGCCCGCCGACAAGCGACCTTTGCCAAGAGCGTCGACCGTGAAGCGATCTGCCGTTGCGTCGAGTGCCACGGTGCCCAATCCGTCGCCGTAGATCGCGTGCACGTCGCCGCGCGCCTCGATGTTCGTGAGCTCGGCCGTGAGCGGCGGGTCTTCGCCCGGGCGAGGCTCGATACGACCGTCTACGCGCACCCAAGCCGCGGTCAGGTCAGCCGTTTCGATCCCGCGCACCAAGCGCGCGCGAACGTCGCGGTGCGCCTCGACGTGGAACGGGCGCGGCTCGACGGAGCCGCGGCGTTCCGGCGCGGCCTCGATCTCGACCTCTTGCGCATCGAGGTCGAGACGCGAACCTTCGACTTCGGCTTCGACGTGCACGTCTCCACGCGCGAAAACGCGCCGTTCGGTCGCGCGGATCTCGCGTCCCAACGTTTCGGCGCGGAGGTCGTCCTTCGGATCCGTGCCCGACCTCTGCAGGCGGTAACTCGCGCGCTTCGACTCGGTTCCGTAGAGCTCGACGTCACGCTCACCGCGCACGACGATGCGTTCTGCGTCGCCATCGCCATCCACATCGGAGAAGCGCACATCGCCGTCCGCCGTGAACGTGCGCGCATCCCAGTCGAAACCCGTGACGCGCGAGGCTGATGCCTCGACGCGATCCGCCGCACCGAGGTCGCCGACCGAGAACGCCACGCCTTGCGCCGCAGGAACGAGCAGTTTCGAGGCCTCCCAACGCGCTTCGAGTCCGCCGCTCGCATCGAATGCGACGGGACGGCCATCCGGAGTTTGCCCGCGCATCGTCGTCGCGCCCGAGGATGCGGCATCGAGCGCGAGCGATCCGTCCGGCTCGAGCCTCCAGAAGAGATCGAGGCTCGGACTGCGCAACGCGCGACCTGCATAGTCGACGGTGACCTCCTCGACGCCGTGCAGCTCACCGCTACGGCGATCCGCACGCACTTTGCCGTCGATGCGTCGCTTCGCGGTCACGACGAGATCGCCGTCGGGGACACGGACGCTGGCCGGTCCAGCGAGCTCGATCACGATACCCGTGTCCATCCGCACGATGAGCGGCCCGGCGCCGGCGATCGCCGCGCGGGATCCCAAGAGATCGGGACGCTGGTCGCCGAGGAATCGCCCGATACCGACGTCGCCCGTCGGATCGCCGGTCAAGGTCGCCGCCGCGAGCTCGCCCTTCAGGCCGAAATCGAAGACCGCTGTCCGTGAACGAAACGTGTCGCCCTCGCGCACGAGGACGACGTCGTCTTGCAGGGTCGCAAGGCGCAATCGGCCGCGCTCACCGAACGCGAAGTCGGCACGTTGAGCGCGGAACTCGTCGCCGCCGCTCTGCGCGACGACGTCGCCTTGCGCATCGGCCGAAACGAGCTCGTAACCCTTGCGCGACGCCGTCGGTCCGCGGCCGACCAGGTGGATCGTGCGCGCGACGATCAGGACCGCGCCGACGGCCTGCACGCGATCGACGCCTTCGATCGCGAGCCGCGCGCCCGCCTCGGCCGTGACGTCGATCGTCTCGACGCCGTCGCGCACGATGCGTTCGACGACGAGCGAGCCCGTCTCGCCCGACGCGAGGAGCACGCGTTCGCCGCTCTCGAGCGTCAGACGCACCGTCGCGTCGCGCTCGAGCACGATGCGATCCTGACCGAAACCGGCGCGCAGCCCTGAGCCTTCCGCGTCGAAGCCTTGACCTTCGATGTCCACGCGCGACTGTGTGGTGAACCCGAGTTGCGGCACGTCGTAGTCGAGGGTCGCGGATCGAAAGCGCAGTGGAACGACCGGAGCGCCCTCGAAAAGCGTCAGATCGACGTCGTCGAATCGCGCGGAACGCAGCACGGAACCGCCCGACGTCCCCGGATCGATCGTCATCGTCGTGCGCGCGAGCGGCGAGACGAGCCTGGCGCGCTTCGTGCCACGGTCGGGGTCGAGGACTTCGATCTCGACCTCTTTCAAGTCGTAGAGATCCGAACCGAGACTGTCGACGTCGCTCGCACGCAGCTCGAGCTCGGGCTTCGTCACCGCCCCCGTTCCGCCACGCATCGTCACGGAGAGCGGCCCGTCGAGCGAGATCCCGATCGCCTTGGCGGGCTTGCCGTCCTTGCCCGCGAACGGAACTTCGGTGAACTCGCCCGCGGGTGCCTCGGGTTGGTAGGTCGCCGAATCAGGCTTGCGATCGCTCTCGCCGCGCGAACACCACAAGACGCCGAACCCGATGCCGAAGAGGACCAGGAAGAGGAGGACGCGTTTCATCGCGCGTACGACTCGACGATCGCGTCCCACGCGCCGCGTGCTCGCAGGATCGCTTCGGCGAGCTCACGCACGGCGCCCGCGCCGCCTGCGGCACGCGTGACGAGATCGGCTCGCGCGCGCACGTCCTCGCACGCGTCGCTCGGTGCCGCGAAGAACGCGGCGCGCGAGCGCATCGCGAGATCGGGTAAGTCGTCGCCCATCGCGATCGTGTCCGCCGGATCGATGCCGAGTCGCGCCTGCAACCGCTCGAGCTCGACGAACTTGTCCGGCACGCGCAGCGCGACGTGATGGATGCCGAGCTCGACACCGCGCGCCGATGTGACGTCGGCCCCGCGCCCGCTGATCCACGCCAAAGTGATTCCCGCGTCGGCGAGCCAACGCATCGAGATGCCGTCGCGCACGTCGAAACGCTGGATTTCCTGCGGCTTTTCAAGCGCCGAGCCGCCCAGCAACACGATCGACCCATCGGTCAACGTGCCGTCGACGTCGAGCGCGAGAAGCCGCGCCCGGCGCAGGACTTCCGTGAGTGACGCTTTGGACATCGCTTCAGATCCTGACGTCGAGCATGTCTTGCACGTCGACGAGACCCAGCGGACGACGTTCGGCATCCACGACGGGAATCTGGTCGATGCGGTGCTCGCGCAAGAGGTGCTGCGCTTCCTCGACGAGCTGGTCTGGCCCGACGACCTTGGGATTCCGACCCATGTGCGCGTCGACGATCGCGCCGACGTCGACCGTGCCCCGCTGTTCCAAAAGACGCGCCAAGTCGCCGTGCGTGAAGATACCGACGAGCCTCTTCGTGCCGTCGACGATCAACGCCGCGCCCGGCCGCCCAGGCGTGCGATTCATGACGAGGATCACGTCGCGGATCGTCGTACCCGCCGCGACGACCGGCATCTGCTCGCCCGTGCGCATGACCTCGCGCACCTTCATGAGCTTGCGCCCGAGCGCTCCCGCCGGGTGATACAGGGCGTAATCCTCACGGCTGAACCGGCGTTCCTGCGAGACGACCATCGCCAGTGCGTCGCCCATCGCGAGCATCGCCGAGGTGCTGGCCGTCGGCGCGAGATTCAGAGGACAGGCTTCCTGCACGCGCCCGATGTCGAGCACGACGTCGGCATGACGCCCAAGCGACGAATTCGGCTCGCCCGTGATCACCAGGATCGGCGCCCCGATCTTGCGCGCCGGCCCGAGCAACGCGACGACCTCCGCCGACTCGCCCGAGTTCGACAACGCGAACAGCACGTCGCGCGCTCGCAACCGCCCGAGGTCGCCGTGCCGCGCGTCCGTCGGGTGCAAGTACGACGAGGGCGTGCCCGTCGAAGCCAACGTGGCCGAGATCTTCTGCGCGACGAGCCCCGCTTTCCCGACGCCCGTCGCGATGACCTGCCCCTCGCACGCGATCAGCAGGTCGACCGCCGCGACGAACCGCGCATCGAGGCGCGCTTCGAGCCCCGCGATCGTGCGCGCTTCCACGCGGACGACCTCGGCCGCGCGCGCCAACAGAATCTCGTTGCGGTCGATCGGCCTGGGCACGCTCGCGCGGCCTCCCCAAGGAAAACGCCGAAGCGCACGATCGCGGCCTGCCCGCGGTCGCGCGCGACGGAAGGCCGGATTCTAGGAAGCGGGGGGGGCGGTGCAAGCGACGTGCGGACCGCGTCGCGAACCGTCACGGCGTCGAGGACGTGGGTCCGGAGCCCGAACGGACGGGCCCTGCTCCCGCGGAGACGGTTCGACTCGCCGCCGCTCGACGGGTCTTCGTGTCGTCCGCCTCGACGTGGGGTCCGACGCGACCGATCTCGCATTCGAATGACGTTGGATCGGCGGGCGCTGCTCCTCAGGCGTGAGTCGTTCGTCACGAGGAGCGCCCGACTCGCTCGACCTCCGCGGTCGAAGCATCCGGGGCGGGTCGCGAGCGAACTCCGCGGGAAACATGCGCTCGAGACCTCGACGCGCACCCGTTCCTCGCGCGGTTCGCGCTGCTACGATGCGCTGTCCAAGGGGTTCGCGCCGTCGGCGGTGGGCTCCTCGGCCCCACGTTTCGAGCCCAAAGCCCCCCCCGTCATCGAGCCGTCGCCCCTCCACCGCCTGCGCCGCTTCCTCGGCGGGGCCTCGATCGCCGTCATGGCACCAGTCGTCGTGCCGGCGGCTCCGGCGGGGCTCGACGGGTCGTTCGACGTGCTCGTCCTCGTCCTGTCGCTGGCGCTGCTCGTCCTGTCCCTCGGCATCCACGAGGCGGCGCACGCCTGGACGGCGCTGAAGTGCGGAGATCCGACGGCGCGCGACCTCGGGCGACTCACGCTGAACCCGATCCCGCACATCGATCTGTGGTGGACCATCGTGATCCCGGGCGTGTTCCTCTTCATGACGAACGGTGCGTTCCTGTTCGGCGGCGCGAAGCCGGTCCCCGTCGATTTCCGACGCCTCAAGAATCCGTGGCGTGACATGTCGATCGTCGCGTTCGCGGGGCCCCTCTCGAACCTGCTGCTCGTCGGTGTCTTCTACGCGCTGTGGAAGTTCTTCGTCGAGACGGGCTACTACAACGGTGCGGCCAACACTGCGAACCTGCGAGGAGGCGATCTGCTACCGACCGTTCTGGGCAAGGCGGTCGGCGCGAACGCCATCCTGTTCGTCTTCAATCTGATCCCGATTCCGCCGCTCGACGGATCGCGCATCCTCACGTGGATGCTGCCCCCGAGCCTGCGCGAGTCGTACAACGCCGTGGGTGCCTTCGGCATCGTCATCGTGTTCCTCCTCATGCGCTGGGATCCATTCGCCTACCAGATCTATGGACTCGTGGACCTCGTCGTGAGCGGGGCCGAACGCGTCGTCAGCCTCGGAGGCCTGTGGTGAGCGACAACGGCTATACCGTGCGTCTCGAGCGGGTTTTTCAGGGCCCGATGGACCTCTTGCTGCATCTCGTGCGCGAGCAAGAGGTCGAGATCCACGAGGTCGAGATCTCGCGCGTGCTCAAGGGCTACCTCGAGTATATCCGCGCGATGAAGGAGCTCGACATCGAGGTCGCGGGCGAGTTCCTCGTCATGGCGGCGACGCTCATGTCGATCAAGAGCCGCTCACTCCTGCCGCGCGAGAACGTCGACCTCGACGACGGCTTCGATCCGAAGGACGAGCTCATCCAGCGCCTCATCGAGTACCGACGCTTCCGCGAAGCGTCCGAAGACCTCGGTACACGCTTCGCCGTGCGCTCGCTCCAACATGCGCGCGGCGCGAGCCCGATCTCAGAACCCGAGACCGGCCCCGAGTTCGAACTGGGCGAAGTCACGACGTGGGATCTCCTGGCGCAGTTCTCGCGACTCCTGCGCGAAACGCTCGCGAATCGGCCGCACCAAATCGTGCGCGATCGACGTCCGTTGCGTCATTTCGTCGAGGAAATGGCGCGCATCCTCCAAGAACGGCGCGGGAGTTCCTTGAAGGACCTCGTCCTCGCGGTCGACGCCGAACCGACGCGCGAATCCCTCATCGGATCCTTCTGCGCCCTGCTCGAACTCGCAAGGCTCGGCCTCGTCCGCCTCACCCAAGAGAGCCCGGACGAGATCTCGATCCGACTGCGCGACGACCTGCCGGCACCCGTCTCCGAGATCCTGCGCGACACCGTCTTCGACGACGAAACGCGCGAAGGCGAGGCGGAAACCGCTTCCGCACCCACCGACGCGAACGGAGATGCGACGCAGGACTCGTCCGCGAATACGTCGGCCGCTTCCGCGGGCTAGACGCCCGCACATCCGCGTCCCATAGTCTGGTCTCGAACCGACGGACGTCGCGCGCTTCCCGACCCGCGCTCGGAACCGACCGCGAAGACGAATCCCGAGCCGACACACCGCGACCACGATCACACCGCGACCACAACTACACCGCGACCACGACTACACCTCGACCACGACTACACCTCGACCACAATGAGCAACGCCACCGACGTCACCGACTCGACCTGGGATGCAGCCGTCACGCAGAGCACGACGCCCGTGCTCGTCGACTTCTGGGCGCCGTGGTGCGGGCCATGCAAGGCGATGACGCCTTGGGTGGACAAGCTCGCGCAGGAATTCCAAGGCCGTTTGAAAGTCGTGAAGCTGAACACCGAGGACAATCCGGAAGTCCCCTCGCGCTACGGCATCAGCGCGATCCCGACGTTCCTCCTCTTCAAGAAGGGCATCGATCAGCCCGTCGCCCAAGTGCGCGGTCAAATGCCCTACGAGAAGCTCAAGGCAGCGGTCGAGCCGCATCTCTCGTGAATCTAGGCGGGCGGGCGGCGTGACTCGCGCGCGACTCGCGCGCTGTCGGGGTGAGTGCCCGCGGGATCACTTCGGTCGACCCACTCCCGCGGGATCCTCGCAGCGCAGTTCCTCGCAGCGCAGTTCCTGGCAGCGCAGTTCCTCGCAGCGCAGTTCCTGGCAGCGCCGTTCCTCGCAGCGCAGGCCTTTCCGCGAGGTCCTGGGCCGCCGGACGCGGCCCCGCGGCATCATCTAGGTGCACGCGCGCACGGCGGGCGAACCGCGTGAAATCCCCACGGCCTTGCGGTCGACCCACTCTCCCGACTCTTCTTCCTCGAGGTCCGCGTGCGCGTCGTCTTCCTCGGATCGCCGCCGTTCGCGATACCCGTCTTGGCGAGCCTCGTCGCGAGCCAGCGACATTCCGCCGTCGCGCTCGTCACGAAGCCCGACAAGCCGCGCGGTCGCGGGATGGAAGTCGCGGCCTCGCCGCTCGTCGAGCTCGCGCGCGCGCACTCGATCCCGATCCTGCAGCCCGAGCGGGCGCGCGGGCCGGAGTTCCTGGCGGCCTTGCGCGCGCTCGCGCCCGACGCCCTGCTCGTCGCGAGCTACGGCGAGATCTTGAAGTCCGACGTGCTCGACATCGCGCCGCGCGGAGCGTTCAACGTGCACGCGTCGCTCCTCCCGCGCCACCGCGGCGCATCGCCGATCCAGGCCGCGATCCTCGCGGGTGACGCAGAGACCGGCGTCGCCGTGCAGCGCATGGTGCTCGCGCTCGACGAGGGCGACGTCGTCCACGAGGAGCGCACGCAGATCGGCGCCCACGAGAACGCGGGCGAATTGCTCGCGCGCCTCGCCGATCTCGGAGCGATCGCGGCGCTCTCTGCACTCGACCTCGTCGAGGACGGAACCGCGAAGCCGCGTCCTCAGGATCCGGCGCTCGCGACCTACGCCAAGCGCATCCGCAAGGAAGAGGGCGCGATCGACTGGACGCTCGATTGCAACACGATCGATCGGCACGTCCGCGCGCGCACACCGTGGCCCGGCGCGCGAACGACAGTGCCGGGAGGCGGCGAGATCACCGTCCTCGACGTGCGCGCGCTCGTCGATCGCGTGCAGGCCGAGTTGCCGGGGACGATCCTCGAGAGCCGCGCCAAGCTCGTCGTCGCGTGTGGTGGCGGCGCGCTCGAGATCCTCGCGCTCAAACCGGCGGGCAAAGGTCGCATGGAGGCCTCCGCTTGGTCGCGCGGCGCTCGACTCGAACCCGGCGCACGGTTAGGGCCCGCGAGTGAATAACTCGGTTTCTCAACGAGGTTCGTGGCCGGGATCTCGGCGGAAACGGGAATCGAATGGCGGCGGACTCGATCGACTTATTCACTCGCGGGCCCTTAGGCGCGCAGGGCTGATGTGGCTGATCGAGCGCGGCGTTCCGGCGCGCGAACTCGGACACGCGCCGGTGGGTAGCGCCACGCCCACCCAACACGTCCGCGACCCGATCAGCGCACGCCGTCGAACGACTCCACGGTGAGATCGTCGAACCACGTCACGCTGTCGGCCTTCGTCCACAGGCCGCACTTGCCCGCGCGCGTGATCGCCTGGTCCTCGACGGTGAACAAGGTCGTACCGTCGTATTCGACCCGGAACTTCGCGCCGCGCGCTTCGACGAGCAACTTGTGCCAGGTCTTCGGCGTCACGGGCGTCACCGTGCTCCCGAGCTGCTTCCGCTTTCCATCGACGATCTTGTAGAAACGCACGTTGCCCTCGAGCGCGTTCGCGCGAGCGAGGTAGTAGTTCTCCGGATCCTGGTAGCGCACCACGATCCCCGCGGCTTGATCGATCTCTCCGGCTCGCGCTTGGAAGTGCATCCACCAGCGCGCGTCGAGCGCTGACACGTCGTCCGCCACGCACACGAGATAGCGCGACTCCGTCGCATCGGGATCGAGTTGGGCCAACACGCGTCCGTGCAGCGGCGCGCCATGCATCGACGACGCCCCTTCGCCTTCATCGATCACCCACTTACCCAGCGGTCCGCCTCCAGTCCTGTCGCTGGAGAAACCCGCGGGAAACGAGCCGACGTCGCCCGATTCGAAGTCGAAGCGCGTCTCGATGCCTCGCGGTGCCGTTGCCGCGTCCGCGCTCGGTGCATCCATTCCGCTACACGACGGGAAGCACAGGATCCCGCACCCGACGATCGACCACACGTTGCGCATCCTCGGCTCCTGGCGCGGCGTCTTCGGGCCGCGATCTCCCGGAGCCTACCTTGCGGCGCATCGGGCCGCGACTCCGCGCATCTCAGGCGGCGCCTTGATCCGGCTGTCCGGTGTGCAGATCGAAGAGAACCGCCGCGTCCGCGGCGTCGAAGAGGTTGCTCCACTCGGGGTTCGAGAGGACTGCGCCGGCTTGCGCCGCCGCCGCTGCGGCGGGCAACGCCTTGTGCAACTTCGGCACGAGGTTCTGCTCGATCCAGCGTCGGTTGCTCTGCACCGACCCGACCACCGGGAGGATCGTCAACTCGCCTTCCGCGATCGGGATCCCGCTCAAGACCTCGGCCGTGACGAGACCCGGCATCGCGACCGTCAGCACGCCGCCGAATCGTCCGAGCGGTACGAGCCCGTGCTCGGCCAAGTACGCGCCGTCGAGACCATCGAGCGCGCGCGGATCAGGACTGCACAACTCGAGCGGCAGGAACGGCAGGTTGTAGATCTCCGCCACGACCTTGCCGAGTTCCCAGTCGCCGACGAGGTTCGCGTTCACGATCGACTCGACGAACGACGCCGTGCCGTGACCGCTGAGCTGCATCGCTTCACGCAGCGCCTGCACTTCGCACATGCCTCGATCGACGAGCGCGTCCGAGAGTCGTTGGTAGTCGAGCCGCTGGTGGAGCTTCAAGTGGTGTCCCTGGGTCGGAGCGCATCCGACCCGTGTCCGACTATCGACCCGCGCTCCCCCGGCCCTGAGGCGGAACTTGTTTCCCGCGACTTCGACCTGAGTCCGTCGCGGTGGGGCGCAGCCAGCGACCCGTCGAGCGGCGCGCATCGCGGACCGCTGGAGCCCGAGAAACCGTACGAGCGGTTCGTTCACGGGCTCAGCGCCACGGAGCGGCAGGTATCCGAGCCCGCGTCGGCTCGCATGGCTCATGCGCTCCCGCGGCGCGGCGCGACCAGGTCCGGAGCGGCCCGCGTCGGCTCGCATGGCTCATGCGCTCCCGCAGCGCGGCCCGACCAGGTCCGGAGCGGCTCGCGTCGGCTCGCATGGCTCATGCGCTCCCGCGGCGCGGCGCGACTAGGTCCGGAGCGGCCTCTCGGAGCCCGTGAAGAATTCACGGGCGACGCGCCGCGGAAGCGGCCAGCAGCGCCTTGGAGCGTGCAGGCTCGAGTTCTTCGCACGCACTCAGACGTCGAGGTTCGTGATCTCCAGCGCGTGGCGCTCGATGTAGTTCCGGCGCGGCTCGACCGCGTCGCTCATCAGCAGCGTGAAGATCTCGTCAGCCCCCATCGCGTCTTCGAGCGTCACCAGATAGAGCGTGCGGCGCGACGGATCCATCGTCGACTCCCACAACTGATCGGCGTCCATCTCACCCAGACCCTTGTAGCGCTGGATGTCCACGTCCGATTGCGCGCTCTTGCGCACCGCCAGTGCCAACTGCAACGGGGTCGTGCAACGCGCCTCGTCCTTGCCGCCTTCGACAACCCACTCCGTTCCCGAACGCAACGCCACGCCTTTCTGCTCGATTCCGGCCAGCGTCTTCGCCAGATCCTCGACGTGCGCGAGGTGGCAAACGAGTGCCTCCGCTTCTTCGCGCGCGACCGGGCTGTCGGGGCCTTCGTAGATCGCAAGCTCGCTGCCGCGCCCGACCTTCTGGAGCTCGAGGAAGTCCTGCAGTTCCGACAGCTTGTCGAACCAATGGTCGCGTCCGCCCACGCGAACGAGATGCGCACGAACGCGCGTCCCGTCCCACGTGCGCAGCACCTCGGACGGCTCGACGCGCGCCCACGCCGGCGCCAGCCCGTTGCACAGTTCTTCGAGACGGCGCAGGTCCTCGCACAGCGCGCGCAGCGATCCGCCTTCCCACGTCTTCCCGGTTTTCGCGTCGCGCACGGTCAACGCTTCGACGCCGCGGTCGATCAGGATCTGCCGCAGCTCCGCGTCCGTCGTGACGTAACGCGCTTCCTTCTTCGACGTGAGCTTGTAGAGCGGCGGTTGCGCGATGTAGAGCCGACCTGCCTCCACCAACTCGCGCATGTGCCGGAAGAAGAACGTCAAGAGCAACGTGCGGATGTGGGAACCGTCCACATCGGCGTCCGTCATGATGATCGTCTTGCCATACCGCAGCTTCGTGAGATCGAACTCGTCCGCGATGCCCGTACCCATCGCAGCGATGATGATCTGGATTTCCGAGTGCGAGAGCATCTTGTCGAGCCGTGCGCGCTCGACGTTCAGGATCTTGCCCTTGAGCGGCAGGATCGCCTGATAGCGCCGATCGCGGCCCATCTTGGCCGAGCCACCGGCGCTGTCACCTTCGACGAGGTAGAGCTCGCTCTCGTCCAGGTTCGACGATTGGCAGTCGGCCAACTTGCCGGGCAAGTTCCCCGACGCGAGCGCGCTCTTCCGTCGCACGAGGTCGCGCGCCTTGCGCGCCGCTTCCCGCGCGGCTTGCGCGCGCATCGCTTTCATCACGAGGCTCTTCGCGACCGCGGGGTGCTCTTCGAGATACGTCGACAGGAGATCGCTGACGACCGACTCGACGATGCCCTGGGCTTCGCGGTTGCCGAGCTTGTCCTTCGTCTGCCCTTCGAACTGCGGTTCGGGAACCTTCAACGACAGGATCGCGGTCAGACCCTCGCGGAAGTCGTCGCCGGTCGGGATCTCCTCGGAGTCCTTCACGAGCTTCGCGCGCTTCGCGTACGTCGTCAGCGTGCGCGTCAACGCGGACCTCAAGCCCGCGAGGTGCGTGCCGCCACCGTGCGTGTTGATGTTGTTGACGAACGTGTAGACCGTCTCCTGGTACGCGTCCGTGTACTGCAGAGCGAGTTCGACCTCGTACTCGCGATCCGGGTTGTCAGGACTCGCCACCGCCTTCGTGAAGTGCACGATCTCCGCGTGCAGAGGCGTCTTGTTCTTGTTGATGTTCTGAATGAACGACACGAGGCCTTGCGGGAACTCGAAGTGCTCCTTCGCACCCGTGCGCTCGTCGAGCAGATCGATCGACACGTTGCGCGTGCCCATCAGATAGGCCATCTCGCGCAGACGCTTCTCGACGATCTCGTACTGGATCTCCGTCGTCGTGAAGATCGACGTGTCCGCCTTCCACGACACTTCGGTCCCCGTCCCTTGCGCCTTGCCTACGACCTCGAGCGCCTTCTCACGCGCACCGCGACGGAAGCGCATCTGATGCAGCTTCCCACCGCGCGCGACCGTCACTTCGAGCCAGTCCGACAGTGCGTTCACACACGACACGCCGACGCCGTGCAGACCGCCCGACACCTTGTACGAGCTCTTGTTGAACTTGCCGCCCGCGTGCAGCTTCGTCAGCGCGACCTCGACCGCCGGAATTCCTTCCGTCGGATGGATGTCCACCGGAATGCCGCGTCCGTCGTCGCGCACGGACATCGATCCGTCCGCGCGAATCGTCACCCAACAATGCCGCGCGTACCCGGCCAACGCCTCGTCCATCGAGTTGTCGACCACTTCCCAAATCAGGTGGTGCAACCCGCGCACATCGGTGTCGCCGATGTACATCGCCGGCCGGACGCGCACCGCTTCCAGTCCTTCGAGGACCGTGATGGACTGCGCGTCGTAACTTTCGCTGATCGTTTCTTGTGCCATTCGTTCAGTTCTTGGGCTTGAAGGCGATACGGCGAACGTCTGTCGTGCCGAGGATTTCGTTCACGCGCTGTCGCAGCTCTTCGCCGCGAAACGTCTGGAGTTCATGGAGGTGACTGGCGGAGTCGACTTCGACCGTGAGCACGCCCTTCGACATGCGCATCGGTCGCGCGCGACGTGCGAGGTCGGGTCCCGCCGCCGTGTCGAACGCCGTGTACACCGGCGGCACGACGCGTCGGCGAGTGAGCCCCGTCTCGCGCAGGAACGAAGACAGCGAATCCTGGAACGAGGAGAACCCGTTCCTACCGCCGCGTTCCACACGGTCGAACGCAGCACGCAACTCGCCGTCGTGGCGGGCTTGGTCGATGCCCACCGGTCGCTTCACGCGTCGACCGTGATCGGCATGACGATGTACACGTAGTTCTCGCCCAACGTGAACTTGCCCGGGCTCGTCTTCTCGTTGAACTCGAGCTTCACGAGTTCGCCCTCGCAGTTCTTCAGTCCCTCGAGCAAGTAGTCGGGATTGAACGAAATCTCCGCCGACGCCGCGCCCTTGAAATCGCAGTGCATCCGCGCACGCGCATCACCGCGACCCACGGACTGGCCCGTCAACAAGAGCTCCGACTTCTCGACCTTGAACTTCACCGCGCGCGCTTCGACGCCCGTCACGTTCGCGACGAGCCGCAATTTGCGTGCGAGCATGTCGGCGTCCGCCTCGAGGAAGTTCCCCGTCTCTTTCGGAATGACCGCCGAGTACTTCGGGAACTCGCCGTCGATCAAACGCGCGAAGATCTCGGCGTTCTTCGACTTCATGCCGATCTGGTTCTCACCGAGGAAGAGCTGCACCGTCTCGAGCGGATCCGAGATCACGCGACAGAAGAGCTGCATGCCCTTCGTCGGAACGATTGCGGGTCGAGCACGTTCCGTCGGGCCCCGGCGCTCCGCCGCGATGCTGCTCATCGCCAAACGCCGCCCGTCGGTCGCCACGAGGCGCAATTGTCCGTCCTCGTATTCCGTCAGCACGCCGTGCATCGCATAGCGGCCCGCCTCACGTGCCGCCGCGAACGACGTCCGCTGCACGACGCGCGCGAACGCGCCTCCTTGCACCGTGACCGTCGCAAGTTCCCCGAAGCTCGCGATCACGGGGAACTCATCCCGATCGACCGTGACCAGCGCGCAGCGGTCCTCGCCTCCCTGGATCGTCAGCGTCGTCTCGTGCGTCGACAGCACGACTTCGTCCGAGGACAGGTCGCGCACGAAGTCGAGCGCCACGCGCGCCGGCACCACGGCCACACCCGGCTCGTCGACGCGCAGCACACCACCGCGGAGCACCTTCTCGTCCTTCGAGTCGCCCTCACGCGCTTCGCCGATCGGGATCCGGTAGCGCACGGAACAATCCAGGTCCGTGCCCAGGATCTCCAGCCCGTCGATCGTGGCCACGAGGCACACGTTCTCGAGCACGGGCTTCGGACTCTTCGAAGGGACCACGTTGTTCACGATGGCCAATCCATCACGCAGCTTCTCGCGATCGCACACGACCTTCATGGTGTTCTGACTCCGAGGTTGGTGTCGAGCGCAGCTCGAGCAAGGTTTGGGATCCCATCTAGAACCCTCTTCTCTTCGTCATCATCATCTTCATGGACGTGATGCGCTGTGGAGAAGTGGGTGAGCGATCGACGCAACGTGCTGGTGTGGCTTGACGTTGCGTACGCGACGAGCGGTGCTTGCACACGCGGAGAGAGCGTGGAGGGAGCGTCGAGTACCGCGGAGTCTTCCACGCTGCTCCGCACGTGTTGCGCGGACTCGACGTCGACCTTGGAGAAGTGTGCATTCATCCACGGAGTCTCCCACTCGCGTCCGGACGATATGCAGGTGTTGCGCACAGGGTTTCCGCAGAGGTCTCGTGGTGAAATCGAAGGTCGTCTCAACGTCAGAAAAGCCTTGAAACTCTGGGCATTCCGCGCAGTCGTTCGAGTCCGCGTAGGGTATCGAACGGAGGAGCCTGCGTCGAGGCTCGTGGGCCGCTGAAACGCCATCGAACTGGGCTGCCCCCCCCACGCGCCACGGAGGTCTGTAGGTTGCGCGTAGGGCGACGGAGAGCGCCGGCTTCGGACGCTGCTCCAGGGGGCCGCGGACTCGCTCACGCGGGTACGCCACCGCGCTCGAGAGAGGTCGAGAGCGCGTCTGGACGGGCCAAGGACTCGCGGTGCTTGCACCGGCGCACGAGCCCCGACGTTCAGACGGGCCGGACCTGCAAACGCGCCAAGAACCCGTCGACGATTTCGCGCAGGGTCACGTCGCTGGCGCGCAGAGTTTCGATCTTCTCGATGCCGTACAGGACGGTCGAATGGTCGCGCCCGCCGAAGTACGTGCCGATCTCTTCGAGCGAATGTCGAGTGATCCGGCGCGCGATGTACATGGCCACTTGGCGCGGCAGCACGACCGCCGCCGTCCGGCGCTTGGACTGGAGTTCGCTGAGCTTGACGTCGAAGTGCGCGGTCACGAGCGCCAGGATGTCCCCCATCGCCGGCTGCGCACGTCGAGCCGTGAACAGGTCGCGCAAGACTTCCCGCGCGAAGTCGCACGTGAGCGGTGATCCGGACACGTTCGCGAAGCCCAGGAGTCGCGTCACGGCACCTTCGAGCTCGCGGATGTTGCTCTCGATGCGCTCACCGAGCAACGCGGCGACGTCGTCGGGCAATTCACGACCGCGCTCGCGGCTCTTGCGCTTCAGGATCGCCATGCGCGTCTCGTAACAGGGCGGCTCCATCTCGGTGACGAGGCCCCACTTGAAGCGCGAGACGAGCCGTTCTTGCAGCGTCGGAATGTCGCGCGGCGGTCCGTCCGACGACAGGACGATCTGCTTCCCTTGCTGGTGCAGCGTGTTGAACGTGTGGAAGAACTCTTCCTGAGTCCGTTCCTTGTTCGCGAGCACCTGGATGTCGTCGACGACGAGCACGTCCACGCTGCGGTACTTGTTGCGGAATTCCGTGATGTCGCCGTTCTCGAGCGCGCTGATGAAGTGGTTCACGAACGTCTCGCACGACAAGTACAAGATGCGCGACTTCGGGTTCCGCGCGAGGATCGCGAAGCACATCGACTGCAGGAGGTGCGTCTTGCCGAGACCCACGGATCCGTGCAGGAAGAACGGGTTGTAGGCCTTGCCCGGTTGTTCCGCGGCGCCCATCGCGGCGGCGTGCGCGAAGCGGTTGCAGGGACCGACGACGAAGTTGTCGAACGTGTACTTCGGGTTCAGGCCGAGTTCGGCGGCGAGACCCAATCCGCGGATCGCGTCCGCGCCGCGCTGTGCATCGGATCGCCGCGCACCGTTGGAATCCCGATCGTCGTTCGACGAGCTCAGCCCGCGCTCGTTCGCACTCGTCGATGCCGAGTCGTCGTCGCTCGAACGCCGCGCGTGCGGGAGCGCGAGCTCGGGCACGACGACGACCTCGATCCGACGCGCCGAGCCCAGGACTTCGCGCGTACCGAGAGCCAGGGCTTCGCCGTAGTAACGCTCGAGCCAGTCGCGCGAGAAGTCGTTCTGCACTCCGACGCACAAGGAGGTGTCGTCGGCACGGACGAGGATCGCGCGCTGGAACCACGTCGCGAACTGAGCCGGTTCGACGCGCGCGCGAATGGCGTGCTGCAGTTCGCGCCACAGCGTCGCGAGTGCCTCCTGCGGCAGCGGATTCAGGGCGTCGGTTGCTGCGGCGTCAGGCCGAGCGCCGGCCTCTCCTGCGCCCGATCGGAGCGACAGCGCCTCGGGCGCTGCGAGCGAGTCCGGACGCGGCGCTGCGACGGGCTCGGAGCCGCGGGGAGGCGCGAAGCCGGATGGCGAGGGAACCGCGAGCTGCTGGGAAGCATCCAGGTGCAGCGCGGAGACGGCCTTCGACGCTCCGCTCTCGGTGCGCTGCGCGTGCTCCACGGTTTCGAGAGACACGGTTTCGAGAGACACGGTTTCGAGAGACACGGTTTGTAGCGGAACGGTCCGTAGCGTCACTGGACCGAGCGTCACGATCGGAAGCGTCACGATCGGAAGCGTCACAGCCTCAGCCGTGAGGGCCGCGTTCTCGCGGTGGGCCAGTGCGGCCTCGCGCAACGCCAAGGCATTTTCGCGCCGCGCGAGCGCGTTTTCACCGCGCGCGAGCGCGTGCTCACCGCGTGCGAGTTCGTTCTCGCCACGTGCCAGCTCCTGCTGGCCCCGAGCCAGCCCGGCCAAGTCCTTCTGGCCTCGAGCCAATCCGGCCAGCTCGTTTTCGCTCCGAGCGAGTCCTTCTTGGCTTCGGATCTCGTTGGCGCGATCGACTCGGGCAGGCTCACGTTCGTCCATGGCGGCTCAAAACAGGTGGAACGACGCTTGGGGGGGGCCGCCGCGACGATGCACGCCAGGCACGGCCCGAGGGGCGTGTCAGGGGACGAATCCCCAGCGTGAACCGTGGCGTAGGCGGTGGAAGAGTCCCCTCGGAGGAGTTCCAAGCCGGCGCGCGGATTCCGCGGGGGGATGCGGAGCACGCGCGCGGATCGGTTTGGAACTCGCGGGGCGCGTCGTCTGCGAGGCTCGGCGAACCGAGCTTTCACGGTGACGATCCCGTGCTGCGAGGGAGCGACATTCCAGCGCCGGAACTCGCGCTGTCAACGCGCGACGAGCGCGCTCTTCACGCGCCGTTCGCAAGCACAGGCAACGATGCGCGGTTAGCGCGCTGAAGAAATCGTTCTCCCCAAAGTCTCCACCGCGTTGTGGACATCTTCTTCACCGCTCTCGCGGCCGAAGGAGAGCCGGAGCGCTCCGCGTGCGCGTTCGTTCGTGTGTCCGAGCGCGAGCAGAACATGCGACGGTTCGAGCGAACCACTGGCGCACGCGGAGCCCGCGCTGACCTCGAGACCTTCGAGATCGAGGCGCACGACGAAGGTGCGACTCTCGACACCCGGTAGGGTGACGTTGAGGGTATTCGGCAGGCGCGTTTCTTCGATCGAGGGCCCGTTGATCTCCGCGGATGGGATCTTCGTGGACAGTTGTTGCCATAGAGAGCGGCACAAACGGGCCGTGCGCTCGGCGTACGAGGCTTGTTCGTGCACCGCGAGCTCGATCGCCAAGGCGGTGGCCACGATGGCGGGCACCGACTCCGTGCCGGGACGCAGGCCGCCTTCCTGACTGCCGACGCCGAGCAGCGGTTCGAGCGGGACGTCGGTGCGGCGCAGCAGCAGGCCGACTCCCGGTGGGCCGCCGACCTTGTGCGCGGAGAGCGTCATCAGGTCGACGCGCTCCCACAAGCGCTTGAGCGGGATGCGCCCGAGCGCCTGGACCGCGTCCGTGTGGAGCCACGCGCGCCCGCGACCGGCGCGACGGACGACTTCCCCGATCTCGGCGACGGGCTGGAGCGTCCCGAGCTCGTTGTTTGCGGCTTGGATCGAAACCAGGGCCAAGTCCGGGGCGAGAGCCCCGACGACCGCGGCGGCATCGACCTGACCGCGGGCGTCGACCCCGAGCCGCACGATCCGCCGCCCTTCGCGCTCGAGACGATCCGCTGCGGCGAGGACCGCCGAATGCTCGACGACCGTCGTGACGAGTCCGCGACCCGGTCCGGCCGCGCGGACCACGCCGGCCAGCGCGATCTGGATCGATTCCGTCCCGCCTGCGGTGAATAGGACCTCGTCCTCGCGGCAACCGAGCGCTGCCGCCGTGCGCTCCCGGGCCTCGTCCAGCCAAGCGCGTGCTTCCCGCCCACCGGCGTGGACGCTGGAGGGATTGCCGCGCAGCCGTGCGAGCCGGTCGTGGAACACCTCCAAGACCTCCGGCCGGATCGGGGTCGTCGCATTGTGGTCGAGGTGGACGCGCACGGCCCGAGATCATCGCGAGCGCGCGCCCGAGATGGAACCCGACCGCCACGGAACGCTCGGGGCGACGCTTCTTCCCTTGGACAGGCACCCCAGGATCCATGCGAGTTCCGACCATGAAGCTCTCGACCGCGCTGTGCACCCTCCTCCTCGCCGCGCCGGCATCGGCCGCGGACCTCTTCGCCGGCAGCCCGAACACGAGCTTCGCGCAGGCGTCGCCCGCGAGCGGGTCACTCACGACCATCGGCGCGTGCGGCGGTTCCGTCGCGGGCCTTGCCGGCGCGTGCGGCGAACTGTTCGTCGCGGCGAGCTTCGAGCGCGTCTGCCGCCACCGCGACGACATGCAGCAGTCCGAGCAGTGGGCGACCGTGCCCGGCGCCACGCTCGTCGGAGCCGCCTTGCGCGGGCACGAAGTTCTCGTCGCGACGGCGAACTCGCAAGTCATCGCGCTCGACCGCAGTCGCGGCACCGAGCTGCGCCGCTGGACCACGCCGTTCGCGATCACGTCGCTCTTCGCGGACCGCGGTGAGGTCTTCGCGGGCACGAGCTTCGGCGCGGTGATGCGTCTCGAGGACGATCAGACGATCGGGTTCCTCGGCAGTTGCGGTTCGACGATCCTCGGGATCGCGGCCAGCGAGACGGAACTCTTCCTCGGCTCCGCCGGCGGAGTCGTCTGGCGCGTGTCTCGCGCGACGGGATTCGTGACGAGTTCGTTCCCGGTGGTCGATGACCCGACCGGTCTCGCGTTCGACCAAGGGAACCTCTTCGTCGGCACGCCGAGCGGCAACATCTACACCTACGCGGCCGCGAGCGGAGCGCTGCTCGCGACACGCGTGTGGGGCCACCCGGTCAGCGCCGTCGTGATGGGAGCACCGTCCGCGGGCACGGCCGACTGCTTCAGCAGCGCAGCCGTGTGTCCGTGCGGCGCGTCGGACTGGCAAGGTGAGTTCGGCGGCTGCCCGAGCTTCCTCGGCATCGGCGCGCGTCTCTTCACGTACGGAAGCGCGAGCGTGTCGGGTGACGACCTCGAGCTCGCCGTTCTCGATCTCCCGCCCACGACGCTCGGCCGCTTCTACCTGGGCGCAGCACCGGCGCAGGTTCCGTTCGGCAACGGACTCTTGTGCGCGGGCTCGGGCGGCTACGGCCAGTTCCGCTTCCCGGCGCAACCGGCGCTGCTCGGGACGAGCAGCTACCGCGCGTTCCGTTTCGGCCCGGGGATCGCCGCGCGCAGCCAGCAATTCTTCGGCGCACTCGGCGTGATTCAACCGGGCAGCACGTGGCGCTTTCAAGCCTGGTTCCGCGACGTGCAGAACCCGTGCGGCGGCGGCTTCAACACGAGCAACGCCACGAGCGTGACGTTCCAACCCTGACGACCGCGGATCGCAGCCGATTCCGACGAGGACGTGCGGGCCGGACCCACGCGGGGTCGGCCTGCTCGTTGCCGTTCCACGTTGTCATTCCACGTTGTCGTTCAGGACTTGCGGCGCGCGAGGGCACCGAACGGCGAGTCGTCGTACTCGATCAAGAGCGCGGCGGGGTGGTCGTAGACCGCGATCGCACCAACGAGATCGGCATCGCCCCATCCGCCGCAACGCAGCGCGACGATCGGAACTCCGGCGCGCTGGGCCGCTTCAACGTCGTACGGCGTGTCGCCCAACATGCACGCATCCCCCGGAGCGAGCCCCGCGCGTTTCAAGGCGGCCTGCAAGATGTCGGGATCCGGCTTCGAGTTCTCCGCGTCGTCTGAGGACGTCGTCGCATCCAGCAAGTCGCGCACACCACAACGAGCGAGGATCAGCTCGAGTTCGTCCTTGGTCGCGGAGCTCGCGACGACGAGCTTCAAGCCGTCCTGCTCCATGCGCGCGAGCAGGTCGCGACAGCGCGGGAACGGCGCGATGTGCGGCAGGTGAACTTGCTTCAGGATCTCGCCGCGCCGCTTCGAGATGGCGCGCGCGGTCGGATGCTCGGCCTCGAGGCCCGTGGCTTTCGGCAGCAAATGGTCGCCGCCCATGCCTATCCAACTGCGCACGAGTGCGAGGTCGTGGCGATAGTGATGCTCCGCGAGAGCTGCATGCCAGGCGCGCGCGTGGGCGTCATTGCTGTCGGCCAAGGTGCCGTCGACGTCGAGGAGGACTCCGCGCTGTTTCTTCATGCTGGGGCAAGGCGCGGTGCGCGATCGAGTTCCAGTCGTTCCGTTCACGGACGCGAAAGCGCGCAGCTCTCAGGATCCCTCGCGAATTGCGGACCGTCGGCGACAAGGGCCGAACGAACGGCCTGGCGCGTGGACGAAGCGTCGCGCGAGTTCATGCCGCGATCGTTTGAAGAACTTGCGGGCTCACGCGCCCCGCCCTGTCGCGGAAGGTGTGCGCGGAATCCGACTCGTCTCGGCCCCTCAGGGAAACGGCCAGTGCGTCGCCGCGAGCACGCGCTGGTACACGGCTTCGTAGAGCGGGATGACGCGCTCGTGAGCGAAGCGTTCGACCGCGGATCGACGGGCCGCTTCACCCATCGAGCGCGCGCGGTCGCGGTCGAAGAGCAACGAACGCAAGTTCGCGGCGAACGCGTCGACGTCGTTCGGGGGCGCGAGAAGGCCGGTCACGCCGTCGTCGACGACCTCGCGCACTCCGCCGACGTCGGTGCCGACGACGGGCGTACCGCAAGCCATGGCCTCGAGCGCTGACAGGCCGAACGATTCCTCGGAGGACGACAGCACGAAGACATCCGCGGGCGCGAGCAATTCGGGAAGTGCATCGCGTTCGCCGAGGAACCGCACGCGATCCTGGATGCCGAGTTCACGCGCGAGCAGCCGGGACGGTTGCTGATCCGGCCCGTCGCCGACGAGGAGCAGCTCGGCCTTCGTCCCCGCGGTCGCCTGCACGAACGCGCGCAAGAGCCACGGCACGCGCTTCACCGCGCGGAAGTTCGAAACGTGGACGGCGCGCGGCGGACCATCGTGCGCGCGCTGCGAGTTGACGTCGGGTCGGAACAGCTCGACGTCCACGAAGTTCGGCACGACCTCGATCGCGCAGGGGCGCAGCGTGAACTCGCGACAAAAATTCTCACGCGTGCGCCGCGCGAGATCCGCGGAGACTGCGGTCACGGCGTCCGATTGCTCGATCACGAATTGCGTCAGCGGCGCATACGACGGATCGTTCCCGACGAGCGTGATGTCCGTGCCGTGCAGAGTCGTGACCATGCGCGGCGCACGCTTACCGCGATCTGCGATCGCAGCGGACCGCGCGAGATAGGCCGACACCGCGTGCGGCAGCGCGTAGTGCGCGTGCAGGATGTCGAGGCCCTCCGTGCGATGCAGTGTCAGGATCGACGACACGATCGCGAGGTCGTGCGGCGTCGCGTGGAAGAGCGGGTAGGGCACGCCCTGCGCGACGTGCATCTGCACCGGACCCGGTGAGCGCGCGAGTCGCGGAGGCACGGCGTGACTGAAGAGGTGCACCGTGTGCCCACGCGCGGCGAGCGAGAGCGCGAGTTCGCTCGCGACCACGCCCGAGCCGCCGTACGTCGGGTGGCACAGGATCCCGATGCGCAGCGGCGTGGTCATGAATCCGTCGGTAGGATCGACAAGATCTCGAAGGCGTCGGGCGGCAGCGGCGGCACGTCCTCGGCGCGAAGAATGCGCGGTTCGGCCGCGATTCTCGCACTCGCAGCGTTCGTCGAGAACTTGCGCGTCTCGGTGTTCGCGGTGTCATCGCCCTTCGGCGACGGCGCGCGCGGCTTCTCGATCGCGCGCGGAGTTGCGGTCGGCTCCGCCATCGCCGGCGACTTGCCGCTCGTCGTCGCGGGAGTCGAATGGACGGCTGCGGAGTTCTTCGAGGGCGGTTTTCCAGGCGAACTCGCGGCGTTCGAGGTCGTTGGCGCCGACGTCTGCGTGAGCGGCGTAACGGGCGTCTTCATCGCGGACGGCGTGACCGCCGGCCGCGTCTCGGCGGACGCAGGGACGCGAGTCGTCGCCGAGGGCGCCGGCGCTGCGGGCACCGCGACCGTTGGCTTCGCGCCGGGCGTCGGCGCGCTCGTGGCCGGCGCATTCGTGGCCGGCGCGCTCGCGGCCGGCGTGTTCGATGCCGGCACGTGGGATGTCTTCACGCGCGACGGCGTCACGCTCGGAGTCGTCACGCTCGGAGCCGATGTGCTCGGAGCCGTCACGCTCGGAGCCGATGCGCTCGGAGCCGACACAACCGCCGGCTTGCGCGGCGGAGGACGCGGAGGCGGCCGCCGCGGAACGGGAACTTCCTTCGGCGCGAGACGCGCGTTCTCGTCGAACGTCGGCAGATCCGCGAGCTCCGCATCGCGGCCTTCGCGCGCCAGCACTTCCCGCGCGAGACGCATGTAGTCCTCGGCACCGTTGCTGTCCGGTGCATACTCGAACACGGTCTGACCGAACGAGGGCGCTTCGGCCAACTTCACGTTCGAGCGCACGGGATACGGGAAGACTTGGCCTTGGAAGTAAGTGCGGATCTCGCCCAACACTTCGCGCGCGAGTCGTAAGCGCGAGTCGTAGAGACACGGCAGGATGCCCGTGACGACGAGTTCGGGGTTCAAGCGCTTTTTCAGGAGCTGCACGACCTCGACGAGCTTGCTCATCCCTTGCAGCGCGAGGAATTCCGTCTGCAACGTGATCAACACTTCGCTCGCGGTCGCGAGCGCGTTGATCGAGAGCAGTCCGAGGCTCGGCGGACAGTCGAAGAGCAAGTAGTCCGCGGGCGTTACGCCCGTGCGTTGCTTCTCGGCCTCGACCCATTCGCGCACCGCGTCGCGCAGGATGAACTCGCGGCCCATCGCGGAAGCGAGTTCGAGCTCCGCACCGGACAAGTCGATGTTCGTCGGCACGATCGAGAGCCGCGGCACGGACGTCGGCCGGATCGCGGCCGCGAACTTCGTCGCCCCCGTGAGCACTGTGTACGAGGTCGGCGCACCGCTCCGCGCCTCGATGCCGAGGCTCAACGACAAATTCGCCTGCGCGTCCATGTCGACGACCACGACGCGTCGTCCTTGGATGGCCAGCGCGGCGCCGAGGTTCGCCGTGGTCGTAGTCTTTCCGACTCCACCCTTCTGATTGATGATCGCGATGCGTCGCACGGTCGGAGTCTAGCGGCTCCGCGCGCGCCGCCCCACCCTGCTCAACCGAGGATCGGGTCCATGCACGGCAGCGGTCCTTTGTGCACGAGCGGTTCGCCGTAGCGTGCGCCGATCCGTTCACCGAAGAAGCGCGCGCGGGTCTCCATCCGCTGGAGGATGTCGGCGCCGAAGAGCAAGTGCGCGTCCGTGTCCGCTCGACCGTCGGGTTTCAGCTGGCTCGCGTAACAGAGAACGAGCCGCTGCTTCTCTTCGAAGACGTGGCCGACGTCGACGACGAAGGTCGGCTCCGCCGGGAGCGTTTCAGCCAAGCTCCAGATCCGACGGAGCGCTGCGAGACACACAGCACGGCTCCTGCGGGACCCTTTGGAACGCCGGGGCGGATCGGTCCTGCGCGTGGAACTCCTATCCTCGAGCGGTTCCCCCAGCTCGGCTAGCCCGTCACGGTCTGGGGATCCAACGGCACGCTTGGCATCCTGGGCAGCATGATCGCCATCGCTCTGCTGCTGCCATTCCTCCAGGCGCCGAGGCCGGCTGCGCAAGATGCGGGAACGTCTCGCACGCTCGAGTTCAGCTGCATCCTGGCCGTCAGCCTCGATCGCCACGTCGTGGATCGCTGGAACCACACGGCCGGCAGCGAAGGGGTGTCCGCATCGACCACGGAACGAGTCGTGAGGAAGCAGTACTTCACGATCTATCCGTTCTTCGGCGGCCTGACAGCGGACGACAAGGGCCGCGAGCGGGCCCGGATCGACGTGAAGATCACCAAGCCGGACGGGCAAACGTACTACGAAGCCGCCGACATGGACGGGCACGACGAACCGGCCGGCGGCACGGGAGGTGTCCTGCTTTCCAAGGAGCTCGTCACCGCCTGCTTCGAGCCGGAGGACGCACTCGGTCGCTACGAGATCGAAGTCACGGTGCGCGACCTCGCGTCGGGAGCATCGTCGACGAAGAAGCACGCGCTCCAGCTCGTCGAATACGTCGACGATCCAGCATTCGAGGACGACGCGGAGCTCGAGGCCTGGTTCGGCGGGTACTTCCGGGCACCGAACCCGACGCGAGCGATTCCGGCGTTGCTGGCGTACTGCGCGAACGGCTGGGAATCCGAACGGCCCAGCGATGCACGCGGGTTCCTGCGTGAGGTCTTCGAGGACAATCATTGGCTCTTCACCGAGCTGTTCGCGCGCTTCGCAAGCCTGGACGAGGGCACGCGTCGAGCCGCGCTCTGGCTGCTCTCGCGCAGCACCTGCGATTCGAAGGCCTTCGTCAAGGTTCTCGGTGATGCCGATCGTGCAGCGTGGGCGGCAATCGGCGCCTCCTTCCACGATCCGGTCGAGGAGCCGATCACCGGTCGGGTGGACGTGAACGAACTCTGGAGCATGTACCTGGCCTCGCGCCGGTATGCGTTGATCCAGAGGCTGTGCGCGACGCTCGAACAGGACGCGACCGGCGTGGTCGAGAAGTCGACGATTCCCGACGCCGACCGGGGCGTCGACGTTCCGCTCGGCTCGATCGTCGCAATCGTCGTCAGCGATCTCCTGCGCAAGACCTCGCGCTCGGATGCGGTGACGCGCAACTACCTGGAGTGGATTCGCGCGCACGTGTCCACGCCGAAGGCCGTTCGCGCGGAGCTCGAGCTGATCCTGAAGGAGTAGCTCAGGGCAGGGTGGACCTGCGTTAGTCGACCGCGGGCGCGTGAACCTGCTCCCGGCGGCCTGAGCAGCACCGAATACAGGGACCAGAGCACCCACGGGGCCAGACGATTCCACTCTCCATGTCGGCTGTGAACACCCAAGCCGCCGTCTTTCGATAGCAGCAGCGATGATAGAGTGTGCGCCGTCATCGAGAGTTGCCGCACGGTTATGAACGTCACACAGACCATCCAGTTCCTGCGCGACAACGCGCTCACGTACTGCGGGCGCCCCGGCAAGCTCGAAACCGTGCACGAGTCGGCGAAATCGGTCGAGGCCCGCAACGTGCCCGGGATCTTCCTCGAGGCAGGCGTGGCGATGGGCGGCTCGGCGATCGTCATCGCCAAGACCAAGCCGCGCACGCGCCGGCTCGACCTCTACGACGTGTTCGAGATGCTTCCGCCGCCGGCCGAGAACGACGATGCGAAGTCCCACGAGGTGTACCGCAATTTCATCGCCGGCAAGGTCTCGGGCGCAGTGGACCGCAACTACGTGTCCCACTCGACAGACCTGCTTTCGTTCACGCGCGAGAACATGCGCCGCGCGGGCGTCGATCCCGAGGCCGAGAACATCCGCTTCGTGAAGGGGCTCTACGAGCAGACGCTGCAGGTCGACGAGCCGGTGGCCTTCGCCCACATCGACTGCGACTGGTACGACTCGGTCAAGCTCTGCATCGAGCGCATCGCCGGGCACATGAGCATCGGGGGCATGATGCTCTTCGACGACTACAACTCGTTCCAAGGATGCCGCAAGGCCGTGGACGAGTGGCTGTCGCAGGACGCGCGCTTCCAGATCGTGCACTCGGACTGGACCGTCGCGGTGCAGCGCGTGGCTTCCCGGAACCGTGCTGTCGAATCCTCCACATAATTCGACTGCATCGGCTGGCGCGGCCCGGCGGCCCACGATCGCGTCACGCGGCGAGCCCATCGAGAATCACCCGCACGGATCCGCAACGTTCGAACCCCCCGATCGAAGGGGGTGGCAGATTCTGATGGCTCACCGAGCCAGGAATCACGAACCCTGAATCCCGAGGCGATTGCCCATGGTCGCATTCCACCGCTCGCATCACGTCTTCACCCAGCTCTTGCTCGTGCCGTGCTTGGCGCTGGGAACGGGCGTCGAATCGTTCGAGCAGGCCGGCTCCGCTTGGATCGGCACGTTGTTCCCCAACCTCTGCGGCACGATCACGCGCACGAACAGTGTTCCAAGCCTTGGAGTGAGCGCGGGGAAACGCGCTACTTCCAGACTTGGTACCGCAATCCCAGCGGACCGTGCGGGCTGAGCTTCAACTTGACGCACGGGCTCGAGTTGACCTTTTCGCCCTGAGTCACGCCTGACGCTCGTGCCGGCGCTCGAGCTCTCGGGCTCGCGGCGCCGGCGAGCTTTCCACGCTGGGGCGTGAGTCGACTTTTCTGGCCGTGGCGCGCTCGATTAGCGTGATGGCGGTGAAGCCAGTGAGCGTCGCGCACAGGAACGCTCCGGCTTCGGCCGCAACGAGCGCGGGCTGGATCTGCACGAAGCTCATGCCCAGCGCGCCGGCGACGAAGGCGATGAAGCCGATGACGCGTGCCTCGACGACTCGGCGCGACGTCGACCGCCGACGCGCGTTCTTCACGAAACGCCCCGCAAAACCGCCCAACGCGCCTCCCGCGAGCGCTGTCGCAAGCTGAGACCAAGGCCCGCGCTGATCGATCGTCACGCTGCCCAGCGATGATCGCGATGCGGCGCACGGTCGGAGTCCAGCGGCTCCGCGCGCTGCCCCACCCTGCTCAACCGAGGATCGGGTCCATGCACGGCAGCGGTCCTTTGTGCACGAGCGGTTCGCCGTAGCGCGCGCCGATCCGTTCGCCGAAGAAGCGCGCGCGGGTCTCCATCCGCTGGAGGATGTCGGCGCCGAACAGGAGATGCGCGCCCGTGTCCGTCTGACCGTCGGGTTTCAGCTGGCTCGCGTAACAGAGAACGAGCTGCTGCTTCTCTTCGAAGACGCGGCCGATGTCGACGACGAAGGTCGGCTCCGTCGGGACGTGACCGAGGAAGTGGTAGAGCCGTTTCGGACGCCGCGCGGTCTCGCCCGGGCCGGCCAGGCGTTGCAGTCCGGACAGGTACCACGCTTCGCGCGCGAGCAGTCCGCAGGCGGCGTGATCGGGATGCAGATCGTCCCAGTGATGCGCGATGACGATCTCGGGCTGGTGGCGGCGGATCAGCGCAGCGAGCTTCTCGCGCGCTTCGATCGTGACCGCAACGCGACCGTCGGGGAGCCCGAGGTTCAGGCGCACAGTCGGCCGAAGGATCGCGTTCGCGGCCGCGACCTCGCGCGCGCGATCGTCGGCGGTACCGCGCGTGCCCATCTCGCCGCGCGTGAGGTCGACGATGCCGAACGCGCGACCGGCATCGCGCAACGTGAGCAGGAGTCCGCCGACCGAGATCTCGGCGTCGTCGGGGTGCGCGGCGACGATCAGGGCGTCGAGCTTCATGCGAGCTGCTCCTCGGTAGCGGTGTTCGGCAAGTGAACGACCAAGTGGTCACCGCCGAACGCGTCGATCGCCGCGAGCAATTCGGTGATCCACTCCTCGCCGTGACGCGCGACGAACGTCAACGGGCCGAACACGCGCTCTTGCGGCGTCAGATTCGGGAACAGCGCGTTGTTCGCACGACGTTCGTGACGGCGGCCCTTGCCTGAGCGATTCGACTGGATGCGCACGGCCTTGTCCGCGAGTTCGGTGACGAGCTCCATCACTTGGTCCGCTGTGCGCTTCAATTGGATTGCGAGGCCCGGGTCGAGTTCACCGAACTCGGGGCGCAACTCGTTCAGTTCCTTCTTCGCGCGCTCACCGGCGGCACGGAGCTTCGCGAGGACCTCGGGTTCCGGTTCGGCGGAACCTTCGGGCGCGAACTGGCCGCGTGCGCGCAGCAGGACTTCGACGCTCGCTTCGAGTCGCGCGATCGCGAAACGAACGTGACCGTCGACGAGGGTGATCGAGGCGCGCGGAACGAACGGCGTGCGCGGTGCGTTGCAGGCCGAGCGCAAGTCGGCGAGTTCCGCGTGATACGCCAGCTCTCCCCCGCCACCGACGTAGGCCGCGACGGGCAACGCGAGGTCTTGGACGATCGGACGCAGGAGCGCGCCGGCCGACCAAGCGGCCGGATCCTGCACGATCTCCGCCGCGAGCTCTTCGCCGGTGCGTGAACCGTCCTCGCCGTCGTAGCGGAATCCCTCGCCGCCCGCGCGCAGCGCACGACGACCTTTCGCGTCGACGGTGTAGACGAGCGCGGCTTCGGCCGGATCGATCGCGACGTCGAAGCCGGCTCGTCGCACGCGCTCGGCTCCCAGCGCGAGCAGTCGCCCGGGATCCTGCGTCACGATGCGCGCGAGCTCGCGTGAAAGAGCGGTGCGGATCCAGTCGGGCTCGAGCACGACGAGCCCGTGCTTCCCGAGCAATTCGGTGAGACCGCGCGTGAAAGCACGCGCCAGGGTCTCGCCGCTCCGCGGCACGAAGATCTCGATCGCGCGTTCGGCGTGCGGTTCGTTGCGCACGAGCACGCGCAACGCTTCGCGGATCGGACCCAGCCGATTCGCGACGTCGTCGACGACGATGCGCGACACCGGTTGACGGCCCGACGCGAGGCCGGCGAGCGCGAGCTTCTGCAAGTCGAGGTTCGCGTTCTGCACCCACGCGTGATGGACCTCGGCGATGTCGTGGTCGTCAGCGTGGTTCCAGAAGAGCGGCACGACACGCCGCTCGAGATGCTGCGTTAGTTCGCGCGCGAGGCGAATCGTCTGCAGTGCTTTCCAGATCGAATAGAGCGGCGAGACGAGGAATCCTGGTTGCTGACCCGTGACGACGGCGAAGACGCCGGGCTGCGCGAGCGATCGCGCGCCGTCCAAGACGGCGACGTGCGGTTCGAGAGGCGAGAGCCCGCGTTCGAGGTTCATCGCGAGCTCGGCGCGCGCGTCGGCATCGAGCCGATCGCTCGGCAACGCGATGTCCTCGACTCGCCGCGGCACGTGCAAGATCTCGGGCGCGAGCGAACCCGAGAGCGCCGCGCGCACGATCGGCGTGAGCCCGAGCACGTCCGCCGCGAGGTGTTCGACGCGGATCATCGCCAACAGTTCCCGATCTCCGTCTGCATCGCGGCGAGCGCTTGCGACGCGGCGTCTTTCCAATGCAGACCTTGGTACGCGGGCTGCTTGTACGCGTAGAGGATTCCGCGCGAGCTGTTCACGAGCGCGCCACGACCACTGGGGAGGAATCCGACGCCGACGTCCTTCGCGGATCCACCTTGCGCGCCGTACCCGGGGATCAAGAACGGCGTCGTCGGCATGCGCGCGCGCAGCCGCGCGAGTTCGGACGGATGCGTCGCGCCGACGACCGCGCCGACGCTCGAAAGACCGCTCGCGCCGATCAGCCCGCTCCCCCAACGCGCGACTTCGTCCGCGACCTTCTCGTGCAAGAGCGGCGAGCCGTGATCCTGGAAGAGCGCGCTGTGCTTGTTCGACGTGCGCACGAGGACGTACACGCCGCCGCCGACACGCTTGCACGCATCGAGGAACGGAACGACCGAATCCGCACCGAGATACGGATTGATCGTGATCGCGTCACAGCGCGGACGTTCCTCGAGGAACGCCTGCGCATAAGCCTTCGCCGTGCTGTCGATGTCGCCGCGTTTCACGTCACCGATGACCAGCAAACCGGCGGCGCTCGCGTGCGCGACGACGCGTTCCCACTGCGCGACTCCGTCGGCGCCGAGGACCTCGAAGAACGCTGACTGCGGCTTCACGGCCGGTACGCGTCCCGCGGCCACGTCGACGATCGCGCACAGGAAGTCGCCGATCGCCTGCGCGCGCGCGGGTCGCGGCGCGTTCGGATCGCGCGCGATCGAAAACTCCTCGGGGAGGGCGTCGAGGTGCGGGTCGAGGCCCACGAGGCATGCGTTGCCGCAGCGGTGGACGGCGGCTTCGAGACGGTCGGCGTACATGTTCATGCGAATCGGGCGGTGCGAGTCGGAGGCGAGATGCTAGCGACGAACATGTGCGAAACTGCGCAGGCGCGTAAGCCGTAAGGATCTCCATGCTCTCGTTTTTCACGTTGGCCCTGGCCGCGACCGTGGGCGGACTCCCCACCCTCCTTCCGGCCACCGAGGAGAAACCGGCCCCGGCGGGGAAACCGACCTCGCAGCGTCCCGAGCCCACGCTCAGCGCTGGTCTCCGGGTCGAGTTCGCGGCGGACCTCGGCGCTGCGAGCCTGGCCGTCACGCGCGGCAACATCGGCATCGAATCGCCGCTCCCGCCGATCGGCGAGTGGCGCCTCGGCGCGGATCTGGCCTCGGAGTGGTCGTGGTACGACTTCGACGACTTTCCTTCCGCAGCGGGAGGGCTAACGGCGCCGCTCGCGCATGGACAGAGCTCCCTCCTCGGCCTGTCCCTCGTGCGGCCTCTCGGCGACGGCTGGACTTTCGTCGGCCGACCCGTGATCGCGTTCAGCGGGGACCAGGAAGCCGAGTTCGCCGATTCCGTGCTCTTCGGCGGCTTCGTGACGATCGGTCGCCGGATCACCGACACGCTGACTCTGTCCGTGGGCATGTACGCGGCCGAACAGTTCGAGGAGGACGCCGTTGTCTTCCCGATCGCGGGGATCCAGTGGCAAATCGACGAGCAGACAAGGCTCGCCTCGCGCGGACCGGGCCTGCGCCTGACGCGCGAGCTCGGCGAAGGCTGGCAAGCATTTCTCGAGGGCACCTACCGGCCGCGCGACTACCGTCTGGCGGACGACTCGAGCGTCCCCGGCGGAGCGCTCTCGGACGACTCGATCCCCGTCTCGCTGGGCGCGGAGTGGCAGCCGCGGCCCGCGTTCCAGCTCAGCTTCCAAGTCGGCGCCCTGCTCGGGCGCAGCATCGAGTTGCGCGACGATTCCGGCGACACCGTGTTCGAGGAGAACGCCGAACCGAGCGCGTTCGTCGGGTTCGGGCTGCGCATCGGGCTCTAAGAATCGGGCTCTGAGAATCGGGCTCTGAGAATCGGGCTCTGAGAAGCAGCCTCAGGCGTCGAGGAACGTGCGCGCGACCCAGTCGCCGAGTGGGGGGCCGCTCGCGCTCAACACGAAGCGCCCGGCGCGGAGTTCGAGCAGCCCGTCCGGGCAGAGGCGCTCCGCCACGGGGTCCACGGGATACGCGGGCAGGCCGTCGTTACCTTCCGTCATGGCCGGTCACGGGGCGCAGCGCGTAGACGAATCCATCCATGCGACGTCGCGCGTGCGGTTCGCACACAGAGTGCTCAGAAATCGTGCTGCAACCGCAACCGCGCGCGACACCGTTCGAGGAGTCCAGTGATGGCACTTCGATGTCGAAGGAATGGGCGCGGACTCCCCTTCCAGTGCTTTCTGCGCGCTGCTCCCCGTTTGCAGCGCGGCGTGGAACTTTGAAGAAAGCACAAGACGTGCTCGAGGACGCAGCCTTGCGACAGGAGTCACTCCGTCGCGGGCCTGATGGCACGCGGCGTGCACTGTTCTTTGCTCGAGCACGTACATGCCGTGGGCGCTAGCCCATCAGGGGCATGAAGCGTCGATCGAATCATCAGTCACTGGCAGACCGCCGAGAAGAACCAAAGATGTCCACGCAAACGATCCTGATCATCATTCTGGTTGTTCTCGTATTCGGCGGCGGCGGCTGGTACTGGCGCGGACGCAACCGCTGACTCCAGCAGTTCACATGGCGGAAGCGGCCGTTTCGAAGATGCCGTCCACACGCTGGAACAACGCCAGACCGCGCTCGGCGACCCCGCTCCAAAGATCGGGGAGCGCGAGCGACCCGGTCGCGCCGCGTACGCCAAACAAGACGCCTGGCGCAGAAGCGTACGTTGAAGTTCGCACCCGAGGCCTGTACGGGGTATCCCACACGCCATGACGAAGCGCGCACGAGTCAAGCAGTCGAAGAAGCCCCGAGTCGTCACCGGAACGCCCAGTGTCGAACTGTCGAAGGCGGAATTCACACGCCGCTTCTTGGAACGCTTCTACGACCCCGCTTTTTCCGCCGTTTCCGCGTCGATCGCCGAGATCACCGAGGTCGCGTGGAAGAACTACATCGAGTACCACAAGAGTCCGCGAGCAAAAGCTGCCGGCCGCGGGTTCGCGGACCCGAGCTTCGAGCTGCCGCTCGAGTGGCTGGAGGCGCGCGCCCAGATCCGCGCCGCCGCGAAGCGTCACAAAGAAGCGCGCACCCCTTCGCGCATCCTGATCGTCAACGGCTCTTCGCGCAGCGACCAATCGTGTCCGGGCGAGATGTCGAAAACGTATCGGCTGGCGAAGCTCGCGCAACACACGCTGGAAAAGCTTCCGCGATTCGAGGTCGACTTCCTCGACCTGTCGTTGCTCGCTTCGCAGTACGGCCGCGTGATCCACCCGTGCAAGGCGTGCGTTTCGACAGCGATGCCGCTGTGCAACTGGCCCTGCTCGTGCTATCCGAACCACGCGCTGGGGCAGACCAACGATTGGATGAACGAGCTCTATCCGCGCTTCATCGCGGCGCACGGCGTGATGATCGTGACGCCGGTCAACTGGTATCAGGCGACGTCGCCGCTCAAGCTCATGATTGACCGGCTCGTGTGCGCCGATGGTGGCAATCCCGATCCGACCAGCACCGGCGGTAAGGATCCCGCGCGCGCGAAGGCACTGGAGCTCGCGGGTTGGGACTATCCGAAGCACCTCGCCGGCCGAGCCTTCTCCGTCGTCGTGCACGGCGATGCGGCCGGCGTCCTGGAGCTGCGGCGGATCCTGTGCGACTGGCTGACCGACATGGAGCTGATTTCGGCCGGACCGACTGCGGAGCTCGGACGCTATCTGGGCTACTACGAACCGTACGCCACGAGTCACGACGACCTCGATCGCGACGTCGCGCTGCAGTCGGAAGTGCGCAACGCGGCTTCGAGCCTGGCCGAGCGTGTGCGACAGATCCGCAGCGGCCGCCATCGCCCGAACGACGCGAAGCTACGGTCCCCGCGCGAGAAATGAGTGCGCCCGCTCGTCCTCGGTACTCGGACTGGAGCGGGTATGTCGGTACGTCCCTCGCGCACCGATCCAGCTCGAGCGGCTGTCACTCGCGCCCGAAGGCAGGGTGATCTATGTGCTGCGCCGACGCTGGCGCGACGGCACGTCAGCGATCGCGTTCGAGCCGCTCGACTTCCTGGCCCGGCTCGCGGCGCTCGTTCCTCGACCGCGAGCGCACTTGTTGACGTATCACGGCGTGCTGGCACCGGCGGCCAAGTGGCGCGAGCTCATCGTGCTGCGCTCGGCTCGAACTCGGCGGACTGCACTCAGAGCGGCTCGCACGGCGAACAGCCTCCGCAACAGAGCCCTGAGTCCCCTCCAACGGCCACCGCTCGCCAACCCAAGCGCCGCACGTGCTCGACCTGGCGGAGCTCATGCTGCGCGCATTTTCGATCGACGTCTTGATGTGTCCGCATTGCGGCGGACTGTGAAAGTTGATCGCGTTCCTCCGTCGGAGGTGGAAAGCGTGAACTGCGCCCGTGAATTGTTCGCGGGCTCCGCAGGGCGGGCCGAGGATCGTAGATGTCGCGGCGCGCGAAACCCACACGCGCCCGGATCTCGCCACTACAGCACGTACGCCGGCCGCGGATAGCGCAGCGCGAGCACCGGAATGCTCGCGGATCGGGCGACGCCGTGCGCGACCGAGCCCAAGAGCGCCGCCGAGAGCCCGCTGCGACCGTGCGTCCCCATGACGACGAGGTCGTGCGCATCCTGGAGCGCGAGCACGCACGCGGTCGGGTCGCCCTCCTCGAAGCGGAGTTCGTGCGCCACGCCGCGCCAGTCGAACGCGCCGACCGTGGCCTCGAAGTGGGCCGCTTCGTCGTGTCGCAGGCGCTCGTTGACGTAGTCGGGCCCGACCGCGACGTCGGCCGGCGTGTAGGCGCCGAGCACGACCGGCACGAAGGCCAACATCACCGTGACGCGCGCCTCGAAGGCCTGCGCCAGATCGCGCGCGACCTCGAGCGCGTGGACGCTGTCGGGCGAGAGGTCGATCGGCGCGAGGATGCGCCGCACGGGTCGCGGTGTCTCGGGTTGCACCCACACGCCGCGCGACGCGTGACCGAGGACCCCGCGCGCCGTGCTGCCGATGTCCAACCAGCCGCGCTTCTTGTGCGGTCCCAACACGATCAGATCCGCGCGGCTGGCGCGTGCCTGCTCGAGGATCACCTGGACCGGGTGTCCCGAGGTGATGTAGAAGCGCAGCTGGCGGGCGTCGGCGCCGAGACGCAGTTCGGTGGGTGCCGCCGCCACGATCGCGCGCAGCGTGTCGCGCAGCGCGCGGCCCGTCGCCTCGCGGCCCGCGACCCACTCGGGCATGTGCTCCTCCTGGCCCCACAGGATCGGCCGCGGAGGAAATGCGTGCACGATCTCGAGCGGCGCGCCGAGGCGCTCGGAGAGCCAGATCGCGGCGTTCACCGCCGGAGCCGCGCGACCCTCGAGGTCGAGCGCGCACAGGATCTGGGTGGGGAACCGCGACTGAGAGCCGCTCAGGTTCTGCATGGTGGCTCCAAGCGCGCGACGCGCCGTGTTTCCGCTGATGGGTCCGCGGCCAGCAACCCGAAGGGCTGCGCCGTGTGCGTTCAGATTGGCATCCTGCACGCGGCGTTGCACGCGAGGAAGCGGGCGCGGCGCTGCCTGCGCGTCCCGCACGCGCGCAGGTCCCGCTCCGCGACCGACGCACACCTCCGGCGCTCGATCCGCTCGCCACGACCCGCCTGGGACAGGATCGTGAGCCAGCGCTTGGCCGTGCTTCGCGCCGTGCGCGGGCTGAGCGAGGCCGACCCCTAGCCCGAATCTCTCACCAGCAATTGGCCAACTCGCCGCGGCCTCGTTCGTAAGTGGGGATATGGAAAGACCCTACAACTCACGAGCGAGGACCGACGGCGATGGCACAGTGTAGCGCGCTCGAGTTCCGCTTCGAAGCCCCTGGTCGTCGTGAGATCGTGGCCCGCTTCGACGGCGGCACCATCAGCTCGGACGGCGGCGCTCTCCTGCTTGCCGAGGCCGAGCGGAGCACTCGAATCCTCGAGCGCTTCGCCTCCTGCTTCCAAGACCACCGCGACTCCGCGCGCATCGAGCACAGCGCATCCGAGTTGGTGAATCAGCGCGTCCTCGGCCTGTGTCTCGGCTACGAGGACATCTCGGATCACGACACTCTTCGCGACGATCCTCTGCTCTGCACGCTCGCCGGCAAGTCGCGATCGAACGCACGGTTGGCCGGCAAGAGCACGCTGAATCGCCTCGAACTCTCGACGACCACCGATGCAGCGAGTGATCGCTACAAGTGCATCTCGATCGATGCACCGGCCGTCGATCGACTGCTGACCGACGTCTTCCTCGAGAGCCACGTCGACGCTCCCGAGCAGATCGTGATCGATCTCGACGCGACGGACTTTCCGATTCACGGTCGGCAGGAAGGCCGCTTCTTCCACGCGTACTACGACAGCTATTGCTACTTGCCGCTCTACATGTTCGCCGGCGAGCATCTGCTGTGCGCGCGCCTGCGTCCGGCGAACATCGACGCCAGCAAATGATCGGTCGAAGAGCTGATGCCGATCGTCGAGCGCATCCGTGCGCGCTGGCCGCGCGTGAGGATCGTGATCCGCGCGGACTCGGGCTTCTGCCGCGACGCGACGCTCTCGTGGTGCGAGGCGAACGACATCGACTACGTGATCGGTTTGGCCAAGAATTCCCGTCTCCTTTCGATGTCCGAGTACCACCTCGGGATGCAATGCGCTTACGCCGCGACGCTGAAGAGCGAGCGCCGCTACGGCAAACTCGAGTACGAGACGGTCGACTCGTGGTCGCGTGCGCGGCGCGTGGTGCTGCGCGCCGAGCATTCGGCACGTGGTGACGATCCGCGCTACGTCGTGACGTCGATCCCCGAGGCGCAAGTCGGCGCGCAAGAGCTGTACGAGAAGCTCTACTGCGCTCGCGGCGACATGGAGAACCGGATCAAGGAACAGCAGCTCGGGCTCTTCGCTGATCGCGTGAGCGCGCACACGATGGCCGCGAACCAAGTGCGCCTGTACTGCGCTTCGATCGCCTACACGCTGATGGAGGCGCTACGACGCATCGGTCTCGAGGGAACAGAACTCGCGCGTGCTCAGTGCGACACGATTCGTGTGCGCTTGCTGAAAGTCGGCGCGCAGATCCGAACCAGCGTGCGCCGCGTGTGGGTGTCGCTCAGTCAAGCCTTCCCGCTGCAGCAGCTCTTCGCAGAGGTGCTGGCGAGGCTCCGCGGGCCACCGCTCGCGACGATCTGATCGGTCGCCTGGTGCGAAGAGTGGTCGGGATCGAGGGATCCTCGGCGACTTCGTGGCCGTCGCCGACAAACAAGCGCTATCGGCGCCTCGACGACCCGGCCCGAGTTTGATTCCGCGCACATTTCGACCGCTTCCGGGTCGCCCGGCTGCGGTCCGCGCCCGACCCATCCCGCCGACGTGCCCGACTCGCCCGATTCAATCCGAGTCAGCGACGTGGTGAGAGATGCGGGCTAGGTTCGCAGGTCGACCTTCACGAGTGACGGTGCCTGCGGGAACCGAACCCGGCGTGGCGCCCCCGGGTGCGAACGGCGCTGTCGCGGCGACGCTCCTCGAGAGCCCGGCGCGCCGGCACCGCCGTGATCGTCTTCGAGCCGCTCCGCTTCGTGGCCCGGCTCGCGGCGCTCGTGCCGCGGCCGCGAGCGCACTCCGCGCGAATGTCGATCGTCGAGCGGGAAGCGTGCCCCAGCACGACGGTGAACTACGCAACCGCGCGCTTCAGCCGCAGTGCATTCGCGATCACCGACACCGACGACAGGCTCATCGCCGCGCCCGCGATCATCGGCGAGAGCACCCATCCGAACGCGGGGTAGAGCGCGCCGGCCGCGATCGGCACGCCGAGCGCGTTGTAGAGGAATGCGAACGCCAAGTTCTGGCGGATGTTCTTCATCGTCGCGTGCGACAGCTCGCGTGCGCGGACGATGCCGCCGAGGTCGCCGCGCACGAGCGCCATCGCAGCACTCTCGAGCGCGACGTCGCTGCCGTTGCCCATCGCGATCCCGACGTCGGCCTGCGCGAGTGCGGGTGCGTCGTTCACGCCGTCACCGGCCATCGCGACGCGGCGTCCGGAGGTCTGCAGTTGCGCGATTAGCGCGCGCTTGTCGGCGGGCAACATGCCGGCGTGGACTTCTTCGATGCCGAGCTCGCGCGCGACCGCTTCGACGGTCGTGCGTGCATCGCCGCTCGCGAGCAGTACGCGCAGGCCTTGCGCGCGCAGGCTCGCCAGCGCCGTGCGCGCCGACGGTTTGATCGGATCGACGACGCCGAGCAGACCCGCCGCGCGGCCGTCGATGCAGACGAACACGACGGTCTGTCCGGCGGTGCGCAGTGCTTCCGCGCGCTCGACGAGGTTGCCGAGTTCGACGTGGAGTTCCTCGAGCAAGAGCGCGTTTCCGAGCGCGACCGAGCGTCCCGCGACCTTCCCGGTGACACCTCGTCCGTGATGGGCTTCGAACTCCGTGACGTCCGGCATCGCGATCGCGCGTTCGCGCACGCCAGCGAGCACCGCTGCGGCGAGTGGATGTTCGCTGGCGCGCTCCAGCGCGCCGCCGAACGCGAGCACGGTTCGCTCGTCGAAACCACCCGCCGTCTCGACCGTCGCAAGGTGCGGCTTGCCCTCGGTCAGCGTGCCGGTCTTGTCCACCACGAGCGTGTCGACGCGCTCGAACTGCTCCAGCGCGGCAGCGTCGCGCACGAGCACGCCGAGTTGCGCCCCGCGACCGATCCCGACCATGACCGACATCGGCGTCGCGAGGCCGAGTGCGCACGGACACGCGATGATGAGGACGGCGACCGCGCTCGTGAACGCGTGCGCTAGCCGCGGGTCGGGCCCGAACACGCCCCACGCGACGGCCGCGAGCGCCGCCGCGATCACGACGGTCGGCACGAACCAGGATGAGATCGCGTCGGCGAGCTTCTGCACCGGCGCACGGCTGCGCTGGGCCTCGCCGACCTGCGCCACGATGCGCGCGAGCAGCGTCTCGGCGCCGACTCGATCGGCGCGCAGCACGAAACTGCCCGAACCGTTCTGCGTCCCGCCGGTCACGCGATCGCCGGCGTGCTTCTCGACCGGGATCGGCTCGCCGGTCAGCATGGATTCGTCCACGGAGCTCACGCCGTCCACGAGCACGCCATCCACCGGAACGCGCTCACCAGGGCGAACGCGCAACCGGTCGTTCACGGCGACGTGCTCGAGCGGGACGTCCTCCTCGTTTCCGTTCGCGGTCACGCGGCGCGCGGACTTCGGGCTCATCGAGAGCAGCGCGCGGATCGCGCCGGACGTCGCGGCGCGCGCGCGCAGCTCGAGCATCTGGCCCAGGAGGACGAGCGTCACGATGACGGCCGCGCTCTCGAAGTAGATCGGCAGCGTGCCGCCGTGACCGGCGGTGTGCGGCACGAGATGCGGGAACAGCACGACGAACGCGCTGAACAGGTAGGCCGCGCCCGTTCCGAGCGCGATCAGCGTGAACATGTTCGCGCTGCGATTCTGGACCGACGCCCATCCGCGCACGAAGAACGGCGCGCCGCCCCACAGGACGACCGGCGTCGCGAGCGCGAACTGGATCCACGCCGATGTCGTCGGCGCGACGCGGCCGCTGAGCCCGGGGATCATCTCGGCCATGGCCAGCAACAGCGTCGGCACTGCGAGCGCGACGCAGATCCAGAAGCGGTGCGTCATGTCGCGCAGCTCGCTGTCGTCCGCCGGCTCGCCCGTCACGACCTTCGGCTCGAGCGCCATGCCGCAAATCGGGCAGTCGCCGGGACCGACCTGCTCGATCTCGGGGTGCATCGGGCAGGTGTAGATGGCTCCCGACTTGGCGTCCGTGCTCGCGTCGGCGACCGGAGCCGCGCGCGCCGAAGTCGCGGCGTGCGTTTCTGCTGCGTGCGCGGCCGCGCTGTGTGGTGCCGCGCCGTGTGGTGACGCGATGTGCGTTTCAGCCGCGCGCGCTGCCGCACTGTGTGGTGCTGCACTGTGTGGTGCTGCGCTGTGTGGCGCGGCCGCGCCCGGCCTCGCGCCCGAAACGTCACTCGGTGCCACGCCTGTGCTCGGTCGCCCGGCAGCTAGTTCCGGCGTCTTCGCTTCCACGACCGACGCGCCGGCTGACTTCGCTCCTCCGCCGCAGCAGGAGTGCGACTTCGGCGCGACCGCACTCGCGTAGCGCGCCGGCTCGGCCTCGAACTTCGTGCGGCAGCCCGCGCTGCAGAAGGCGTACTCGACGCCGTCGTGGACGAGCACGCCGCCGCGCGCCTTCGCGGGATCGACGCGCATGCCGCACACCGGGTCCAACAGGGTTCGCGGCGCTCCAGAAGCTTCGGTTCGAGTCTCGGGCGAGTGGGCTTTTTCCATGGGTTCCTTGGGGTTCGCCCGAGCAGACGTAGCGGGTCCCTAGAGCCTTACGGCAAATCCGAAGCCGGTCCGGACCGGTGGACTGGATCGCCCTGACCGGTGCACGTGCAGTCCAGGCAGCCGTGGTCGGCGCACGTGCGGCACGTGGCGTCCACGCGCTTCTTCAAAGCGTCGCGGGCGCGGAAGAGTCGCACCGAGGCGTTGTTCGGGGTGATCCCGGCCTCGGCCGCGAAGGCCTGCACCGAGATCCCTTCGACGTCCACGCGCTGCAGCGCAGCGGCATACTCGGGCTTGAGGGTCTCGGCGAGACCGAGTACGCAGCGGCACGCCTCGGCCTCGAGCTCCGCGTCGGGCGCGGACGGCTCGCCCTCGTCCTCGAGTCGCGCCGCGGAACGCACCACGGTCCCCGAGCGCCGGTGGTGATCGACGATCGCGTTGCGCAGCATCCGGAAGAACCAGGCGACGGCCGATTCGTCGGAGCGCAGCGAACCGACGCGCTCGACGCCGCGCACGAACGCATCCTGCAGGATTTCCTCGGCGACGCCGCGGTCGCCCACGCGTCGCTCGACGAACGCCAGGAAGCGTCGGTGGTTCTCGACGAGCTCGGCGACGACCTCCGCGTGCGTGCCCTGAAACGCATTTCCATCAGCGGGAGTCGGATCGTTCTCTGTCATGGAGTGTGCGGACGCGCGTCGGTCCGCGGAGCTTTCTCGAGCGTCGGGTTCTGGTTGTAGGTTGCGGATGCCAGGCGGGAGGCTGAGGAACTTCCACTCCGGGCCGCACAGGGACTTCGCGGCGCGATGCGGCCACTCACGCAAGTCGACTCCCCAACGACCCGTCGCGCCTCCGACGTGAGCGTTTCAGTCCAGCTTCGGACCGGACGGCGCGCCGTGCGCTCCGAGAGAAGCCGAGCAGGACTCCCGCGGGACCCCCCGAGAAGGCCGAGGACGGATCGGTCATGCGCTTGGAAATCCTATCCCCACCTTCAACTCGATCAACGGCCTCGAATTCACCTGGGGGGGGCGTGACCGCGCAGCCGAGCTATCAGTCGGGCAGTGACCAGATCGCCTTGGCCACACGCGCGAACTTGGCCTGTCGTTGCCCAATAACCGCCTCGGTCCACTCTTCGACGTGGCAGAGGTCCTGGGCGAGCTTGAACCGAGAGAGTGCGAAGACGGCCTTCTTCGCGGCGAACTCCGCGTCACCCGCCTCTCGGCGGTTGAGGCTGCTCTCGAGCAATGCGTAGTTGCCGATTCGATCCACGCTGCGCTCGCGAGCTTCCGAGCTGAACTCGCTCCAAGCTGCGGGGGCAGGATTCTGTGGAAGGACGTGCTCGATGGTGGCTTCCATCGTCTCGTCGCTGACCTCGATGCCACCGAGCTGCGACTCGACTTGGGCCAGGAGGTATCGGAGGCGCTTGCCCGTTGGGCCGGTGCTCTTCAGCTTCAAGCTCGCGAAGTCCCGCTCGAACTCGTCGTCGGGAATGTAGATCGGAACCAGGGCCCGGCGAACAGCTGAGACCCGGTCGGCCCGGCCGCTCCGAATTTCGAGCGCAGCACGGTTGTAGACCTCCTCCAGGGCGTGCGTGCTGCGACGGCCGACGCCATTGAATCGGATCGACACGATTGCGCATTGCCGCAAGACATTCACGACGTCCGCGGGCGTGAATCCGTCCTTGGCTGCCAGCAAGAGTGGTGTGTATTGCGACACTCCAAACAGGTTCAAGACGCGAACGTGCTCCCGTGCTCCCTGGAAATCGAGCCAGAAGTCACTGTTGTGGTCGTTGAGCGCTGCGAACCAAACCGCGTCCTTCTCCAGGCGGTCCAGGAGCCGGAACACATCATCTAAGGTAGTGACATCACCCTTGATCGTCTTGAACAGCTTCTTCTGGCGAACGAACTCGCGCTGGGAGTTGAGGTGGTGCCGCAGGAACTCTGGGAATGCGCGGATTCCGACTTGGTCCGTGATTCGGGCCCATTGAAGGAGCACGGGATCGATCTGCGACTTGCTCAGCCGATCCACCAGCGAGAGTAAGTAGTTCTTGAGCAGGTCAGTTTCCGTCAACTCGAGGCCGCGAGCGTTCAGGGTCTCGAATACGGTGTAGGCGCTGAGTTGATCGGGAACACGGACGGTAATGAAGACCAATCGCTCGGCGACGACTTGGCCGACGAAGTTCGCGATCTCCTCGCCGTCGCGTTCCGCTCGGAAGCGGTCGCGTACCTTGCTCTGAAAGAACGCGAAGCACTCCCATAGCTGTCGTTCCGAGTCGCGCAGGAGTCTCACGCCGCCGACCGGGGCCTTGCGCTGCGCCAAGTTCAGCGGAAAGAACGCGTCGTCGTTCGCCTTCAACTTCAACTTGGAAACGACGCGTAGCGACGAGGGGTCCTTCGCTCCGAGATAACTGCTCTCGAGGAGCCGTGCTCGCTCGCGGTTTTTCTCGGAGTCAACTCCTGCCTTCGCTATCTCCTCGAGGTAGTCCACGCAGGCGAGGATGAGGGTGCTGAGTGTCGCGAGCCGCTGCTGACCGTCGATGATACGGAAGTGCTTGCGATCTTGACTCTCGAGCACGACGGCGCCCATGTAGTGATCTTCGCGCGTCTGTTCGACCGTCTTGAGGTCCTCCCAGAGATCCTCCCAGTGCTCCTGCTTCCAGGAGTAGTCACGCTGGGACGCTGGGACGCTATAGGACTTGCCGTTGGAGAGGAGTTCCTTGAGGTCCTCCGTGTCGGTGTTGAGGAGTGCACTGCGTGCCATCGGAGAAGGCAGGGTAGACATTCGCAGGTCGGATACTCGTCCTCGACCGCGTGCGAGGACACCGAGCCAGTCCTGCTTGCTCCACCCGCGTCGGCCGCACCCCGAGGCCGTGGGCGAAGGGTTTGCAGCGGGAGATGTCCGCGCGTGTCGACTTGCCCGACAGGCCTGGTCCTGGTGCAGCGTTTCGGCGGAGCGCTGAACCTCAACCTGCGTTTTCACGTGCTCGTGATCGACGGCGCGTACTCGAGCCCACGCCACGAATCCCTCGCGCCGCCGACCTTCCACGAAGCCGCGCCGCTCACCGACCAGGATGTCGCCGAGCTGGTCGTGCGCATTCGACGCCGCAACGTGAAGTGTCTGCGCCGATGTGGCCGCATCTCGCGGGACGAGCACGACGAGTCCCCCTCCGCCCGAGCCCGACGAACCGCTGTTCGCGTAGCTCTGCGCCGCCTCCGTGCAGGGTCGTGTGGCGCTCGGACCGAACAGCGGCGCGGCTGTCGAGCGCTTGGGTCGCGGGAGCTGCGACCAGCGCCGGCGCTCTCGGCCGGGCGAGTTGTGCTGTGACGCCGACGGTTTCTCGCTGCACGCCAAAGTCCGCATCGCAGCCGACGATCGTGATGGGCTCGAGCGGCTGTGTCGGTATGTCACTCGTCCACCGATCCAGCTCGAGCGTCTCTCACTCGCGCCCGATGGCAGGGTGATCTGTGCGCTGCGCCGACGCTGGCGCGACGACACCTCAGCGATCGTGCTTGAGCCGCTCGATTTCCTGGCCCGGCTCGCGGCACTCGTACCGCGGCCGCGAGCGCACCTGTTGACGTATCACGGCGTCCTGGCGCCGGCAGCCCAGTGGCGCGAGCTCAGCGTGCCGCGCTCGCGGAACTCGGCGGATTGAACTCAAGGCGGCTCGCACGGCGAACAGTCTCCGCAACAGAGCCCTGAGTCCCCTCCCACGGCCAACACTCGCCAACCCAAGCGCCGCACGCGCTCGACGGGGCCTGAGCTGATGCTCCGCGCATTCTCGGCAGCACGCTCGCGGGAAAGACGAGAGCGCTCTGCGTATCGCCGGTCGCGACGTTCGTCAGGCGGCCGTCGGGCGTGCCGAGGGCGCCGACGAGCACCGCGAGCTCGCCGCCGCTGCGACGGAGCTTGCGAGGCCGCGCGACGGGCTGGTCGTGCAACTCGGCGCCAGTCGACGCGTCCCAGGAGACCGTGCACACATTGTCGAACGCCGCGACCGTCTTGCCGTCCGCGGAGAACAGGAGGCCGAGCGCGCTGCTCGGGTAGTTCGCCGCTGGAGCGGGGAAGCCGAGGATCAGCGCGAGGATCATGCGTCCAGCGGCAAACGCCGCCCGCTCGAGTGCAAAGCCCGAAAGACCCTGCGCGATGATGTCGGCGTTGACGAACTCCTCGACTGCCAGGGAATCCCGCAGGATGTGCCGCGATGCTGTTGTCTTGCCGGCTCCGTTGGGACCGCCGAGGACGACGAGGTGCGGACGGTCAATCCGTGCTCAGCCCAAGTGCGGAGGCCATTTCGGGATTGCCAACACACCTCGCCGGCGGTAGAAAACCGCCAAAAACGGGACAACAGGCCCCCGCACCTCTCTACCGCGCCCGCGCAGCGACCCTGCGGCTGTAGCCATGCGCTTGGATCACCAATCCTCTGACGGCACGGGTCTGCTGCTGATGCGGCAGCCGGACGATTGGCACGTCCATCTGCGTGACGGTGCCATGCTGGCGGCGGTGGCGGGCGACACGGCGCGCCAGTTCGCCCGGGCGATCATCATGCCCAACTTGGTGCCGCCGGTGACCACAATGCTCATGGCGGAGAACTATCGCCAGCGCATCGCCGCAGCACTGCCACCGGGTTGCGCGTTCACGCCACTGATGACCGCCTACCTCACCGACGACACCGAGCCCGCGGAGATCGAGCGCGGCTTCCGTGCCGGCGTGTTCACCGCCTGCAAGCTGTATCCGGCGCACGCGACCACCAACGCCGCCCAGGGCGTGACCGATATCGGCCGGATCCATCCCGTCCTGGCGGTGATGGAGCGGATCGGGATGCCGCTCCTCCTACATGGCGAGGTCACCGACAAACAGATCGACATCTTCGATCGCGAGGCTGTGTTCATCGAGCGCGAGCTCACCGGGCTGATCGCGGCGTTCCCGGCACTCAAGGTGGTCCTCGAGCACATCACCACCGAGCAGGCCGTTCAGTTCGTCGAGGCCGCTGGCCCCAACCTCGGCGCCACGATCACGCCGCACCATCTGGTGATCAACCGCAACGCCATGTTCGAAGGCGGGATACGGCCCCATCAATACTGCCTGCCGGTGGCCAAGCGGGAGCGCCATCGGCTGGCACTTCGCGGCGCTGCGACCTCGGGCAACCCCAAGTTCTTCCTCGGCACAGACTCCGCGCCGCATCCCGTGGGCGACAAGGAATCGGCCTGCGGCTGTGCTGGCATCTACAGTGCTCCCGTGGCGCTCGAGACCTATGCCATGGTGTTCGAGGAGGAATGCGCCCTCCCCCGTCTCGAGGCGTTCGCGGCCGAGCACGGCCCACGCTTCTACGGGCTGCCGCTCAACTCCGGCACTGTGGCGCTGGAGCGTAAGGAGTGGCGCGTCGCCGAGAGCATCGCGGTCGCCGGCACGCGGATCGTGCCGTTCCAGGCGGGTGCAGCCCTGCGCTGGCGGTTCGCAGGGCGGGTGGACCGGCCGCCCGGTGGCTGAGGCCGGCGGGCCTTACGCTGGCCGGCGGGCGGTGCTGGCCACCATGCACGCCAAGGAGCGGGCGGTGGCACCGGCGTTCATGGACGAGCTGGGGCTCACCGTCGTTCCGTCGGCTGGCCTCGATACCGACCAGCTGGGGACGTTCGCGGGCGAGATTCCGCGTCGCGGGACGATGCTCGAGGTGGCCGTCGCCAAGGCCCGGCTCGGCATGGCGGCGACCGGGCTGCCCCTGGGGCTCGCCAGTGAGGGCAGCTTCGGGCCGCATCCGGTCGTGCCGTTCCTGGCCGGCGGCATCGAGCTTCTGGTCTTCGTCGACGATACGCGGGGTCTTGTCCTCCACGAGACCATGGTGGTCGAGCGCACCAACTTCGCCCACCTCGTCACGGCACCCGGGCAGCCGCTCGACAGCTTCCTGGCCCAGATCGGCTTTCCCGCGCATGGGCTGATCGTGCGCGCAAACGTCGGCGAGCCGCAGGCGGGGCTGGTCAAGGGCATTGTCGAGCGGAGTCGCCTGGAGGAGGCGATCGCGGCGGCGGCGGCCTCGCCCGACGGCAACGCGCGCCTCGAGACGGATATGCGGGCCCATCTCAACCCGACTCGGATGGACAGCCTCGTGCCGCTCGCGAGCCGATTGGCTCAGCGGCTGGCGAGCGGGTGCCCCGGCTGCGTAGCACCCGGCTGGGGTCGGGTCGACGTGACCAGGGGCCTCCACTGCCGCTGGTGCGGTACGCCCACCGAAATGGTCGCAACGGAGATCTTCGGCTGCGCGGCCTGCGGCCATCGCGAGGAGAGGCCCAGGCAGGACGGGCTGACAGAAGCCGAGCCGGGGAACTGCCCGGCGTGCAACCCCTGAGCGTTTCCAGGCTGGGCCGCCCGCGCTCCGAGTGGCCTGGAAACTGACCCAGTTGGCTGTCCTTTTCGCGCGAGCGGACACCTAGCGTCCGCTCGTCCGAGCGACCTCACGAAGCGTCCGGCAGCCGATCCACCCACTCCAAGAGCTCACGCGGCCTGATCCTCCGCGTCGTCACGCCGGCCGCCGAAGCCGACGACACGTTCCGAGCCTTG